>OBOI01000260.1_pt1 | contig 20180 bp, 19 predicted proteins | sample 1670151 | NCBI WGS metagenome assembly OBOI01 (sample SAMEA104232303, study PRJEB22302) | sediment metagenome | biome: forest; feature: aquifer; material: sediment | place: USA | collected 2011-08-07 | depth 0.01 m | reverse complement strand
GGGATTTGCCCCGAAGGAAATCCCCTTGGGGGACAGCCTGCCCAGAGGCACCCATTAACTTCTCACTGACTGACTACTAGCGGCCTATGCGTTGTTCAGGTCATTCGTCGCGGCAGTCGGGAAGCGTTCACATCTGCGGGTAGATCGGCCCCTCGCCGCCCTGGGGCGTGACCCAGTTGATGTTCTGGGTCGGGTCTTTGATGTCGCAGGTCTTGCAATGGACGCAGTTTTGCGCGTTGATTTGTAAACGCGGATTCGCGCCCTTTTCGTCGCGCAGGATTTCGTAGACGCCGGCCGGACAGTAGCGCTGCTCAGGGGCATCGTAGAGTGCCAGGTTGGTGGCGATGGGCACCTCGGCGTCCTTCAACTGCAAATGGCAGGGCTGGTTCTCTTCGTGGTGGGTGTTGGACAGGAATACCGAGGAAAGACGGTCGAAGGTGAGTACGCCGTCGGGCTTGGGGTATTCGATCGGTTGGCATTCCGAGGCACGTTTCAGCTTGAGGTGGTCGGGCGTGAGCTTCAGCGTCCAGGGGGCTTGGCCGCGGAACAGTTGCTGATCGATGCCGAACATCAATGAGCCGAGATATAGGCCCTTGACCATCCAGGGCTTGAAGTTGCGCGCCTGGTGCAACTCGTCGTAGAGCCAGGAGTTGCGGAATTTTTCCGGATAGGCGGTGAGTTCGTCCTGGCTGCGGCCGGCGGCAACGGCTGCCGCTGCGGCTTCGGCGGCCAGCATGCCGGTCTTGATGGCGGCGTGGCTGCCCTTGATGCGCGAGGCGACCAGAAAGCCGGCGTCGTCGCCGATCAGCGCACCGCCGGGGAAGATCAGCTTGGGCAGCGCTTGCAGGCCGCCGGCCGTCAGCGCGCGGGCGCCGTAGGCGATGCGGCGTCCGCCTTCGAGCATGGGGCGGATGGCCGGGTGCGTCTTCAGGCGCTGTGTTTCCTCGAACGGCGAAAGGTAGGGGTTGCGGTAGGCGGCACCGATGACCATGCCGACGGCGACCAGATTGTCGCCGTAGTGGTAGCAGAAGGAGCCGCCGTAGGTGGCAGGATCGAGCGGCCAGCCGGCGGTGTGCATGACCATGCCCCTGACGTGTTGTCCGGGCAGGACTTCCCATAGCTCCTTGATGCCGATGCCATACACCTGCGGATCGGCGCCCTTGCGCAAGTCGAAGCGGGCTTCGAGTTCCTTGCCGAGGTGGCCGCGGCAGCCTTCGGCGAACAGCGTGTATTTGGCCTGCAGTTCCATGCCGGGCTGGTAGGCGTCGGTTGGCTGTCCATCGCGGCCTACGCCCATGTCGCCGGTGACGACGCCTTTGACCCGTCCCTGTTCGTCGTAGAGAACGCTGGCGCCGGCGAAGCCCGGATAGAGTTCGACGCCCAGCGCTTCGGCCTGCTGACCGAGCCAGCGGCAGAGGGCGCCCAGGCTGATGACGTAGTTGCCGTGATTGAGGAAGCAGCCGGGCAGCAGGAAATTCGGGAACTTGAAGCTGCCGCTTTCCGTGAGGAAGACGAAGCGGTCTGCGGCGACCGGCGTCTCCAGGGGCGCATCCTTGGCCTGCCAGTCGGGAATGAGTTCGTTCAGCGCGCGCGGGTCCATTACCGCGCCGGAGAGGATGTGGGCGCCGATCTCCGAACCCTTGTCGATCAGACAGACCGTGAGGCCGGCATCGAGCTGCTTCAGCCGGATGGCTGCCGCCAGTCCGGCCGGCCCGCCGCCGACGATGACGACATCGAATTCCATCGCTTCACGTTCCATGCCGTGTTCCTTCCAGGAAAGATCAGTATCTTGTATCGGCGCATTATAATTCGCGGCCTACCGGAAACTTCCCTCATGGAACACTTTCGCACGCTGGTTCTGACCGCAAGCATTCCCATCCGCTGGGGCGACATGGACGCCCTCGGCCATGTAAACAACACCGTCTATTTCCGCTACATGGAACAGACCCGCGTCGAGTGGCTCGACCGGATCGGCGTCGAGCTGGACGCGACGCGCAGCGAGGGCGTCGTCGTCGTCAATGCCGCCTGCACCTTCCTGCTGCCGCTCGCTTATCCGGGCACGGTCGAATGCAGCATGTTCTTCGACAAGCCGGGCCGCAGCAGCCTGCAAACCTACTACGAACTGCGCCGCGCCGGCGCGGACGCCCTCTATGCCGAGGGCGCGGCCAAGATGGTGTGGGTCGATCTCGCTACCGGCAAGTCCGCGCCCCTGCCCGAACGCATCCTTCAGGTCATCGCCGAGTGAGCACGTTTCACCACGGGGGACACGGGGCGCACGGGGAAAGACAATCCAATCCCTCGGACCCAAATGATTTTCCTCCGTGTCTCCGTGGTGGGTAGTCTTTATTGCTTGAACTGTTTCCGGAGCCAGCCATGAGTTATCCCGTGTCCGTTACCCCGCTATGGCAGCCCTCCGCCGAACGCATCGCCGGCGCCAACCTGACGGCCTTCATGGGCGCCGTTGCCGCGCGCTGGCAGCGTCGTTGCGACGATTACGCCAGCCTGCATCGCTGGTCGGTCGAACATCCCGAAGAGTTCTGGGTTTCGGTATGGGAGTTTTGCAACGTGCGCGGCGAAATGTGCAGCCGCATCGTCGTCGATGGCGAGCGCATGCCGGGTGCGCAGTGGTTTCCCGAGGCGCGTCTGAACTTCGCCGAGAACCTGCTGCGCAGCCGCGACGACGCTACGGCGCTGTGCTTCTGGGGCGAGGACAAGCTGAAGCAACGCATCAGTCGCGGCGAACTCCATCTCCGCGTCGCCCGCCTGGCCGCGGCCATGCGCGCGGACGGCGTCGTGGCCGGCGACCGTATCGCCGCCTACATGCCGAACTTGCCGGAGACGGTTATCACCCTGCTGGCGGCGGCATCCATCGGCGCTGTGTTTACCTCGGCCTCGCCGGATTTCGGCGTGCAGGGCGTGGTGGATCGCTTTGGCCAGGTCGAGCCGAAGCTCCTGTTCGTCGCCGACGGCTATTACTACAACGGCAAAACCATAGACTGCCTGGAAAAGGTCGCCGCCATCGTCGATCAACTGCCCTCGGTCAAACGCACCGTCGTTGCCGGCTACGTGCGCGGCGAAGGGCACGATCTGTCCGCGCTAGACAACGGCATCATGCTGAACGCCTATGCCGATGAGTACCGCAGCGTCGTCGACATCGAGTTTGCCCCACTGCCCTTTGCCCATCCGCTCTACATCATGTATTCCTCGGGCACCACCGGCGTGCCCAAGTGCATCGTGCATGGCGCCGGCGGCGCGCTGTTGCAGCACCTCAAGGAACACCGGCTGCAATGCGACGTCAAGCCCGGCGACAAGCTGTTCTACTTCACCACCTGCGGCTGGATGATGTGGAACTGGCTGGTGTCCGGTCTGGCCTCCGGTGCACAACTGCTGCTCTACGACGGCAGCCCCTTCGTTGGCCGCGGCAACATTTTGTTCGACTATGCGGCGGACGCAGGCATGACCCATTTCGGCACCTCGGCCAAGTTCATCGACGCCTGCGCCAAGATCGGCCTCAAGCCTCGCGCGACGCACGACCTGACGCAGCTGCGCGCGATCTTCTCCACCGGTAGCCCGCTGGTGCCCGAGGGCTTTGACTACGTCTATGCCGACATCAAGAACGACCTGCAACTGGCCTCGATCTCGGGCGGCACCGACATCATTTCCTGCTTCGTCGGCGGCAATCCCATCGGCCCGGTCTGGCGCGGCGAGATTCAGGCCGCGGGCCTGGGTATGGCCACGGATGTGGTCGATGCCGATGGCCGGCCGGTGCGCGGCGAAAAGGGCGAGCTGGTGTGTACGCGGCCGTTCCCGGTGATGCCGCTCGGCTTCTGGAACGACGCCGACGGGAAGAAGTACCGCGCCGCTTATTTCGAGCGCTTTCCCGGCATCTGGTGCCACGGCGATTTCGCCGAACGCACGGTGCACGACGGCTTCATCATCTATGGCCGTTCGGACGCGACGCTGAACCCCGGCGGCGTGCGCATCGGCACGGCGGAAATCTACCGCCAGGTGGAGCGGCTGCCAGAGGTGCTGGAGGCGCTGGTCATCGGCCAGGACTGGGAAAAGGACGTGCGCGTCGTGCTCTTCGTCAAGCTGCAAGAGGGACTCGCGCTCGACGACGCGCTGGTGAAACGCATCAAGACCGCCATCAAGGACAACACCACGCCGCGCCACGTGCCGGCCAAGGTGGTGCAGGTCGCCGACATCCCGCGCACCAAGAGCGGCAAGATCGTCGAGCTGGCCGTGCGCAATGTCGTGCATGGCGAGCCGGTGAAGAACGTCGAGGCGCTGGCGAACCCGGAGGCGCTCGAACACTTCCGCGACCGGGCCGAACTCCAGTCCTGATCCGCGCCGCGCAACGTTAAGTCCGCCATATAGCGGCATATGGCAGGTGTGCTTCCGGTACCGTCGACGCGCGGATCGGCGATCATCGCCGCACTTCGCCCCGGTTACGCGCGCTAGCGTACAGAGCGCGCCGGGCTTTACGCCTATCCTCGTTTGCAGTGAGCGCCGGATTCCCGCGAAAGACCTCGCGGTCGTTCGTAAGCGCTCGACCGAACCGGCTGCGATTGCGCGCCGGTCTATCCCCTGACCTGGAGGCATGATGAGTGCCGAACTCGATGTATGCCATGGTGCCACCAATGGCGCGAAGGAAAAGCTGGTGATGGATCTCAAAGGCGTGGTTGCCGATGTCGGCGACCTGCTGAACGACGTGACCCGATCCACTGCCGAGGAATTTGCCGCGGGACGCCAGAAGATCGACGTAAGACTGGGTAAGGAGAGTTCCCGGCTCGGCAATGCGCGAATCGCGGTTGTCGAGAAGGCCAGCGGTGCTGCCGAAGTCATTCAGGAATATCTGAAGGAAAACCCGGCGAAGATCATCGGTGTGGTGGTGGCGGGAATCGTCATCGCCTTCGTTCTCAGCCACGCTTGATTGCCGCGATGCGGATACCTTCGCGTCCGGACGGCCAGGTAGTTATTTGATGGAGACGTCTATACAGGATCATGCTGCGCGCAAGAGCCCATAAATTTCTCATTGCTGCCGCATATTTCGGCGTGGCGGGTTGCGCGACCGCGCAGACGGAGGATCGTAATCGAATTGTCGATATTCCTCTCGCCTTCGCTCATGCCGATATCGCGTTCTCAATGACTACCGGGTCCAGGCAGATCGTGGTCTGCGATGGAAACGCGATCTGCCCGCCGCAATCGGAGCGGGACGTCGCAGTACGCTTCGCACAGCAGGTTCAGCGTGTCGCCGATGCTTTGCAAAACGGGGCCCGGTATCTGTATCCGGACCTGGCGCAACGCGTTCCCGGATTGGTCGATAACCGCTTCGATGTCTATGTCGTCGACGGCGATGTGCCGGGCAGCGCGTCCAGCGCCAACGGCAGAATTGCGCTCACTGCGGCGATAGGCGCCCGTCAGCCCTACGACGAGTGGCTGGCTTTCGTCATCGCACGCGAAATGGGGCATGTGATCGCTCGGCACCAGGAAGAAAATTCGTCTGCCAGCCTCGTCACTTCGCTGATCATGAACATACTTATTCCCGGCAGCGGTTTGCTGAAAAGCGCGCTATCTGCGGGGGGGGCGAGAATTGCATCCACAAGCCAGCGGGACGTTCAGGCGCTGGAAGCCGACGCCATATCGCTTCACTTGCTGAAAGCGGCGGGCTTCCGCCTGCGCGAGGTCGCGCTGTCGTTGCGCATTGCGCCGCCGTCGCCCGATGACGGGACATGGTCGCAAGAGTTCAGACATTCAGCCGACAATCTGATTGGCGAAGTCCGCAGTTCCGAACTCACGATCGTATCGGCGGCGGAGGCGTTGCTAACTCCGTAAGGGCAGGTATTGGCGGCGCGTGGTACTTCTATCGACTGCGCAATGAGGAGGTTTTCTTCGGTGGGGGCGTGCGCACATCGGCGCGCGCCGGCGCTTGGCCATCCGCGCTGCTTTCGACGACGTAGCCGGCATGGTCGTCCTGCGCCAGCGCCTCTTTCAGGTAGGGCAGGGTTTCCCGCAGCGTCTGCGCCATAGTGAACGGCGGGTTGATGACGAACATGCCGCTGCCGTGCATGCCGTAGCCGTCCGCGGCGGGCGCATGTACGGTCAGCGCGACGTTGAGCCAGTCGTCTGCAAGCTTCTTCAGTTTCTCCGGCAACTGCGTGGCGTCGCCGCGATTGAGTTGCGGGTACCAGATGGCGAACATGCCGGTGCCGAAGCGCGCCAGGCCTTCCTTGGTCGTCATGATGGTGCGCAGGTAGTCGCGTTTGTCCTCGTAGGCCGGGTCGATCAGCGTCAGGCCGCGTCGCGGCGGCGGCGGCAGCACCGCCTTGAGTTCCATGAAGCCGTCGGCCTGGCCGATGGCGACGCGCCGCTCGTCGTCGGGGAAGTCGCGCGTGAAATTTTCGCGCAACAGCTTGTTGTCGGTGCTGTGCAGTTCGAACAGGCGCAGGCGATCCTGTTCGCGCATCAGCTTCATGGCGATGTAGGGCGAGCCGGGATAGCGCCGCAGCCTGCCGTCGGCGTTGAAGGCGTGCACCGCCGCGACGTAGTCCGCCAGGGGCGGCGGCAGATCGTTGCGCGACCACAGTCTTGAGATGCCGGAAACGTGCTCGGCGTTCTGCATCGCATAGCCCTGGTCGAGCAGGTAGCAGCCGGCGCCGGCGTGGGTGTCGACGATCCAGTAGGGCTTGTCCTTCTGGCCGAGGTAGCGCAGCAATTGGACCAGAACGAAGTGCTTGAGGACGTCGGCGTGGTTGCCGGCATGAAAGGCGTGGCGGTAACTGAGCATGGGCGGTGCGGGGGAAAGCGAACAAGCGCACCTTACCACGCGTAAAATGCGGCATGAGCGAAAAACGCATATTCCGTCGTGTGACCAAGGCTGAAGTTCCGGCGCCGCCGCCCGCGGGCGCCGAGCGGGAGGATCAGCGCGTCTCCAAGCTGCTGGCCGAACGCGGCCTCTGCTCGCGGCGCGAGGCAGATGCCTACATCGAGCGCGGCCTCGTCTTCGTCGATGGCGAGCGGGTGACCCAGTTGGGCACGCGGGCGGCGCCGGACGCCGTCATTACGCTGGCCAATGAGGCCCGCGCCCAGCAGGCGCGCCAGGTCACCATCCTGCTGCACAAACCCATCGGCTACGTTTCCGGCCAGGCCGAGGACGGCCATCAGCCGGCTGTGGTTCTCGTCAAGCCGCAAACGCAATTTTCCGACGACCGTGGCCAACGCTTCCTGCCGGGCCACCTTAAAGGTCTTGCGCCCGCCGGCCGGCTCGACATCGATTCGACCGGGCTGTTGGTGCTGACGCAGGACGGCCGCGTTGCGCGGCAGTTGATCGGCGACGACTCGGCGGTGGAAAAGGAATATCTGGTGCGCATCACGGGCGAACTCGGGGAGCGCGGCCTGGCGCTTCTCAATCATGGCCTCGAACTCGACGGCAAGCCCTTGCGGCAGGCCAAGGTGGAATGGGCCAACGACGACCAGTTGCGCTTCGTCCTCAAGGAGGGCAAGAAACGCCAGATTCGCCGCATGTGCGAACTTGTCGGCTTGCGCGTGACGGGACTCAAGCGCGTGCGTATCGGTCGCGTGCGGCTGGGCGATCTGCCGCTCGGGCAATGGCGTTACCTGCGTCAGGACGAACAGTTTTAAGCGTCGCCAAGCCCGCTTCAACCGGAAAACCCCCATCAACTGCTGGAGATGCCCGGACTGCGAGCCCCTTTCCTCCGCAGTGGCGGGCGGGTTGTTCCTATGCGGCGGCGGTTTGCCGGCGGCGGGGCGCATTGGTTTGAAGCCGCCGAAAGGGTCGATACGGCTGGCGATTTGAGTATAATCATTGCCACTGAAAGTGGCTGTGCGACGCCCGGCTCGCACGCCCCGGTTCCCCATTTTCCATACAGAGTCCGATAGGCCAAATCCGCCGTCATGCGCATCCTGCTTAGCAACGACGACGGCTACTCCGCTCCCGGCATTGAGGCGCTCGACCGCGCGCTGGCGGGCTTGGCCGAGGTCGTCGTCGTCGCCCCCGAGCGCGACCGCAGCGGCGCCAGCAATTCTCTGACGCTGGACCGGCCGCTGCATCTGCGCCGTGCCGCCAGCGGTTATAGCTATGTCAACGGTACACCGACCGATTGCGTGCATCTTGCCGTTACCGGCATGCTCGACCACGTGCCGGACATGGTGGTTTCCGGCATCAACCTCGGCGCCAACATGGGCGACGACACGATTTATTCGGGCACCGTTGCCGCTGCTACCGAGGGCTATCTTCTGGGCATACCGTCGATTGCCGTGTCGCTGGCGAGCAAGCGCGGCGAGCATTTCGCCACGGCCGGACGTATCGCCCGCGAACTGGTGGAGCGCTTCCTGCGCCAGGGGTTTGGCGCGCCGCTGCTGTTGAACGTCAATGTGCCCGACCTTCCTTACGAGGAATTGCGCGGCATTCTGGTCACGCGCCTGGGCCGCCGTCACAAGGCGGAAGGCGTCGTCATGCAGGTGACGCCGCGCAATGAAACCGTCTATTGGGTCGGCGCGGCCGGCGCGGCGGCCGATGCCGGCGAGGGCACCGATTTCCACGCGGTTGCCAACGGCTATGTCTCGTTGACGCCCTTGCAGATAGACCTGACGCACACCAGCCAGATCGGCGCGGTGAAGGATTGGCTGGTGAAATGACTCCCGCGTTGAACGGCATCGGCATGACCTCCCAGCGCACGCGCACGCGCATGATCGCGCGCCTGCGCGAGCAAGGCATACGCGACGAGCGCGTGCTGACGGCGATAGCGGCCGTTCCGCGCCACATCTTCGTCGGCGAGGCCCTGGCGCATCGCGCCTACGAGGATACGGCGCTGCCATTGATCCTCGGTCAGACCATTTCTCAGCCCTATGTCGTGGCGCGCATGATCGAGCTGCTGCTGGCCGGGCGCGGGAGCCTGGGCAAGACGCTGGAGATCGGCGCCGGCTGCGGCTATCAGGCGGCGGTGCTGGCAAGCTTGACCAAACAGGTGTACTCGGTGGAACGACTGGCGCCGCTGCTGGCTCAGGCCAGAGAGAACTTGCGCCAGGCGCGTCTTGGTTCGGTGCGACTCAAGCACGGCGACGGCATGCTGGGGCTGCCCGAGGCTGCGCCTTTCGATACCATTGTCGTCGCGGCGGCGGGTGCTGCCGCACCGCAGGCGCTGCTGGATCAACTGGCGCCGGGCGGACGGTTGATGATTCCGCTGGGCAGTATCGACCAGACGCTTTGCCTTTTCGATCGCGGACCTCAGGGTATTGTCGAGACGCGCTTCGACGGAGTACGCTTCGTGCCATTGTTGCCGGGGGTCGCATGAAAACCATCTGCGCGTTTGTTGCCGTGATGATTCTTGCCGGTTGCGCCAGCCACGAGCCGGTGCCGGTGGTCGAGCGCGCCGCGCCGGCACCCGAGCTGGCGCCGGTCGCGATGCCGGCGGTGGCGGTGCCGATGGCGGAAGACGCGGTTCTTTATACGGTAAAAAAGGGCGATACCCTTTTCAGCATAGCGCTCGAACATGGCCGCGACTACAAGGATATCGCCGCCTGGAACAGCTTAGAAAATCCTAATCGCATACAGGTTGGGCAGCAGTTGCGCGTGTCGCCAGAAGGGAATGCGCCGGTGGCCGTGGTCAGGCCGGTGCTTAGTTCCGCGCCGGTGGAGACGAAATCGTCCGGGCCGAACACCGATGCCTTCAAGCGCGAACCCAAGGGCGGCAAGGTGGCCTACTCCGAGGAGGCGTTGGCCCGCATGCGCAAGTCGGGACAAGCAACGCCGGCCGAGACGCCCGCGGAAAAGCCGGCCGACAAGCCACTCGACAAGCCGGCCGACAAGCCCGAGGAAAAGCCCGCCGTGGCAGCGGCGCCGGTCGGTGACGACGCCATCGATTGGGCGTGGCCGGCGCCAGGCAAAACGCTGTCGGGTTTCGTCGATGGCGGTGTCGGCGCGGAAAGCAACAAGGGTATCGATATCGCCGGCAAGAGCGGCGATCCGGTACTGGCGGCCGCGGCCGGCAAGGTCGTCTATGTCGGCAGCGGCTTGCGCGGTTATGGCAATCTGGTCATCGTCCGCCACAACGCTTCCTTCCTTTCGGCGTATGCCCACAACAGCAGGATACTGGTCAAGGAGTCGCAGGCGGTGACCCGCGGCCAGAAGATCGCGGAGATCGGCAGTTCCGACGCCGATGTCGCCAAGTTGCATTTCGAGATTCGTCGCCTCGGCAAACCTGTCGATCCCGCCAGATATCTTCCCTCCCGTTAACGCCACCGCTGCCGTGACAGAAGACGACGACTTTCTTCGCGACGATTTCGATGTCATCGCGCTTGTCGATGTCGGCGACACCGGCAAGGCGGAGTTTCTCGAAGACGTCACCCAGCTCTACCTCAATGAAATCGGGGCGACCGCGCTGCTGCGCCCCGACGAGGAACTGCGTCTGGCGCGTGCGGTGTGCGCCGGCGACTTCGCTGCGCGCCAGCGCATGATAGAGGCCAACCTGCGGCTCGTCGTCAGCATTGCCAAGCATTACCAGCATCGCGGCATTCCTTTTGACGATCTGATCGAGGAAGGCAACCTCGGGCTGATTCACGCGCTGGAGAAATACGATCCAGAACGCGGTTTCCGTTTTTCCACCTACGCCACCTGGTGGATACGCCAGAATATTGAACGCGCCATCATGAACCAGTCGCGCACCATCCGGCTGCCCGTGCATGTGGTCAAGGAATTGAACATGGTGTTGCGCGCTCTGCGCAAGTTCGAGGGCGAGGGGGCGGACGATCCCCATGCCGATATCGAGGCGGTGGCGCGCCTGCTGGACAAGCCGGTGGAAGAGATTCGCCAGGTGCTCAGGCTTAACGAGCATACGGCCTCGCTCGATGCGCCGCTGGAAATCGATGCCGAGCTTTCCGTCGCCGACGCTATCGCCGACGATCAGGCGATCGACCCCGAGCGGCATTTCGAGCAAGCCGAGATCGAGCACCACATTGCCGATTGGGTGGCGCAACTGACCGACAAACAGCGGTTGGTCATCGAGCGCCGCTACGGCCTCAATGGCAACGAGATCAGCACGCTGGAAAAACTGGCCGACGAACTCGGCGTTACGCGCGAGCGCATACGCCAGGTGCAGATCGAGGCGCTGGCCCAGTTGCGGCGGCGCATGTCGCGCGAAGGTGTCGGACGCGACGCGGTGTTTTAGCGTTCTTTTTGGCGCCGGCTTTCTGGCCGGAAGCGGCAACTCGGCCGTGAGCCAGGCGGCTTGCCTCGGTGCGACCCGGCGGCAGCAGGCGCGCAGCCTCCAATGTCTCCGCCAGTTCGAACACCGCCATGGCGTAGAAGCTGCTGCGGTTGTAGCGCGTCAAGACGAAAAAGTTGTTGTAGCCGAGCCAGTATTCGGTAGGTGCGTCGGGTGTGACGAGGTCGATCAGTGCGGCGGGTTGCGCGGGCGAGCCATCGGCCCGTACGCCGGGCATCTCGGCGGGCAGGCGTTGCGGGCGGATGCCGGCGTCGATCAGGGCGGTCACCTCTCCCTCCACCGCAGCGGGAACCGCGATGGGGCCGTCTTTTTCCCAGCCGTGTTCCTTGAGGAACACGGCGACGCTGCCGATGGCGTCGGCCGGGCTTGCCGTCAGGTCGATGCGTCCGTCTTCGTCGAAGTCCGTGCCCCAGCGCCGCAGGCTGCTGGGCAGGAATTGGGGCAGGCCCAGCGCGCCGGCAAAGGAGCCCTGATAGGACAATGGATCGCGTTTCTCGTCCCTGGCAAGCAGCAGCAGGGCTTCGAGTTCGCCGCGGAAAAGTGCCGCGCGCGGCGGGTAGTCGAAGGCCAGTGTCGCCAGTGCCTCGAAGGCGCCGAAGCGGCCGGTATGGCGCCCGTAGATGGTCTCCACGCCAATGATGCCGAGGATGATGGCGGCCGGCACGCCGTACTGAGCTTCGGCTTTTGCCAAGGCTGCTGCGTGCTGTTGCCCGAAGCGCAATCCGGCGGCGATGCGGCGCGGCTCGATGAAGCGGCTGCGGTAGGTCTGCCAGGAGCGTATCGCGGGGTCTTTGGGCGGGAGGATGGCCTTGATGACGCGGTCGTTGCGTTGGGATTTTGCAAACAGCGCGCTGAGTTCGGCGGGGTCGAGGCCGTGCTTCGCCTGCATCTCGACGATGAAGCTGCGTACGTCGTCGCGGCCGGCGAAGGAAGACGTGGCGCCGGCCGGAGCGCCTAGCGCCAGCGCGAGCAGGAAGAATAGCGTTCGGGTCATCATGGTCTGAACGAGGCGATGCGTTTGCGTAGGCTGTCGAGCAGCGTGCGCTCGACCTTGCCGTAGCGTATCCGGCCGTATAGGTCGGCAATCTCGCGAATAGCGGCGGAAAGTTCCGGTCTCACCGCGGCAACGCGCTGCGCATAGTCTTGCGGGCCTTCCCAGGGACGGCGCGGCAGATTGCGGCGGGCGAGCCGGTTTGTTGCCCGCAGCCAGAGCGCTTGGGCCGGATCGATGCGCCGGCGCTGCCGCAAGGCCCAGAACGTGAGACCGATCAGCAGTGGCGTACACAGCAGGACCAGTGCCGTCGTCATCTGCCGCCAGTCGGGCGAGCGCATGCCGAGGCTTGCCAGCAGGTCGCGCTGGCGTTGCGGGTTGTAGCCGAGTATCCGCTGGTTCCAGGTATTGGCGACGGCGTCCCAGCGGAAGCGCAGTTCGCGCAGCCACGCCAGGTCGGCGCGCATCAGGAAAGGCAGCGGGTCGGTCGCGGGCACGGCCGCCGCCAGGTTGAACTCGATGCGCTTCGGGAAGCTCGCCGCCGTCGGGTCTATGCGCGTCCAGCCGCGGCCCTGGAGCCAGACCTCCGCCCAGGCATGGGCATCGGACTGACGCACCGTCAGGTAGCCATCGACGGGATTGAGTTCGCCGCCCTGGTAGCCGGTAACGACGCGCGTCGGCACGCCCGCTGCCCGCATGGCGAAAACGAAGGCGCCGGAAAAGTGCTCGCAGAAACCCTGGCGCGTGTCGAACAGAAACTCGTCGACGCTGTCGGCGCCCAGCAGCGGGGGTTCCAGGGTGTAGGCGAGACGCTGCTGCCGGAAAAAGGAAATGGCTTCGCGCACGATGGCCGCATCGCTCGTGTGGCGTGCGCGCCAGCTGCGACCGAGTGCCAGCGTGCGCGGATTGCGGTTCGGCGGCAGCACGGTGGCGATGCGCAGCGTCCGCGACGATTCGTTTGCGCCTGCCTCCTGGCCGGTGCGCGAGTGCATTTCATAGCGCTGGCGTTGGGTAACGGGTTCGCGCGCGAGCAGTTGGTAATCGTTCGCCAGTACGCTGCCCGGTGGCAGTTCCGCCGGCAATTCCAGCGCGAACAGCCAGAGCTTGTTGTGGGGCTCCAAGGTGATCTCGTAGCGCACGACCTGGTCGTCCGGCTCGTAGGGCAGCCGGCGATCGACGCTGAACAGCGCGGGGCGCCAGGTCGTGCCGTCGAACAGGGTCAGCACCGGTCCGCGCCAGTAAAGCGCGTCGCGTGCCGGCAGGGGGCCGTCGAACTTGGCGCGAAAGGCGATGGCGTCGGATTGCGAGAGCTTGCCGATAGACCCCGGCGACATACTGTCCGAAAGTCCGGTGAGTGCGCTGTAGGCATCGCGCGGCAGACCCCAGAGCGGCCCCGAAACGCGCGGAAACAGCACGAACAGGATCAGCAGGAAGGGCGTCGCCTGGGCCAGCATCAGGCCCGCAAGCCTGAACAGGCGCAGCGGATGCATGCGGCTGTCGGCGAGGACCGCCAGTGTCGCCGTGGTGAATACGACAATGGCCACCAGGATGGCCGCCTGGCCGATGGCCTGTGAATAGAAGAACGCCGTCAGGACAAGGAAGTAGCACATCAGCACGATCGCCAGGCCGTCCCGTCGGGCGCGGGTTTCGAGTTGCTTGAGCGCGAGCATGACGACGAGCAGTGCAACGCCCGGATTTTGTCCCAGGACGGTACGGTATTGGGCGACGACGCCGAGAGTGCCGACCAGGACCAGGAAGACCAGGAAGCCGCGCGAGGGTTGCTGTTGCGAGCGGATCAACCATGCCCGCAGACCCAGTGCCGCGGCAGTACCGACAGCGAGCCAGGCCGGCAAGTTCGGAACCAGCGGCAGCAGCGATATTGCTGTCGCGGCAAGCAGCCACCACGACTGGATACGGTCGAGTGGCGGGCTAGTTTTCATAGAGCGCCAGCGCTTTCAGGCAGGCATGGATGTGATGACTGCCGTTGGCGGGCGGCAAGGTCATGCGTGGCAGGCGCAAGCCCCAGGCCAGTCCGCCGTCCGCGGCATCGAGAACCCAGCGCGTGAGGATGGAAAGACGCGCTTCGACATCCAGGCCGGGCGGCGTTGCCTCCCAGTCGAGGATGAGAATTTCGGCGCTGGAGCCGACAAACTGCTTGGTCAGCAGCGGTGCGGCGGAGCCCTGGCGTGCGGCGGCTTTCCAGGCGACATGGCGCGGCGGATCGGCAGGCTGATGGCCGCGCAGTCCGGCGAAATCCTCACTGCCGCGGCTGCTTTGCATGCGTCCGGCAGCCGTATCGCCGCCTTTGGCGGGCAGTGGCGGTGCATAGGCTGCCGGCTGCGGATAGACGAGGCACTGCATGTCGGGCGCGGCGTAGCTCCAGGCGCGGATCAGTCCGAGCGGGTAGAGGGTCTCGACGGTGACGCGGGGCAAGAACAGCCAACCGCGCCGCTGGGCCGGCTGGCCGATCCGGGCAGTGGCGGCAGCACCGGGCGGGATGTCGACGCTGTCTTCGGTGTGACCCGGTAATGTCAGGCGGATGCGTCGGCGTTCTTCGTGACGCGGATTGTGGAGAATCAGCGAGTAGTGGGCGATTTCGCCAGCGAAGACGGGCTCGGCGCGGCCGGTGGAGATGCCGATGCCGACAAGATTGCGGAAGGTGTGCAGTATCGTGACGATGCCCAGCCCGGCAAGCAGGAAGACGAAGGCATGGCCAAGGCTGAGGTTGTAGTTGATGGCGCCCAGCAGCATGACCTGAAGAGACGCAGCAAAGGCCAGACCGGCCCGCGTCGGCAGTACATAGACGCGACGCTGGGAAAGTACGATGGGTGTGGCCTCGGGCGGGCGAGTGCGCAGCGCCCAGGTGGCGAATCGCTCTTGCAGCACTGCCGCGAGTTTCATTGCGCTTCAACCTGTCTCATAAAATCACGCACACGTCGCCAGAATGAGAACAGTCCCTATGGAATCGGCACCGCCTCGATCAGGCGGGCGGCAATGTCCCCGGCATTCATGCGTGCAGTGGCTTCGCCGCTTGGCTGGAGGCGATGGATGGCGACGCCCGGCAGCACCGCCTGAACGTCTTCGGGCAGCACATGGTCGCGGCCTTCGAGCAGTGCCCAGGCGCGTGCGGCCGCGAGCAGCGCCAGCGCGGCGCGCGGTGAAAGTCCGGCCTGCCATTGCGGCGAGCTGCGGGTGTGGGCGACCAGCGCCTGTACGTAATCGATCAACGCGGCGGAGACATGCACTTCGCGCGCAGCCTGTTGCAAGGCCAGGAGTTCGGCGGCGCCAAGGCAGGGCGTCAACCGGGCGGCCATCTCGCGCCGGTCGGTACCGGCAAGCAGCGCGCGCTCGGCTTCGCGGTCGGGGTAGCCGAGTTCGATACGCATCAGAAAGCGGTCGAGCTGGGATTCCGGCAGCGGAAAGGTGCCGATCTGATGCGAAGGATTCTGCGTGGCAATGACGAAGAACGGATCGGGCAGCGGCCGGGTTTTTCCTTCCGCCGTGACCTGGCGTTCCTCCATGGCTTCCAGCAGCGCACTTTGCGTCTTGGGCGTGGCACGGTTGACCTCATCGGCCAGAACAACTTGTGCGAACACCGGTCCCGGATGGAATTCAAAGCTGCCCTTGTCGCGGTCGAAGATCGAAATGCCGACGATGTCGGCCGGCAGCATGTCGCTGGTGAACTGGATGCGCTGGAATTCCAGGCCCAGCAGCCTGGCCAGCGTGTGGGCCAGCGTGGTTTTGCCGACGCCGGGCAGATCCTCGATCAGCAGATGGCCGCGCGCCAGCAGGCACGCGAGCGCCAGGCGCAGTTGATGCGGTTTGCCGAGAATGATGCGCCCGGCGGATTCCAGTATTTGGATGAGAGATTCGCGGGGCGGAGGAGCGCGCATGGTCTTGGGCTCGGTAGCGAAACAGGCGATAATGGCGACTCCCCGCATTGTATGCGATCCGCCATGACCATCGCCTTCATTACCCATCGCGACTGCTGGAAGCACGACATGGGCGCCCACCATCCCGAGTGCCCGGATCGGCTCGGCGCAATCCAGGACAGGCTGATCGCGGCCGGCCTCGATTTGTATCTTTCCTTCCACGACGCACCGGTGGCCGAATTGGAGCAGTTGCTGCGTGTCCATCCGCGCAGCTACGTCGAGCACCTCGAGTCGAGCAGTCCGCAGCACGGCATTTTTCACCTCGATCCCGATACCGCCATGAGCCCCGGCACCTGGCAGGCGGCCCTGCGCGCGGCGGGCGCGGGTGTGCTGGCGACCGATCTGGTCATGAAGAAGGAAACGCCCAGCGCCTTTTGCGCGGTGCGTCCTCCCGGTCATCATGCCGAGCGGGCGCGGGCCATGGGCTTCTGCTTCTTCAACAACGTGGCGGTCGCGGCGCGACATGCCCTCGATGCCTGGGGCTTGCAGCGTGTGGCTATCGTCGATTTCGACGTCCATCACGGCAACGGCACCGAGGAGATTTTCGCCAATGATTCGCGCGTGCTGATGGTCGGCACTTTCCAGCATCCTTTCTATCCGTATTGCGGCACCGAGAATCCGGCGTCGAACATGTGCAACGTGCCGTTGAAGGCCGGTACGCGCGGCGATGGCTTCCGCGCGGCGGTGGAGTCGGTCTGGTTGCCGCGGCTTTCTGCTTTCGCCCCGGAAATGATCTTTATTTCCGCAGGCTTCGATGCGCACTATGAGGACGACATGGCGTCGCTCGGGCTGCTCGAATCGGATTACGCCTGGGTGACGGAGCGGGTCAAGGATGTGGCGCGTGCCTCCGCGCAGGGGCGTATCGTCTCGATGCTGGAGGGCGGTTACAGCTTGTCGGCCCTGGCGCGCAGTGTCGCAGCGCATATCAAGGTACTGGCGGATTTGTAGCCGTAGTAGAATCCAAAACCCACTTTCTCGGTAGAGCTATGATCCACGGTTCCATACCAGCTATCGTCACTCCGATGCAGGCGGACGGCAGCCTAGATTTGCCGCGCCTGCGACAACTGGTCGACTGGCATGTTGCCGAGGGCAGCGACGGTATTGTCGTCGTCGGCACCACCGGCGAGTCGCCCACCGTTAGTTTCGACGAGCATTGCGAATTGATCCGCACCGTCGTCGATCAGGCGGCAAAGCGCATCCCTGTGATTGCCGGCACCGGCGCCAATTCGACTTCCGAAGCCGTCGAACTGGCCCGTTTTGCCAGGGAATCCGGCGCCGACGCGCATCTTTCGGTTGTGCCCTACTACAACAAGCCGACGCAGGAAGGGCTCTATCGCCACTTCAAGGCCATCGCCGAAAGCGTCGATCTGCCGATGATCCTCTACAACGTGCCGGGTCGTACCGTGGCGGATCTCACCAACGATACTGCCCTGCGCCTGGCGCAGATTCCGGGCATCGTCGGTATCAAGGACGCCACCGGTAACATCGAGCGCGGTTCGGATCTGACCAAGCGCGCACCCGCCGGATTTGCCGTGTTGAGCGGCGACGATGCCACGGCGCTGGCGCTGACCCTGCTCGGCGGCAAGGGTACGATATCCGTTACCGCCAACGTGGCCCCGCGCCTGATGCACGAAATGATCGCTGCGGCGCTGGCCGGCGACGTGACGCGCGCCCGCGCGATCAACTGGCAACTGCTGGGTTTGCACAAGAATCTGTTTCTCGAAGCCAATCCTATTCCCGTCAAGTGGGCCTGCGCACGTATGGGGCTCATTGGCGACGCTCTGCGGTTACCCCTGACGCAGTTCTCTCCTGAATACCACGACAAACTTTTAGCCGCCATGCTTGATGCCGGCATACGTGCCTGATGGCGGAAATGACAACGATGCGAAAACTATTGTGGATACTGCTGCCCGCGCTCATGCTTGCGGGCTGCGAAATGTCGCTGCCGGAATCGAAGAAAATCGATTACAAGTCGGCCGGCAAGCTGCCGCCGCTGGAAATTCCGCCCGACCTGACCCGTCCGAGCCGCGACGAACGCTATGCGGTGCCCGACGTTGCCACCAGCAAGGGCTCCGCCACCTATTCGGCATACTCCGGGGAGCGTGGCAGTACGCGCGCCGCTGCCTCGCAGGAGGTGTTGCCGCAGGTCGGCAAAATGCGCATCGAGCGCTCCGGCACGCAACGCTGGCTGGTGGTGGCCGGCAAGCCCGAGCAGCTTTGGCCTGTGGTCAAGGAGTTCTGGCAGGAGTTGGGCATGCTGGTCAATGTCGAGCTGCCCGAGGCTGGCATCATGGAAACCGATTGGGCGGAGAATCGCGCCAAGTTGCCGCAGGACGTCATTCGCAGCACGCTCGGCAAGGTTTTCGATTCGCTCTACTCGACGGCCGAGCGCGACAAGTTCCGCACGCGGCTGGAAAAAGGCGGCGAAGCGGGAACCACCGAGATCTATATCAGCCATCGCGGCATGTACGAGGTCTACATCAGCGAAGGCAAGAGCGAAACCCGTTGGCAACCGCGGACACCCGATCCGGAACTCGAAGCCGAGATGTTGCGCCGGCTGATGGTGCGACTCGGCGTCGAAGAGGCGCAAGCCAAGACGATGGTTGCGTCCGGCGGCGCGAAGGACGAGCGCGCCAAGCTCAAGCCCGCGGTGGACGGCCTTGGCGTGCTTGAGTTGCAGGAGGCGTTCGACCGTGCCTGGCGCCGTGTCGGTCTGGCGCTGGATCGTGTCGGCTTCACCGTCGAGGATAGGGATCGCGCCCAGGGGCTCTATTTCGTGCGCTATGTCGATCCCGAGGCCGATACCACCAAGAAGGACGACAAGGGCTTCATGTCGAAGCTGATGTTCTGGAAGGGCAAGCCCGATCCGACGCAGAACATGCAATTCCGCGTCTATGTCAAGGGCGGCGAGACGTCGAGTTCGGTTCATGTGCTAACGCGCGAAGGCGGGGTCGATAAATCCGACACGTCCAAGAAGATTCTCGGTCTGCTCTACGAACAGTTGAAATAGTCGAATCGGAAGCGGGATCAGTGGGTATGCCGGCATACGGCGGCCGGTCTATCCACCGTCTTCGCGCCGCCATGGTCGGTTAGGCGAATAATGCGATTTGCGTCGTTGGGCAGCGGCAGTCGCGGCAACGCCATGGTTGTCGAAGCGGGTGCCACCCGCATATTGGTCGATTGCGGATTCGGGCCGCGCACGTTGGCGAAGCGTCTGGCGCGGATCGGGCTCGCTCCTGACGATCTCAATGCGATCCTGGTTACGCACGAGCACAGCGACCATGTCGCGGGAATTGCCCGTTGCGCGCACAGCTACGGCTTGCGCGTTTTCATGACGCACGGTACGTTCGGCGGCACCCCGGGGCTCGTTGCCCTCGAAACCGGCGTCGAAGTGTTCGACGCGCATACCGCATTTTCCATCGGCGATCTGGAAATTGCGCCCTTTCCGGTGCCGCACGACGCGCGCGAACCGGTTCAGTTCGTGTTTTCCGATGGGCGCGGCAGGCTGGGGCTACTTACCGATACCGGACATGTCACGGCACATATCGTTTCCATGCTTTCGGGTTGCGAGGCGCTGGTGCTCGAATGTAACCACGACGCGGATATGCTGAGACAGGGCGGTTATCCGTATTCGCTCAAGCAACGCATAAGCGGACATTTCGGCCATCTCGACAACCGGGCCGCCGCCGATCTGTTGCTACAGTTGGATAGCAGCCGGCTGCAACACGTGGTCTGCGCCCATCTCAGCGAGAAGAACAATACGCCGACGCTGGCCAGACTTGCCTTGGCCGATGCGCTCGGCTGTACCCCTGATTGGATAGGCGCCGCAGACCAGGACGAGGGGTTCGCCTGGTGCATGATCGCCTGAGCAGCGGGCCGACCGGTTCGATGCGCCAGGGAGCGGGATGGTGAGGGCAAAAAAAAGCCAGCCCGGAGGCTGGCTCGTAGTCCGGGAAGGCCGGATTACTTCTTCGGCTCGGCAGCGGGCGCGGCGGCCGGGGCAGCGGCAGGAGC
>OBOI01000259.1_pt1 | contig 20183 bp, 11 predicted proteins | sample 1670151 | NCBI WGS metagenome assembly OBOI01 (sample SAMEA104232303, study PRJEB22302) | sediment metagenome | biome: forest; feature: aquifer; material: sediment | place: USA | collected 2011-08-07 | depth 0.01 m | reverse complement strand
ACCATCCCCCCCACCCCTTACCCCGCCTTCCGCCACGATGTGGTCACTGTCGTGGCCATCGCCACGGCCTATTTTTTGGCCCACCAGCTGGCCTTCTTCTTCCCTGACCCGGGAAAGATCCTGATGCTGGTTTGGCCTGCCGGCGGCATTGGCCTGGCCGCCTTTCTGCTGAACCCCCGCCGGCTCTGGCCCGCCCTTACCCTGGCGCTGTATGCGGCAGGCCTGCTGGCGGATCTCCTGCTTGCTCACCGCCCCTTGCTGGCCAGCATTGGCTACATGACCGGCAACATGGTCGAATCCATCGGCTGCGCCTGGCTGATTCTGGGCTTGGCCGGCGAGTTTAAGGGCTTCAACCAGATCCGTGAGGTCCAGGCCCTTATCCTCGGCGCGATCTTCATCAATGCCATAAGCGCCTCGATCGGGGCCGCCACCTCGGCGCTCACCCAAGGGGGCTCCTTTAGCGGTTCGTGGGTCTCGTGGTACATTGCCGACGGACTCGGCCTGCTGCTGGTCGGCCCCTTTGTGGTGAGCTGGTTCGGCAGGCAGGGGGCCTGCTCCCGCCTGCCGGCAAAAAGGGTCATGGAGGGCATCCTCTTTGCCGGCGTCTGGCTGTTTGTGCTGTGGGGTGTCTTTTATCCGGAGCCTAATCCTTCCCATCTGGATCTGCACCCCTATGCCTTGGTCGCTGTCCTCGTCTGGCCTGCCATGCGTTTAGGCCTGCGCGGCGTCACCCTGGCCCTGATGCTGTTGTTTGTCGTCGCCATTATCAGCCCCGCCATGTACAGCGGGCCCTCTCCCTGGCCGGGGTTGGATAGCGATGCCACCAGCCGCATGCTGGAACTGCAAAAATTTCTCGGCATCATGGCCAGTGTCGGCTTCTTGCTCTCCGCCGTCCATACGGAACTGGCGCACGCCCAGGGGTTGGTGCGCGAGGCCAACGAGGAGTTGCGGGATGCGGTGGCCAGGGCCCATGGGGAAAAGGCCAAGACCGAGGCGATCATTGCCGCCATGGGTGACGGCGTCAACATCCAGGATACCAACTATACGATTCTTTATCAGAACCGGGTGGCCAAGGAGATCTATGGCGATCATGCCGGAGAGCATTGCTACCAGGCATTCCAGAACAGGACCAGCGTCTGCGGACAATGCCACCTCGCCATGGCCTTCACCGACGGCATGGTTCACACCGTGGAGCAGAAAAGGAGCACCGGGCAGGGGGTGAGGCACTACGAGATTACCTCCTCGCCGGTCAAGGATGCCGGTGGCAAAATTATCGCCGGTGTCGAATTGGTGCGCGATGTCACCGATCGCAAGCGGGCCGAGGAGCAGCTGCAACGGGCGCTGGAGGAGAAGACGGTGATGTTGAAGGAGATCCATCACCGGGTGAAGAACAATCTGACGGTGGTTTACAGTCTCTTAGCCCTCCAGGCCAAGGGGATCGCGGATGCGGCGGTACGCGCCAAGTTCGAGGAGAGCCGCAATCGGGTGCTGTCCATGGCCCTGATCCATGAGAAACTGTATCGAGCGGAAGACCTGGCCCATGTGGATTTCAAGGAGTACCTGCAAAGTCTCGCCAGCACCATTGGCGACACCTACCACCGGCCGGATATCCTCTTGTCCGTGGACATGGAGCCTCTCTTCCTGGACGTGAATGTCGGCATCCCCTGCGGTCTGATTGCCAATGAGTTGATCACCAACGCCCTGAAATACGCCTTTCCCGAAGGCAGGGGAGGAACGATTCGCGTCGGCATCCGCGCCAGCGGCGAAGGTAACCTGCTCTTGTTTGTCGAGGATAACGGGGTGGGCTTTCCCGAGGACATCGACTATCTCCACACCTCTTCACTGGGCCTGCAACTGGTCAATAGCCTGGCTGGGCAGATCCATGGACAGCTCGTGCTTGCCCGGCAAGGAGGGAGCTGTTTCCAGGTCCCCTTCCCGGGTGGTGGGAGGGCGGAGGGGAACGGCTAATGGTCTTGTCGCTGAAAGTTGATGATCTCGCAAAAAGTCGTGAAGCTGACTATCTGCCAACGTAATTTCAATGTGTTACGGAGCGTGCCAGCGGCAGTTGAGCGGTTTTTGCGAGACCGTCCAAGGCAAGAAGAGATCATCTCTTTGTTTGCCAGAGCCCTGCCGGCAAGTGGGGCATGTGCGTACAGAAAAAATTGGTCACCAGTCAACGAGATAGGCTATAGTCTATAAGCGTGACCCCGTTGGGGTTGCCTTGGACTAAGCCGACCGCGCCGAATGCCTGCTCTTCATGGCTGCCCCTTCATCAAGTACCTCTACCCCACCAGCAACGATCCATGGAAACGGACACAATAGCCAGCAGCAACAGAGGGGACACCGGCGAGGCCAAGGCCTTGGTAACGGATTTGCGTCAGCGGGCGGAGGAGAAGGCCCGGTCCATGCCACCTCTTGTTGCTGATGGCACCTCTCCCGAGGAGACCCGGCGTCTGCTCCACGAACTGCGCGTGCATGGGATCGAGTTGGAATTGCAGAACGACGAATTGCGTCGGCGTCAGCAGGCGCGGGATAGCCAGCTGGCACGCTACCGCGACATCTATGATTTGACACCGTTGGGCTATCTGACCGTGAGCGAAGCGGGCATGATCCTGGAGGCCAATCTCCGGGCCGCCACCCTGCTTGGCGTAGCGCGGGATACCTTGCTCCGGCAGCCGCTCTCCCGCTTTATCCTCCCCGAGGACCAGGATATCTTCTACTGCCAACGGCGGCAACTGCTGGTCACCGGCGAAGCCCAGGTGTGCGAACTGCGCTTGGCACCGGAAAACGGCGAGCAATTTTTGGCGCGCTTGGAGGTGGTGGTGGCCCCGGGCCAGGAGATTGGGGCGCCGGTCTATCGGGCAATGCTGAGCGACATCACCGCCAGCAAGCGGCGAGAAAGGGAAGCGCTGGCTACTGCCGCCAACCTTGCCGCGATCCTCGAAGCGGCCACGGAATCGATTCTCATCATCGATGCCAAGGGCAAGATCTTGACCATCAACCACACGGCAGCCGCAAGATTGGGCAAGGGCAGCCACGAGTTGATCGGCACCACGGTGTACTCGTTGTTGCCAAAGGCCCTGGCTGCCTCCCGCAAGGCCCGGGTCGACGTGGCGGTCAACAGCCGAACGGCGCTCTCGTTTCAGGATGAGCGCCAGGGGCGTCATTATGCCACCACTCTCTTTCCTGTTTGCGAAGCCTCGGGCAAGGTGGCCAGGGTGATCATCCTGGCCCAAGACATCAGCGATCGCGTGGTTGCCGAGGGGGTGATCGGTAAGGGCAAGAACGCCCTGGAACACCAGGTCCGTGAGCGTACCGCCGAGTTGGCCGGGGTAGTGGCCACCCTGCGGCGCGAGAGGGATGAACAGGCAAATGCCGCGGCCTTTTTGCGCGACCGGGAGCACGAGCTGGAGGCGCTTGCCGGGGCCTTGCAGGAGAGCAATGCCGGCCTCGCCACCTTGCTGCTGCGCAGGGAGCAAGACCGGCAGGGGTTGCGGGATGAGCTCCTGGCCGCCTTGAAGAAGTTGGTGCTGCCGGCGGTGGCCAGGCTGAAGCGCTCCCCTCTCACCGAGGGGCAGCAACAGCTGCTGCGGACCGTGGAGGTCAATCTGGACGGTATTCTCGCACCCGTTAGGCGCGACCCGCTCCTCGCCATCCCCGCCAACCTCACCATGATGGAGATGCAGGTGGCCAATCTCATCAAAGAGGGCAAAAAGACCGTGGAGATCGCAACCCTGTTGAATCTCTCGCCGCGCACCGTGGACACCCACCGCAACAAGATCAGAAAAAAAATGGGGATCTCCAGCAGAAAAGTAACCCTGCGCGACCACTTACTGGTCAATGACCGCGAAGGATAAACAACGGCCGGTGCGCGGTTCGGCGACGACCAAGGCAGATAGGGGAGGAGGCACCATGGCCGGCACGGATAACAAGGATCAACAGAGGGCCGGGGAGGGCGACGAACCGTGTTGCCGGGCGGAAGCGATGGCGGAGGGCGACGCCGCCCCAGCCGCGGACGACGGTGACGGCCACTCACTTTTGCGGATGCGGCGCTTGCTCCACGAACTGCAAGGGCACCAGATCGAACTGGAGAGGCAGAACGATGAGTTGCGCCGGGCACGGATGGAACGAGACGATGCGCGGGCGTTCCACTTCGACTTCTACAACCTGGCGCCCGTGGGCTACTGCACCGTGAACCAACAGGGGGAGATTCTGCGCGCCAATCTCACCCTGGCCGGCTTGTTGGGGGTGGGGCGGGAGGCGTTGCTCAAGCAGCCCCTGAGTCATTTTGTCCTCCCCGCGGATCTGGAACTCTATGATCGATACTGCAAACAGTTCCAGGCCACGCGTGCGATTCAGGCCTGGGACCTGCGGCTGCGCCGGGCCGATGGCGATTTTTTGTGGGCGCAGCTGCAGGCCTCCGTGGCGGCGGATGCCGACGGCGCCCCTGTCTGTCACCTGGTGATCAGCGACATCACCCCCCGCAAGCAGGCCGAGGAGGGGCAACGGCTGGACAAGGCACGCTACCTCTCCATCATTGAAGACCAAACCGAACTGATCTGCCGCTATACCCCCGAGGGCAAGCTCTCGTTTGTCAATGGCGCCTATGCCCGCTATTACGGCAAAAGGCCCGATGAACTGATCAACATCAATTTCATCCCCCATATCCCCGAGGCGGAGATGGCCATGATCGATGGTCTGATCGCCGCCATCACCCCGGAAAATCCGCTGACCAAGTACGAACACAGGGTCATCACCGCCACGGGCGAGGTGCGGTGGCAGCGCTGGACCCATCGCTGCATCTATGGCGCCGAGGGCGAATTGGTCGAACATCAGGCCGTGGGCCATGATATTACCGATCGTAAGCATGTGGAAGAGCTGGTTGTCCGTTCACTGCAGGAGAAGGAGGTGATGCTGAAGGAGATTCATCACCGAGTGAAGAACAACCTGCAGGTGGTCTGTAGTCTGTTGAACCTGCAGGCCAAGCGCATTGCCGACCCTCAGACCCGCATCATGTTCGAGGAGAGCCGGGACCGGGTCATGTCCATGGCCCTGGTCCACGAGAAACTCTATCAAGCAAAAGACTTGGCCCATATCGATTTCAAGGAGTACCTGCAACGGGTTGCCACCGGGCTGGCGGCCACCTACAATCAACCCAATGTCGCCATTTGCGTGGGCATGGATAACGTCAGCCTCAATGTGAATGTCGGTATCCCCTGCGGCCTAATCGTCAATGAGCTGCTCTCCAATGCTCTTAAATATGCCTTTGCCGATGGCCGCAAGGGGACGATTACCCTGGGCATCGCCTTAAATGACCAAGGCCACAAGCGCTTAATTGTTGAGGATGACGGCATTGGCTTCCCGGCGGAGGTGGACTTCCGCAACACCTCGTCCTTGGGGCTGCAGATCGTGATGGGGCTTATTGGCCAAATCCACGGGGTCATTGAGCTCTCCCGGGCCGCGGGGAGCAGATTCGCCATCACCTTCCCCTGAACTTTTTCAAGGAGCAACGCATGGAGACCTCAAGTAGTCGCGAGTTGCCAAGCAAGACCATCATGCTGGTGGAAGACGAGGCCATGAGCGCCATGGATCTCAAGGAAGATCTCCTGCGCCTTGGCTACCAAGTGCCGGCGGTTGTTGCCAGCGGCGAGTCGGCGGTGCGGCTTGCCGGCGAGATCCGCCCGGACCTGATCTTGATGGATATCGTGCTTGATGGCCCCATGAGCGGCATTGACGCCGCTGCCGCCATCCGCAAGAGCCAGGCCATTCCCATTATCTATCTGACCGCCCACACGGATGAAGAGACCATCGACAAGGCAAAACTGACCGAGCCCTTCGGTTACCTGCCCAAACCTTGTAATATGGCCACCATGATGAGCATGATCGAGGTGGCGTTGTACAAAAACAAAATTGATACCGAGATCCGCAGACTAGAGCGGCGATCCTTTGCCGGGGAGTTATCCAAGGGGGCCACCAAACTCCATGAGGCGGATATTGCCATACGGGTGCTGATGGAGCAAAGAGAGCGGGAACGGCGCGAATTTGAGGGCGATGTGCACGAGAATGTCACTAAATTGGTCATGCCCTCGTTGCGCGCCTTGGAAAAGAGCCGGTTGACCGAGGCCCAGAGAATCTTGGTGGAGGCCATCAAGATCAATTTGCAACTGCTTACCGATGCCCATGGGGGGCAATTTGGCGGCAGTGCGAGCCTGCTCAGCAGTACTGAAATGCAGGTGGCGAATTTCGTCAGGGCAGGAAAGAGCACCAAGGAGATCGCCCAATTTCTCAATGTTGCCGCCAGCACCATCAATACCCATCGTGATAGTATCAGAAAAAAAATGGGGATAAAGAACACCAAGATGAATCTCAAAAAGATCCTACAAAGTATGGTTTGAGGTTGATCTTCCCCCCCTTCCCACCCTCCCCCAAGGGACCCTTGTCCGATGGCGGACCTTCCTGCCGAAATCACCAGTACCCCTTCCCGGAACAGATAATGGTCATGGCCTGTTGGCCGCGCCAAGCGACCTAACTGGCAGAGGTACGCGCCTCGCCGCCAATTCCCGGCCAAACAGGTTGGTACAGCGAGAGAGTTGCCCCAGCTCCGTGGCGTTATTTGCGGATGACCAGTCGCCCCTCCTATCCAGGCAAAAGCCCTTGTCATGAAAAAAAACGTTACGCAGGGAAATAGGTAGCGCCGGCAAGGGGGGAGCAGGGGGCCTTTGGATATGGATACAATATCCATATTTATCTCCGTAATCATAGATTTGATTTTCCCCACCCCATCCCATACAAGAGGAACTGTCGACGGATGCGACTAAGGGGGGGCCGGGCCTGTTCATTGCCTTGGGCCGGCCAAGGGCATCTTGGTGGAACCGCAAAGAGTCGTGAAGCTGACCATCAGTTTTGGCGAAACCTACAATCATTAAACCATCATCGGGAGGAGTCAGAATGGGACCAGACGCAACCGGCACGGCGGATCAAGAGAACGGGGTGGCGACCCCTGTTCGCGGCAGGTGCATCCAGGGCAAGACGGGTGCCGAATTCCATCGGCTGATGCTGCGGACGGCCCTTGTGGCGCGTGAGATTGCGGCAGCGCTCGACCCGATTATTGCCCGGCACCAGGCCATGGCCGACCAAGAGGGGCCAAGCGCGCTGTTGTAGAGACCCTTGGCCCTCGTCCGCCCTCGACAAACAACTTTTACCCACGGGGTGCCTTTACCCGTGATGGAGATGACTCATGCCCGTCATTGAAAAGAGGAGACAACAACGTTGCTCAAGGAGTGTCGCTCACCGTGAGTTGATCGCCAATCGACCGTTTGACATGAGGAGATTGCTCGTCGATTTCTGCATGAAGTTGGGACGGGAGCTCGATGGCAAAGGGTTCTTGGCGATCACCATCTCCCCGGCCATGCACCGTTTCTTCCATGGTGATCCCCTGGTCATCCAAGACCTGCTCAACAATATTGTCCATTCTGGTCTGAAACACCTTCATCACGGCGTCCTTGAGATCCAGGTCGGCTGCGAAAAGGTAACGAGCCGCCAACACAAGATTTTTTTTGTCATCACCGTTTGCGGGCAGGAGATCCCTGGCACCAAGCCGCGGAGGAGTTTGCACTCCACTCCGCAATGGACTGCTGCCGACCCTGACGCTGGCAGCGGCAAATTGACCATTGCCAAGATGATTACCACCACCTTAGGTGGCGATATGGTCGTTGCCAACACCTGTGGTCATGGCGCCAGATACACCGCTTCAATCAATCTGGATCTGTTCGTTGACCCGTTAACCAACTGAAATTCCGAGGGATGGAGGGAAGTCATGCAACTGCTGCCCCTGAAGAGAAATGCGTCAAGGACAATTCGGAGGCCGGGGAAGAGCACCCGCCGCGACCTCCCCGAACTGATTCAGGTGGAGGAGAGTAATCTGCCCTGTTCCGGGTCCGGCAAGGGGACTTGCGAGCAGAGCAAGTGCCGCCTCCGGGTCTTCTGTTTTTCCGGAGGCTAGGGCGTACGTCGGCAGGGGCGTTTGCCCGGTATAAAGAAGTAGGCATCTGTTTTCGTAATCGTTCACCAGCTGTTTACCGCCATAACCCGTCGTGCTGGAAGGGCAGGGGCCTTTAGTTGAGGAGGGAGGTCACTGTCCCCAAGGGGGAGAGGGAGGAGCCAACGGCACAAGCGGCAAACCGGCGCCCTGCGTTGCGCTGGTGAACGATTACACCTTTTTCGTGGACACCATCTAACAACCGGGGGTGCGGAGTGGATAGCCTGCCAGCAGAGATGAGTTATGGTGAGAGTGGAGCGCGGCCTCGGGTTGATTCCTCTGCCGCCAACGGCTTGCAAGCCAAACAGATCATGTTGGTTGAAGATGAATTTTTGTTCGCCATGGACCTGAAACAGCGGTTGCTTGGGCGCGGCTACGAGGTCCCGGCGATGGTGGCCAGCGGCGAGGAGGCTGTCCGCCAGGCACTTATGTTGAAACCTGATTTGATCCTGATGGACATCGCCCTGGACGGCGCCATGACCGGGATTGAAGCGGCGACGGAAATTCGCCGGGTCCAGGATATACCCATTGTCTACCTGTCCGCCCATGTGGATGCCGGGACCATGGAGATGGCCAAGCAAACCGAGCCCTTGGGCTTTCTTTCCAAGCCCTGCAACCTGGCGACCATGGTCAGCACCATCGAGATGGCACTCCACAAAAGCGGGGCCGATGCGGCGCGCCGCGAGGCGGAAAAGGCCTTGCTCCAGGAGCGTCTGGCCCACGAGCAGGCCTTGGCCAAGAGCGAGGAGAAGTACCGCCTGGTGGCTGATTTTACCCATGACTGGGAGTTCTGGCTGGGGCCGGAGGAGAGCATCCTCTACTGTTCGCCATCATGCCACAAGATTACGGGCTATGCCGTCACTGCCTTCGAGAGCGATCCGGGACTGCTGCGGCGCATTGTCCATCCCGATGATCTGGCCGGGTATGACCGGCATCGCCATGGCAGCCAGGCGTTGAAAATGGAAGGGGATCTTGAGTTTCGCATCCTCCACGCCGATGGCTCGGTGCGCTGGATCTCCCACGTCTGTCAGCCCGTGTTCAGCGCCAAAGGGGAGTATCTGGGGACGCGAGGGAGCCACCGGGACATCAGTCAGCGTAAGACCCTGGAGGCCGAGCTGAACAAGAACCGCAATCTGGAGGCGCTGGGCACTCTGGCCGGCGGTATTGCCCACGACTTCAACAACCTGTTTCAGGTGCTGTTCGGTAACATATCGTTGGCCAAAATGTGCCTGCCGCAGGGGAGCGAGGCCGGCAACTATTTGCTCAAGGCTGAACAGGTCTATGGCCAGGCCACCAAGCTTACCAATCAGTTTGTCGCCTTCTCCACCGGTGGCAGTGCCATGCCGACGGATCTCCATCTCACCACCTTTGTCCCCAAGGCCGTAACCACTATCCTGGCCGCTTCTGATTGTGCCCTTGAATTTGATCTGGCCCATGACCTCTGGCTGGTCCATGCCGATCCGGTGCAACTCCGGCAGGTGCTGGAGTGCCTGGTGACCAATGCCCGGGAGGCCATGCCGGCCGGTGGCGGGATTTTTGTAACGGCCAGGAATGAGTCTATTCCAGAGGGGAAGAGGAGGGGCAACACCCTTACCCCCGGCAACTACGTGGTCATCTCCATCCGTGACCAAGGGCGCGGCATCAATAATGAGGATCTGCCCCGCATCTTTGACCCCTATTTTTCCACCAAGCCGCGGGGCGCGCAAAAGGGCATGGGACTTGGGCTCTCCCTCTGTAATACCATCATCCGCAAACACGGCGGCATGATCACCGTGGAGACGGGTCCCGGCCTGGGGGCCACCTTTCATGTCCATCTCCCGGCCGTCACCATGGACTCCGTGGAGAGGACAATCACCACGGAGTCCATGGGTGAGGGGCCACGCATCCTGATCATGGACGACGAAACCGCGGTGACCGAGGTGGCCAGCAAGTACCTGACTCTCTCCGGCTATCGGGTGGACTCGGTGACCAACGGCGAGGCCGCTGTTGCCGCCTTTCAGGAGGCACGAGCCGCCGCCGATCCCTATGCCGCCGTGATCCTCGATCTGGTGATCCCCGGGGGCATGGGCGGAGAGGAGGTCTGTGCCCTGCTCAAGGAGGTCGATCCCCAGGCGCGGGTCGTCATCTCCAGTGGCAATATCCACGCCCCGGCCATCCTGGATTTTGCGGACCATGGCTTCGTGGAGGCCTTGGTCAAGCCCTATCAACTTAAAGCCATGAAGGCGATGCTTGAACGGATGGTGTGATGAGTCCGGTTGCCTGGGCCGTGGCGGTGGTTGGGAGAAGGAACGGACCGCTTGGTGGTCACGTCAGGCTAAAACACGTGGTGTAGATCCGTTGCTAACAGCCTTGAGCCGATATCCCTAAAGCCGTTGTAACAGCATAACTTCCTCGTTTACTGAATCCAAAACGGTCCAAGGAGCCGTAAAGGAGAGGCGGAATTGTTCAAGTTATTGTGGAGCGGCTCCTAAAAAGTTTGGAGGAGGGTCATGCGCGCGATCACTGACGGACCAACACGCTTGATGGGGTTGCCAGCCGGTGACCACCTTGGCTTGCCTCGTCAACGCTTGGTGTATGCCAAGTGGGGTAAACCGTGTCAGGGCTGGGCGCGGCTGGCCGCTACGATCTTCACCCTGGCGGTGGTGGCTGGCGGGCTCGCCCTGGGCTGGATGTCAGCCACTGCCCGTGCCCGGAGCCTTGACGCCGAGATGCGCACCAATCTGCTGCGCCAGGTCGTGGCTTTAGCTCGCAACATCAACCCTGCGGTGGTCAAGAAACTCACTTTCACCGCAGCGGACCAGGACTCCCCCTTTTTCGCCCATCTCCGTGGCCAGATGATCGCTGCCGGTAAGCTTTTTCCTCAGCGCGGCATCTATAGCATGGCCCTCCGTGGTGACCGTATCCTCTTTGGACCGGAAAACTATCCCGAGGGTGATCCCCAGGCCAGCCTGCCGGGTACGCTCTATGAACAGTCGTCCGTGGAGCTGCGGCAACTATTCGTGGCACCGCGGCCGATCACCGAGGGACCGCTACAGGACGAATACGGGACCTTCGTCTCCGCCATTGCCCCGATCCTTGACCCTGAATCGGGCCGGGTGCTGATGCTGGTCGGCATCGACATCGAGGCCAATGATTGGCAGAGCCGGCTCAACCAGGCCCGGCTGTGGCCAATGCTTTACTCCGGTGCCGCCATGATGTTCCTCCTGGGGGGATACCTCGGCAGCCGCTGGCATACCCGGCAGCGGGCGGAGGATGCCCTACAGATCAAGTCCTGGACCTTGGTGCCCATCACCATTGCCATGCTGGTGGGGCTGATGTTTCTGTGCGGCTATCTCTACCATCATATCAACGAGGATGGCCGGCAGAATGTCGTCAGGATGAAGGAGCTGGTCAAGAGTCAGTGGGGGAGAATCATTGCCGCGCAGACCCAGATCCTGAAGTCGCACATCGGCCAAGTCGCCGGTGATCCATCCATGGCCGCCGCCTTCCGCAACCGGGATCTCGCCACCCTTACCACCCTCTCCCGCCCTCTCTTGGACAAGCTGAAGATGGGGTATGCCATCACTCACTTTTACTTCATCGAGCCGGACCGTACCTGTTTCCTGCGGGTCCATCAGCCAGAGCGGCGAGGTGATCGCATTGACCGCGCCACCATGCTGACCGCGGAGCAGACCGGCGAGGCGGCCTGGGGGTGTGAACTTGGCCCCTTGGGCACCTTTACCCTGCGCTATGTGTTCCCCTGGCGTGAGCAGGGGCGGCTGTTGGGCTATCTGGAACTGGGCATGGAGATCGACGGCTTGGTGAGCGAACTGGCCTCTTCCATGGACCTGGAACTGGTGACCATCCTGCGCAAGGAGTACACCTCCAAGGAAAAATTCGAGGCCGGGCGAGCGGCCTTCGGTTTTGCGGGAGAATGGGATGCCCTGCGCGAGTTCGTGGTGGCCCATCAAACCTCGGGAGTATTTCCCCCTGCCGTGAACCGTTGGCTCGCCCGGGGGCATGCCCCGTTTGCGGCCTTTGCCGATACCACGGTCCGCGTAGGAGATAAGACCTCCCTTGGCAGCGTGATCCATCTCCCCGATGCCGCGGGCCGCGACGTGGCGGACTTCGTCGTCTTGCAGGATTACAGCGCCCAGGCTGCCGTGGAGCGCCGTGATCTCTACCTCCACCTGGGGCTGGGGACCATGATGTTTGGCAGCATCATCGCCCTGCTCTGGTCCATCACCGCGACGGCCGAACAACAACTGGTCCGCTCCTTTGTCAGGGTGCGGGAGAGCGAGGAGTCGTATCGCCGGCAGTTTGCGGACAACAGCGAGGTTATGCTGCTGCTGGACCCCGACAACGGTCGTATCCTGGACGCCAACACCACGGCCACCAGCTTTTACGGCTATGACCGGGAGCGGTTATTGGCCTTGGATAGCACGGAGATCAATGCCGATAGTGGCGCGGAGATGGAATTGGCCATGCATGCCGTCCTTTCCGGAGAGAACAGGCGGTTTGCCTCCCGGCACCGCCTGGCGGACGGCCAGATCCGAGAGGTGGAGGAGACGGCCAGTCTTATCCCCTTTGGCGAACGCATGGTGTTGCATGTCATCATCCACGATATCACCGAGCAAAAGCGTATCGAGAATGAGCTGTTGGCGTTGAACCGACAGCTCGCCGAAGCCACGGTCAAGGCCGAGGCGGCCAACATTGCCAAGAGTCAGTTCCTGGCCACCATGAGTCATGAGATCCGCACGCCGATGAATGGGGTCATCGGCATGACCGACCTGCTGCTGGACACCAAACTCGATGACGAACAACGCCGCTATGCCAAGGTTGTCAACTCCTGCGGCCAGGTGCTCCTCGACCTGATCAACGAGATCCTGGACTTCTCCAAGATTGAGGCCGGCCGCATCGAGTTGGAGGATATCCCCTTTGACCTGCGGGCCATGCTGGACGATTTCGCCGAGATGATCGGTCTGCGTGCCCAGCAAAAGGGGGTGCACTTCGCTTGCAGCATCGCCCCTGACCTCCCCACCTTGCTCCAGGGCGATCTTGGCCGTCTCCGCCAGATTCTCTTAAACCTTGCCGGCAATGCCATCAAGTTTACGGATACGGGGCAAATCACGGTATGGGCTGCCCTGGCGGATGAGAGCGAGGGCCGGGTGACCATCCGTTTCGAGGTGCGGGATACGGGGATCGGCATCTCGCCGGAGAAGAAGGGGTTGCTCTTCCAGCCCTTCCAGCAGGCGGACGCTTCGACATCCCGCAAGTATGGCGGCACGGGTCTGGGGCTGGTCATCTGCAAGCGCTTAAGCGAGATGATGGGCGGCAGCATCGGCGTTGACAGCGTAGAGGGTAAGGGGGCGACTTTCTGGTTTACCGTGGTCATGGCAAAACAGGCGGTCGTGGTCAAGGCCGTGCCGCCCTTGGGCGAGGTCATGGGCCAGCGCATCCTGGTGGTGGACGACAACCCCACCAATCGTAGACTTCTGGGGTCCATGCTGGATAGCTGGGGCTTTCGCTGCCAAGAGGCCGCCTCGGGAGAGGAGGCCCTGCCCTTGATGCGGCAAGCGGTGGCGGAGGAGGACCCCTATCGCCTGGTCTTTGTGGATATGCGGATGCCGGGCATGAGTGGCGAAGAGTTGGGCCGGGCCATCGGCCAAGCGCCCGAGTTGCGTGACACCCCCTTGGTGGTGGTCTCATCCCTGGGGCAGCGGGGCGATGACCAAGGACGGCAACTCTGCCGCTTTCAGGCCTACCTGACCAAGCCGGTACGGCGCGATGAGCTCCATGAGTGCCTGCTCCGGGTGTTGGGCGCGGAGGGCGAGGGCAGCGGCCAACAAACGGAGGTGCCGGAGGGTATGCACCCGGTCCAGGCCCCGAGAGAACGGGCAAACATCCGCATCCTGTTGGCCGAGGACTGCCCGGTGAATCAGCAGGTGGCCCTCTCCCTCCTGGAAAAGATGGGCTATGCGGCCAGTGCCGTGGCCAACGGCCTGGAAGCGATCGCGGCCCTTAAGATGTTTCCCTATGCGTTGGTGTTGATGGATGTGCAGATGCCGGAGATGGACGGCCTGGAGGCCACCCAAGTCATTCGTGCCGGCAAGGAGAAGTTGAACCCCAGGGTGCCGATTGTGGCCATGACCGCCAATGCCCTGCCCGGGGACCGTAGCCAATGTCTTGAAGCGGGCATGGATGACTATATCACCAAACCCATCAACCGCCAGGGTCTGGCCAAGGTCCTGCAACGGTGGTTGGCGGAGCCGCCGCCAGTGCGACGAATGCCTATTGGCGGGACCCCAGCGGAGAGCGAACCGTCATCAGGGGGGGAGGCGGTATTTGATTACCCCCACCTGCTGACCCGGCTTGACAGCAACGAAGAGGTGGCCAAGAGGGCACTCGCCAGCTTTTGGCAGAGCATACCGTTAGTGCTGCGGGAGCTTCAGGAAAAGGTGGGCCAAGGCGATGCCGCCGCTGCCTGGCCACTGGCCCATCGCATTAAAGGGACCGCGGCCATGATCACCGGCATGGCCATGTCCGCCGTGGCCTTAAAGATGGAGATGGCCGGTAAGGCGCAGGATAAGGTGACACTCACCCTCCTCATGCCCGAACTGGAGAGGCAGTTTGTCGTCTTGCAGGCGGCCGCGGCAAAGCAAGGGATGGGTGCTGGGGGATGAAACAGCCGACTCGGGCCGATTGGGCCGAGCCGTTCGCAAGCGCCGTGCCGGCAGATGGCGGCGATCCCTTTGCCGGTTGGCACGCCCTCGTGCTCCCCGCCATCGTCCAGCTGCGGGGGGTGGCCGGGAGTTCCTGCGCATCGGTGAGTTGCACAGGGGGTGCATGGGAACTCCGTGGAGATCTCGCGGCTTGCCAACAGCTGGTGGCAATCGCCTGCGGCCAGATGTCGGCCGGTATGGAGTTGCACCCGAGCAGGAGGATGCTTGCCGGATGGGGATCAGCTCCGGTGATGACTTCGAGTTTGGGGACAATGTGGCGCTCTTTTAACAGCAACATCGTGTAGCGGGAGGAGGTCCCATGGAACAACAAACCTTTGCCATGCACTGCCGGGATGATGGCTCGATTCGTATCACAAGCGGGGAACGGTTGACCATTGACCATGCCGGGGCCTTTTCTCTCCGCATGCGCGAGGCCTTGCTTGCCGCCCAGCGGGTGGAGGTGGAGTTCGCCGCGGAGTGTGCCGTGGATATCACTACCCTGCAGACCCTGTGCTCGGCCTGTAAAACAGCGGCGGCCGAGGGCAAGAGCGTGGTCTGCCACGGATCGGGACCTTTGTCCATGGGGCAGCTCATTGCCGCTGCCGGGGCTCAGCGTCCAGGCCCTTGTCGGCATAACAACGGTAATCCCTGTCCCTGGTTTGGAGGGGGTAGCTAATGGAGAAACTGATAAGGATACACTCTGATCAACCTGAAAGGAGTTCGTCATGATGGACCAAGCGACAGCAACCTACCGGGAAGAGGCCACCGAACTACTTGCCGAACTGGAGACCTCTCTTCTCGAACTGGAGGAGCGGCCTTCAGACAGCGACCTGATCAACAGGGTATTTCGGGCCATGCACACCATCAAGGGCTCGGGCAGCATGTTCGGCTTCGACGACATCGCTGCCTTTACCCACGAGGTGGAGACGGTATTCGATCTGGTCCGTCAGGGGAAGATGGCGGTCAGTAAGCAGTTGCTCGATCTCACCCTCAACTCCCGTGACCATATCTCCGCCCTGCTGGAGGCATCCATCACCGGCGAGGCCGTTGACCGGGTTGCGGGCGATGGGATCATTGCCCGCCTGCGCCAGTTGACCTCGGGTGCCGCGCCAGCGGCAAGCCTTGCAACCATCGACTTGACTCCATCCACGCCCACGGCAAGTACCGAGGCCGGCGGCTACAAGACTTGGCGCATCCGATTTCGTCCTTACCGCGAACTGCTGTTGCGCGGCACCAATCCCATCGGACTGCTCAATGAACTGCGGGAACTCGGCAGCTGCCAGATCGTCGCCCACTTCGAGGAGATTCCGTTGTTGGACGAGCTAAACGCCGAGCACTGCTTCTTGTACTGGGACATCATCCTGACCGGCAGTGTGGACCAGGCGGCCATCAGGGACGTGTTTATTTTCGTGGAGGGCGACTGCGAACTGACGATCGAGCTGGTGGACTGCGAGAGCTGTCTCGATGTGGATTGCGCAGACCCGGAGTACAAGAGGCTGGGCCAGATCCTGGTCGAGCGTGGCGACCTCTCTCCCGCCGATATCGGCAAGGCCTTGGGCATGCAGAAACGGTTGGGTGAACTCCTGATCGATCAGGGGATGGTGACCCCGGAAAAGGTGCACTCCGCTCTTGCCGAGCAGCAGCAGGTCAAGAGCAATCGCCAGGAGCGCCTGGCCCCCCAAGAGGCGGCCGCCAGCATCCGGGTGCCGGCGGAGCGGCTCGATCAACTGGTGAATCTGGTGGGCGAGATGGTCACCGTTCAGGCCCACCTCACCCAGGTGGCCAATACCCTGCGCGACCCCGTATTTATTGCCATCTCCGAAGAGGTGGAGCGCTTGACCAACGAACTGCGCGACACCGCCTTGAACATCCGCATGCTGCCCATCGGCAGCACCTTCAGCAAGTTCAAACGGTTGGTGCGCGACCTCTCCCAAGAACTGGGCAAGGAGATCGAGATGGAGACCTTTGGCGCGGACACCGAACTGGACAAGACGGTAATCGAAAAGTTGAACGACCCCCTGGTTCACATCATCAGAAACAGCATCGATCATGGCGTGGAGATGCCCGAGGTGCGTCTGGCCGCCGGTAAGCCCGCCTGCGGCACGGTCACCCTGGGAGCCGAGCACTCGGGGGATTCGGTGCTTATCACCATCCGTGACGACGGGGCCGGTCTTGACCGGGAGGCCATCCGCGCCAAGGCCCTGGCCCAAGGGTTGATCGCGGCTACAGCGGAACCGAGCGACCAGGAGATCTTTGCCCAGATCTTCGCCCCTGGTTTTTCCATGGCGGCCAAGGTGACCAATGTCTCCGGCCGCGGGGTAGGCATGGATGTGGTCAAGCGCGGGGTCGCAGGGTTGCGCGGCTCAATCGCCATCGATAGCCAAAAAGGGGTCGGCACCACCATCACCCTGAAGATCCCGCTGACTTTAGCCATCATCGAGAGCCTGTTGGTGAAGATCGCGGACAGCCACTATGTCTTGCCGCTGGCCGCGGTCGAGGAGTGCGTGGAGCTGTCGCGGGCCGATGTCGCGGCCTCCCATGGCCGCAACCTGGCCAACGTGCGCGGCAATCTTACCCCCTATATCTCCTTGCGGGATGAGTTTGCCATTGGCGGGGAACGGCCGGAGATCGAACAGATCGTCATCATGTCGGTGCATGGGCAGCGCACCGGTTTTGTGGTGGACTGCGTGGTGGGCGAACACCAGACGGTGATCAAGCCCCTGGGCCGCTTCTATCAGGATGTCAAGGGGGTCTCCGGCGCCACGGTGCTGGGGGATGGCTCCGTGGCCTTGATCCTGGACGCCGGGGTCTTGGCCCATACCGCTGAACGCGCCGAGCAGGTTAGGCTCTGCTGACCGGAAACGCCCATGGCCTTTTCCTTTTTTTTCCGTGACTTGCCGGTGCTGGAGTATGCGGTGGATGAGACCATTAAGCTGGCCTTGGGCCGCCAGCGCATCAAGATCTGGGATGCCGGCTGCGCCCTGGGCCAGGAGCCCTACACCCTGGCCATGGTCTTTGCCGAGCGGCTGGGCGCCACCTTCAACAACCTCTATCTCGATGCCACCGATCACGATAGCGCCAACAAGTTCGGCGAGATCGTCAAACGGGCGACCTATCCCTATGAGGAGTTGCAGCGGATCCCGGCCGACATCTTCAACAAATACTTCGCTGCCCAAGAGGATAACCGCTATCAGGTGTGCGCCAAGATTCGCTCGCGGGTTTTTTTTCGGTACCACGACCTGCTCTCCTTGCAGCCCATTGGTAGCGACTATGCGCTGATCGTCTGCAAAAATGTCCTGCTTCATTTTCAGTACCAAGAGCGGGTCGAGGTCCTCAAGATGTATCACCAGACCCTCTCGCCCGGCGGCTACCTGGCCCTGGAGAACACCCAAAAACTGCCGCCCGAGAGCGCCCACCTGTTTCAGCAGGTGGTGCCGAATGCCCAGCTGTTTAGGAAGGTGTGATGTGGTTAGGCTGTAGACTGTAGGCTATAGGCGGTAAGGAGAAGACGGGGCCTCTCATGATGGCCGCGGCACATCGCATCTTGTGTCTCCCGGTTGCCAACAGGCTAAACGTCTACAGCCTACAGCCTTGCGCCTTACACCGATCAACAGGGAGAGCCTGCGCATGGTTGCGCTGTGATGAAATTATGAGACGCGGAGAGGATCAGCCGGCCATGTGGCCATAAAACAAGACTGGGGAGGTAAACCTATGCACTGGATTGAGAGCATGAGTATGAGAGTGAAGCTGCTGACCGGCTTTTGCCTGGTGATCGCGATCGCCGTGGTGATTGGCTTGGAGGGTATTAAAAGTGTCCACACCATCGCTGCCGAAGATACGGAATTGTACGAAAAGATGACGGTGCCCTTGGGCGAACTGGCGGACATGTCGATTGCCTTCCAACGGGTAAGGATCAACCTGCGGCAGTTTGTGCAGGAGACCGACCCTCAGGAGCAGAAGAAGGGATTGGATACCATCGCCAAACTACGTCAGACCATGACCGAGAAGGGAGATGAGTTTGAGAAGACCATCATCACCGACGAGGGGCGTAAGCTGTACGCCGACTTCAAGGCCAGCCGGGAGGTCTATGGCAGGGTCATTGATCAAGTTGTCAGCCTGGACGAGGCGGGTAAAGATGAGGAGGCCTTGGCCTTGCTGGATGGTGAAGGGAAACAGGCCGCTTTCGTTGAGCAGGGATTCCTAGAAAAATTGATGGACTCGAAGGTCGCCCAGGCAAAAGCGACGGCCGAGAACAATGTGGAAGATGCTCGTAACTCAAGCCGCCTGATGATCATCTTTATGGTGGGTGGCGCTGCCCTGGGGCTCTTTCTCGGGCTGTTCATTACCCGCATTGTCCTCCGCCAGTTGGGCGGCGACCCGAAACAGGTTGGGGAGTTGGCAAACTTGGTGGCGGTTGGCGACCTCTCCAGGGAGATCGTCCTGAGCGCGGGCGATACCACCAGTGTCATGGCGGCCATGAAGAAGATGGTCGACACCATCCGTGCCTTGGTGGCCGACGCCGGCATGCTCTCCCAGGCGGCGGTGGCGGGCAAGCTTGCCACTCGGGCCGATGCCGGCAAGCACCAAGGCGACTTCAAAAAGATCGTCTCCGGGGTCAACGACACCCTGGATGCGGTGATCGGGCCGTTGAACGTGGCTGCCGAGTATGTGGACCGCATCTCCAAGGGGGACAACCCTCCCAGGATTACCGAGACGTATCAAGGCGACTTCAACGAGATCAAGAACAACCTGAACCAGTGCATTGATGCCATTGCCCAGCAGGCCAACGCCGCCAACGGGATCGCGGCAGGCGACCTGTCGGTTACGGTGCGGGTCCGATCGGAGAGTGATGTGCTGGCGAAAAGTCTGATCAAGGTCACCGAGGTCTTGGCCGGCCTGCAAAAAGAGCTGCAACGCCTGACCTTGGCCTCGAAGGATGGTCTGCTTTCCGAAAGAGGGAAGCCAGAACAATTCCAGGGGGCGTATAGCGAGGTGGTGAGCGGCGTAAACGACATGTTGGATGCCATCCTCTTGCCCATTGGTGAAGGGAATAGAGTGCTGCAGTTGATCAGGGGGGGCAACCTGAGGGAGCGCGTGGAGATTGCCTGCAAGGGTGACCACGAAAAGATGAAGAACGCCATCAATGGGGTGCATGGCTGGCTGACCGACCTGGTGGCCTATGTCACTAAAATCGCCAACGGGGATATGACGGCGATGATGGATAAGGCCTCGGCCGACGACCAGATCCATGAGTGGCTGGTGCTGCTGAAGAACAATGTCAACGCCCTGGTGGCCGATGCCAATATGCTGGCCAAGGCGGCAGTGGCGGGCAAGCTCGCCACTCGGGCCGATGCCGGCAAGCATCAAGGCGACTTCCAAAAGATCGTCGCCGGGGTCAACGACACCCTGGATGCGGTGATCGGGCCGTTGAACGTGGCTGCCGA
>OBOI01000257.1_pt1 | contig 20254 bp, 16 predicted proteins | sample 1670151 | NCBI WGS metagenome assembly OBOI01 (sample SAMEA104232303, study PRJEB22302) | sediment metagenome | biome: forest; feature: aquifer; material: sediment | place: USA | collected 2011-08-07 | depth 0.01 m | reverse complement strand
TCGATTAATAAGATGTCAGACATCTTGATACGAAGTATGCTCCGCATAAAAACATAGTTTTTGGTCTACGACTCGTAGAGAACTACCCTAAATGTTATTCCCAGCGATTCTTCAAATCCAGATTTCACTGCGTCTGCGACTTCGTGAAACGACACGGCTCGTTTCATTGCTGTTGACAGATCGATCGTCTTCATATCAAAATCATTTTTGATTTTCTCTCTCACATCGGAACTATCAATTGACAGATATTCAACAAGTTGTTTGTGTTCGTCCCCAAGAAGAATGGACCCGTGCTGCAGCACTACTTCAGGATATTCCGGTGAAGTGAATCTCCGCTGCGCACTGCCCACAAGTTTTTTACCGCCAATCTGAACTTCATATCGCGCGGAACTTGAAAAACAGGGAACTGATTCCGCTCTTTTATACAATGTCGGGAAATGCGGCTGGGATACTTCGTATTCAACAATGGAACAGATCGTTCGCAAACCACTTACCAATGCTTTACTGATTTCGCAATAAATATCATTCACACTTCGTCCATTGGCGAACATGACAACGCTGTAAGTGACCTCGTTCGCATGAAGGATCGTCCTTCCGCCGGTGGGACGCCGAACAATATCAATTCCATCGTCACTACATTTGACACGGTTGATATCGGAATTTTTTTGATTGTAGCCGAGTGAAACCGCCCATGGATTCCATCCGTACAACCGAAGCGTCGGCAAGATTTCCCCTCGGTGAAGTTTCGACGCGAGTTCTTCATCAAACTGCATATTGGCATCGGCGGTGTTCAATCCGGTATTGAGAAATTGCCAAGTGGTAAGTGATGCCATGAATATATTAAATAGTTCTCGATGAAAAAGTAATATCTCACGCCAAGCCGCCAAGTTCGCGAAGACGAATTTAAATGTTTTTGGCGGCTTTGCGACTTTGCGAGAGATGTTTTTAGATTTTTCGGTTAAAATTAAGGGTAGTTCCAATAACTATGTTTTGGGGTTGGAAAAGCGCTCATTGCAAATTGAAAACCTCACTGACAAGGAAGTATTCTTGAGTTTTTGGAACAACCCTTTATTAAAATTATCGAATTGCTTCGGTTGAAATTATTCTATTCAGCAAAGTCATGGCATCACTAAAAAATAATCATTCGAAATGGTTACGGCGTGCTGTAATGATGCCCCGTTTTGCGTCGGCGATAAAATCGAGAACGTTTTGCACCTCGGGTGTGATATTCATTGTCGCTTTGATCTTTTCGACACCTTGGCTGACATTGAGATTGGAAAGATAAAGAATACGATACGCATCATTGAGCGAATCGATTCCCTCTTGAGAAAATCCGCGCCGCTTTAATCCGATAATGTTCAGCCGTTCGAATGATACCGGCCATCCTCCCGCCATGATGTACGGAGGAATATCTTTGGGAACACGGAAATGCCCTCCCACCATTGTGTGCGCACCGATTCGCACGAACTGGTGAATGGCAACAAGTCCACCGATGATTGAAAAATCATCGATGGCGACATGTCCGCCCATCTGAACCGAGTTGGCGATAATCACATTATTGCCAATGATACAATCATGGGCGACGTGTGTATATGCCATCAACAAACAATTGGTGCCGACGGAGGATTTTTGATGTTGCTTTATCGTGCCCCGGTTCAACGTGCAGAACTCACGAATTATCGTATTGTCGCCCATTTCAAACGTTGTCGGTTCATTCTTATACGACAAGTCCTGCGGCGGAGTTGACACAACTGCGCCATTATGAATTTTACAATTCTTCCCGATCCGTGCCCCATTGGCAATCAATACGTGCGGACCGATGTGCGTCCCATCTCCAATGATCACGTCGTCTTCGATGATGGCATACGGATCGACAATAACTCCTTCTGCGAGTTGCGCTTTTGAACTTACAATTGCCGTGGAATGAATGTGAGTAGCCATAAGTATCTATTGGGAACCTCTAAAAACTCCTCCGATCCAAAGGATGCATACGCAAGGAGTCCTTCGGACAAATCACAAAAAAACAAATTCCAAATAAATTCCAACGGGCAAAATTCAAACATTGAAAACGAGGTGTTTGAAAAATTGGAAATTGAATATTGTTTATCATTTGGTGCTTGTTATTTGAGATTTCAAAGGTGCCCTATTACTAATTGGTTTGGGTTTTTGGTTTATCAACAATCATCGCCATCATCTCCGCCTCGCACGCAAGCTGCCCATCCACATACGCTTCGCCTTTCATTGTGCAGACTTTACTGCGACGGCTTATCATCGTCAGTTCGTACACAAGTTGGTCTCCCGGCACAACTTGCCGCCGGAATTTTGCATTGTTGATACCCATAAACAATACAAGTTTATCCTGCTGGTCACTCCCACCCAACAGAAGAATGCCGCCGGTTTGCGCCATTCCTTCGATGATCAACACGCCGGGCATGACGGGTGCACCCGGAAAATGTCCCTGAAAAAATTGTTCATTCATCGAAACGCTTTTCACGCCGACGATCCGTTCATTCAATTTAAAATCAACGATCTTATCGACAAGCAGGAATGGATAGCGGTGTGGCAAAATTCTCTGCAACGCATTCACATCAAAAACAACACCCTGCTTCTTTTCGTGTTGATATTTTTTGATGAGTTTTTTCTGTTGATAGAGTTTTTTCACGACCTTTGCAAACTCGACATTGCTTGCGTGTCCCGGGCGTGCGGCAAGGATATGTCCTTTCAGCGGAACACCGATCAGTGCAAGATCGCCGAGCATATCGAGCAGTTTATGCCGCGCAGGTTCATTCTTAAAATATAATTGTTTGTTGTTCAACGGCTGACCGTGCCCTCCAAGGAAGATGGAATCTTTGATACCAAGCTTATGGGCGATACGCCGCAATTCTTCATCCGGCAGATCGCGGTCGGCGATCACGATCGCATTATCGAGATTTCCGCCTTTGATCAGTCCTGCTTCACGGAGTTTTTCAACTTCATGTAAAAAACAGAACGTGCGGCACATTGAAAATTCCGGAACGAATTCTTTTTCTAAATTGAACAATCCGGTGTGCTGACTCCCGAGTGCGGGATTGTTATAGTCAACCAGCACCGTAATGCGGAAATCGTCTGTCGGCAGGGCAACAATGTGCACTCCTTTTTCGTCATTTTTGTATTCGATCGTTTGGTCGATCACCAGATAATCTTTCGGCGCATCCTGCACTTCAAATCCCGATTGCATCAAAACATCAACATAGGGTTTCGCACTCCCGTCGCCGATTGGAGGCTCAACCCCATCCAGATCGATAATAATGTTGTCGATCTGCAAACCGACAATGGCGGCAAGCACATGTTCGGTCGTATAGATACGTACTTCTCCGATACCCAGGGTTGTTCCGCGGGCAACATCAACAACATGGTCAACGTCTGCGGGAATTTCCGGTGAGCCGCCGATATCGACACGGCGAAAACGGATACCGTAGTTTTCCGGTGCGGGTCGGAACGTCATGGTGCATTGCGTTCCAGTGTGAAGGCCGACACCGGACATTGAAACAGGCTTTTTAATTGTGCGTTGCTGAACGAGCATATATCTCCTTGTAAAGTCAAAAGTGAAAAGTCTGAAAGTAAAAAGTTCTATAACTACACTTTTAACTTTTTACTTTTGACTTCATAATTGTAATTTCATTTTCAAGATCATTAATCTTTTTCTTCATCTCTCTCATTTCCGTCAACAACTCAGGGAGTGATCGTAAGGCTCCTTCCATTCGTCTCCATTTCGAGACTTCTTTTGCCGGAAATCCCGCATAGGTTTGCCCCGGTTCTTCAAGCGATTTTGAAACAGCAGAACCGCCGGCAACTTTCACATCGTCGGCGGTAATAACATGCCCGGTTATAGAAATACCGCCGCCGATCATATTCCTGTTTCCGATTTTTGTGCTGCCGGCAACTCCGGATTGTCCTGCGATCACAGTATCTTCACCGACAATAACATTATGTGCGATCTGCACTAAATTATCGATTTTGGTTCCTCGTTTTATCCGCGTTTCACCGAGCGTTGCGCGATCCACGCAGGTATTGGCTTGAATTTCCACATCGTCTTCCAAAACAACATTCCCCAACTGGGGTATCTTTTGATACGACTTATCGCGTTTCGGCGCAAAACCGAATCCGTCGCCGCCGATCACCGCACCGGGTTGAATGATCACCCGATTGCCGATGAAACATTCTTCACGGATCGTGACATGCGAATAGAATGTACACTCGCGTCCAATTTTCACATCGCGGCCGATCACAACGTGCGGATAAATTTTCGCGTCATCACCGATAATCGTCTTTTCTCCAACAACGACATACGCACCGATAGAACAATTCTTCCCGATCATCGCGGTCGGATGAATAACGGCGGTTGAATGAATGCCGACATCCAGATCGATTTTGGGGGGAAGAAATTTTCCGATGGCAACTACAAACGACGAATACGGATCGTCGAGCTTGATGAGCGCAGGTGGAAGTTTGGCAAATTTTGATGTGTCAAAATTCCGGCTGACGAGTACGGCGGATGCGGCAGTGCTTTCGACATATTTCTCATATTTCGGATTGGCAATAAACGAAAGCGTGCCGGTGTGCGCCTCTTCCACCTTTGCGACACCGGTGATTTCAACATTTTCATCCCCGACAACTTCGCCTTCAAGCATTGCCGCTATTTGTTTTACGGTGATCATATGTTCCAAAAACTCAAAAAATCCTACCTTAAAATTAGGGAGATGTCAGACATCTTGATAAAAACATAGTTTTTGAAACCACCCATAAAGATTTTCCCTCTTTGCAATTTAGAAAGGAAAATGGGCGGTTGTGTTGTGATACAAATAAAAACGAGGTCAAACGACCTCGCTTCACTTACTTTTGTTGAAGTTTCGTAAGAACTTTTTGTGTTAGATCGTGTTTGGCGTTGGCGTACAATAACAATGTTGAACTGCTCCGATCGATGATGTAATCGTACGCCTCTTCATCGGCGACATCCTTTACGGCTTTGAAGATCTTTTCCTGAATGGGCTTCATCAACTCATTTTGTTTGGTAAACAGTTCGCCGTTCGTACCGAATTTCTGATTGCGGAAATCGACCAGTTTCTTGTCGAGCTCCTGTAATTCCTTCTCCACTTCCGCGCGGCGTTTATCGGACATGATGAGCTTTCGTTTGTCGTAATCTTCCACTTTACGCTGAATCTCGCTACCCATACGCGTCAATTCGCCCTGCCATTCTGCCGTCAATACATCCAATTGTTTTTGTGCATCCTGCGCTTCCGGCAACTGCTCCATGATAGTGGCAGAATTAACGTATGCAATTTTCGTTTGTGCGTGTGCAAAAGGAAGCAGCGCACAGCACATCAACAAAAAAAATCCTACGCTCAATTTGGTCTTCATACTTTTTACTTTCTACTTTTTACTTGAAAAAAATTACTTGCCGCCGCGCTTCAAATAAATCAAAACGTCCGGTGTATAATCGAACGCCGGATCGGCATACAGCACCGGCACATCGGTCGCCTTATCGAACACAAACGAAAGTTTTTTATCTTTGGCAACTTTTTCGATCGCTTTGAAGACCTTGTCCTGGATCGGCTTCATGATCTTTTCGCGCTGCATGGCAAGTTCCTGCTGTTTTTCGGTGCGGTATTGATTGAGTTTTTGTTCTTCATCGATCAGTTCTTTTTGTCGTGCCTGTTTTGCCGTCTCATTAAGCATATTTGACTGTCGTTGATACTCTTCATATTTTTCCTGAAGAGCTTTTGCACGCTTTTCAATCTCATCCTGCCAGCCTTTTACCAGCCCTTCTAATTTTTGCTGTGAATCTTTCGCCTCGGGAAGTTCGCTGATGATCTTCTCCGAATTCACATATCCTATTTTTAATGCGCCTTGCTGTGCAAATGAAACGACTGTCACCATCAACACAGCAACAATACTGACCAGAAATTTTTTCACGATACCCTCAATTGTAAATTAGTGATTGTTAATTATTCATTCATAAAATTCAAACTAAAATCCTCTGCCGAACTGGAAGTGGAATTTCCATCCGGAGGGAGTCTTCACGCCGGGAAACGCATTATCATACCCGTAACCGTAGTCAAATCCGAGCAAACCGATCGGATTGATGAGAAGCCGCGCACCAAAACCGGCTGACCGTCGCAGATCAAAAAATTCGGTTTTCTTCAAATTCTGCCAGACGTTGCCTGCTTCGGCAAATGCCAGAAAGTAAATCGGAATTGGATTAAGTGCAACGTTAAAACGCAATTCGGCGGTATGTTTTGCCATCGTCGTCATCCGTGTCGATCGTCCGCCGACCAAACCGTCATCGTACCCGCGCAATGGAGTTGTAGCAACCTGACCCAATCCCGTGCCTCCCATATAGAACGTTTCGATTGGGGGAATATACGAATCTTTTCGATAAGGAAAGATGGCACTGAACTGCGTACCAAAATACAATGCTACACGCTGACTATTGAACACCGGTGTGTACCAGTCTGCAGAAAAAAGATGTTTGTTGTATTCTGCCGTTCCCGGCAGAATCGGCGCACCGGCAATTTCGGTTAAGAGAGAAATGTTGCTGCCTTGCGTCGGGAAGAGCGGGCTATTGACGCTGTTGCGCTGAATAACCTGCGAGATGCTGAGCTGACTGGTCACCCCCGGTTCACCGTAGAAGGTTGATGAACTGGTAGTAAAAATTTCGAGGCTCTGAAAACGAAAAGTCCACATCGCACTGAAATAATCATCAGGCCATTTGAAACGACGACCGACACTGACCGTTCCGCCGCGCTGACTTAATGCATAATAATAATCTTGTTTGGTGTCGTACAAACTGAATCCAAACGACGTCGGCGTATCATACACCCACGGTTCGCGGAACGATACTGAAAATGTTCTGTAGCGGCTTCCTTCACCGAATTGCCAGTCGAAATTCAACACCTGTCCGCCGCCGCCGGAAAAAGGTTCGGTGATGTCAAAATTATTGAATGTTAACCCGAGTGCACCGGTCGCTCCGAACGCCCCGCTGTACCCGACCGACGCATTGAATGTATCGCTCGATTTTTCTTCCACTTCAAACACAACATCGACATTCTTGTCATCGACAAACCGTGTGTCCGGTTTGATCTTTTCGGGATTAAAATAATTGAGCACCGAAAGCTGCCGGATGCTTCGGATGATATTCGACCGGCTGAAATAATCACCGGGGCGCACAAACAGTTCACGCCGAATGACGCGTTCCTGGGTTTTGGTGTTTCCACGAATATCGACACTGGCGATCTTGTACTGATTTCTTTCCCGCACACGAATAATGATATCGATGCTGTCTTCCGCAACCTTTTGTTCTTCCGGTTCAATGGATACGGTGAGATAGCCGTTATCGAGATAGATCGATGCGACGTCGGTCTGGTCTTCATTGCCGCGGAGGTTACGTTCGAATTTTTCCATGTTGAATATTTCACCGGACGCAAAACCGAGACGCGTGTTCAATGCTTCGGCGGGAAAAACCGTGATCCCCTCCCATGTGATGTTCCGAACCTTATATTGCGGACCTTCATACACGAAGAGTTTGAGAATGATACTTTCTTTATCCTCTCCGAAAATAACGGAATCGGTGATCAATTCTGCATCGCGGAAGCCGTTCTTTTTGTAAAATTGGATCAGGTTCACCTTCGATTCTGCGTATTTTTTCTTTTCCAATTTTCCGCTTCGCCAGAATTTCCACCAGTGTTTTTCGTGAATGTCGGGGAGTTCGCTCTTCAAATCGTCGTCCGAAAATAATTTGTTGCCGTAGAATTGAATGTCACGAATCCGCGCATCAGACCCTTCATCGATCGTCAATTTCAATATTTTTCTCTCTTTCACTTTTTCATCGTCAGATGCAACAAGCTCCGGAGTTACTTCGGCTTGTAAATATCCCTCTTCTTCGTATGCCTTTTTGATTATTTTAATGATCCTATTGATCTCTTGCGGAGAAATGATCTGCCCTTTGGTCACATTGATCTTTTTGTCAAGATCGTCGTTATCCAATTCGTCATTCCCTTCGTATCGCACCGTTTCCAGGCGAGGATGTTCTTCGACCTTGATCAACAGAAAGACTCCGTCACCGACATAATTTTCTGCTTCGATCTCCACGTTGGAGAAGATACGCAGATTCCAGAGCCGGGTGATCGCATTCCGGGTCTGTTCGCCGGGAATGGAGATCTCATCACCGATCTTCAAACCGGAATTTCCGATAATGGCTGCCGGTTCGGCAAGTTTGTTTCCGACAACCGAGATACCAAGAATTTTTAATTGCTTCGGCTGTTGAACGTCCTGTCGAAGACTCGACTCGTTGAACTGGGCAGATACAAACCCGAAGACAGAGCAAAGCAATAACGTAAGTATGAATTTTCGCACTGTAATATTTTTAGAATTAAAAACCGGAGACACTTTTTAATAATCGCCGCACGTAGTTTTTGGAAGTAGTATTTGGGGTTGTTTCGAGCTGTTCACTCACCAAACCGAACCGTCGCTCACGATTTTGATACGATTCGATTGCCTCATATAACTGTTTTCGCCGGAAATCGGGCCACAACACATCGGTCACATATATCTCGGAGTACGCCAGTTGCCACAAAAGAAAATTACTGACACGAAGTTCACCGCTGGTTCTCACGAGAAGATCGGGATCGGGAATTCCGCTGGTGACAAGACTTTTTGTGATCATTTCATCGGTGATCATTTCCGGATCGATCTTTCCCGTCTTAACCTGTTCAGCAATCCGTTTCATTGCAAATGTAATATCCCACCGGCCGCTGTAACTTAACGCAAGAACAAGCGTTAAACCGGTATTGTTTTTTGTCAGATCGATCGCATCGAGAAACTCATCCTGTACATCGGAGGGAAGGGAGGAAAAATCACCGATGGTTTTTAACCGCACGTTGTTTTTGTGAAGATTATCGCACTCGTCGCGCAGTGAACTGAGCAGCAAACGCATCAGGATCGACACCTCATCCTGCGGGCGTTTCCAGTTCTCCGTCGAAAAAGTATAGAGAGTAAGATATTTTACACCGATCTGCGCGGATGCTTCCACAATATCACGAACCGAATTCACACCTTCATTATGTCCTGCCACACGCGGTAATGCGCGTTTCTTCGCCCAACGCCCGTTACCATCCATTATGATTGCGATGTGTTGGGGGATCGATCCGTTTTTTTGAAGATGATCTTGAAGTTTTTTATCCTGACCCGTCGCACGAGTCATTCCCTTTGCCAAAATGCGCCTCTATAATCGTGAAAAAAAAGGAAATGTGCAAAAAAGTAAACTTACCGCTCGGGTAAGTTTGGATGAAACTGGTTAAAGATACTCTTTTATAGAGAAACAATCAACGATGTAGACGGCTTTGATGTGGGACGGCTTTGATGAAGGGAAGTTCCTGATTTGGATTTGCTTTTCTGCAATCAACAGTGCAAATTAGAGAGGTATTAAGAATTTCCATTACCAATTAATGAAACTAAGAATATTTTCCGATACATCAGTTATAGGTGGTTGTCTTGATGATGAATTCAAGAATGAATCTCAGCGATTCATTGAATCGGTACGCGCAGGGGAATGCACATTACTGTTGAGTGATGTTGTTATTGGTGAACTCAATAAAGCACCGATTGCTGTTCAGCAGATTATTACTGCATTGCCTAAAGAACATATCGAGTTTGTCCCGATCACACAGGAAGTGTTACTGTTACGCAATGCTTACCTTGAATCAAAAATTATTTCTGAACGCTGGATAGACGATGCGTCACACGTTGCCGCGGCAACTATAGCACGAGCGGATGCGATTGTTTCGTGGAATTTTCGGCATATTGTTCGACTTGACAAAATGAAAGCATACAACCAAATTAACTTATTACGTGGCTATGGCATTTTAACAATCATTTCTCCTAAGGAGATCAACTATGACGACTTCGACAGCAACTAAGAAAACGTTTGACGTATTAGAATTAAAAGACAACATTCAAACTCAAATATTTAATGAAATAAAACATTTGAGTGAGGAAGAACAAATTCAATATTATCGTAAAGAATCAGAACAAGGTACTTTAGGAAAATGGTGGCGTGAAATAAAACAGAAAACCACTTACACAGTTAACGAACCATAAACTTTTACACTCTCATTTATTTATTTCAATTTTGGTTCACTGATCGGAAGAATATCCTTATATTCTTCCGATGAACAATTCACATCCAATCCTCGTCATCGGCGGCGGCGCAGCGGGAATGATCGCTGCGTGGCGCGCAGCTTCGCTCGGTGCAAACGTCATCCTTCTCGAAAAAAACTCCAAACTGGGGATTAAAATTCTGATTTCAGGCGGCGGAAAATGCAACATTACCCACGGCGGCGATATGGAAACGCTGCGCCAACAATTTCAATCCAACGAAGCGCGATTTCTGAAATATTCTTTTCACGAATTTACCAACGCAGATATTCTTTATCATTTACACGACCTTGGCGTTGAAACGTACGAACACGACAACGGAAAAGTTTTTCCTGTAAGCCACAAAGCAGGCGACGTCGTTCACGCATTGCGCAGAATGATGGAAAGCGTCGGTGCTGAAATTCGATTGAACGCCGCCGTAGATGAAATTCTAAACGATGAAAACGGAATTTGTGGCGTAAAAGTAAATGGTGAAATTCTTGGGTCAAGAAAAGTAATAGTTGCAGTTGGTGGTTCGTCATACCAAAAAACAGGAACAACGGGGGATGGATATACGTGGGCACAACACTTGGGACATACTATTGTTCCTATCCGCCCTGCGCTTGCGCCGATCATTCTAACCCCAACACCTCCGGCAGAATGGCAAGGCACACCTATCCGTGATTGTATTCTGATGGCGCGATCGAACAATAAGACAATCTCGCATTGGCGCGGTGATGTTTTGTTCACGCACATTGGAATCTCCGGTCCTGCGACATTGGAAGTAAGCCGTGAAGCGTTTTTGGAATTGGAAAAAGGAAATCTTGTAACGATGTGTGTTGATTTCTTACCGGAACTTTCAGCAGAACACATCGAACAGAATATTTTAGGAGAAACGACGGTAAACGGTTCCCGTCAATCACTGACACTTGTCGAACAATATGTTCCACAACGATTGTCGTTACACGTTTTACGCCAAGCGGGAATTGCCGAAACAAAAAGACTCCATCACCTGACCAGGCTGGAACGCCGATCGCTCACGCAAACTTTAAAAAATTGCAGCTTCGGAAATGCCAAAGAAATTCCTCTCGACCGCGGCGAAGTAACTGCCGGAGGTGTCGCATTGAGTGAGGTGGAATCAACAACGATGAAATCAAAACTTGTGAATGGATTATGGTTTTGCGGAGAGATTCTTGACATCGCCGGACCTGTCGGTGGATATAATTTGCAAGCAGCGTTTTCTACAGGATATGTTGCGGGAGAAAGTGCCGCACAAGATTTTACGGAAATAAAAAATTGATGCTTTCAAAAATATACATTTTATCTCACGCGAAGTCGCAAAGAGAACTACTGTAGTTCTTGCTGAAAAAAGGGAGAACCCTTCAAGCGTTCTCGCATCGATATCTACAATCTCCAGAGATTTTGCCTCATCGATAAAAAAACGCTTGAAGGGTTGTATGATTCAAGACTTTTTCAATAAGAACTACTATAGTTCTCGCTGAAAAAAATTAGTTTTACTGTATGTCGAATTCCCTCATCCGACAAAATATAATTGACAGGACGAAGTCCCACCCACCATTTTCAGTGAACTCTACAGTATTTATTTCTTCCCTTGCTAATCCATTCAATTCGCTGTATTTTTGCATCAGTTAATGATGTCAGGCGTTTCAACAATGTCTGACATCTTTCGTTTTTGTGGATTCCCATTTTTAAGGGAATAGCATTTCCTTTTTACTTCAGGATTCTACGTGTCAAAAAACATTCGCATCGGAATTCTCGGCGGCGGTCAACTCGCCAAAATGTCTTCTCTGGCAGCATCACGCCTCGGATTTGACGTCGCCATTATGGAAAAAGAGATCCACTCTCCCGCCGGCAGACTCACACAGAATGAATTTGTGGGCTGGGTGGATGATGATTCGCAACTCAAACAATTCGCTCATCGCTGCGATGTGATCACTCTGGAGAACGAATTCGTCGATCATCATAAACTGGAGTTCCTCGAAAAACTTGGGAAAAAAATTCTTCCGTCGTCCAGAACTATCGCATTGATCCAGGATAAGCTGCTGCAGAAAGAAATATTGACTCAGCACGGTATTCCGGTGCCGAGATTCATTGCTGTCGATGAGCAGCCTTCGTTCCGTGAAGTGGCTTCGTTCGTCGGAACGCCCTTCCTCCTTAAATCCCGGAAAATGGGATATGACGGTTACGGCAATGCTCTTGTGCGTACTGAAAAAGATTATACAGAAGGAGTACGCCGACTTTCAAGCAGGCATAGCAATTTGATGGCAGAATCGTTCATCAATTTCACGATGGAACTTGCAGTGATGGTTGCGCGAACGAAGAGAGAAATCAAAATCTACCCGATCGTCCAAACGATACAGAAAAATCATATCTGCCATACAGTGATTGTTCCAGCGCAGATTTCGAAGAAACTTCTTAGGCAAGCAGAAGAGATCGCCGTTGAATCGGTCAAAGCGGTAAAAGGTTTCGGCCTGTTCGGAATCGAACTGTTCCTGTCGGATGACGATTCGATCATCGTGAATGAAATGGCGCCGCGGCCTCACAATTCCGGACATTATACGATCGAAGGATGCGTCACATCGCAATTTGAAAATCACATCCGTTCGGTAACTGGACTGCCGCTTGGTTCAACGGAAATGGTGAAACCGTACGCGGTCATGATCAACCTTCTCGGTAAACAACATCCGCAGAAATTGTACGAGTTCTATCAAAGTGCACTGAAACATCCTTCGCTCCACTTGCATGTGTATGGCAAGGAACATTCACGCGTCGGCAGAAAGATGGGACATGTTACATTACTCGGAGACAACCTTTCTGCCATACTTAAACGCGCAACATTGATTGAAAAGAAAATTAGACTTTGATAACGATGAATTACGAATGCTGAATGGTAACTACTCACCCGGTTCATTATTAGAGAACTGAATCAACAAATATTTGCCACTAAGGCATTCACCCCGTTGGATGTACATTTTTAACATTTATCCCGTTAGCCAACAGATTATCCAACGGGGCAGGGTCACGAAGATGCACAAAGGAGATTTTAAATTACTAACACCTGAAGAGGAAAAGACTGGCAAATTAATTGTGGCACATGCCGTCCCGACAAGTCGGGATTCATAAAACACTCGGGCCTGGTCTACTGGAAAAGGTCTATGAAGTTTGTTTCTGCCATGTCTTAATCAAAGATGGCTGTAGCATAAAACGGCAAGTTAGATATACCCATTGTGTTTGATGGAATCGTATTCAGTGAAGGTTTGCGGCTTGATGTTATGGTTAATGATCTGGTAATATGCGAACTAAAAGCGTTGGAAATCGTCAATCCCGTTTGGGAAGCACAATTGCTGAGCCATCTAAAATTAACGGACAAACGGCTTGGCTATCTGATAAACTTTAATGTTCCGTTAATTAAAAACGGCATAAAGCGGATCATTTTGTGAGGGTGAATTTCTTAGTGAACCTTTGTGCCTTCGTGCCTTTGTGCTTGCGCACCGAAGTGCTTTAGCACACAGGTGTGGCAAATCATTTCTAAAGGGGGTGAGTAGTTACGATCAAAGACTGCTTACGAAATCCGTATGCCGGAATCGGTAAACCAGAACCGCTGAAGGGAAATTACATGGGATTTTGGTCCAGAAGGATTGACGAAGAACATCGTCTTGTGTACAGGTATAAAGAAGGAAATTTGTACATCATTGGATGTCGTTATCACTACAAAAGCAAATAAAAATGTTCAAAGAACTGACCAATAAAATAAATTATTCCGAAGTAGAAAAAGAGATCCTCAAATTCTGGGAAGAGAAGAAGATATTCGAAGAATCGATCTCTTCCCGGGGCGGAAGACCGCAGTACACATTCTACGAAGGTCCGCCGACGGCGAACGGTCGTCCCGGAATTCATCACGTGATGTCGCGGACGCTGAAAGATGCCTTCTGCCGTTACAAGACGATGAGCGGATACCAGGTGCATCGCAAAGCGGGGTGGGATACGCACGGACTGCCGGTTGAGATCGAAGTGGAAAAACAGATTGGCATCAAACACAAAGATGAGATCCTCGATTACGGCGTGGAAAAATTCAACAACGCCTGCCGCGAGTCTGTGTGGAAATACAAAGCCGACTGGGAACAGTTGACGCGCGAAATGGGATACTGGGTGGATCTGAGCGATCCGTATGTGACATTCGAGAATAATTACATCGAATCGATCTGGTGGGCGCTCAAGCGGTATTACGATGAGAAGATGATCTACCGCGGTTACAAGATACAGCCGTACTGTCCGCGATGTGAAACTCCTCTCTCGTCTCACGAAGTTGCACTCGGATATAAAGATGTGAAAGATCCGAGCGTGTACGTGAAGATGAAAGTGAAGGAAGAAGCGAACACACACTTTCTGGTGTGGACGACCACACCGTGGACATTGATCTCCAACGTCGCGCTTGCGGTGCATCCGGATATTGAATACGTGAAGGTCGAGCTGCTTCATGCCGGGGGTGAAACGACAAAGCCCACGGGAGAATTTTTCATTCTCGCCAAGGCGCGTCTCGAAGTGTTGAAAGAACAGTACAGCATCGTTTCGGAATTCACCGGCAAAGATCTTCTCGGAAAAGAATACGAACGCCTCTTCAATTACCATCAGGTAAAAGAAAAGGGATGGTATGTTGTTGAGGCGGATTTTGTGACGACGGAAGACGGTTCCGGAATTGTGCACATGGCGCCGGCGTACGGCGAAGACGATTACCATATCTGCCGGAAATACGGATTGCCCACGATCCATCCCGTGAACAAATCGGGAGAATTTGAAGATGCCGTTACCGATTTCAAAGGAAAATTCGTAAAGGATGCGGATGCGGATATTCTTCAGAATCTGAAGGCGCGGAATATTCTCTACAAAAAGGAGCAGTATCTCCACAGCTACCCGCATTGCTGGCGATGTTCGTCGCCGCTTCTGTATTATGCGCGCGATTCGTGGTATATCCGCACGACGGAATATGCCAAACGGATGATTGAACTGAACAAGCAGATCAACTGGATACCGAAAGAGGTCGGCGAGCGGCGCTTCGGCAATTGGCTGGAAGAGAACAAAGACTGGGCGTTATCGCGCGACCGGTATTGGGGAACGCCTCTGCCGATCTGGATCTGCGATCAATGCGGCAAACAAGAGTGTGTCGGGAGTGTGGCGGAATTAGAAAAAGTTTCAGGTTTCACGTTTCAGGTCAACGGCAAAAGATGCGAAGCATCCTTCGGATCGGTCAACAAACCTGAAACCGAAAACCTTAGACCACTTGATCTTCACAAACCATTTGTTGATACAATCACGTGGAAATGTGAATGTGGGGGAACAAAAAAGCGCACACCCGAATTGATCGACGTGTGGTTCGATTCCGGGTCGATGCCGTTTGCGCAGTGGCATTATCCTTTTGAAAATAAAGAGATCTTTGAACGATCCTATCCTGCAGATTTTATCTCCGAAGGTATTGATCAGACGCGCGGGTGGTTCTATACGCTTCATTCGATCGGAACATTCCTCTTCAATAAGCCGGCATATAAAAATTGTTTAGTCAATGAATTGATCCTTGATAAGCAGGGACAGAAGATGTCCAAAACGAAGAAGAACACCGTTGACCCGTTCATGTTGATACAAAAATACGGCGCCGATGCAACGCGCTGGTATCTGGTGTCCAACAGTCCCGTGTGGCGTCCGACGCTGTTCGATGCAGAAGGGATCGGCGAGGTTCAGCGGAAGTTTTTCAGCACGCTGGTGAACACCTATTCGTTTTTTGCGTTGTATGCGAATATCGACAAGTTCGATTTCAGCGAGCCGCGGATTCCGGTTTCCGAACGCGCGGAGATCGACCGGTGGATCATTTCATCGCTCAACACGCTGGTGAAACGGTACAAGCAGTACATGGATGAGTACGACCTGACGAAAGCCTCGCGCGCGATCTCCGATTTTACGCTCGACAATCTTTCCAACTGGTACGTGCGCCGCAACCGCCGCCGTTTCTGGTCGAAGACTCGACTCGTTGAGAAGAGCGAAAAAGGTAAGGATAAAACTTCGGCGTACCAGACGCTGTATGAATGTCTCGACACGATCGTCAAACTGACGGCGCCCATCGCGCCGTTCCTGGCGGATGAGATGTACCGCAATCTGAATTCCGCAACGAACAAAGAAGCGTGGACATCGGTGCATCTTTCCCTGCTGCCCGAGGCGGATGAACAGACGATCGACACGGAGCTGGAGGCGAGAATGGACCGCGCGATCAGGATCGTCGGACTTGTCCGTGCGATGCGTATGAAATCCAACCTGAAAGTGCGCCAGCCGCTGAAAAAGATACTCGTGCCGGTGAAGGACAGTGCGGAATACGGGATGCTGAAGTCGATGGAAGAGGTGATCCTGGAAGAGATCAACGTTAAAGAATTAGATGCGAAGATCAACGACGATCTGATCAAATATTCCATCAAGCCGAACTTCCGGGTTCTCGGACAGAAGCACGGAAAACTGACTGCGAAGGTCGCCGATGTCATCCGCGGATGTACGCCGGGACAGATCGCCGAGATCACCGCGAACGGAAAAATCTCCATCGTTGTAGAAGGTGATACGAAAGAGGTAACGCTGGACGACGTGCAGATCGTCGCGGAAGAAATTTCCGGCTGGCTCGTAGAAACCGACGGCATGATCACCGTTGCGCTGGATACGGAGATCACGCCCGAACTCCGCATCGAGGGATTTGCCCGCGAATTCGTGAACCGCGTGCAGAATCTTCGGAAAGACTCCGGTTTTGAAGTGACCGACAGGATCGTCATCGCTTTCTCCGCGGGAGAAGAATTGTCGAAAGCATTGTTGAATACCTCGGATTATATCACCAGCGAAACACTTGCAGTTGAACTAAAAAATGGGATTATTAACGGGTCTGCCAGAGTTCAGGAGGATATCAACGGCGTACCGTGTGAGATCAGCATCCAAAAAATCGTCAATTAATTTGTCATCATAGCAAGGATACCAATGGCAAAAATAGCAGCGAAAAAGAAAACTACCAAAGCAAAGGCGAAACCAGCACGCGCAAAAAAAAGCGCACCGGTGAAAACAAAAAAAGCCGTCGCTCCGAAGAAGAAAGCGGTGAAAGGGTACGGCGCAAGGGATCTTGCGTGCTTCAGGCAGATCATCCTCGAGAAGCGGAAAGAGATCCTGGAAGAGCTTCAGATCCTGAAAGAGAGCATGATGGATGTGACGACAGGTGAATATGCGAGCCAGAATTCCATGTATTCAACGCATATGGAGCAGGGGACCGATGCAATGGAACGGGAGAAGATATTCCTTTTTGCGTCGCGCGAGGGGAAATTCCTCAACCATCTGGATGATGCGCTTCGCCGGATCCAAAAGGGGACATACGGCTTTTGCCTCAACTGCGGTACACTGATTCCGAAAGCGCGGCTGGAAGCGGTGCCGCACGCTCAACTGTGCGTCGAGTGCAAAACTCTGAAGAAGAGCTTGTAAGGGAGCGCGCGTGAAAGTTCTGTATGTTACTGCATTGATCGTGATTGCCGACCAGGTCACCAAATTCTTCGTCAAAGGGATCGATATTCCGTTCCTGGGAATTTCCATTGAAGGAATGCACCTCGGCGCGTCGATCCCCGTGATGGGCAATTTTCTGCGCTTCACGTTCATCGAAAATCCCGGAATGGCATTCGGCATTGATGTGGGAGGGAAATTCTTCCTCACCCTCTTTTCGATCTTTGCCAGCGTCGGCATTCTTTTCTATCTGTTCATGATGCGGAACGAAAAGCTGGTGTTCCGTCTTTCGCTGGCGCTCATTCTCGGCGGGGCGGTCGGGAATCTGATCGACCGTGTCTTTTACGGCGTTCTGTACGGAGAGAGCACACTGTTCCACGGCAAAGTGGTCGATTTTATCGACGTCGATTTTTTTAATATCGATCTGCTGGGATTTCACCTGACGCGGTTCTGGGTTTTCAATATTGCCGATGCATCGGTGACGATCGGCGTGCTGATGATGCTTCTTTTTCACCGGTCATTCGTGAAAGAAGAAGGAGGACTACCGGCAGTAGAATCGGCTTCTGTGGAACCGACATCCTCTTCGCCGACAGAATCGTCCCCTTCTGTATAACAGGAACCGACATTGTACGATGAAGTATCCTCATGCCGAATCCGCCGAGACGGATTCGGCATTGTTGTTTAGAGCATGTGTGAGAATCGAATTTTTTGAGGAAAAGATCTCGTTTTCAGTTTGAATTCACAACCTAAACCTACTTGATATCCTATTTTCACACACGCTCTTTATGGACGGGGTGCCGGTTCCGATATTTCAGAGGAGACTTCGGAAAAGATTCATTATAATGTCAGACATCCTGCCCATTTAGTTGAACCTTAAAAAGTAAGAAACCTTGTCAAGGTTTATTGATCAACAACGAAACAACGTCCAAAATTTTATGGGAACCATGCTTCGCACAAATCTAATTACATAACCTTGACAAGGTTGTGCTGATGCGGAGCATACTTCGTATAAGGGACGACTATTTAGTTGGCCCTGAAAAAGTAAAAATAATTCGATAGCCGCAGGCTTTAGCCTGCGTTTTTTTACAAAACACGCCCCGCCTCGGCGGGGCGGTTACCGATTGCTCATGACTTTTTAAGGGACGATTATGTAGTATGAGAGACTTCTGAATCTTGCATTGAATACGACACGAGAACAAACAGACCGGTCATACAATGAAAAATCATTTCGAACTTCACGTTCCACCGGGGCAGACCAAAGAACGTCTGGATACATATCTGACTAACCGCGTAGAGAATGCGACACGGAACAAAGTGCAGGAGGCGATACGGAAAGGGGAGGTGCTTGTCAACGGAAAGATGGTAAAACCGAGCCATGCGGTGCTTCCGAACGACCGTATCGAAGTTCATCTTTCCCGCCCAGAGCCGCCGGAAGTTACCGCCGAAGATATCCCTCTAATAATCGTGTACGAGGATGAATATCTGCTGGTGGTGAATAAACCGGCGGGAATGGTGACGCATCCCGCGTACAAGAATTATTCCGGAACGCTCGTCAACGCGCTGCTGCATCATTCTGCACAATTGTCGCAGCTGCAGCCGACCGATCATACTGGCGGCATTCAGATGCGTCCCGGCATTGTGCATCGGTTAGATAAAGACACCAGCGGACTGCTTGTTGTTGCGAAGGACGAGGTGACGCATCATAAACTTTCCCGACAGTTTGCGGTAAAAACATCGGAGCGGGAATACGCGGCGATTGCGTGGGGGAAATTCAAAAAGAACAGCGGCACCATTGATGCGCCGCTGGGGCGGAGCAAAAGCGACCGGAAGAAAGTTGCCGTTGTTGAGGAGGGGAAATCTGCCGTGACAGATTTCGAGGTCGCGGAGCAATTCGACTATCTTGCATTGCTCAGGGTGCATCTCCGCACGGGACGCACGCACCAGATCCGCGCGCATCTTGCGCATATTCATCATCCCGTTTTCGGCGATCCGACGTACGGCGGTCGTGAAATTGTTGCTGGAGGAGTGGAAGGAAAGAAAAAAGCGGAAGCCAACAATTTGCTGGAGATGATGCCGCGCCAGGCGCTGCACGCAAAAAAGCTCGGCTTTGTTCATCCTGCAACAAAGGAGATGATGCGCTTTGACAGTGAACTGCCGGAGGATATCTACCGTGTGTTGACGTATCTGCGAAAAAGGTAAATAAATATCCTGCTACAACTGACATCTTTTTTTGTATTACTTTTTTCCGAGAAAAAAGTAACCAAAAAATCTTTTCGAAATCGTAACGCACGAATCGATCCCCACTCACACGTCCTGACAATTTCGATGCTTCAACGGTGGATGAAATAATTTGAGGTGCCGTGAGCAGCATCGAAATTCCCGCCTGCCGTAAGTGAATGCCATCGTGTTGGCGGGCAGGGTAACGCTTCGATCGATTCTTCACGCGCTCACCGCCGACGATTTCGGTTCAACGCGCTTTCAAAACACACTTTATTAAAATTAGTAACTGCTCAGCGTAAAAATATTGAAACTAACTCCGCCATTTATGGCGGAGTGT
>OBOI01000252.1_pt1 | contig 20526 bp, 15 predicted proteins | sample 1670151 | NCBI WGS metagenome assembly OBOI01 (sample SAMEA104232303, study PRJEB22302) | sediment metagenome | biome: forest; feature: aquifer; material: sediment | place: USA | collected 2011-08-07 | depth 0.01 m | reverse complement strand
CCCGGCCCGGGGTGGAGAGGAGTCGGCCCTTGGCCAGCACCTGATGGGTGCCGCTGATGGCCACCGGCACCAGGGGGACGCCCGCCTTGATGGCCAGGGCCATGGCCCCGCTCTTGAAGGGCATGAGCATGCCGTCCGGGCTTCTGGTCCCTTCCGGGAAGATGATCACCGAGGTGCCGTCCTTGATCCGCTGGGCCGCCTCGTTTAGACTCTGCAAGGCCTGCCGCCCCTTGGAACGGTCCACGGAGATGTAGCCCGCGGCCCGCATCCCGGCCCCAAAGATGGGGATGGCAAACAACTCCTTCTTGGCCATCCAGCGAAAATCAATCCCCAGATAGCCCTGCAGGGCAAAGATATCAAACTGGCTTTGATGGTTGGCGGCAAAGATATACGGCCCGGCCAAGGCGAGCTGCTCCCGCCCCGCTACCGTGACCCGCGCCCCGGCCAAGCAACAGATAAAACGAGCCCAGCGCCTGGGCAGGTGTTGCACTTGGGCCGCCGACAGCCGCAAGCAAAAGATGGAGCAGATGGCGACCACGCTGGTCACGAAGGTCAGGAAGGGGGTCATGACGAGCACGAGGAGTGCCCGCGGGTAGTTAAGGATGCTCATTGGCGTATCCGCGATAAGGGGGTTAAGCCAGGACCACCTCAGCCGGCAGGCGAGGTGTTGGCTTGATTATCATGTTGATTTCGTTGATCTTTGAGAGTATCATGGCGCCACGCTGAAAACAACTGCAAAATCCTGCTGGTGACTACTCAGGTCTATGGGCTGTAGAGGGTTAGGCTATTAGCAACAAAACACGAGATACAAACATTGCGTAAACCATCATGCACCCCTCTTGTGTGCCTAACAGCCTACACTCTATAGCCTAAACAACCTAAGTTGTTACTCCCGATCATCATGAGCCAGACCACCCCGCCAGATCCCTTTGGCGCCATCTCCATCGCCCGGCCAGATGCACCCGCCCCTCCTGGTCGCGCCATGGCCAAGCCGCCGCGGCCGCCACAACCGCCACCATTTCCCAGACACGGTCTCCCCCCCAGAGCCAAGCAGCCCTTCTCCTTCTCCCTGCTCCTCTCCCTGCTGGGGGGGGCAAGCATCATCTACCTGCTCTCTGGTTATCTCCTGGTCCCTTATCTGATCAAAACCGTGCTCAGCGAACGCCTGGGCCGGGATCTCGACCGACCGGTCACCATCGGCCATGCCCAGTTCAACCCCCTCACTCTGCGCCTCACCCTGCTAAACGGCATTGTCGGCCCCCGGCTCTCCGACCCAGGGGACAAGGTGGATCCGCTCCTCTCCTTCTCTGCCCTGGCCATGGACCTGGAGGCTAGCTCCCTGCCGCGCCGGGCCTTGATCTGCCGGCAACTGACCATCGATCGGCCTTACCTCCACCTGGTCCACGACCACGACCACAGCTACAACCTCACCGCCCTGCTCCCGGACCCGAATCAAGCCGCTAGCCCCATCCCCGCCTGGCTCACCCTGCTCGTGGGCCGGCGCTACGCCATCACCAATATCGCCATCAGCAACGGCGAGGTCATCTACGACGACCTGCCCGCCGCCAAGGTCCACCACCTGGAAGAGGTGGCCCTCACCCTGCCGGCCATCACCAATATCGCCCAACCCAACAATGCCCCTGGCCAACACCGGCCGGCAGGAGAGCAAGAGCTCACCCCCAGCTTCTCCGCCCGCATCAATGGCACCCCCGTGGAGATGGGCGGTCAGGCGCGGATGGGGTCCGGCGAGATGGCCGCCACCCTGACCCTGAAGATGAACGACCTCTCCTTGGCCGCCTACAAGGATTACCTGCCCGTGGTCCTGGGGATCGAGGCCTTGAGCGGTCAGGCCGATCTGGACCTGGATCTGCTCTACGACGCAACACTGACGGAGAAGCTGCGTCTCACCGGGACCATCTCCCTGCGTAGCGCCCGGGCGGAGGGCAAACACGGACAATTCAGCCTGGAGAGCGGCCGGATCAAGGGGTGGTTCGCCCCCTTTGGCAAGAGCTTTCATACCGACGAGATCAGCCTGCGCCACCCCGTTTGGCAAAGCGCGGCCGACCAGCCCGTCCCTTGGCCCGCTCTGCTGGCGGCCATCCTCCCCCTTTCCGCCGACCAGGGAGAGGGGGTGACCGTGGACCAACTACAGATCAGTAATGGTGAAATCCTGGGCGCCGCCACCCCGACCACCCCAGCCAGCCGCTGGCAGGCCATCGACGCCGCCATCAACACCGCGCCCCTCGCCCCCGGCGATCCCAATGGGCCGAAGCAAGCCTTCTTCACCATGAACACCACCAGCAACACGGGCTCCGGCATCAACCTCCAGGGGAGCGCCACCACCGCGCCCTTGGCGGCCAAGGGGCTGTTGGTGATCAGCAAGGTCGACATGGCGACCATCCACGAGCTGGCCACGGCCATGGGTATCTCCCTGCCGGTGAGCCAAGGGAGCGTCGAACAACTCCAGACCAACTTCAGCCTTACCAAGGATGGCGGCCAAGCCCCGCTCTTGGCCCTGGAGCCGCTGAACATCCAGGCCAAGGAGTTGAAGATCGAGTATCACGGCCAACTCCTGGAGGTCCCGGTGTGGCAGAGCGAGCAGGGCTCTTTCTCTGCCAACGACCCGGTCCTGCACCTGGGCCGAGTCAGGCTGCAACAGGCCAAGCTCACCTGCCAACGGCAGAGCGTGGACGGCTCCTGGCGCACCCTGTTGACGGAGGAGGGGGGGCAAGCCAACCCGCAAGCCCCTGGCCAACAGCCGGGGACAGGGCACAAAGTCCCCATTGACCTGGCCAGCCTCGACCTGACCAATGGCAGGCTGGTCATCGAAAACCATGGCCCGCCGGATGTCAGCCTGCGCCTGGAACGGTTCGACCTCCAGGTGGACCAGCTGGAGCCAAAGCAGGCAAACAACCTAAGCGCCGCGGCCATGCTGGACGACAAGTTCCCCATCCAGGCCAGCGGCAACTTCACCCTCTCCCCCTTTAGCGCCACCCTGAACATCCAGGCCACCGACCTGCCGCTGGCCTCGTTTCAACCGGTGCTGGCACGCTACTTCGCGAGCCCCATGGGCGGCTCCCTGAGCGCCAATGGCACCTTGAGCCTGCCCAGCCTCGACTACCAAGGGCAATGGGCCGTCACTTCGCTCACCGCCCCGCCCTTGAGTTGCCGACGCATGAGCGGCGAGGGCACTCTCTTTCGGCTGCGCCCCCTGGCGCTCTCCATCGACCGCCTGGGGCTGGAGAACCCGGTCTTGCAGGTGACGGCCAACGCCAACGGCTTCCCGGAGCTGCCGGTCATCATGCAGCCCGGCTGGCAACCAGCCGCGACCCCGGCTCAGGCCAGCGTCACGATCAAGGCCATCGATCTCTACGACGGCAGGTTGACCTACGACTTCCCCGGTCCGCCCGGCTTCACCCTGAGCAGCGAACAGCTCGACGGCACCATCAGCGACTTCACCGTGGCCCGGGATCAGGCCATCCCCTTCGACCTCAGCGGCACCTTGGAGGGGAAGGGCGAATTCACGGCCCAAGGCCAAATCACCCCCTTTGCCAGCCAACCGGGGTTGACCATGACCAGCCGTGTCGACGGCCTGCCCCTCACTGCCCTGGCCCAACTCCTTGAGCCCCTGTGGGGTTTTACCATCAAGGCCGGCGCACTCGATTTCGCAAGCACCCTGACCTATGAGCAGACCCTGATCCATGACACAAGCCAGCTGACCCTCCATGACCTGGCCTTGGGTAAACCCTTGGCGGCCCAGGCCATCAAGGCCATCGGCACCACCTGGCAGAGCCTGCCCCTGATCCAGGCCATGGGCCAGGATGCCACCGGCGCCATCACCTTCACCGTGCCCATTGACGGCCGTACCGACACCGGTTTCACCTACCCCCAGGGGATGAAGGATTTCTTGAAACAACTCCTGCTCAAGGCCTCGGTGGCGCCGGTCAACCTGTTGAGCGACCAACACAAGGCAGCGGCCGATACCCTGGAGTTCGAACCCGGCTCCGATCACCTAGGTCCGGAGGCGGAAGGACAGTTGCGGGAGCTTGCGGCCCTGCTCAAGGATCGCCCGTTGCTCACCGCAACACTTGTGGGCTTGGCCGACAGCAGCGCCGACAGCAAGGCCCTGCTCCGCGCCAAAAAAACGGCCAAGGGGCCAGGGGCGATCAACGACGAACTCCTCCTGGTCCTGGCCTCCATGCGGGCCCAGGCCGTGCATGACTTTTTGGCGGGCCAGGGGGTGGCCCCCCGGCAGCTGCGCCTGGCGCCCCAGGAACTCATCGCCACCAGCAAGGCAGGGCGCAAGGGCCACCAAGTCGCCATCACCCTCGGGGTGGCCGGTGGACCTTAGGCCTAGAGCCTCGCTCCCAGCCTAGCGCCCAGACCCCGGGCTCTCCTGGCGCGGCCCTTGATCGACCCCATCTCGGTACCCTTTATTGTAGGCCTTGCGCAGGATAGGATTATTCACCCCATCACCCTGGAGATGGGGGCCTTGCCCTGCCCTGCCATCCCGCAGACCATCCTGATGGAACGCCTCCACTTGCTGCGGCTCCGTCTTGCGGCCATAGATGATGGAGGTGGCGCAGTTATGTAAAATCATCGTGCCAATCACAGCCATCACCACCCACGCCAGCACCCAGCCAACCTTGGTGTACATGGGGACCGGCGCCTTGGCCGTCCCTGCATCTCGCTTATCCATCCTCTCTCCCCCTCGCCCCGTTCGGTTTGTTACGCTATCGGCATGACCCCGTCAACTCTTGCCGTGCCACCATCATCTAAAGGATTTGTCCCGCGCCGGCAATAAAAATGAAGCTTCATTCATTTTTTCTTGCGTTTCCTCTTCTCCTCCGTTTTAATGCTTAAGCTGTTTTACCACCAGTAGAATAGCGTATGTGGCGGCAGCGCCTTTTCCCTGCATGAAAAATGATGGAATCGCAAGAAGTCGTGAAGCTGACCATCTGCCAATGTAATTTCAATAGGTTACGGGGCGTGCCAGCGGCGGTTGAGCGTTTTTTGCGAAACCGTCAAAAATCCATCCCACTCTATCATTTCAACATCAAGGAGGGTTTCACCGATGAGTCACAAGGACACACTGTTTTCCAGGGCGGGGATATCATTTTTCTTCCTGCTCCTCTTACTCTGCCTGACGACGGGCCGCGCCCTTGCCCTCACCAACGACGACTGTCTCGGTTGCCACGGCGACCAGGCGATGACGACCCAAAAAGATGGTCAGACCCTCAGCCTCTATGTTGACGAAGCGACCTTCAAGGAGACCGTTCACGCCGCCAACGGCTGCGTCTCTTGCCACGTGGAGGCCGAGGTAGAGGGCGATGAGCACCCCTTCCCCATGGCTGCGGTGGATTGCGCCAGTTGCCATGACCAGGTCGGCGAGACCTACACCCAGAGTGCCCACGGCGTGGCCATGGCCAAGGGGGACAAGTTCGCTCCCAAGTGTAAGGACTGCCACTCCCAGCACAACATTCTGAAACCCACCGATCCCCGCTCCACCACCTACCCCTTGAACATCCCCTTTACCTGCGGCCGCTGTCACCAGGAGGGGTCGTCCATGACCGCCACCCACGAGTTGAACAAGCACAACATCACCCAGAACTACTCCATGTCGGTGCACGGCAAGGGGTTATTCGAAGACGGGCTGATCGTCACCGCCGTCTGCAGCAGCTGCCATACGGCCCATGACGTGCGCAAGGCCTCGGACCCCCTCTCCAGCGTCAACCGCAACAACATCGTCCACACCTGCAACAAATGCCATGTGGGCATCGTGGACAAATTCAACAAATCCGTGCATAGCCCCCTGGTCACCAAAACCGACAAGAAGTTGCCGGTGTGTGTCGACTGTCACACCGACCACTCCATTTCCCAAGTCCACCAAAAGGACTTCCGGCTGATCATCGCCAAACAGTGCGGCAACTGCCATGAACACCAGACCGAGACCTACCTGGAGACCTATCATGGCCGGGCCTCCATGCTGAAAGGGGGTGAACGGACCGCCAAGTGCTCGGACTGCCATGGCTCGCACAGTATCATGCCGGCCCAGGACCCCACTTCCAGGATCAACACGGCCAACATCGTCCAGACCTGCTCCGCCTGTCACCCCAATGCCAACCTGAGCTTCACCACCTACCTGACCCATGCCACCCACTCCAGCCATGACAAGGATCGGTACCCCTATCTCTTCTACACCTTCTGGGCGATGACCGGTCTCTTGGTCGGCACCTTCGGTTTCTTCGGACTGCACACCATCCTCTGGGTGCCGCGCTCCCTCATCGAGCGGTTGAAGGCAATGACCAACGGCGGTCCTCACTGACCGCCGGATCGCAGTTGTTCATCGAGACAAGGGCATATTAAAAAAAGTACGCAACTCAACTCTACGAAAAGGACAAGAGCCATGGTCAAGACACCAACCCTGTATATTGAACGATTTACCGTCTTCCAGAGATCCATCCATCTGCTGATCATCCTGAGCTTCCTGACCTTGGCCATCACCGGCATGGCCCTGAAATTTGCCATGGAGGATTGGGCCGCCTGGATCGCCGCCATGTCGGGCGGCTTTGCGGTCCTCGGCGCCCTGCACCGCTTCTGCGCCGTCATCACCTTCTTTTACTTCTTCCTGACCATGATCCTGCTCTACACCTCCTGGAAGGAGTCGGGAAAGAACATCTTTGCCTTTATCTTCGACCCCGAGGGGTTGGTCCCCAACCTCAACGACTTGAAGGAGATGATTGGCACCTTCAAGTGGTTCTTCGGCGGCAAACGCCCCTACTACGGCCACTGGATCTATTGGGAAAAGTTCGACTTCATGGCGGTCTTCTGGGGTATCGCGGTCATCGGCTCATCGGGCCTGGCCCTGTGGTTCCCGGTGCAGTTTTCCCGCTTCTTCCCCGGCTACTGGCTCAACATCGCCACCATCATCCATAGTGACGAGGCCCTGCTGGCAGCGGGCTTCATCTTTACCATCCACTTCTACAACACCCACCTGCGGCCGGAGAAGTTCCCCCTGGATCCGGTCATCTTTGTCGGCAAGATCACCGTGGCCGAGCTGAAACACGAGCGGCCCCGGGAGTACGACCAACTGGTCGCCGCCGGCGAGCTGGACCGCGCCCTCTCCCGCCGGGCGCCTACCGGCTGGCTGAAACGGATGGCCACCGTCTTCGGCATCTTTGTGGTCACCACCGGCTCGGTACTGGTGGTATCGATCATCATCACCATGTTCAAATACATCCAGCACCACTAACTATCGGAGCTGTCCAACAAAAAAGGCCCACTGGAGACTAACTCCAGCGGGCCTTTTTTTATTGGACAGCTCAGGTTGATTAGGCTATAGGCTGTTAGGCTGTAGGGAAAAGAACGGACCAATGATGACCTCGGCAGGTCGTGGATCACCTCTGTTGCCGTTGCCGAACAGCCTACAGACTAACAGTCCATAGCCTTTCCCTCTGCCTCCATGAACGACTACCTCTCCCTCATGCCCAAGGCCGATCACGCCGCCATCAAAGGGCTCCGTGCCCGGCTCCATGAGCGCTACCGGCAGGAGAAGAAGGGCTTTCTCCGCTTCCGCGAACCCTGCGACTCCTTGGCCGGCATCCGGGCGCAATCGGTTGATTTCACCAGTGATGCCGTACGCATCGGCGCTCGCGAGGAGTTGGACGCAGAGAGCTTCGCCCGGGTGGAAAGGGCCATGCGGGCCTTCATCCCCTGGCGCAAAGGGCCGTTTCAGGTCTTTGGCCTGGAGATCGACGCCGAGTGGCGGAGCTGTCGCAAGTGGCAACGGGTCGCCCCGCTCCTCCCCGACCTGCGGGGCAAGGTGGTGGCCGATATCGGCTGCAACAACGGCTACTACATGTTCCGCATGGCCCACCACCAGCCGGCCGCGGTCCTGGGCTTCGAGCCCTTTGTCCAGCACTACTTCGCCTTTCAGGCCTTAAACGCCCTGGCCGGGCAGGAGCACCTGCATATCGAGCCCTTTGGGGTGGAGGATATCACCCTCTTCCCCACGAGCTTCGATTGCATCTTTCTGATGGGGATCATCTACCACCGCATCTCGCCGGTGGAGATGCTGCGCGACCTGAAGCAGGCCATGCGACCCGGCGGCACCCTGATCGTCGAGTCCCAGGCCATCCCCGGCGAGTTGCCCGTGGCCCTGTTCCCGGAAAAGACCTACGCCAAGGTCCCGGGGACCTTCTTTGTGCCCACCCCCTCCTGCCTGATAAACTGGCTGAAACGCGCCGGCTTCACGGCCATCGAACTCTTTGCCCAACACCCCATGACCCCCGAGGAGCAGCGGCGCACCGAGTGGATGACCTTTGAGTCCTACAGCGACTTCATCGACCCCCACCAGCCGCAACTGACCATCGAAGGGTATCCCGCCCCGTGGCGCGTCTACGTCAAGGCCCGGGTCTAAGGTAACGCCTCCACCCGGACCCGGCCGCGGAGCTCGGGCGCATCGCTCACCACAATCGAGGTCTGCGCCATAAGGCCCAAGGCCTCCAGGCGGCGCAGGGTGCACTGCTGGGGGCCGCTCAACAAGGAGCGATCCCGGGCCGCGATGGTGAGGCGGCAGGGGCGCCCACGATAGGGGAGAAGTTGGCGGCGGATGGCCTTAAAAAAGCCCCTGGCCTTGACCAGCTCGCCCATGGCCGGGTGATAGGGGCCCGCCACCAAACTGGCCTCCAGTTCCGGCGATGGTTGCAACCCGGTCCTGATTACCCGCACCCCGGCCCGCTCCAGGATAGTCGAGATCCTGGCGGCCAGGACCACGGCCCGGGAGAGGGAGAGAGGCCGATAGCGCCCCTGTTGGTAGAGGGTCTCAAGGCCGCTGCCCTTGATCACCAAGGCCGGGTAGATGCGGGCAACGGTGGGCTTCAGGCTGGCCAACCGTCTTGCCCCGGCCAGGGCCCCGGCCGTGGTCTCCCCGGGTAGCCCCACCATCAGCTGGGCCCCGGTCTCAAGCCCCGCCCCCTGCAATAACCCCATGGCCTCCTCCGCCTGGGCCACGCTGTGTCCCCGCAAGTTCCGATCCAACACCGCCTGCTCCATGGACTGGACCCCCAACTCCACCGTCTCCACCCCAAACCCCAGCAGCCAGGCCGGGGTCTCGGCCCGGATATAGTCGGGCCGGGTGGAGAGCCTGATGCCATCCACCTCTCCCTGGTGGATAAAGGGTTGCACCGCGCCCAGGAGTTCCTGCTGGCGGGCCAGGGGCAGACCGGTAAAGCTGCCGCCGTAAAAGGCCACCTGCACCCGACGGCCGTTTCTGGGTGAACGCCCAAGCCAGGTGACGATCTCCGCCTCGACCGCTGCCGCGTCAGGGGACCCCACCTGTTCGCCGGTGCCGGTGATGGGCATTTGGTTGCAGAAGAGACAGCGATGCGGACACCCCTGGTGGGCGATGAAGATGGGGATGACCAAGGGGGAGGGAGGGCGGTTCACGGTTGGCGCAGCATGGCCAGAGCCAGGCCCGCCGCTTTCTGCTCCGCCGCCTTTTTGTTGTGGGCCGAGGCGGTGGCCAAGAGTTGCCCCTGGACCTGCACCGAGACGGTAAAGGTCTTGGCGTGGTCCGGCCCCTCCGCCTTGTCCAGGAGATAGAGAGGGGCCACATTGTACTGCTCCTGGGTGAGCTCCTGCAAGGCGCTCTTGGCATCACCGGCCTGGACGGCGTGTTGCATCGGTTGCACGCGCTCCTGGAAGTGCGCTTCGACGATCCGTTGCACGGTGGCGTAGCCGCTATCCACAAACAGGGCGCCAATCACCGCCTCATAGGCGGAGGCGAGGATGGAGGCCTTCTCCCTGCCGCCACTCTGGTCTTCCCCCTTGCCCAGCCGGAGAAACCGCCCCAGGAGAAGATCCCGCGCCACCACGGCCAGATGATGCTCCTGGACCAGGGCCGAGCGCAGCTTGGTCAACTCACCCTCGGCCATGGCCGGAAAGGTGGTGAACAGCAAGGCGCCGATGACCAGATCGAGGACGGCGTCGCCCAGAAACTCCAGGGTCTCATTGTCCCCCTTGCCCTCCTCCGGGTGTTCCACCTGAAAGGAGCGATGGGTCACGGCCCGGGTCAACAGGGACAAGGCCTTAAAGCGATAGCCGATCATGGCCTGTAGCTCTTGGATTTCCCCCTGCGCGGAGGAGGAAAGAGTTTGGTCGTTCATGTGCATTTTTCCCTTGTCAAAGTGGATGGCAACGGATAATATGCCGCACACTTTTTATGATGGTGTGGCGGCGTAGCCAAGTGGCTAAGGCAGAGGTCTGCAAAACCTTTATTCATCGGTTCGACTCCGATCGCCGCCTCCAGCAATAAATCAAGGGGTTGGGCCTGATGGCCCAGCCCCTTTTTTTATGGGCGAAGGTCTCTGCTGACGAAGCATGGGTGTTGGGTTACGGCGCAAATACCGCGCCTTACCCCAACCTACTACTCAACTACCTTCACTCCCCCGCCATGCCGGCCAGAAGCTCTTGGCGCATGACCTCCACCGGGGCCGGAGCGCCGGTCCACAGCTCGAACTGGGCCACCCCCTGATAGAGGAGCATGGCCAGGCCGTTGATGGTCTTACACCCGGCCGCCTTGGCCTCGCGGAGCAGTCTGGTCTCCAGCGGGGCGTAGACAATATCCATCACCAGCCTGAAGCGGCCCAGGGCCTCCGCCGGCATGGGCGATTCGTCCCGCAGCTGACCCATGCCCACCGAGGTGGCATTGATCAGGATGTCTGCCGGTAGCTCGGCGGCACTCTCCATGGCCACCCAGGGGCAAGCCAAGGCCTGGGCCAAGGCCATCCCCTTGCTCGGTGTCCGGCTCGCCAAGGTCAACCGCGCCCCCTCTTCCAACAGACCAAAACCAATGGCCCGGGCCGAGCCGCCGGCCCCCAGGAGCAGCACCCGCTTACCGGCAAGTCCGGTGAACTCCTTGAGGGCGGCGTTGGCCCCCAACCAGTCGGTATTGAGCCCGGTTACGGTATCCCCCGCGATCACCAGGGTATTGACCGCGCCGATCTTGGCCGCCACCGGATCGATGCGCTCCAGGTGGTCGATCACCGCCTGCTTGTGGGGGATGGTGACACTCACCCCCTTCACCCCCAGGGCCTTCAAGCCGATGATGGCGGCACCGGCGTCACTTACCGGGAACGGCAGATAGACCTTGTTCAGCCCCAGGTGGCGGAAGGCGGCGTTGTGCATGGCCGGGCTCAGGGTATGGCTCACAGGATTGCCGATGATGCCGTAGAGTTCGGTGGCGCCGTTAATGGGCATGACCCAGCTCCCGGGTGATGGCGCGTAGCGCGGTGATGGTCAATTGGCCCGGGGCCGTGCCCTGGCTGCCGGGGGGTGCGGCATAGGTCATGAATCCCCCCAAGCCCAGGGTGGCAACCCGGCTGATCACCCCCACCGTGCCCATGCAGAAGGCGATGAGCGGCAGACCGATGTCGGCGGCCTCGTTTTGCAGGTCAAGGACCCGCAGCACATCATGGTAGGTGTGGGCCATGGTGACGATCTTACCGATGTCGGCGCTACTGCGATACTGCTCCTGGAGGATGGTGCGCAGCCCCTGGCTGGAAGGGGTGGAGGTGAAGTTGTGCCACGAGACAATGGCGCGGCTCCCCCGGGCCTTGGCCTCGCGGATCACTCCATCCCTCAGGGTCGCCTCGCTCTTCAGCTCGATATCGACAAAGGCGGCCCCGGCCATGAGCGCTTGCCGCAGGAGGCCGACCCGCTCCTCCTCGCTGCCCGCAAACCGCCCCCCCTCCCAGGCCGCCCGGTTGGTGAACAACAACGGCGTGGCCACGGCCCCGATAAAGGGGGCGACGGCCGGGGTGGTCATGGTGTCCAGGCGGATCTCCAGGAGATCGGCTTGGTCCGCCACCGCCCGGGCCTGGGCCAGGATCTCCTCGCTGGTGGCGCCGGAGAGGGAGACACAGATCTTACAGGGGTTGGGGGTGCTGGTTTGCATGGGAGTGGCCACAATGGTTAGGTTTGGTTGGACTTTAGGCGGTTAGGCTAGCGGAGAGGTCATCCTGCCCCACGGACCTCAAGGCGTTGCCGCAAGTGGGGCCAAAACTATTCCATAGCGCCTCTGTTGTCAACAGGTGAAGGGCCCCCGCCATTTTCGCGCCAACGAATTCTTCCTTGACTTTGCGGCACACTGACCCAATAATCATATATTCGTAGACAGCATCGCGAGAAAGGCCTGTGTACGGACATATCTCACTTTAAGCGCGGAGAATTTTAATGGCGGAAAAAATCGATATCAAGATAGCGCATCTGAAGATCACCGACCATCTGGTGTTGGGCATCACCCAGGATAAGGTCAAAAAGGGGGCGGAAGAGTTCAAGTATCTCAATCTGACCAGTCAACCGATGATGGGCTGGCAACAGGTCGCCGGGGCCTTGACCGCGGGTCAGGTGGACGCGGCCTTCATCCTGGCCCCCACGGCCATGGACCTCTACAAGGCCGGGCTCAAGGCAAAGCTCATCCTCTTCAGCCACCGCTCGGGCAGTGTGCTCATCGCCAACAAGAAGGCCCATATCAAGACCATCAACGACTTCAAGGGCAAGGTGGTGATCATCCCCTACCAGCTCTCGGTCCATAACATGCTGCTCCACAAGTTGTGCAGCGAGGCGGGGATTGAGCCCGGGGCGGGCAAGGATGTGCAGCTTGAGGTGATGGCCCCCTCGCAGATGGTGGAGGCCCTGCAGTATGACGATGAGGGCGAGATCGCCGGTTTCATCGTGGCCGAGCCCTTCGCCTCCCAGGCCGTCACCGAGGGGTACGGCGAGGAGTTCTCCCTCTCCAAGGACATCTGGCCGGAGCACCCCTGCTGCGTGCTGGTGGTCCGCGATGAGGTGATCGAGCGCAACCCCGACGCGGTCCACGAGTTGACCACGAGTCTGGTCAAGTCGGGTAAATTCATCGCCACCTCGACCACCACCGCCGCCCGGGTGGGTGCCGAGTTCCTGGGCCAGAAGGCCGAGGTGATCAAACGGGTATTGACCGAACCCCCAGACCGCATCACCACCGCCAACCTCTTCCCGGTCATTGATGACCTGGCCACCATCCAGGACTACATGCACGACCGGATGGGGATCATGAAGGATAAGATCGACCTGGAGAAGTTCATCGACACCCAATTCGCCACGGCGGCCAAGGCGACCTAAAGCCCAGCGGCAACAGCTCCGGTTTAGAAACACGAAAAGGCCTGCAAAGGCCTTTTCGTGTTTCTAGGAGATGGCACGTAGGGTGGGCACTGCCCACCCTCCCACGGGTTATGGCCTCCTGGCTCTCAGCAGGACCACGGCATGACAGGCAATCCCCTCTTCGCGGCCGGTGAAGCCCATGGTCTCGGTGGTGGTGGCCTTGATGTTAATGGCAGCGGGCAGGACCTGGCAGACCTCGGCCAGATGCTGTTGCATGGCGGGGATGAAAGGGGCGAGCTTGGGCCGCTGGGCAATAATCGTCAGGTCGGCGTTGGCCAGGGCCTGACCCCGCATGGCAGCCAACTCCACCACCCGGGCCAGGAGCTTCAGGCTGGAGATCCCCCGATACTGGGGGTCGCTATCGGGGAAGTGGCGCCCCAGGTCCCCTTGGCCAATGGCCCCCAGCAGGGCGTCGCAGAGGGCATGGGTCAGGCAATCGGCGTCCGAGTGACCGAGGAGGCCCAGGGTGTGGGGGATGGTCACCCCACCCAGAATCAGGGGGCGATCCGCCACCAGCCGGTGGGCGTCGTAGCCATGACCGATGGCCAAGGGGGGTGGCGTTTGCGCGTGCGTTGCCAACAGGGCCTCGGCCATGGCAATATCCTCCGGCAGGGTGATCTTGAGGTTGGTCTCGGAGCCCAAGCAGATGGCCACCGGGCAGCCGATGCGTTCCAGCAGGGAGGCCTCGTCGGTGCCGGCAAACCCCTCCCGGGCAGCGGCCCGGTAGGCCTGGCGCAGCAGGGCGATCCGTGCGGCCTGGGGGGTCTGGGCCCGCCACAGCTGGGCACGGTCAACGGTGCCGTGGATGACCCCATCCCCCACCTCTTTCAGGGTATCCTTGACAGGAATGGCGCAGATGGCCGCCCCGGTGCGGCAAGCGGCCTCCAGGCAGCTGGCGATGATCTCGCGGCTAACCAGGGGCCGGACCCCGTCGTGGACCAGGACCACCTCGATCTCTGCCGGCAGGGCGTTAAGGCCGGCCAGCACCGACTCCTGCCTGGTCTCGCCGCCGGCCACCAGCCGACAGGCATGGGCCAAGCCATGATCGGCCAGGATGGCGGTCGCCTGGGCGAGATGGGGCGCGGGGAGGGTGACAATGATCGTCCGGCAGCAAGCCGCGGTATGGAAGGCGCGAACGGTGCGGACCAGGATGGGGATGCCGCAAAGGGGAAGAAACTGCTTGGGCGTCACCCCCCCCATGCGGCGGCCGATGCCGCCGGCGGTGATGATGGCGGCGGCCGGGGGAGATGAGGTCATGGGCATAGGATGATCTGGCGGTGCAAGGGGTGAAGGCCAAGGGCCGAAGGTGACGGGGCCACCCCCATCGCCTTTGGCATCCGACCTCGCTACCGATAAATAAAAAAAAGGAGTGGGCTATAAGCCGAATTCTGTTCCCGTAGCGCACCCCCTTGCAGGGATCCGCCACGGGTCATGATCATTTCTCTGGGACGCCAGTCGCCTGGCGCCTCTAGCGATCTACCCGGAGACGTCGGACGGGCCGCCCTTCAATGTCTCCCTATTTGATGTTGCTCCAAGTGGGGTTTGCCGTGCCTTCCATGTCACCATGGAAGCGGTGAGCTCTTACCTCGCCGTTTCACCCTTACCAGGGCGCGAGCCCTGGCGGTCTATTTTCTGTGGCACTTTCCTCGAGGTCGCCCCCAGTTCGCGTTACGAACCACCTTGCCCTGCGGAGTTCGGACTTTCCTCTGGCCCCGAAGGACCAGCGATCATGCACCCACTCCTAAAAGATGCTTTTCCATTGTGTGCCTGTAACCACCGCGCTCCCAGTCGAACCCCGGCGGGACTTCTGGCCGCTGCGCCAGGGAAAGCAGCGGGCCAAGCAATTCCCGGGTAGGGCGGTGGCCAAGTTCCGCGCCAGCGCCGCCGCCCGCGGCGGGCCTCGGCTTATCGCTCCTCGATTTCGGGGAGGTGGTACATCATCCGGTTGCAGGTGGGACAGGTCAAGAGATCCTGCTCCTTCAACAGCTGATTGAACATCTGGGGCGGGATGTTCATGTTGCACCCCCGGCAGACGCCACGGGTGACGCCGGTAACGGCCAGCCCGTTCCGTTTGGCCCGAAGCATCTCGTAGCGGACGAGATACTTGCTGTCCACCTTTTTGGCCTGGGCCTCGCGGGACTTGGTGATCTTCTGCTTATCGGCATCGAGCTTGGCGGTCTCGTCGGCGACCAGCTTGCTATCCTCGGCCAGCTGGGACTCCTGCTCGGCGCATCTCTTGGTGATCTCCTCGATCTTTTTCTGGATCAGCTCCGACTGCTCCATGAGCAGGGTCAACTCCTCCTCCCGCTGCTGGTTGGCCTGTTTGGTATCCTCGATCTCCTTCAAGATACTCTGGTACTCGCGGTTGGTCTGGATGCTCATCAGTTTGGTCTGCCGATCCTTGATGCGCTCGCTTTCGTCGGCAATGGTGGCCTCCAGTTCACGACGGCGTTTTTCACCCAGTTCAAACTGCTCCTTATAGTCGGTGATGGCGGCCAGACCCTGCTCAATCTGCATCTTTTTGGCCGATAGTTCGCCATGGCCGTTGGCCATCTGCTCGTCAATTTTTTGGACCTCCAGATCAATGGCCTGCAGGTCCATTAAATTTTTGATTGCCTCTTTCAATGTCCGTTCCTCTCTTAGTTTGGTTGCTGATCGTTTTCCGCCACGAAGATGGAAAATGGGTTTTTTTCTTTTTCTGCCCAAAGGACAGGGATAGTCGGAACAAGGTCGGCCAAGTGTTCCCTGAGCATGGAGGCCAGGGCCTTGGCCATGGGGTGCTCGGTGGCGAAGTGGCCGGCGTCAACCACGCAGAAGCCGGCCTCTTCGGCCCAGCGGGCGATATGGTGCTTGACCTCGGCGGTGATGAAGATCTCCGCCCCTTGCGCCCGGGCCTGGGTCGCAAACTCCGCGCCACTGCCACCACAGAGGGCCACCCGCTGCACCATTGCCGGCAACGGACCGGCCACGGAGACTCCGGCGACACCAATGGCTGCGCACAGCCTCGCCAACAAGGCCTGACCGTCAAGGGGGGGGTCAAGGGTACCAAGCTTACCGAAACCGAGGTCGCTGGCCCCCGGGGTGGCAATGAGGGGGGCGAGTTCGGTCAGGCCCAGGCAGTGGGCAAGGCTGTGACTCACGCCCTGCGCCACCACATCCAGGTTGGTATGGCAGGCAATGACGGCGATCCGGGCGGTGATGGCCTTGGCAATGAAGGCACCGGTAGGGTGATCGGTACGGATGGCTTTGAGGGGCTGGAAGATGATGGGGTGGTGGGTGATCACCAGATTGGCCCCCAGGGCGTGGGCCTGGTCAAGGAGTTCGGCGGTGGGGTCAAGCCCAATCAAGATACCGCTAACCGCTTGGCCCGGGTCTCCGATCAGGAGTCCGACATTATCCCACTCCTCGGCGAGGGAGAAGGGGGCGATGGTGTTGAGTACGTTCAGGATGCGGTCGATCGTGATATCAGCAGGACGCATAGAGGGTTGGGACGGGCCTGGGTAAATAAAAAAAGGTGCAACCTGGTCTGGTTGCACCTTTTTGGCTTAGGCGCTCAGATAGATCTGAACCCTGACAAAAATTTTATAGCGTGCGATGGATATGCGTATCACTGTCGCCTCTTCGTGGTCATGGCAAGAATCAATCGGTTGCTGGCAAGCATGGTGGGCCCACCTGGACTCGAACCAGGGACAGACCGGTTATGAGCCGGTGGCTCTAGCCAACTGAGCTATGGGCCCTGATGCTCTCAGCAAAGCGAAGTAAAATGATTGAATATCGATTTGTTGTCAAGTTATTTTTTTGCAATACCGCACTAAATTCACCCCAGCAGATCGAACAAGGGTTTCGTTTGGGTCATTTTGATCAACGGCCGGACCATCCGGGCCAGCATGGTCCGCCGCAACGAGGCCTGGGGCATGCTCTTTGGCGCGCAGCTGGCGGCCAGCAAGGCCAGGTCACGCTTTTTGCCGTGGTAGCGGACGTTCGTGCCGATCTTGACCGCGTCCGACTCCAGGCGGATCGCCCCCTGTTTGACGTACTTGGCGACCGCGGAGGCGGGGTCATGGAGATCCCCGAAGATCCGCGCCCCGGCCAGACAGGTCTGCACGCAGGCCGGCTCCAGCCCCACCGCCCTCCGCTCCACGCAGAAGGTGCACTTGTCGGCCTTGCCATCCTCGCCCAGATCCGGGTTGACATAGCGCGCCTGATACGGACAGGCCTCGGCACAAGCCCCGCACCCCAGGCAGCGCTCCTTGTCGATCTGCACAGTGCCGTCAAAGGGGTCCTTCCAGGTGGCGGCCACCTCCATCACCTTAGCGGCGCCGCTCTTCGCGTCCTTAAACTCCCTCTCTAGCCGATCCGCCGGGCAGGCAGCCACGCAGGCCGGTTGGTCGCAGTGGTTGCAGAGTCCGGGATAGTAGGTGGAGGCAAGCCCCTCGTTGGTGGCGGTCGGCCCCAACCTTTTCACCCAGTTACGGCCCTTATCGGCCGGCACCTCCCACTCCGCCTTGCAGGCCACCGCGCAGGCGTGGCAGCCGATGCACTTCTCCAAATCGATGATCATCCCATATTGTGTCAAGGTCGTTCCTCCCTGTTATTGTTAGGTGGTTTAGGCTATAGGCTGTCGGCAAACGGAACGGCCACCAGATAGCCCTCAAGACGTCGTCCCTATCGTGTTGTGCGATTCCCTACAGGCCAAACAGCGACAGCCCTCAGCCTGTCCAATCAGACCGACATCTCCAGCACCTTGCCGTCCTTGACCACCTTGACGAAGTTGGTGCGCATGCCGGTGGCCCCGGTCTCCTTATCGATGCCGAACTTGCTGATCAAGCTCTGGTCGTCGATGCCCTGGTCATGGCCCACGCTCAGGGCCGGGTTCATCGAGCCAAAGCCGTGGGCCATGTAGACGGTGTCCGGCCGGATGCCCGGGGTGACCTTGAGCACCGTGCTGGTCCGCGACTTCACCCCGTCCTGATTCACCAAGGTGATGCGATCGCCCTCCTTGAGCCCGGCCTTGGCCGCCACCCGATCGTTGACCCACAGGGGGTTTTCCGGCATCTCGTGATGGAGCCAGCTGTTGTTCTGGGTGCGGCTGAAGCTGTGAACCGGCGAGCGGCCGTAGACCAAGCGGGCAAAGCCCGGCGGCACCTCGGCCGTGGGCTCGTAGGCCGGACTGCCCGCGAAATCGTTGCCCGCGATCTGCTCGGAATAGAGCTCCACCTTGCCGCTTTCGGTTTCAAACTCGAACTCCCTCTGCCCCGCCGGGGCGTAAGGGGATTTACCCTCCTGGATAAAGATCCCCTGGAGCTCCCGCAACTTGGCCAGGGAGAGCCCTGCCGGCGCCAGCCGCTTCTCCACATGCTCTTCAATGGAGGCCACCGGGATCTTGTCGCCATACCCCATTCTCTTGGCCAGTTCGTTGACGATCCACACCGAGTCCTTACCCTCGAACATCGGCTCCACCAAGGGCATGCGGGCGGCCACGTACTGTTGCGCCTTCTCGGCCGGGTCCCACTGCATGCCGGTCTTGACGAAATCGTGACGCTCCAGATAGATCTTCTCCGGTAGCAGGATGTCGGCGTACATGGTGATGTCCATGGGCATGATGTCGGTGACCATCACGAAATCCACCTTTTTCAAGGCGGCGATGGTCCGCTGCTGATCGGGGATGGTCTGGAGGGGGTTCTGCCCCCAGGCGATCCAGGCCTTGATGGCATAGGGCTTGGCGGTCAAGGTGGTGTCGCGGATGGCCTCGGTGGGGGTGCCTGGCGGGTGGAAGGGCCAGAACTTGGAGAGGTCGCAGTCCTGGGCAAAGACGCCGTGGCCCCAGGAGGCGGTGCCCAACTTGACCCCCTTGGGCCGGATCAGACCGCCTGGCACCGCATAGGCCCCAAGGATGGCGGTGAGACAGGCCTGGGCCCGCGAACGTTGGAAGTCATTGCCGTACCAGGTGGTGTGCCGGCCGGGGTGAATGGCCACGTTGGGGAGGTTGGCGCCCAGGAGATCGGCCACCTGCAGCACTTGCTCCCGGGGGACGTCGCAGGTTTTGGCCGCCCACTCCGGGGTGGCATGGACCAGGGAGTTCCGCAGTTCCTCCAGACCGGTGCAGCTCTTGGCCACGAACTCCCTGTCGTACATGCCGCTGTCCAGCAAGCGCTTCATCACCGCCTGGAGAAAGGCGGTATCGGTGCCGGGTTTGATGGCCACCCAGATATCGGCCTTGCTGGCCGCTGCCGAAAAGCGCGGGTCCAGGACCACCAGCTTGGCGCCGTTCTGAAGCCCCTTCAGGTACTGTTTGAGGTGGGAGACATGGACATTCTCCCCCAGGTGGGTGCCCACCAGCAGCATCACCTTGGCGTTGGCCATGTCCACGTCTTCGTTGGGGGCGAAGCCGAAGGTGGACATGTAGGCCATGTCGCGCACCCCGCGGCACTGGTAGAACGAGGCCTCGCTGATGTTGGGGGTGCCGGTGAACTCGAAGTACTGCAGGGGGTAGAAGGCCGAGGCCCCGTGGGGAAAGAGCGCCACCGCGTGGGGACCATGCTTCTTTTGGATGGCCGTGAGCCGCTCGGCCGTCTCGTCCAGGGCCTCCTGCCAACTGATCCGCTTCCACTTGGGCGCCCCGCGCTCGCCAACGTTCTTCATGGGGTACTTGAGGCGGTCCGGATCGTAGAGCAGTTGCATGCCGGCGTTGCCGCGGGCGCAGATGGCGGCACCGTTATCGATGCTCTTGGCATTGCCCTCCAGCTTGACCAAGCGGCCGTCACGCACCTTGCCCGTCAGCTGGCATCGCCAGAAGCACATCTCGCATACCCCTCCGTAGCGGGTCTCGGTGCCGGTGAAACTGCCCGGCGCCGAGACCGGCTTCTTGACCAGCCCCCCCTCGGCCCTAGCCAAGCGAGACAGGGGCAACGCCGCCGCGGCCAGGGAAGCGGTCTGCAGAAATTTTCGTCTGGTAACCTTAATACCCATGTGCATCCTCCTCTGTGGTGAAAAAATTGATCAGTTCGACGCAAATCCGATAAACAGGGAGATCGGCGCCCGCCACTACCCGGTTACGAAACTGCCCGAACCAAGGGCGAAAACACTCGTTTAAAAACTCCGCGCTCGCCGCCTCTTCCCCGGCCTCGGCCAACAGGGCGAGAAACTCCAGCTCCAGGGGGAGGTAGTCGGCCAGGTCCGTGGACACGGCCAGCTCAAAGCCGTGGCAACGATAAAATTCGCGGGTCTTTTCGGTAAAAGCGGTGTTGAGCATGCCGCCGCCGGGCAGGTGCACCGAGCCATAGGGCGGTGCCACCGTGGCGGGAAAGGCGTTGATGAACAGGCGGG
>OBOI01000249.1_pt1 | contig 20791 bp, 17 predicted proteins | sample 1670151 | NCBI WGS metagenome assembly OBOI01 (sample SAMEA104232303, study PRJEB22302) | sediment metagenome | biome: forest; feature: aquifer; material: sediment | place: USA | collected 2011-08-07 | depth 0.01 m | reverse complement strand
CAGATTACGTCCCGAAGTTTCGGGATTCGCAGAATAGGTTTTTAGAGATACCCATTAATCTTTTTCCTGAAAAGCTCAACCTATGCAGTGGGAAAAAAAAGCATCGGACAAATTAGACGAGTTGGTTCAAGTTGTCCGTGATCCGTTCCGTTCGGTCATTAAAAACAATTCACAATCACACGCCGAAAAATATGCATTGTTCCGAAAAAATCCTCACGTGACCGACAAAGAAGCTGTGCTCGGTTTTCTCCGCGCACGCTCACATAAGCTCACCACCGAAGGAAAAATGATCCTCGAAGAAAATCAATTGACCGAAGAAGATTTTAACAATTATCCTACCACAGGAAATCAACAATGAAGTTTTCAACCAAAGCAGTGCACGCCGGACAAGTTCCGGATCCATCGACAGGCGCCGTTATAACGCCTGTTTTTTTAACCTCAACATATGTTCAGGAAGAACTCGGCAAACATAAGGGATACGAATATTCACGCGTTTCGAATCCTACCCGGACGGCGCTTGAAAAAAATATCGCCGCTTTGGAAAATGCAGATGAAGGAATGGCATTCGCATCGGGCATGGCGGCGATCGATGCGATCTTCCGCTTGCTCAATCCCGGCGATCATGTTATTGTCACGAACGACGTGTACGGCGGAACATACCGTATTGCAAAGATGGTGCTGGAAAATTACGGATTACAATTCGATTTTGTCGATACAACGGCGCTCGATATCATCATCAATGCGCGTAAGCCGAACACAAAAATGATCTTCATCGAATCACCGACCAATCCGACGATGTCGATCACAGACCTCAAAGCGGTCGCCCGGTTTGCACGATCGTATAAACTCATTTCGGTTGTCGATAACACATTTGCCACACCCTATTTACAACAGCCGATCGATTTCGGTATCGATGTCGTCATGCACAGCGTCACCAAATACCTTAACGGACACAGCGATATGCTTGGCGGATTTGTCGCAACGAACGACAAAGCCATCGCCGACAGACTTCGTTTCTTTCAAAAAGCAGTCGGTGGAATCATGTCGCCGTTTGACGCGTGGCTGTGCCTGCGGGGAACAAAAACGCTTGCCGTGCGAATGCGGCAGCATTGCGAAAGCGCCATAGTCATTGCCGGATGGCTGACGAAACAGAAAAAAGTATTACAAGTGAATTTCCCCGGACTGAAAACACACCCGCAGCATACTCTTGCAAAAAGACAAATGAAAGACTTCGGCGGAATGATCTCGTTTGATCTCGGCGGTCTGCCAAACGCAAAGAAGTTCTTAAAAAATGTAAAGCTCTGTGCACTCGCTGAAAGTCTTGGCGGAGTGGAAACACTCATTTCTCATCCGGCAACAATGACGCACGCTTCCGTTCCGAAGGCAGAGAGGATAAAAAATGGGGTTACCGACGGTTTAGTTCGGATTTCTGTGGGAATTGAAGATGTCGAGGACATCATTGCGGACTTAGAGCAGGCGCTAAAGAAAATTTAAATCCGACCTTAACCTTCAGAATGTTCAGAGCCTACCGAAGGATAAAAACATTATGGCGAAAAAGAAATCACAGAAAAACAAATCTTTGTTAGAGAGTGGAAATGGTATCGATTGGAACGAAGCGTTAAAACCGCTTTTTGCCAAATATAAACGCAGGAAACATCCGTTGGAATATGGAAATCTTTATCAACTTCTGGTCATGGTTGTTTTATCTGCACGGAATTCTGACAGCAATATCAATTCCCTCGCCCCCGCCCTTTTTGAAAAGTTTCCGTCAATGAAACATCTCTCGAAAGCAACTCCGGAAGATCTCTATCCATACATCGGTAAAGTGTCAAACTTCGGGAATAAAGCATCGTGGCTTATTAACACTGCTCAGACAATAAAGGATGACAAGAACATTCCACTCACGATGGAAAAGCTAACCGAACTGTCCGGCATCGGCAGAAAATCTGCCAATGTTATCATGAGTCAAATGGGAGCGGCGGCGGAAGGAGTTATCGTTGATTTGCACACGCTGCGCGTTGCGCCGCGGCTTGGGATCGCGAAAGGAACAAATCCCGACAAGATCGAAAAACAGTTGATGGAAACGGTCGATAAGAAAAATTGGCATCTGCTTGGGATGTCACTTACCTATCTCGGACGAGAAACGTGCAGACCGACGAATCCGAAGTGTCCGGAGTGTGTGGTGAGTGTGGTGTGTGGGTTTTATAGTGAGCTAAAGAAGTGAATCACAAATGATACTACCTATTAACCTACTTCAATTTGTTTCAATATATCCCACGAATGATTACTCATTATCCAACTCCATTTCCCGAATCCGCCGTGTTGATTCACACAGTTTACCCACTCATCTAAGTACCTCGACTTCACTTTATCTTGTTCTGTTACTTCACCTTTTACTTCGATGATGAGATGTTTGTTTTCTGCTAACTTCACAATGTAATCCGGACGATATTTGTGAATGTTACCTTCGAACATATACAGAATTTCAAAACCAAGGTGATCATTCTTTGCCCAAGCAATTACTTTAGGACTATTATCTAACGCTTTCGCAATAGATGATTCCAATGCACTATCATATACGCAGAGATTGATATGTGATTTTATTGTCGGATCACACGGTCTTGTTGTATACCATGCATTCATATCACCGGTTGAACGGATGGGACGTTCCGTCGAAAATACCGGCACCGCTTCTTCTGTGTTATTGAATTTAATCGCATCGCTCAAATGTTGCACAAGAGGTGACATATTTAATGCGAGAAGAAGCCGTCGTCGTAGTTCGTCTTGATTAAAAAGAGGCGGAATAACATCAATTTTATCTGAATGAATAAACTCTTCAACAATTTTCACGACTTGCCCAAGAAGATATTCCTTGTTCCCTTTCCATTCATCCTGCATTTGATCGTACATATCCCTTGCCGCCTCAAAAATTATCTTTTGCAGTCTGAACTTTTTCGCCAAATTGTCCAAAACAATTTGATCGATCTTTGAAAAATCTGGTTTACCTTCAACAACAGGAGCAAGATCGGCAATCGTTCTTATTTCGTCCGCATTTATTGTCAGAGGTTGAACTTTGTTGATATCGAGTTCTAATGTTGGACGGAAAACATGGTCTATCCGAACGATATTGGGCCACTTGATCTCATATTTTCTACGGGAGTTCTCTGCTTGTATTCTCCAATACTGTTTTGTTGTTGGTGCCGGACCATCTTTTGCTTCATGTGGCAAGAATGAGAACGGAACACCAAAGATATTTACGTATTCTGGAACAAACATTCTCGTTTCTGGATCAACATCGTACGTTGTTCGGCGTAAACCACGACCTACAACCTGTTCACACAGCAATTGACTTGAAAAAGCACGAAGCCCCATAATGTGTGTAACAGTTTTTGCATCCCATCCTTCGGAAAGCATACCGACAGATATAACGTTTTGGATGTTTGCTCCCGTCTTATCCGGTTTACCAACTGTATCAACTGTTTTGCGTAAATTTTCTGCTTGTTGCTTCTTGGTATATTTTCGTTCTTGCTCATTCTCTTCTACTCGAACGTCGGTTTCAGTTGCATCATCCGCATCTTCAATTTGTGCTTCAGCAAACTCCAACACTTTTGAATCGATGTGAAGAATTTTGCTTTCTTCGCATAACTCTTCTATAAGAATTTTCTTTTTCACAAAAGCGTTTTTTAATCGCGCTGCTGTTTCCGTTCTATTTGCTACGGTAATCATCACCGGTGGAGTTGGTGAATTGTTTTTCTCCCACGCATTTTTCAATTCCAACCAATCTTTACCAAGCAACAGATACGCATTCAACACTAACTTGGGAAGAGGATCGGTAGGTTTTGCCTGACGGTTCAAATCATCACTGACGTGCTGATAGATGTGATAGAGTTTGTCTTTATATGTTGTGGAATCGGGAACCGCATCGGTGCGAATAACAACACGCGGTGTTTTTACCAAACCGGATTCAATCGCATCGTTCAATCCAAAGTCGCTGACGATCCACGAGAACAGTGCTTCTTCTGATGTGCGTTTTCCTGTCGGCGCAAATGGAGTTGCAGAGAAATCATAACAGTTCAAGATGCCGCGAACACGATGAATTCGGTCTAATCCACCGATCCATTTTGTTGCTTCTTCGATCTCTTCTTTCTTTACACCTTTGATTTTTGATTCGGCAGGAACACGCCACGCGTGATGTGCTTCGTCGTTAATGACAATCATATTTTTCGTCGAAGCCATATCTCCGAGAACTTCTCTTGTGTATGCTTCATCCGATTTTGCGCCCCGCTTATCCACAGACCGACGCTTTTTTAACTGTTCTTCTGTTTCCCAATTCAACACATGCCAGTTGTGAATAAGAATTTTTCCCTGCCGCAGTTTATCCATCATTCCGGCAGGAATCATATTGAACTCTTCGTAAATGTTTGCCGGATTTGATGGAACCAAAACTTCAAGCCGCTTCTTTACGGTTAAACCAGGCGCAACAACAAAGATATTTTTAGAATACTGAAATCGTTTTTCATTCGAGACCGCATTAAGCACTTGCCATGCAATGAGCATTCCCATCACGAGCGTCTTGCCACTGCCGGTTGCCATCTTAGAGCAAAGACGTGAAAACGAACCGCCATCTCCTTCTATTTCAATTCCTGTTTTAAATGCTTCGGGTGCTTCGGAAAGAAAGATGAGTGTTTCAATCGCTTCTAACTGACAAAAGAAAAATGCTCGATGCGGTCGCTGCTCTTTATCATACCAATGTTCGAGAAGCCGTTGTGTAATTCCCGTCGTTCCGGGATATCCTTCTTCTCTCCACTGTTTTACGCGAGGACGAATTTGATTCGGAAGTTTGATGGGAATAAATATTCCCGGATCATCGTGTGTTTGTGCGTTTGGTGTTGCAACAATATATCCCGCAGGTCTTCGCTGACCTTCGACAAGTTCAAATCGTTTTTCTTCCCGCACATAACTCCAATAACGAAGTGGTTCTTCGTAGGGTGTGTTAATGATAAGTTTATCTATCGAAGACATGTTCTTTTTAATTGTCAAAATTGCTTTCCGTTATACTGCTAACTTTCTACTCGGACTACTCGGACACTACTAGGACATTACTGCGACATAACTGCGACGCTACTGCGGCATTACTAGAACCTAACTAGAACTCAACTAGAACCTAACTAGAACCTGTTTAGAGTTTAATTAAAGTTTATCCTAATCTTTCTTATTTTTTAAGGAGTACTCACCAAGAGGATCATTCTTTGAACGTCCAGACCAAATAAGCAGAGAAGACATTGCCTTGATATTTCGTCGAACCACTTGCACGGCAATGTTGAGATGTTTTTGTATCTCGCTTGTTTTTGCTGATCCATGCTTTTCCAAATATTTAATAATCTTCTTCTGTGTTTCATTCAGCCGTAATGGAAGTTCGATTTTTTCTTTTTCAACTTTTTTCTTTTCTCGTACGAAGGTTACGACAAAACTTCCCGCTTTTTCCGTGAACACAGGTTCGGGAATGCTTGCCTCTTTGCAAAGGCGAATCATTCTATTTGTTCCAGTGCCCCATTGTTCAAGATATTTTATCAGGTAAAAATTTTCGGCAACAAGAATGTTGCGCGGCTGGGAGCGGTGTTCGCTTTTCAAATCTGCTATGGTCAACCCTTTGGGAAGCGTTCCCGGATTCCAAATCTCGATCCTGTCATCAAGTATTCTTACCTGAACGTTTCCGGTATCTTCATAATCGCGGTGACAAATCGCATTCACAACCGCTTCACGCAACGCTTCTTTCGGGACATCCCATACTTCTTCGCGGGCTGGACTTCCGGTTATTCTTGCCGAGACATTGATATGCTTCCGTATAAACTGCAATACTTCATTCACCTGCTGAATGAGCGTTCCACGAATGACGAACATATCGTCAAAATCTATTGCCTCTGTTCCTCTGAAGCGGGCACAACGCACTTCGGATTGCGGAAACCATCGTTGCGGATTTTTCCCGAACAACAGAATAGCCGCCGCAGTCGGTTTATTCTTTTCCTGAAGCCGCAATTTTGATAATGCCGCTGTCACTGATCGTGAACTGTCGAATTCAGTATTTCGTTCTTCTTCTGCTTTCTGTAAGAACTCCCTTACCCGCCGATGTTCTATTTCAGACAATGATGCCTTGCGGACAATCTGCTGATCCCACTGAAACGGCTGGCTCTCTTTCACCAACTGCCGTATTCGCTCTGCCGGAACTCGCTGGTTTGTTTTCCCCACCCGCTCAAATACTTTGTCGTGAACCCACACCGGCTTTATCGGACTTTCAATAACTGAAACGTGTATCACTTTCTTTCCGGTCTAAGACTCGACTCGTCGAGAGAAATCAACGGTTTCAATTGATGGAAAGACTTTCGGGTCTGTTGCCATTTTAATGTCGTTTGCAAGCGTCTCAATTGTTTTCTTCCCGATTTGAACTCCTGTTACAGTACCTGCATCGTCAATACCGATATAGATGGAACCACCGTGCGAATTGGAAAACGCAGAAATTGTTTCAAGTATCTGCTCGTTTTCTGAAAGTGACTTTTTAAATTCAACTTTTTCACCTTCGCCGGAACGTAATATGTTTTTGTTTACTTTATTCATTCAAAACCGTTTTTCTTCCCGAATATATTTCCAATATCGGAGTGGTTCTTCGTAAGGAGAGTTGATGATTAATTTATCTATTGATGACATTACCTAATTCCTTACCTAATTAAGATGATATTACCTAATTGATTTTTTTGTTCTTCTCCACACAGCATTCTTTCCCCGCTTCAGACATTTCACTTTCCCTTCACCTTGAAGCCGCTTCAGCACTGTTCGCAGCATATCTACGCTTACGCCGGGAGTCTTATGTCTTAGTTCATCAATCGTAAACGGCATATCGATATGCTGAAGAACACTGATGATACGTTCCGTTTTTGATCCTTTCTGTTCATGAAGACGACCGATGCGCTCTTCGAATTCTTTATACGCCTGTTTAAGGATGTACAAGATAAAATTGATATAGTGCCACGGATTGTGTTTTCCTTCATGCCAACCCTGTGAGCTTAATTCCAGAGTTTCATAATACCGCTCTTTGTTTTGTTCTATGATTCGCTCAAGACTAATGTAACGCCCGACTTCATAATCGAAATGGTACGCTGCAAGCAGAAGCAGCAATCGGGAAACACGGCCGTTGCCGTCGCGGAAAGGATGGATGCAGAGAAAATCCAAATTCACTGCGGCTAAAAGTATAAGAGGATGCACTCGGTGTTCTTTCAATCCTTCATTCCACAGTATAATCAAATCCCTCATTGCTTTCGGCGTTTCTGTTACAGAAACGGTTCGGAATTGTACACGTTCTTTTCCACCAGGCGTTCGTTCGATAATGTCGCTCTCTTTTTCTTTATATTTCCCTGCATCCCATATCTCGCCGCGGATAGCGTTGTGGAGATAGCGAATTGTTTTTTCTGTAACAGGCAGAGAAGCACCGTGGGAATGGACGTATTCCAATGCACGGCGGTACCCGCGCACCTCTTCTTCATCTCTGTCCTTAAGGAGTTTTTTCCCGAAGAGCACCGTTCCCACCCGCTTGTGCTCTATTTCCACTCCTTCTATTCTGTTGGAAGAAACGGCGCTTTCAATAAGCGCATGCTCGCGCAATGCTTTTAATTTCTGTGGAGATTGATGCCGGTATAATTCCTGTTTTCCTTTTGCTTCCCCCAAATCGGCAAGATACCACGACGTTACTGCGGGAATTTGTTCTATGTCTTTAGAAAATAATTGTAATGTTTTCATTTACTTTTTTTTATACGAGCCGTTTTTTCTTCACGAATATAACTCCACTATCGGAGCGGTTCTTCGTAGGGAGAGTTGATGATGAGTTTGTCGATCTGCTTCATGGTAAATCAAAGTGGTCTATCGGAACTGCTAAAAGGTAATTGAAGTCCCAGCGTTCAAAACTTTGCTGGATTCTCTCAACCCACGCACAGACCTGGAGAATTGCTCAAGACACACTTCATGCACTTGACGAACTCCCCTGCTCATACCAGTAACGTAGTAACTGTCTGGAGTCGGATATTCCACATGAACATCTGGATGAGCCATCTTCTGGACAAACAGACCCACTGTTTGCATCTTACTGCCAGTGGCAGCAAGAATGATGCGCTCATAAAGACCGTGTTTCTTGTAGATTTCTCCGAGAATGCCAACAGATTCTAAGTAATCTAGAGTGCTTGCTGTTCTGATCAAGCTCCCATGTTCATCCAACGGATTATCTGCTGAATAGTCATCAATAATCTTGGCGTGAATTTCTTGAGTTGCCTTCTCGCGCCAAGCGAAGTCTTGCCGTGGAGGGTGACCGTTTATGAAAATAAGCCTATGAGGTGTAATTGTTCCCAACATGTGTCTAACTAGTTGTTCGTTAAATGATGTGAATGCTACCATGGTCACAGGTTGCCCCTGCATCCTGATGCTGCTCAGACATCTCGCCCTCAAGATCGTTTCCGATCCACGGCTCGGGAATCTTGCTATCAGGCCCATCTCCGATTTTGATTTGACATACTCTTCTTCTGAGGGGGCGTAATCTTCTGCTTCAGAGTAAACAATTCGTAACTTGCCCTCAAAAGGTGTGAGCTTGCTCAAGAGAACTAGTATCAAGAACTTTGTCATCGCGCTGATGTCAACTACAATTTCTTCGACATCATGAAAAACCTTTGATAGCTTTTTCTCAATTGTATCTTCAATATCTAAAGGATAAGCGACATCATACCTGATTTCACGGATTTCTGAACATCCAAGATTCTTGAGAGTTTTTTGAAGTTCTTCAATTCGGTTGTTGCCTTTTCGGTGCGCATATCGGAAAACAATTGCACTGTTGAGGGGTGCTACGCCTGTGCTTACAAGTCGTACCCACCCCAGAGACCTCTCCTCGAACCCGTATGCTCCGATAAAGAGTCTGTTCTTCCTCTCAAATGAAGCCGTGGCTCTCGTCACCGGCGGTAGGTTCATCTTCTCTTTTTTCCTCTTGATTGGGATAACCCTCTAAGTTCTAGTTGGGAAGAATTTTTCGTTCTAGGCTTCTTCGATTTCGTTTTTCGCAATTTTTTTTTCCGCTTCTTATTCTTTTTCCATTCATCAAAGAACTCTTTAGGACTAGAAAGTAGGTAAGCGAATTGTTCGTTAGTCATGTGTATGTTGTCATGGCTGGAGAAAGTTAACTTTGAGTAGGGTATGAGGACTCGATTCAGATATAGTCGAGGTGTAATCATTCCTCTCACACTTTTCCCGCGCCAGTCCTGTAAAAAAATGTGCCAACGGACAAGCCCATGGTAATACTTTCCCACATTCAAGGGTAAATCAAACTTATCAATAATTTCCAACCTGAAAGCTTGCTTAGGATTTAATCGACCCTGATTAGAGACTAGAGGACCTCTCGTCATTTCATGCCTTGAAACGTTAACAAAAGCCTCAACAATGTTTTTCAGTTGCACACCGAATGGTTCACCAATCCGAGTAGAATACGATCCTCTTTCCCATATTGTGGGATCCTTGACAGACTCGGATAACGTGAGAAGCTCACCACCGCCTGCTCGAAAAACCCTATCTTGAATCTCTTCGCTTACCTTTGTTCGCCCTTCCTTCAAGTCCCCGTTAGCCTCCCGAAATATGTCGACAAGCATCTGAATCATTATTCTAATGTCACTTGACCACATTCCAACAAAAGCTTCGAACCCATGATAGTGAATCGTTTTCTTCTTTCCTTTCTGAACCGCATTTCTCATTAGGAAGGCTAGCTGGTTATTTGAGAATGGCATCTTTCCAAGAGCATCTTTCAATCCTAAGTTTTTACCCTTTAGGGCAGGGTGTCTATCAATCCTCGGCCTAAATATTTTATCAAGGAATCTACCTTTTGCCTTCAGTTCTTGATGTATTGTTTCAGTCGCAAGATCGATCAATTCGAAATCTTGGTGCAATTCAAGGGGTTTTCCCTGCAAACCTTCTCTGGAGAAACTATTAGAAGATTCTGTGGACACTTTAAAGAATAGCTTACTTCTGCGTTTGAAAATTACTGGATTCAATACTCTTTGAACGTCCCTGACAACGGTGGGAATCGTGTAGTCGTCGAGAAATAAGTAGATCGGTTTATCGCCAACCCAGTAAACGTTCTTTTCCAGCGCATCTTGCAGTAAGTCAAGAAAATCCAACCTGGCAAGGGGCCAATTGAGAATACCTTGATACCTTCCGAACTTCGTTATTCTACATCTTTCCTTTTCACTCTCAATAAAAGCCCTTACATGATTTAGGACATCAGCGCCTTCAGGTAACGAGGTGTACCTATCTCTGAAGATCATTGTCATGAAGGAACTAAGCCACTCACCCTTTTTACCACGTTCCACTTCAAATTGGGCCAAGGTTTTAGAAACCTCAGATAACCATGCTAAATGGAAATAGTGGATTAGCTGTTGTTCAATTCCCTGAGTAATTTTTTTGGGGAGCCAAGGAAATGCTTCAACCAGTTCGCGGCAATTCAAATAAAAACCAAGAAACTGGTCTGAACCCTCAACTCTAGAAGGCTCTCCAATGACCTTGTCCATGAAGACAGTTAGTCTTCTAAACGACATTGTCTTTCCGCATCCGCGGGCACCCGTCAGGACTACGTTGTTTCTGCTCAAGAGATCCTCCGCAGCCAAAAACTCCGGTACAAATAATTCTCTCCATTCCTCAACCCTATATCCTAATGCTTCAGCAAACAGGTAGTCTCCCGTCGATCTGATGTCCTCCTTCTTAGACGCGGCAGCGGATTCTCGTTCGGAATCTACACTAAGGGCGTCAAATTCATTAAGCAGACGTTCCGCGTTGTTTACAAAAGAACCTTGTGTCGCATCGGATTCTAGCAACTGCTTGTTAATGAAGGCGTCTGTCTTGTCGTGCATTATCTTATCTCTCGCGTTCAAGTCTGACTGATCGAGTTTTCCTAACAGATTTGCAATTATTGAGAATAGTTGTCTAAAATCCTCTTTTGGCATAACGTTATTGTGAGAACCCCCATAACCGAAGTCCGAAATCCAAATTGTTCTTGGACTTCGAGGCAAGCGAGGATCTGGTTCCCGAATGAGTATGTTCCCCTCATGAAGGTCTCCGTGAGGTATTTTCACTGCTTGACATGCATGCAGTACTTTTAAGATCGTTCTCAAAATGTCTTCAACAAATGCCATGTCAAGCGGCCACGTTGGTGCATCAAGATATTGCTTCAAATTAAAGCCTGGGATATAATCCCAAAGTATCCAATAATACGGTCTGCTGTTCTTGTCGAATGCTGAGCCGTGGCGGTGATATGGTACTACGTTGGGAACTCCCCTTAGTAAGATGACTTTTTCCAGTTCTCTTTGCCAGCCATGTTTTAGATTCCCTTCGGGAATCACCTTGCACGCGAGCTTATCTTCCGGACTAATTCCCTGGGCCAAATAAACGCTTCCAATTCTGCCTTCACCTATCTTTTCGCTGAGGGTGTAGTTATCATCCAGCCTAACTCCAAGATAGCTATCCTCTTTGGGTATCTCGTGCGTCATGCGTTATTTCTTTCTCAGGACAATTATTGTTTCACTCTTGTTGCCAGAATGGTTTCTTCTGACCCTTCTATTGTCCGGAATTTCGTCTGTCTGTTGATGAACCAAATCGTAACCCGAAACCTCATTCAGAGCAATTCTCGTAACGAGATCAGGTAAGTATTCACCATAGCTTCGACAGTACGAATCACCTAGGACCAGGATGCAATAACCTTTTGGGGAGAGTATTTCAGCCCATGAAGCTAGACAATCCTTCATCAGTGGAATAAACTTACTCTCACGTGGAGAAATCACATCATCCAATTGCCTCCAGTCAGAAGATCCAAGCAACCACAATCTCAGTCTGTTATCTCTTCCGTAATCAAGTTGCCGCATATAAGGGGGGCTTGTAATGATTGCATTGATTTTTGTTTTCGGTAAAAAACTTCTAGCATCTCTCATCTCACATTGTCTATTAATGTTGAAATCTAACTCTGGGACACGCCTCATCGCACGCTTCACTTTATTCTTTAGGCGATTTAGCACTTGACGATGTTCATAGAGCTCAGGGAACTCTGATCGCGGGAACTTCTTACGTCGAAGATATGGAACAGTGTGGCTACTGGGAAAAGAAAGAAAACCAGGCCTTTGATGATGAAGAATACCTAAGAGGCAAGCCACAAGAAAGTAATTTCTTCCTAATGCTTTTTTCCACGCAATAATTTCTTTTAGCGTTTCAGGATGGAAGAAGGACCTAACCCATATCGGAACGCAACGAAGGTCCGCAATGCGCTTAAATGATTCAACTCTTCTTTCACTGCGGTCAAGACTTGCATAGGCTTCGTCTAATGTCCTAAAGGGGAAAAGTTTTCCTTTGGAGAGTGTAACAGCATAGGGATTTAGGTCTATCCCGGTAACAACTCTTCCTTTCGCCCAACCTTCCAGAAGAACTGTGCCAGACCCACAAAATGGATCGAACAGATATTGACCCTCCTTTGTGAATTCTTCAATGAGTGCTCCAGCCATCGACGATTTCATTTTCCCAATGTAGGGTGACAGCTGATGCAGAGAGGACTCAATCGCCAAGGAACTTCCGCTCCAATTCCCCAAATGCAAATATTTAGATTGAGTTTTTATCATTCACCCCACCTCCATTACTTTCAAACTTTCAATTCCTCTATCATCTACAATCTTTACTGCAATTTGTTTGTTACTGCCGATTTCAAACGGAACAGAAACGTTCCCCCGATATGCTTCTATCAATTCTTCATCAATTTCTGCTTTCAGATTCTTTGCAAGGCGTGTCCATCCTTCACTTTCTCCGCTCATCGGGAAAAATACCTGACGCGGGAAAAGAGATCTTCCATCATAATCTGTATCCAGCATCCATACGGCGATTCTGTCTGCGCCACCGGATTCAATCTGTCCGGTTTTGGTGTTGTAGTAATCGAATCCTTCAACAGAGACTTGCCACTTACTGGCGTTATCTCCTTTTTTGATTTGCTCTACAAAAATGTCCGGCTGACCGATGAGCCAAAAACTTTCATTGGTCGAACGGGCTTTCTTCAGATCTTCGGTAAGCAAGTCTGTATTCATTTGTGCTTTGAGCAATGAAACACCTCCCCACTTTGTTTCATCAATATCTTTTGCTGCTTCCGGATCAAACTGAAATGCTGCAAAAACTACTATCATAGGATTTGGCTTCAACGATTGCGCCTCTTGTAATGCCAATTCAACTTGCCGTTGTTCAAGCGGTGCGTGATCGGGACCGAACGATACAACAACACGCTGCGCTTCGTCATCTTTTGTTTCGCCGATTGCGTGTAAGTAGCGCGTGCCGGGTAACGGTTCAAGTCGTGAAAATGTAATGAACTGTTTGCTCTTACCTCGTATGCCTGTCCTAAACAATTCATCACGCCAGTCGGATTGTCGAAGTGTTTCTCCGCTACGGGCAATTTCATTGCCGACCCCCTCTATGTCTCCCCCTTGCAGGGGGAGATGTCCCGCAGGGACAGAGGGGGTCAATGGCTTCACCACCGGCGCAGGAACTGCTTCAACAGTGAACGGTCCGGTTACTCTTACTCTCGATGTATCGACAGATGGTTTATCATACAATGTTTCTTGTCCCGCCGGTTCGTTGTTGGCGATTGATTTAAGTGTAACGTGCGGAACTGTTTTGTACCGAAATCCGCTTCCGATTCCTTCGTCGGGATGCGCAAGTTCAAAATAATCAAATGTTGCTGTCATCAGTCTTTGTTTTGCCAATGTAACTGCAACGCGGGATGTATCGCACGTTATCCAACGTCTTCCCCAATTCTCTGCTACGAATGCTGTTGTTCCACTGCCACAAGTTGGATCGAAAACAAGATCACCCGGATCGGTTGTCATTAATAATGCTTTTTGGATTGTTTTTATCGAAGTTTGTACAACATATTCTTTCTCTTGACTTCCTATGACTGTATCAATCCAATTATTTGTTAACGGCGTAACAGGAAAATCTTCACTAAATCTTAAATACCTCAATGAGTTGTCGGACAATAAAATTCTTCCGTTGCGATACAAATTCTTTATCCCATCAACTGTGGTTTTCCAATGTTGACCAATGGGAGGTTTATATTTTTTCCCTTCAAGAACAATTTCAGAATCAGATTGCGTTTCTCCTTGAGAAGTTAAAGATTGAGAGGTTGCTAATTTTGAACCAGCGGGAAGTAAAGAATAATTTTCAAACTCTTCTTTTGTAATTCTTCTGATACTTCCATCTTTTAATTTTACCAAATTGTAATGCGATAAATCTTCATCACTTTTTTGATAATACATTTGTCGATATTTAACTTTATCCTTTTCTTTTGCATACCAAATCAAATAATCACCGGAACGGGATATGGTATTCGATGGAATTCCACTTGTTGTAGTAAAAGATATAATGCTGACAAAATTTTTTGTTCCAAACACCTCATCCAAAATTTCTCTTACGTGATGCACATTCTCATCACTAATCTGCACAAATACACTCCCGCTTTCGTGGAGCAATTCTTTTGCAAGCAACAGTCTATCACGTAGATAAGAAAGGTAAGAGTGAATTCCCAACTCCCATGTATCACGAAATGCTTTAATCATTTCAGGTTCTTGCGTCAGGTCTTCATCTCTGCCGTCTTTTACATCACGCTTATTTACAAAGGGCTGGAAGTTTGAACCGTATTTAATGCCGTACGGCGGGTCAAAGTAAATCGTCTGCACCTGCCCGCCGAGTCCTTCTTTTTCTATCAGCGAATTCATCACAAGAAGGGAATCGCCGGCAATCAGTCTGTTGCTCCAGTTATGCGGGTGTTTATAGAAATCTACAGCATCACGTACAGGCGGGTTTTCATCCTTACTGGAAAAAAGAGAAAGTTGCTCGTAGTTGCTGCCGTTCTTCTTTCGCACCGCTTCTATTATCGAACGTGGGTCAATCCGTTCGTGCACATGCAGAGAAACTGTCGGCACTTCAAATGAAGTGCGTTCTGCCTTTCCCGCCCATTGCAATTGCGGGTTAAGATGCGGGTCGTAGGCATATTTTTTCTTCTCCGCATCTTTATCCGTGTCCGGTGTAACTAATCCAACTGGGGGATTGTTGATGCGGGTTTTGTCTTTGTGCTCGTATTGCTCAATAGGGCGTTTTTTGCTCGCCGTTGATTGAGATGATTTCTTTTTGGGAGAGAGTTTTTTTGGCATAGTTATAAAAATTTTAACAGATTGCCTATGAGAATATCCTGAATACCATTAATAAGTCTTTGGGTGGCAGCATCTTTACTAATTTCGGCTTCCAACAACTTTGCCTTTACTTGTCGTTGAAAACTTCGCATATAGAATAGCAAATCTTTGGGCGTAATTTCACCAAGTGAAAGTTGAAGCATATACTTTTCAAGTTCAACCTTTTGTTCTTTCGCAAGTAGATCTGTTTCATCAATTGCCCATCCTAAAAATTCTCCAATTTCTTTCTTCAAAAGATTTCCGCTATCATCCTTCACATTGGAAATGTATTCTGTTATTCTTTTATCCATATTTTACTCTTTTTCATTTTTCTTCATTTCGGATGAAATTGCAGTATCAAAAAGTTTATTGATATTGTTGAAGGCATTATCTCGTTGAGTTTGATTCCATTTTCCTTGTTCGATTCTATTTGCTACTGCATCTTCAAATTCTTCGATAATCAATTTAATTTGATCGGCTGTTTTCTTGTTTGGTTCACCTTTTCCTTTTTCATATTCAAGTGTTTGAGCCAATCTAATTTTGACGTACCTAACATCTCTCTGGTCAACTGAATTCTCCATAAACGAGTCATAGAGAAACATCGTATATACTTTCAATTCGGTAAGATTCCTGTATGTGGTAGGATCGTAATACGAAACAGGTGAAAAGAGTCCACACCCCTGTAATGTCCAGAGAAAAATTAAAACTGGAAGAAATTTCAGTTTATTTAGTTTTTTCATTGCATATCTCCATTGCCTACAAAAAATCCGCCGAAAGTCTCTTTATGTCCTTCCCTGCGGATTCAATCGTTACGCAAATGTAGTCTTTTAATCTGATGCATTCAACGCTATTTTATTTCTTACTTCAACTGCGTCAGCACAACTCCCGCAATGGTAATCGCACCGCCGACAATAAATGTTCTCGTTACCAGCTGTTGTCGGTGAATTTTAGTGTTTGATTTTTTTTGTTGAATATGGTACGGTCGGTTCGGCAACTCATTTCATGGAAGTTTTCCGTTGCAACTCGCTTTGTTTAAAATCCGCTATAATTTTTTCCAAATCGTAGTGAAATTTTTTTGCGTGTCGCTCACGGTATTTTCGCACTTCTTCAACAATAGGGTCTTTTTTCATAACGCACCACAAGATAATTGAAACAATACTTTTATTTTTCACGCTCCTCGAATTCCGATTCTGTGCAGAACGGAGAATAATTTATCCAATTCCTCCTCACTTGGCTTTTCTCCGCGCGCCGTTCGGAAAAACACAGGTAATGCCGCAACAACATCCTCGTCTTTATAAACATCATCCGGTATTCGTTGCTGCGAAATAGCAGCAAGATCGAAGAATGTTCCCCAATCAGCGGATGCTTTCTTCAATCGTAAAAGTTTTGCGATATTTTCTAAAGAATCTCGCGTTCCCAGCGCAGGTAGCACATCTCGCTCCACCTTGCTCCAATTGCTTGGGTCAAGTTCCGCTTGTCTGCAAAATTCACGCAGACTTAAGTCCGATCGAATCCTTTTCTCTCGTACAAATTCTCCAAATGTCATATATCCTCCAAAGTGTGGTATATATAATACCACACTTGCGCGATAATGTCAAACAAAAAAAAATACCCGTCTTTCACTTCACCTGCGTCAACAACACTCCCGCAATCGTGATCACCCCGCCAAGAACAAAATGTGGTGTGATCGGCTGGTGCAAAAAGATCACCGCCATGATCGCCGTAAGAATCGGCTGTGCGTTGGAAAAGACGGCAACCTTCGTTGTGTCGAATTTCCCGATCGCATAATACCAAAGCACATAGCCGATCACCGATGTTCCGAGTGCAAGATAGAGAATTCCGAACCAGTTCGGAGTTGAAATTGACGCAATATCAAACCAGAAAAAACTTGCTGTGCCCGGGGGGACAAAGAGCAGTGCACCTCCGATGATCGTCAATGCACTGACGTGAAACGAACCGTACCGGTTGATCAATTTTTTTCCTTGAATTGCATATAATGCCCACGCGATTACACCGATAAGGATCATCACATTCCCGAAAAAATAATCGGACGAAAAGTCAATACCGCGCTCAAAGATCACGATGCTGACGCCGGCAAACGCAATAGTGACACCGAGAACTTTTGTGACCGTTAACGCCTCTCCGAGCATCATCCGGGAAAAGACGAGAACAAACGCGGGCGTCGTCGCATACAACAACGCCCCGTTTGCCGCAAGAGTGAATTTCATTCCGTACAGATAAAAAAATTGATTGACGGGAATGGCGAGCAGGGAAAGCCAAATCATCAGCCGGATGTCTTTCTTTTCGATCCGGATCCGTTTTTCACGTATAACGAAGAGAATACTGAGCGCACCTGCGGAGATGATACCGCGAATAAATGTCAGTGTCATCGCATCAACATCGCGTGTGACGGTTTTTGCGACGAGATGCGTTCCGCTGGCGATCAATTGCTGTATCAGCATGACTACATAAATATTCATAAAATTTTACCGGCAGGTCGGGGTTAACCTGCCTGCGTGAAGCCGATGCTTCACTTCGGCGAAGGCAGGCGCCGACCTGCCAACAGTCCAGTTTTTTTTGCAACTCCATTTCAGTTTGGGTATATTGACCGACAAATATACTTCAAATTAATCTGACTATGAAACGACGAGAGAAAATTTTTTTAATTGATTCGATGGGCATTGCCTATCGTTCCTATTTTGCCTTCATCAGCAATCCGCTCATCAACTCCAAAGGAGAAAATACCGGCGCGATCTACGGATTCGTCAACTATCTCAACAAGATTTTAGATGAACAACAGCCCGATTACATCGCCGCGGTGTTCGATACCGACGCTCCGACCTTCCGTCACAAGGCATACAAGGAATACAAGGCGACGCGCAACAAGATGCCGGAAGATCTTGCGTCATCGCTTGACCTGTTGAAAGATGTCGTGCGTGCCTATAACGTTCCCGTTGTGGAGCTTGACGGTTACGAGGCGGACGATGTTATCGGCACGCTTGCCAAACGGGCGGAAAAAGAAGGCATGGATGCATTTCTTGTCACGTCGGACAAAGATTTTATGCAGCTTGTTTCTTCACGAGTAAAAATTTACCGCCCCGGCAAAGGGGGCGACAACGATGAGATCGTTGATGAAAGCGGCGTGATGGAAAAGTTCGGCGTCCCGCCGGAAAAAGTGATCGACGTATTGGGATTGATCGGCGATTCATCGGATAATATTCCGGGTGTGCCCGGCGTGGGACCGAAAACCGCCGGACCGCTTATCGCAAAGTACGGAACGATCGAAAATATCCTGAACCACGTTGATGAAATTCCTCAAAAAGGATTGCGCGAAAAACTCGGCTCAAACAAGGAACTCGCCCTCCTATCTAAACATCTTGTAACGATCGATGTCAATGTTCCCATAGAAATTGACTTTCACCAGTTGAAGGTACAGGGAAAGAATCACGCAAAACTGTTCGAACTTTTTGAACGCTTGGAATTTCGTTCACACGCACGGAGATTGAAAGAGAAGAGCGAATTCTCCGAACCGATAAAAGATGAAGATCGCGAAGCAACTTCCTCGGTTGAACTTGCTTCCATCAAAACAGCGCCGCACGAGTATATAACTATTGAAAGCGATGCGGACTATCTGCGCCTGCTCGCCGAACTGCGGAAAGCGAAAGCATTTGTTTTCGATACCGAAACAACATCGACCGATGCGCTTCGTGCCAATCTGGTAGGCATTTCCTTCTGTTTTGAACCGCGCAAAGCATATTACCTTCCTGTCGTCGACACCAGTGTTGCTGAAGGGGATGAAAATCTCTTCGGAGAGAAGGAACAGCGTTTTCAGCAGAATGGCTTCCCTCTCGAACGAGTGATGAGCGATATCAGACCGGTATTTGAAAATCCGAAAGTGAAAAAGTACGGGCAGAATGTGAAATACGATATGCTTGTCCTTGCATCGAAGGGAATACTCACCGCAGGTGTCGGATTTGATACGATGATCGCCGGGTATGTGCTTCGTTCCGACCGCCAGCATTCGCTCGATTCCCTCGCCGCGGAATTTTTGAATTACAGAATGGTCTCATTTGACGAATTAACCTGTCGTACGACAGGCGGAAAGAAAGATATCCGCGAAGTTCCGCTGAAAACTGTTGGAGAATATTCCGCCGAAGATGCCGATATCACCTACCAACTGACCGATATGTTGCATGATAAAATTTCCGCATCCGGAATGAAATCTCTCTGCACAGAGATCGAGTTTCCTCTTGTTGAAGTATTGGCACAGATGGAATTGAACGGGATCACTATCGATCTTCCTTTCCTCGGCGAAATGTCTAATGAGCTTTCCGGTTTGCTTGATACGATCATCGACACGATCTACACAGAAGCGGGAGAGAGATTCAACATCAATTCCACACAACAACTGGCGGTGATTTTGTTTGACAAGTTGAAGCTGAAACCGATCCGCAAAACGAAAACGGGGTTTTCAACCGATGTCGGCGTGCTCGAGGCGCTGCGGAAAGAACATCCCATCGTCGAACAAATGCTGGAATACCGCCAACTGCAAAAATTAAAATCCACCTATGTCGATGCCCTGCCGAAACTGATCCATCCCACAACAGGAAAAGTGCACACATCCTTCAATCAAACCGTGGCGGCAACGGGGCGATTGTCGAGCAGTGATCCGAATTTGCAGAACATCCCCATCCGAACAGACATCGGACGAAAAATCCGCCGTGCATTCATCCCGTCAAAAAAAAATTCGCTCATACTCTCTGCCGACTATTCGCAGATCGAACTTCGTATTATGGCGCATGTTTCCGGGGACGAGGGATTGCTGGAGGCGTTTCACAACAACGAAGACATCCACGCATCGACCGCGGCAAAGGTGTTCGGTGTAACGCAAAAAGATGTTACACGCGAGATGCGGCGCAAAGCAAAAGAGGTGAATTTCGGAATTATGTACGGCATCGGTCCGTTCGGACTCTCATCGCGGCTGGAAATTCCACAGAGCGAAGCAAAAGAGATCATTCAAAAATACTTCGAACGATTCCCGAACGTGAACCGCTACATCACCGAAACGATCGCATCGGCGCATCAACTCGGATATGTTTCAACACTCAAGGGACGACGGAGACATTTAGCGGAGATCCACAGCAAGAATGCAAATCTCCGCCAGAATGCGGAGCGTCAGGCGATCAACATGCCGATCCAGGGCACTGCCGCCGACATGATCAAGCTGGCAATGATCGGGATTCACAGAGAATTGGTCGAGAAAAAATTCGACAGTAAAATGTTATTGCAGGTGCACGATGAATTGGTGTTCGAAGTTCCTAAAAGCGAAGTAGATAAGATGAAATCACTCGTCGAGCGCGTGATGCGCGAGGCAATGCCGCTGAACGTGCCGATAGAAGTGGAGATCGGCGTCGGGAAAAATTGGCTGGAAGCTCACTAATTGATGTTACGCAAAACAAAAAATAGACCGCTGATTTACCCCGTTAAATAGTGAGCACTGAAGAAGTCATTGCGAGCGAGTGTTT
>OBOI01000248.1_pt1 | contig 20907 bp, 11 predicted proteins | sample 1670151 | NCBI WGS metagenome assembly OBOI01 (sample SAMEA104232303, study PRJEB22302) | sediment metagenome | biome: forest; feature: aquifer; material: sediment | place: USA | collected 2011-08-07 | depth 0.01 m | reverse complement strand
AGTTTGAAGCCGCTTGGGGTGTAGGTGAGTGTCGGATTCGCTTCGCCGTAGATGCGGCTCTGGTTGTCTGCGGTCAGCGTCAGTGTCGCCGGGGTGATGGCGAGGTTGCCATCGACATAGCTGAAGCTGTAGTTCGCCGCCGTGGCGCCCGCGCCGACTATTGAATAGTTGCCGACGTTGCTGCTGAGTGTGGCCGCCGTGCTGTAGCTCGGGGCGACAGTGAGGACGCTGGCAGTCTCGCCATTCTTGAAGCCGGTGATGCTGCCGGTCAAGGTCGGGTTGGCGTCGCCGAAGGTGCGTGTGGCATCGTTGGCGGTGACGGTCAGCGGCGCCGGGGTGAGGCTGAAAACGCCGGGAGCATAGGCAATTTCATAGCGAGGGGACCACAGGTTGCTGCCGGTCAGGGTGTAGCTGCCGACGTTTAGCGCACCTTGTGCCGTACCGCCATAGACAGGAGTACCGAGAATGCTCGATGCGGTATCGTTACCCAATAATCCGGTGAATGTGAAGCCGTTGCCGCCGCTGAATGCTGCACCATCATATTGTTTGGCGGTATTGCTGGGGGTGGCAGTGACACTGCCGAGGGTAAGCGCCCTGAGCAGCGGGTGGCTCACGCCTTCAACGATGCGCCAGGTGTTGGTGAAGTCGAAGCCAGTGAAGCTGGCCTGCGTCTTCATCTGGGCCGTATCGCGTGGGGTGCCGGCCGCAGAAGCGCTCTGGCCGGAGGTGGTCGTATCCCAATAGCTGTTGGTCACTGTTCCGCCATTAACGACAACCAGGCCGCCGGCCTGCCCCGCTCCCGGATTGACGCTGCCGGTGCTATAGGCATTGGTGACGCTGCCGGAAAATATCCGCCCAATCAGCCCCCCGGCATACGACGTCGAGGTGATTGCACTGACGCTGCCTGTAGCATAAATATTGTTCAGGGCAGCGTAATCCAGCCTTCCTATCAGCCCGCCAACGTACTGGCCTCCGCCGCCATTGGCGGTGACAGCGCCGGTCGCGTAGGCATTGCTTATGGCTCCTGAATTGGCAAAACCGACAAATCCGCCCACATATCCGCCGGCGCTGATGACATTTCCCGTGCTGTAAGCGTTGGTGACTTGCCCCCCGGCATCCCCAATCAAGCCGCCAGCCCAATCACCTCCGCTGACATTGCCGGTCGCATAAACATTGGTAAGCGTTGCCGAACTGCCACCGATCAGCCCGCCTATCCCGCCTGTTGTGCCTGCGGATACGCTGGCGGAACTGTAGGAATCGCTGACGCTGCCTCCACTGCTAATGCCAATCAAGCCACCGAACCCCGAGGAAACGCCCGTTACGCTTCCCGTACTATAGGAATTCCGGATCGTGCCCGCATTGCTGCCAATCAACACGCCGACGCTGCTGTAGCCCGTGATGGCGGCATTCACCAAACCGACGTTCTGGATCACAGCGGTACCGAGTACCAGTCCGAACAAACCGATGCCGTTACCGCCTGTACTCGTCGGACGATTGATCATCAGCCCGGTGATGGTATGCCCCAGTCCGTCGAAGCGGCCGGTGAAACGTTGATATACCGTACTGTTATCGCCAATCGGAATAAATCCGGTCGAGGTGTTCCACATGCCGGAGGTATTCGCCAGCTCGGCCATCGAGATATCGTTAGCCAGCGTATAGCCAGCCGCCATCGTTGTCGGATTCATGGTGGCCAACTGCAACTGGTGGGCGTTGGTAATCGTCTTGCTGTATTCGCTGCGCAGGAAGGGGCGGGTGTTGCCGGCGGTGGCGTGCATCCACCAAATGTTGGTGAAATCCCATTGCCCCGCGGCTGTACCGGTCGGGACGTAACTCGCTTGAGTCATCATTTGAGCGGTGGTCAGTCCACTCACCCCGGTGCTTATCCCCGATCCCACCCCAACCGTGGGCTGGTTGCTCGTTTCCGTATCCCAGAAACTGCTGGTGATGATGCCCGCGTTGTTCCCTACGAAACCTCCCACTTTGAACGTGCTGCCGCTGACTGCGCCAGAACTCCATGAATTGGAAATAGTAGCGGTAGCGCTTTGGTGTATGCCGATCAGCCCGCCGGACCAGCCGTTGATGGAATTGACCGCGCTCGTGGTGTAAGAGTTGTCAATACTCATTGCGCCACCACCGGTCCCGCCTACGAGGCCGCCAACCAAGCCGCCGATATAAGTGGCGCCACTGACGTTGCCGGAACTGTAGGAATTGCTGATCGCGCTATACCAGGTCGAACCCACCAACCCGCCGACCATGTCACCCGTGCCGGCGACTGCCCCCGTGGCAAAACTGTTGCTGATGCTCCTTTTTTCACCCCCCCCCAGCCCGCCGATCTCGTTACGGCCGCTGACCATGCTGCTGGAGTGACTGGCCGTAACGGTTCCGCCCTTGTTGCCGATCACGCCACCGACATAGCGGGTTCCGCTCACGCTTCCGCTTGTCCAGGCATTATGGATCGTCGTGTCGGTACCGCCCAGTCCAACCAGTCCACCCACGCTGTTCTGGCCGGTAATGTTGGCCGCCACTAAGGCCAGGTTGTTGATGGAACTGCCCGCGCCACCGACATAGCCGATAAGTCCTACATAGTTGGTCGTCGGGCGGTTGATGGTCAGGCCACTGATGGTGTGTCCCAGGCCCTCCACGCGTCCGCCGAAGGCGGTAACGCCATCACCGACAGGAACGAAGCCGCTGCCGCTATTCCATGTGCTGGTACTACTGGCATCGATATCACTGCCCAGCGCATATTTCCGCCAAAGGTTGCCCTGCATCCCTTGCAGGTCGGTGCCCGTGGTGGAGCCTTGTGCGCCTAGCGAAGTGATAACCGTGTACGCGTCTGTCGTGCCGTTGCTACCGAGCTTCAGGCTCAAGGTATTTCCAGCCGGGAGGGTGATCGGCGCATTAGCCGTAAAGGTGGACGCATTGCCCGAGGCCACCGCACCCTGCCCGTACTCCATCACCAGACTGCCGGCAATCGATGATGCGCCTGAGACCGTGACGCTGCCGCTGTTGTGGATTGTCACTGCACCGCTGGCAGTTTGGCTGATGCCGCTGATGTCGAGATTGCTAGCTGTGTTGGTCAGGCTGATCGTACTTCCTGCGCCGCTGTTGGTGGCATTGAAACCGCCTACGGTGTTGGCAAGATTGAGCGTCGTGCCGCCGACAGAGGAAATGGTGAGGAAGCCGCTGGCGTTGATGATGCCGGATTGCGTGATGGCACCTGCTGTCGTCAGCGTAACGTTTGACGTCGACGTGACGCCGCTGGTGGCGCCGACGATACCGACGTTGAGGCTTCCTGCCTGGGTGTAGGCCAGTGAACCGACGCTGCTGCCCGCAATGTTGGAAATGTAGCCGCTGGTGTCGGTGACATCAAAGCTCGCCGCGCTTGAAAAAAGCAGGTTGGGCACGCTGCCGCTGGTGCCGAGTGTGACAGTGCTACCGCTGTAACTGTAGGGAATATTGCTGTCGGTAAGACTACCCTCGGCGGCGATCAGGGTGGCGTTGTTGAAGGTGCCGCTGGCGGCCGAGAGGGTAAGGGCATTGCCGACATACCCCAGGCCGGTATTGTTCCCGGCAGTGGTCAGCGCGACCAGCGCCCCCGGTGTGCTGGTGCCGGAGCTTGGCGTATTGGCCCAGGCGAGCAGCTTGTCGCCGGCGGCGAAGGTGTTCTCCGGCAGGGCCGCATAATAAAAGCCGTTGGCACCCATGTTGGCGGCGGCGACTTGCGTACCGTTCTTCGCCAGATTGACGGTTGTCGGGCTACCGTAGTTGGTGACAGTACCGGAAACCACCTGCGGGCCATTGGGGAAGGCCCACTTCAGATAGGGGTACGAAGTACCGGCAACAATGCCCCAGGTCGAAGTGCTCCATGTGCCGTCAAGAGCGGCCATCAACCCGGTCGTAGTCAGGCCGGTACCGCCACTCGAAGCGCCAACACCTGAGGACTGGGTGTCCCAGAAGCTGTTGGTCACGGTTCCAGTGTTGCCGCCCACCAGACCACGCGGTGTTCCCGGGCTGGTGACAGCACCAGTGCTGAAGGCGTTGGTGATGGTCGCGGTTGCAGCACTGTTAAAGCCGACCAGGCCGCCAACAGAAGAGCCGGAATGGGCGCCGCTAACATTGCCTGTTGCATAGGCATTTTCTACCAGCGTCGCTTGCTGTCGGCCAACCAAGCCACCCACCCACTGGGCTGAGCTTGCATTCGTTCCGGCAACCGTACCGGTCGCAAAGACGTTGCTGAGCTTGGCAAAAGTGCCGGCGCTGTAGCCGACCAGACCTCCCACATAAGTGCCGGAACTGATGACATTCCCCGTGGCGTAGGCATTGACGATCCAGGCATTGACGCCGTTGTTGTTGTCGGAAAGGTTCCCTGCCAAGCCACCGGTCAGGTAGGCACTGCCCGTGACGTTGCCCGTTGCATAGACATTGGTCAACAAGCTGCCAGGGCCGGCGTACCCGACCAGGCCCCCCGTACTACCACCGGCCGAGTTACCGCCGCTGACATTCGCAGAACTATAGGAGTTGCTGATCGTTCCCCATGTTTGCCCCACCAGCCCTCCGGTGTTGCCCACGAGAGAACCTCCTGTCACGGTGCCTGTGCTGTAGGCATTGGTGACCGATTTGCTCAAAATTGATCCGGCCAATGCGCCGACACCCGCGTTGGTCGCAATACCTGAAATTGCCACATTGCTCAGGCCGATGTTGCGGAAAAATCCATTGCCCTGCGTGATCGCAAAGAGTCCAACCATCGGCATGGCCGACTGGTTGATGGTGAGTCCGTTGATGACATGGTTCATGCCATCGAAACTGCCCGTAAAGCGGGCATTGCCTTCGCCCACAGGCACGAAACCGCCACTACCCCAGATGTCGGTACCAGTCGCCGTTTTTGTGGCATCGACATTCGCGGTCATGAAGTAAGTGGCCGTCACGCCGAGCCGCATCAACTGCAACTGGTGGGCGTTTGAAATGGTCGTCGAGTACTCGGAAGCCAGCATCGGCAGCGTGGCCCCCGTTGCGCCGGCGGTGTTGTTCAGCGTGCCGTCGATATCCACCATCACCCAGTTGTTGCCGGTAGCGCCCGCCGTGGTGGAGGGGGTAAAGCCGGCGAAGTTGCTGAGGGTCTGCATCTGCGTACTGTCGAGGCCGGTGCCGCCTCCACTGGTGGCGGTCAGGCTGGAGGTAGTCGTGTTCCAGTAGGCGTTGGTCACTGCGCCGCTGTTCAAACCGACGATGCCACCGTTGTATTGGGCGCCGCTTGCACTGCCGGTGCTGTAAGAAGTGTTGATGACCGACCCTGTCTGCGCTCTTCCAATGAGACCGCCTGCCGCAGCGTTGGTGGCTGTTTGGATGCTGGCACTGCCCAATGCGTACGAGTTATCCAGTTGTGCATTCAGGCGGCCGACCAGGCCGCCCACATATTGGTATGGGTTCGTCGTGGTTGCCCCGGAGACATTCCCCGTGGCATAGGTGTTGGAAATGGTTGTTCCGGCATTGTCCTGGCCGACCAGCCCGCCAAGAAACGTCCCATTACCGGTGACGTTCCCCGTGGCGTAGGCGTTGGTTATCGTACCTCCCGAAAGCCACCCCATCAGGCCGCCAGCAACGCCGGCATCATAGGTGACCGTTACATTCCCTGTTGCGTAGAGATTGGTCAATGCGGCACCACTACCGCTGCTGCCTACAAGCCCGCCTGCGCTCCTGCCTGTAACATTTGCCGAACTGTTTGAATTGCTGATTGCGGCGGCTTCATGGACACCGATCAGCCCGCCGACATAATCGCCACCGGAAAGCGTACCGGTGCTGTACGCGTTACTCACCGCAAGGCGGTTGTAGCCAACCAGTGCGCCAGTCGTCTGGCTACTGCTGCCACCGGTAATCAAGGCATTGGTCAGCCCGATATTGCGGATGAATCCGGTCGAGCCGGAGGTAATGCCGAACATGCCGACATACTGGCTGGTCGGACGATTGATGGTCAGGTTGCCGACGGTATGGCCCAGGCCCTCGAAGATTCCGGTGAAAGGTGCGCCCGAGGTGCTGCCCACGGGCAGGAAGCCGGCCCCGCTGTTCCACGCGCTGGTTGCTGCGGCATCGATACTGGCGCCCAGGGCATAGATGCCGGACAAGTTGCCGCTCATGCCCTGCAAATCGTTGCCTGTCGTGCTGCCGGCGCTACCCAGGCTGGTGATGACGGTGTAGTTCACCGGGGTGCCGTTGCTGCCGAGGGTGGTGCTGAAGGTGTTGCCCGCCGGCAGATTGATGGGCGCATAGGCGGTGAAGGTGGCCGTATTGCCGGCGGCGACAGCCCCCTGGCCGTATTGCAAGGAGAGCGAGCTGGCGATGTCGCTGCTGCCGTTGACGGTGACGCTGCCGCTGTTCTTGAGGGTGACGGCACCGGCGGCGCTCTGCTGGATGCCGCTCACCAGCAGGTTGTTGGTGGTGTTGATCAGACTGATCGTGCTGCCTGCACCGCTGTTGGTGGCATTGAAACCGCCCACGGTGTTGGCAAGATTGAGTGTCGTGCCGCCGACCGAGGTGGTAGTGAGGAAGCCGCTGGCGTTGATGATGCCGGATTGCGTGATTGCCCCACCCGCGTTGACCGTGATACCGCCCATGGTGGCCGTGTTGCTGACGGTGCTCAGGTTGATCGCGCCATTCTGGGTGATGACGATGTCGCCCACAGAGGCGTTGGTTGCGGTGTAGCTTGCCGGAAGCGCCGCATTGAGGGCCATGCCCGCAGAGGATGTCAGTATCAGCCCCCCGGTGGTGGCGAGGTCGGCGTTCTGGGTGATCTTGCCGGTGGTGGCCAGGGTCAGCGCATGACTACCCGCGTCGATGGCGGCGTTGACGGCAATGCCGCCGGCCGCGCTGGAGAGCTTGGTGGTATTACCAAAAGTGGTGGCTTGCGACACGGTGATCGCACCGTGGTTGTCGGCGCCAATGGTCAGCAACCCAGCCGTGGTGATGTTGTTCAGTTCGGCTTGCGAGAGTTCCAGCGTACTTGCCGTGGTGTCGACCGTACTGCCGATGTTGACGGCATTGGCGACGGTTCGGTTATACAGGGTGACGCTGGATGCCGTCAGGCTGCCCGCGAGATTCATCTTGTCGGCAGTGAACGTGACGGCGCCTGTGGCGTTGAGCGTAGAGCCGGTGGTATCCAGCGTGCCGGCGCCGACGGTGAGTGACAGGGGGCCGTTAAGTGTCCAATTGCCCAGGTTGAGGTTGCCGCTGGCCTGGATAATGGTCACGCCGGTAAAGCCACTGCCGAACGTGCCGCCGGTTTTACTGAAACTGCTGGCGACGTTGAAGACGCCGACGCCGTTGACGGTGCCGTTGCTCTGGCTGTAGGTGGTCGTGTTCAGAGCACCATCCACCGTCAGCGTGCCGTCTGCAATCGTCAGCGTGCTGTTGAAGCCGGCTTGGTCAGCCACGCTCAAGGTGCTGGCAGCGCTGCTCAGGGTGAAGGGGTCACGCACATACAGAAATTTTGCGATCGCCCCGGCGGCGGCCACATCAACCGTCGTTCCGTTGCCGGCAACAATCGCGGTTTCATTGACCAGAGGCGCATGCCCAAGGCTCCAGTTGGTCGCTGTGCCCCAGACGCTGCTGGTCGCACCGGTCCAGGTATTGAGCACGGCCGGACGCAGGGTTGGGTAGGAAGTCCCCTCGGCGATGGTCCAGGTATTGGTGAAGTCCCACTGAGTAGCGGCAGTGCCTGCAGGAATGAAGCTGCCCTGCGTCTGCATCTGCGCGGTAGTCAGGCCGGTAACCAGTCCGGCGGTGTTGGAACTGTCGCCATAGGTTTGGCCCGCAGTTTGGGTGTTCCAGAAACTGTTGATGATGGTCCCGGTCTGAGGCCTGCCGACAAATCCGCCATGCCACGTCCCTCCCGTCACGGCACCCGTCGAATAGCTGTTGCGGATAACCGTATCAGCCATGCATCCGATCAAGCCGCCGATGCAAACGTTGGCGCCGGCGGTGGCGGTGACGTTGCCCGTGCTGTAGGCGTTGGTGATAGCGCTGGATGCGGTCGATGCTGATCCGACGAGACCGCCTATGTTGGCATAGTTGGACGAGGCGCTAACGCTTCCCGTCGCATAGACATTGCTCAGCCTGGTCTGAAGAAGTCCAACCAAGCCTCCGACGAACTGCCCGGATGAGGCGTTGCCGACGACATTGCCTGTCGCGTAGGAATTACTGATGTAGCCGGCACCCGCTGCGCCGCCAGCCAAGCCGCCGACCCAGGCACCGGACCCGGTGACGTTACCGGTGCTGTAGGAATTGGTAATCAGGGTTAGCTGTAGGTAGCCATTCGACGTATTGTTGCCTACCAGGCCGCCTGTCACGTAAGCACTGCCGGTAACATTGCCCGAAGCGTGGGTGTTGATGAGAAAGCCGCCATCATTGTTGGTACCGACGAGCCCACCCACCATTCCTCCAGTCGTATTGTTTCCACTCACGGCTGCCGAACTATAGGAATCCGAGATCGTCCGGGTCCAATTTGTACCGACCAGGCCCCCAACTGATCCACTCCCCGTAACCGTCCCGGTACTGTAGGCATTGCTGATCGTGGTGGTGCTCGAACCGACAAGCGCGCCGGTCTGACTGCTTGTATTACTTCCGGCAATGACGACGTTGGTCAGGCCCACGTTACGAATGAAGCCGCTGGTCGAACCGCTGGCGACCCCGAACAAGCCGACTCGCGTGGCCGTGGAATTGTTGATGGTGAGATTGGAAATAACATGCCCAAGCCCATCAAAACCACCGCTGAATGGCGTCGTGGAATCGCCTACGGGGACGAAGCCCGCCCCGGAATTCCACGCGGAAGTGGCCGCAGCGTCGATATCCGCCCCAAGTACATACTTGCCAGAGAGGCCGCCATTCATCCCTTGCAGGTCGGTTGTGGTCGTGCTGCCCGCCGCCCCCAGGCCGGTGATGACTGTGTAGTTCTTCGTCGTGCCGTCCGACCCCAGCTTGGTACTGAAATTCGCCCCCGCCGGCAGGTTGATCTTCACGCCCGAGGCAATGCTGTAGTCACCGGTATTGCCCGAGGCCACCGATCCCTGACCATATTGCAGGGCAAGCTTGGCCGTGCTCGTTCCGGTGATACTGCTGTTGAAGGCAATGTTCCGATAGGCGTTCAGCGTCAACGTATTGGCTGTCCAGGCGACTGAGTCGTTCATGAAGATGTCGCCGTTGCTGCCGGTAGTCCCGTAACGGTTGGTGGCGCTATCGGTGCCGGTAGTGGTTTGCAGCGTAACGCTGTTGCTGTCCAGCAGGGTACCGAGAGCGGCGCCGGTAATATTTCCGCCTGATGCCGCCACCGTGAAGTCGACCGGGTCGATCAGCCATGTTCCCGTCAGCCCCATGGCCGAGACCGTGGTGATTCTGGCGTCGTCGGCGACCTGAACGTGTGCAGCGGAGGTTTCGATAAAGCCGCCGTTGCCGGCCGCCGGCGCCGAGGCGTCCAGCCGGCCGCCGACGTTGACCGTGCCGCGCTCCATGTCGCCCATCAGCCGGATGCGGCCGCCGCCTTGGCTGCCTGTGGCGGCGATGCTGCCGCTGCTTCCGACCGTGGCGGCTTCGAGCAGGATCTCGCCGCCGACATTGACCAGGCCGGTCGCACGGATGACGCCGCTGTTGTTCACGATGCGGTCGAGCGCGTTCTGCGCCTGCCCGGCGGTCAGGGTGACGGCAAGGGTGGCGTCGATGCTGCCGCTGCTTTCGATGCTGGCTTGCAGCGCGGCATCTTCGACGCGGGCGCGGATGAGGCCGTCACCGGTAAGGTCGATGGCAACGGTGTTGCCGGCGGCGAGCGTCACCGTGGTGGCCAGTATCCGGCCGGCGTTGCGCACGTCGTTGCCGACCAGGGCGACGCCGCCCACCGCGTTGATGAGGCCTTCGTTGCGGATGCTGCCGCTGCCCGGATTCGTCAGCCGATAGTTGCCGGCCATGAAATCTTCGTTGCCCAGATTCAGGGTCGTGGCAAGAATACCGCCGACATTGACCTGGGCGCCCCGCGCGAAAAGCATGCCGGCGGGATTGACGAAAAAGACCTGGCCGTTGGCATTGAGCCGGCCGTAAATCTCGCTGGCCTGATTACCGACGATGCGGTTCAGCGCCACCGCGCTGCTGCCCGGCTGAACGAAATTGACGGTAGCGGCGGCGCCGATGTTGAAGCTCTGCCAGTCGAGCGCGGCGCGCTGGCTGACCTGCTGCACGGTGAGGACGTTGCCGGCCTGGCTGATGGCGGCGTTGCCGGCAACGACCCGGCCGCCGCTGGGCAGGGCGCCGGCATCCAGCGCCCAGGCCGGTGCGCCTATGAGCGCGAGCGAGACGGCGAGTATCCTTTCCCCGCGCAGCCTTGCGATGCGGCGCTGTCGCGGCAAGTGCCCAACCGTCGCGCTGCTGCGCTTGCCTCGTCCGTTGACGATTTCCGCCACGGCCACCCAGGCGCGGGCGACATCGTTCCAGACCAGGCGGTAGACGTGGTTCATGCGCTACCTATTGCAGTTGCCAATCTCGCCTTGACCGCTATAAACGTATTGTTTATAGTTGTCTCGTGATCAAGACCTTCGCCACCAAGGAAACCGCCGCGGTGTTTGCCGGGCACTTCGTCAAGCGCATTCCGCGCCCGGTTGCCGCCCGCGCGAAAAGCCGACTGGATCAGGTCGAAGCGGCGATTCGCGTGGAGGATTTGCGCCTGCCGCCCTCCAACCAACTGGAAAAATTGGTCGGCGACCGCAAAGACCAGTGGAGCATTCGCATCAATGGCCAGTGGCGGGTGTGCTTCGAATGGCGCGACGGCGATGCCTGGAACGTCGAGATCGTCGATTACCACTGAAAGGGCGGAATCATGAGCATTCGTATTGAAGACTTGGCCGGCATGGATTTTTCCGATGTGACCGACCTGTCCGCCGGAAAGTTGTCCGCCACCCATCCGGGTGAATATCTGTCTGAGATACTGAACGAGCTGGGGATGTCGCAGGCCGAGTTGGCGCGCGCCATCGGCGTGTCGCCCATGCGCGTGTCGCATGTCATCAAGGGTACGCGCCCGGTGACGGCCGAGTTGGCGCTGCTGTTTGGCCGCGCTTTCGATCAGTCGCCGCAGTACTGGATGAACTTGCAGGCCGGTTTCGATCTGAAAATCGCAGCATCCAGCATGGGGGCGCGCCTGGCTGCTGTTCATGCGTTCGCGCATGATTGAGTCTTTTACGTCGAGGACATGACACCTCATTTCACGCGGCCTCCGACCGTCGCACTGGCAGGCTTGCCTCGCCCCTTGGCGGTTTCCGCCACGGCCACCCAGGCACGGGTAAGCTCGTTCCATATCTGGCGATAGACGTGGTTCAAGGTGCGGGCTTCACGCCTGTTGCCGCAATCGGACGGTCGCCTGCGGAATCACATCGACCAGTGCATCGCCATCGCGGGTCAGCGTGACGACGCTGCGGTCGACTTCGCAAAGCCGTTCCGAGATTTCGTCCCAGGCCGGCCCGAATACGGCGTCCCAATCCAGGCCGGCGCGCCAGCGTTCCGTGACCCGCGACCATTCGTCATTGGAGAGCTTCATCAACTCGGCGGCGAGGCGTTCGATTGCATTGCTCATAAGCTTGTCTCCATGGATCACCACGCATACCCCAGGCTGAACCAGAATCTGGGTTTGTCGTTGTCGGCCGGGTTGGGGGCTTCGCCGCCGGCCCAGGCGAGAATTGCGCTGGCAGTGACGCCCTTGCCCAACGCCCAGTCGGCGCTGAGGCCCGCGTCGGTCAGCCGCTTGTGGTTGGCGGTGACGGCCGGCAGCGGGTCATACGCGAGCCGCAATTTCCCGTAGCCGGTAAAGGCGGTGAGCGCCAGTTCGGGCAGTGCCTGCCAGCGCAAAGCAAGCTTGGCGAGCGTGCCGCTGTCGCCGCTGGCTTCGCCGCTGGTGTAGCCGGGCAGCGTGGCGGGGCCGCCCAGGCTCAGCTTCTCGGAGGAATCGAGGTTCTTGCCGGCCAGTTGCCAGGTGAGTTGAAGTTGCAGGCTGAATTCCCGATTGAGGGTCTGCTGGCGTTGCGCGGTGAGCGTGGCCTTGGTGAAACGACCGGCGGTGCCCAAGCCGGCCGGCGGTTCGTCCAGCGCTGCGGCGGTGGGATCGAGGCTCAGGCGGCCAAGGCGCAAGGCGAGATCAGCACGGGTGGAGCCGCCGCCCATGAATTCGTCGAGCCGGTCGGCGCTGACGGTGGCGGTAAAACCCCGGCTGCGCTTGTCGGTTTCAATGTTGGCGGCGCGAAATTTATCGACGAGCTTGCTCTCGTCGGCTTCAAGCTGAAACTTGAGGTTGGCGGCACGGCTGCGGATGAGCGGGTAGGCCGCGCCCAAGCGCCACAAGTCGGCCTGACCGCTGGCATTCAAGGCGGCGAAGGCGCCGCCGAGACTGTATTCGGCGCGCGAAGCGGCGGCGGAAAGACGCCAGCCGTCGCCGCCGACGGGGAGTTCGCCGCGCAGATTGTAGGCGGTAAGGTTGCCGGTTTCAGTCGTCAGCACGTTGGCGGTGATGCGTTCGCCCAGGTTCAGGGCGCTGTTGGCCGTGAGGTTCACGCTGACGCGCTTCTCGCCGGTGGAGGGCGAGCCGTGGTTGTTGGCTTCGAGGCGCCCGGCAATGAGGTCTTCGGGCTGCTGGGCGAGAACGACGTCGGTACTGCCGGGCTTGTCTCCGGCCTGAAGGTCGAGGCTGGCGCGGCCGCCGGCAAGTTCGTTGATGAGCAGAACTTGACGTTCGAGGACCGGCAACGTCAGGGCTTCGCCTTTGGGCAGGCGGTCGAGGTAGCCGAACATCACATCCGCGGCGATGCGACTTTCGCCTTCAAGGCGGACCTCGCCCAGGCGCCCTTCGGTAATGGCAATTTCGATGGCGCCGTCCTTGATCTTTTGCGGCGGCAGATAGCCCTGAGCCAAAAAGTAGCCGGCGTCCTTGTAACGCGCTTCGATGGCCTCGACGGCCTGGATCAGATCGCCGAAGTTGAGCGAGCGACCGGCCCAGGGGGCCACGGCGGCGCTCAGGACTTCCGACGAGAGGGCGCTGTTGCCGGTGAACTCGAAGTGGGTAACCTGAACGCGAACCTCGCCGGTGACGGCGGGCACTGCGTGGCGCGGCTGGGCGGGCGCCTGGATCGGCGGAACGGTAACGGCGGGGCCGCGGCTGGGTTGCGGCCGGGTTTCCTGAAGAATGCGGCCGGCGTCGGGCGGCGTCTGGGCGTGGACGGACACAGGCCCCAGCGCGGCGAGGATCGCTATCGGCGGGCAATAAGGCCCGCGCCCTCTTTGCGAGGACCTTACTTCGTTGCTCAAGCGATCCTCCTCACATTGTTGGTGCGTTGTCTTGGCCGCCAACACGTTGCCTTTAGCCGGCAATTTTTTTCAGAACATTCCCAATTACCGCCGGGTTACAACCGATGTCAAAGTACAGCAAGCCACAGTGGCCGGCATCCCCTAGATAGGGTAAGCACCACGCCATTGCCTGTCATGATTAAAAAACTGCCTGGCAGCCCGAGTCAGCCTTGATGGTCTCGACCAATTTCGTCATTGGGCCGTTCTTGCCACTCGACGCCACCGAGGGCTTTCTGCGCTCGTGACTTCGGGCATCCACTTCAAGGGGTGCGTCCCAATAGCCGAAACGGGCGATCTGGTCGAGATAGGTGTCCAGGAATGCGCTGAGGGAACCGGCGGCCTCGTACTGGGCGACGTGGCGTAGTTCATGGCGCAATATCCGGCGTTCCCCGGCCTTGGGGCGAAGAATCAGGATGCCGTAGCCGAGAGAAAGTCCCTCTGTCTCCGGCCCGAGAATGCCGGTCGACATCGTCGCGGCCAGCAACTGGGAATTCGCTGGCTGCGGCATGGCGTCGACCAGGAGAATGCGCACCCGGCGCGGGTCGCGCACCCCCACCTGCCGGGCTTCCGCAAACTGCCAGAAGGCCAGGGGTTTTCCTTGCTTGCGAATCTTTCGACTTTCCCCGTCGGCCCAGCCTACGGCCAATGGCAGGAGCATCGGCAAGGCCCCGGAAAGATTGTCATTCATCGAATCGGTGTCGGTAACCATAACCATAAGACTGCGCCCTCCCATTGCGCGCAATTAATACGACTAATGATATATAGCGAACGCTCAATAACGAATCCGTTGCGCTATGTAGAAAGTAAGCCATTTGTGCGATGTTCCGCATCCCCTGTTTAGGGTACGGTTCGGTTCTGCATTCATGGTGAGGGGAGAGCTCCAGTATGAAAGTGGAGGAGGCAGCGCTCGATCTGATCGCGCTCGCCTATGATGCCGCGCTGGCCCCAGAGAAATGGCCGGTGCTGATGGAGCGGCTGGTCAAGGCGATGGGCGCGCATTCCGCGTTGCTGCGCGAGAACGATTACGCCACGGGCCGCGTGGGCCTGTTCGAGACCGTGGGCTACGATCCGGCCTACGTGGCGGCCTATCGGGACCACTTCGTCCACGTAGACTATTTCGCGCCCATTTTGCCCTCCCTGCCCATCGGCGCCGTCATGACCGGCGACCAGGTCGTGCCGTGGGAACGACAGCGCAACACCGAGTTCTACAACGACTACCTGCGCCCCCTGAATAACCGTCATGTAATGGGCTGCGTTCTTGCCCGCAACGACCGCTACGATCTGATGTTCGCTCTGCAACGGGAAATCGGACAGCCCGACTACGACGAGGAAGACCTGCGGCTGATCCGCCTCGTCACGCCCCACATGGCACGGGCGGTTCAAATCCACCGTCAGGTGGCCGAGGTAACCACCCAGAAGCACTGGGCCTTGTCAACGCTGGATAGCCTGCGGGTCGGCGTGATCCTGCTCGATGACCGGGGCAAGCCGCTGCATCTCAACCGCGAGGCGGAACGCATCGTCGCGAAAGGCCAGGGCGTCGCCGCCGGGCGGGATGGGCTGGCCCTGCCCTCGGCTGCCGAAACCGCCCGCTTGCGGCACCTGATCGCCGCTGCCGCCGCAGCGGCAAAGAAAGGCAGCGCCGCCGGCGGCTGTTTGCGCGTACGCACGGCAGCAAAAACGATACTGCAATTCCAGGTCATCCCCCTGCCCAGGGGCCTTTCCGCGCAGGCCTGGGGACATTCCTCGTGTAATGGCTGCGTCGCGGTATTTATCTCCGCCACAGGCGGACCGCGGCTGTCTTGCGACCGCATTGCGGCCCTGCACGGACTGACCCGTGCCGAAGCCAGGCTGGCCTCGATTCTGGCCGACGGCATCAGCCTGGAGGAAGCCGCCGGGATATTGCTGGTTTCTGTCGGCACCGTGCGCAGCCAGCTCAAGTCGGTGTTCGCGAAAACCGGCGTCTCACGCCAGGCCGAACTGGTTGCACTGCTCCTCGCCGACATGCTGACCGATCATGCCGGCGATCAATTTGTCACCAAGCCATGATCCATACCGCGCCTACGGCAACAACCGACAAACCCCTGCGCCATTCGGACGGCCGACGGCTCGGCGATGCGGAATACGGTACGCCCGCCGGCCAACCGGTACAGTTCTTCGACCTGCTGCGCAACCCGATGGGCAAAGTGCAGAAAAATCTGCCGTATATGTAAAAAGTACGACATTCAGGGGTTTCCCGCGTCCGCTGTATCGGGTAGGGTTCGACGCAACATTCTTGGAGCCGGGAGAGCCCCAGCATGAAAGTGGAGGAGACTGCGCTCGATCTGATCGCGCTCACCTATGACGCCGCGCTGGCGCCGGAGAAGTGGCCGGTGCTGATGGAGCGATTCGCCAACGCGATGGGCGCACGTTCCGTAGGGCTGCGCGAGGTCGACTACGACACCGGACAGGTACGGCTGTTTGAAACCGCAGGTTTCGATCCAGCCTATGTCGCTGCCTACCGGCAACACTTTGTGCACCTCGACAGTTTCACACCGGCTTACGTCAACGCGCCCATTCACGCCGTCTTGATCGGCGACGAAGTCATGCCATGGGGGCGGCAATGCAAGACCGAGTTCGGCAACGACTACCTGATCGCCCAAAACATTCGTCATTTGATAGGCACTATTCTGATGCGAGAAGGGAATCGCCATCTGCTCTTTGGCGTCCAACGGGAACTTGGCCAACCGGCCTTCGACGCGGATGATCGCAGACTGGTCGGCCTTATGGCCCCCCATATTGCGCGAGCGGTACACATCCGCCGCCAAGTGGCCGAGGTGAGCACCCAGAAGCACTGGGCCTTATCTACGCTCGACCGCCTGCGGGTCGGCGTGATCCTGCTCGACGACCGCGGCAGGCCGCTGCACCTCAACCGCGCGGCGGAACGTCTGGCGCGCAACGGCTTCGTCGCCGCACGCGACGGGCTATCCCTGCCTTCCGCCACGAACACCACCCGCTTGCGGCACCTGATCGCCGTTGCCGCCGCGGCGGCCACAGGGCGCAGCACCCTAAGCGGCGGCGGCCTGCGCACCACGGGCAGCGGCGGTACAACACTACAGTTTCAGGTGATTCCCCTGCCGCAGGGTCTCTCTGAACGCCCCCTGGAACAATCGCTCCCCGCAGGCTGTGTCGCGGTATTCGTTTCCACTCCCGGCGCATCGCGCCTGCCGTGGAATCGCGTGGCGACGATGCACGGGCTTACCCGCGCCGAGGCCAAACTCGCCTCGCTGCTGGCCGACGGCATCGGCCTGGAGCAAACCGCCGAAGCCCTGTCAGTCTCCATCAGCACCGTGCGCAGCCAGCTCAAGTCGGTGTTCGCCAAGACCGGCGTCACGCGCCAGGCCGAGCTGGTTGCGCTCCTCCTTGCCGATATGCTGACCGATCACGTTGACGCCATATCAGGACCCACCCAATGACTCGGCAAACCAGCCCCGCAAGCCCCGACCATACGCTGCGTCTACCCGATGGACGCCAACTCGGCTACGCCGAATACGGCGCGCCGGACGGCAGGCCGGTGCTGTTTTTTCACGGCGCGCCCGGTTCGCGCCGTTCGATATTCGCCGACATGGCTAAAGCGGCGGCACAACGCGGCCTAAGACTGATCGCCCCCGAGCGGCCCGGCTATGGGCTATCCGATCCCTGGAGCGGACGCTCGGTTGACGCCTGGACAGACGACGTAAGGGCTTTGACGAACGCGCTCGGCATAACCCGCTACAGTCTCATCGGCTTCTCGATGGGTAGCCTGTACGCGCTAGCCTGCGCCCACGCCCTGCCCGCGCAGGTCGCGCGCGTCGCCATCGTCGGCGGCCTGGCGCCCTTGAGCGTAGCGGGGGTCGATGCAGAAAGGTCGCCGACGATGCGCGCGCTCTATGAGTTGGCCCGCTCCGATCCGCGCGGCCTGCGCGAAGCGATGGCGCCTCTGGCCGAATCTGCGGCCGGCCTGCTCGCCACCATGGCCGCCTCCGCGTCCGCAACCGACAAGGACTTGCTGGCCGCCCACGCCGCCGGGTTCGAGACGGATTTTGCCGAAGCACTGCGCAGCGGCGCCGAAGGGATCGCCTGCGATGTCGTGCTGGCGGGGGGCGCGTGGACGTTCGCGCTTAAGCAGATTCAGGCGAACGTCGATCTCTGGGTCGGCACGGAGGACTGCAACACGCCGCCGGCCATGAGTCGCCATCTCGCGTCCGTGCTTTTGCACAGCCAACTATTCGAACTGCCGGGCGAAGGACATTTCTGCCTCTACACTCACTGGCATAAAATACTGGATCGCCTGATGTCCTGATTGATCCAGCCCACGCTTCCCCAGCAGATGAACCAGAATCTCTACGCCCTGCTTGCTGCGCATTTCCCGCAAGACCCCGCCGCCCCCTGCCTGATCCTGCCCGACGACCGGGTATGGACCTACAGCGACATCGAACGCGCCTCGGGCCGCATCGCCAACCTCATCGTCGCGCTCGGCCTCAAGCCCGGCGACCGCGTCGCCGCGCAGGTGGAGAAGACGCCGGAAGCGTTGGTGCTGTATCTCGCCGCGATCCGCGCCGGCATGGTCTTTCTGCCGCTCAACCCCGCCTACCAGCGCCATGAACTCGAATACTTCCTCGGCGATGCAAAACCGGGACTCTTCGTTTGCCGCCCGCCACTGCGCGCGCTGGCCGACGAACTGGCGCAGAAGGCCGGCGTGCCCAACGTACTCGAACTCGACGATACGGGCCGCGGCTCGCTGATAGCCGCCGCAACGCCGCACGCCGACAGCTTCGAGACCGTACCGCGCAGCGACGACGATCTCGCCGCCATCCTCTACACCTCGGGCACCACCGGCCGCTCCAAGGGCGCGATGCTCACGCACCGCAACCTCGCCGTAAATGCGCAGACCCTTCACGCCTATTGGCACTTCCAGCCCGGCGACATCCTGCTGCACATGCTGCCGACCTTCCACGTTCACGGCCTCTTCATCGCCTGTCATTGCGCATTGCTCAACGGCTCGGCGATGTTCTTCGAGCCCAGGTTCGACGTCAGACGCGCATTGCAACGGCTGCCCGAGTCGACGGTGTTCATGGGCGTGCCGACCCACTACGTGCGCCTGCTGCTTGACCCGGACTTCACGCACGCAAGCTGCGGCCACATGCGCCTGTTCATCTCCGGCTCGGCGCCGCTGCTCAAGGAAACTTTCGACGAGTTCAAGGCGACGAGCGGCCACACCATTCTGGAACGCTACGGCATGACCGAAGGCGGCATGTTCACCTCCAACCCCTACGAGGGCGAGCGGCGCGGCGGCACCGTCGGCTTTCCGCTGCCCGGCACCCAGGTGCGCATCGTCGACGACAAGGGCCGTCCCTGCGCGCCGCGGCGGGTGGGCGCCATCGAGGTGAAGGGCGACAACGTTTTCGTCGGCTACTGGCAGATGCCGGAAAAAACGAAAGAGGAATTCACCGCCGACGGCTGGTTCCGCACCGGCGACGTGGGCTCGATGAGCCCCGACGGCTACGTCAGCATCAGCGGACGCTCGAAAGACCTCGTCATCAGCGGCGGCCTCAACGTCTATCCGAAGGAGATCGAGGAAGTGATAGACGCCCTGCCCGGCGTCCTCGAATCCGCCATCATCGGCGTGCCGCATCCGGATTTCGGCGAGGCCGTCACCGCCATCGTCGCACGCAAGAAGGGCAAGGCCGGCGCGGCACTCTCCGCCACCGGCATCATCACGGCGCTCAAGAGGCAACTCGCGAACTTCAAGATACCGAAGAGCGTATTCCTGGTCGACGACCTGCCGCGCAACGCGATGGGCAAGGTGCAGAAGAACCTGCTGCGGGAACGGTACGCCTGATTTCCGTAAAGCCGCCCCTCACTCCTTCGGCCGCCGGTCGATCACGCGCTTGGCCTTGCCGACCGAGCGCTCGATGCCACCGACTTCGACGATGCGGATTTGCGTGCTGATGCCGATGTAGGACTTGACGTGGTGCGCCAGCTCGTGGGCAGCATATTCGCGTTCGGCGGCGGTGGCGGTGGCGAACTCGGGCTTCATTTCGACGTTCACCGTCACCGTATCCATGTGGCCGTCGCGCGCCACTTCGATCAGGTAATGGGGCGAAAGCTTCGGCGTCTTGAGGATCTGCTCCTCGATCTGGGTCGGAAACATATTGACGCCGCGGATGATGAGCATGTCGTCGGAGCGGCCGGTGATTTTGCCGATGCGGCGCATGGCGCGCGAGGTGGGCGGCAAGAGGCTGGTCAGGTCGCGGGTGCGGTAGCGCACCACGGGCAGTGCTTCCTTGGTCAGCGAGGTGAACACCAGTTCGCCGAGTTGGCCGTCGGGCAACACGGCGCCCGTCACCGGGTCGATGATCTCGGGGTAGAAGTGGTCTTCCCACACCACCGGGCCGTCCTTGGATTCGACGCACTCGTTGGCGACGCCGGGGCCGATCACTTCGGATAGACCATAAATATCCACGGCGTGCATGTCGAAGCGGCGCTGGATTTCCTCGCGCATCTGGTGCGTCCAGGGCTCGGCGCCGTGGATGCCGATGGACAGCGAACATTTGGCCGGGTCGAGGCCTTGGCGCACGAACTCGTCGCCGATGGCCAGCATGTAGGACGGCGTCACCATGATGATGTCGGGCTCGAAGTCGAGGATCAGTTGCACCTGCCTTTCGGTCTGGCCGCCGCCGAAGGGGATGACGGTGCAGCCGAGGCGCTCGGCGCCGTAGTGCGCGCCCAGGCCGCCGGTGAACAGGCCGTAGCCGTAGGAGACATGCACCTTGTGGCCGGGACGGCCGCCGGCGGCGTAGATGGAACGCGCCATCAGGCCGGCCCACATGTCGATATCCTTCTGCGTATAACCGACCACCGTCGGCTTGCCGGTGGTGCCGGACGACGCATGCACGCGCACCACCTTCTCGCGCGGCACGGCAAACATGCCGAAGGGATAGGTTTCGCGCAGGTCCTGCTTGGTGGTGAAGGGGAATTTGGCGAGATCGGCGAGGCTCGTGAGGTCGTCCGGATGGACGCCGGCCTGGTCGAACTTCTCGCGGTAGTGAGCAACGTTGTCGTACGCATGCTTGAGCGACCAGCGCATGCGCTCCAACTGGAGGGCGGCGATTTCGTCGCGGCTGGCGTTTTCGATGGCATCGAGGCCGGTGGGTTTGGTCATGATGGAATCTCCTTGAGTCCGTAATTATCCTCGAAACCTCTGTTGAGCCGCGACGGACACTGCAAACAGGGGGTAATTGAAAGTGTTGGACCGGATGGCAGCAGCGCTGTGCCGGCATATTGCTGCCGGTCGCGGGGGCGTATTACTGCCGCCCGCGGAGGCGCCGACCCGGTATCCCGCTCCGCCACCCCGCGGCGCGGACCGACTAACCCACATTTTCAATCGCCCTGCCTCTCACGGCAATCACATGAACAAGCAGCGTCAATTTCAGCGGGTATCGCACTGCGCGCCTTGCATTCGCTACGAGACATGGAAACAAAGCGTGATTGAGGTCGGCGCGCGCCCAGGGAGGCGGGTGGCCGACGCCG
>OBOI01000247.1_pt1 | contig 20938 bp, 24 predicted proteins | sample 1670151 | NCBI WGS metagenome assembly OBOI01 (sample SAMEA104232303, study PRJEB22302) | sediment metagenome | biome: forest; feature: aquifer; material: sediment | place: USA | collected 2011-08-07 | depth 0.01 m | reverse complement strand
CTATGGTACAGCTCCTCAGCTCCAGTGATTATTCGAGCATAGAGGGGAGTTTGCTGCATCACATCTGGCAGCGGATCCGCTGGAACATCAACACCTTGCACCAATGCATACCATACCCGGAATTGTTCTTGTTCTAACATTTCAGAACCAACAATCTCTTTCACGAGCGCTCGATCCATGGGTTCTAGTAGCAATAACAATCCCATAAATGCGTGCTCAATGTCAAGGGGTGGGGCAGCATTTTTCTGGGGATAATTGGGTCGAACGACGGTGGACGCAGGAGCGCCCGTAACAATGGTCGTCGATTGAATCCATTGGATCACGGCGGGCTGCGAATAGCCGAGTGCATCAGCGATCTGCTTGACCCAGTAAGAGCGTTCAAGGGAATTGTTTACTTTTACCAGGATCGACAAAAATTCCTTCCCAATCTTTTCTTGAGACGGGAGTTTTGCGAGGTCGAGCCCTGAAATCACGCGCTCCCACAAGACTTCCAAAAACGGTCGAAACTCTCCTGCGAGTTTTTTCCACATCGCAGCATCCGTGCGAATACATTCATCCGCATCCTTCCCATATCCCGTTGGAATCGTAATCATGCCAATTTTAATGCCCGAATTTAGCAACAGCTCAATCCCCCGTTTACTGGCGGCGACTCCCGCGTTGTCCATGTCGAATGAAAGTACAACCCGCTCGGTAAACCGTTTGAGTAGTAGCAAATGCTCGCGCGTGAGAGCTGTGCCGCAGGTGGCCACGGCATTGATTACTCCGGCTTGATGGGAAGCGATCACATCCATGTAGCCCTCAAGAATAATCGCCGCATTGTTTGAACGGATCGCCATCTTGGCCTGGTCAATGCCGTACAATATTGTGCGTTTGTCATAGAGCATTGTTTGCGGGGTATTCATGTATTTTGGCTCCTCCACAACCGCTCGATTGCTTACTGTCGGCATGGCGCTTGGCAGTAACCGCCCCCCGAACCCCACCAGCACTCCGCGCTGATCACGGATCGGGAACATAACGCGGTTGCGAAATCGATCGTAATGGGGCGTGGAAAAATTCCCACGGCTTGCGGCAGAGCGCTCAATCACCAGCCCGCTGGCTAACACATCCGCTGCGTTAACGCCCTGTAACTGTAAATAACTCGAAAGATTATCCCATCCACTCGGCGCATAGCCCACCTGCCAGTGTTCGATCGAATCTTCGGTAATCGCTCGTGTCGTTGTGATATACTCCCACGCTGATCGACTCCCGCTGACTTTGAGCTGTTGCTGGTACCACAGCAGTGCCATGTCTAACACCTTGCCCACTCGTTCTTTCTGGCTAGCGCTCGGGCCATACGATTGTTGCTGTTCTAACGTAACACCCGCTTTTTGCGCGAGCATTCGCAACGCCTCGGGGAACTCTACGTTTTCGATTTTCATGACAAATGAAAAATGGTCCCCGCCTTCGGAACACCCAAAACAATGCCACACCTGCTTGGTTTGGCTCACCATAAACGACGGCGACTTTTCTTCGTGGAAGGGACAGCGCGCTTTCCAGTTACTCCCCGCTTGCGCGAGGTTGCCCACATACTCGCGGATGAGTTCCACGAGATCAAGCCGAGATTTTATTTCTTCGGTCGGGGACATACACTACTGACGATTGACGTACAAATGGAGGTGGCCTCCGCTGGTGTTGCTGGTCCAATTCGCAGGATCATATTCATTATAAACATTAAAACCCGATCGCTGTGCCATCGTAATGACATTCTGGATATGAGCACGATCTGTCGCATTATTCCAGTTTAGTCTACTTCCATCAGGATTCCGTAATGCATAATCTAATGAACGATCATCGTAGTGAGAGCTATTAGTGCCATGCCTATGATCGTTCATGGAAGATACGCGCCCACGGGTACCGTCAGGATTCTGAGCTGAATCATTGAGTGAGGTGTTGAGTTGTGTTAACCGATCTCGTAACGCCGGTGTCCCACCACGTACCCCCGCTCCATATCCTAGAAAATTGCCGTTTGCTTGCGGCATACCATCAATCCCATTAGGCAGTCGTTGCAGTTGGCCGGCATTCGCAGAATTGTTCCCTCCCGTGCCAGACCGCTCAGCTTGACCAATCCGCGCCTGAGTCTGAGGGTCTCCCTCACCCTCAGACTCGGTCAGCTCGACTTCGGGCTTTTTCGCTTCTATGACGGTTTTCACTTCAGGGAACTTAATCGGAACGGTTTTGGTCAGATCCGGATTAATGGCATTTAAGAGCAACACCGAGGCCAGCGCAATCCCAAGGCCGACGATCGCGCCCCACATGATTTCACTCGACTCCTCTACCTTGCTGCTGTCCCCGCCGGCGGTGATGCGTTGGAGCCCAGCCCAGAGGATCATCACAATCGCCACCACTCCGGCCACTTTTGTGCCAAAATCCGTAAGGTCAACGACAAGCTTGCCGATACTGTTTTCATTAACGTCAGCAATCTTAGTCTGATAATCAGGCACCGTAAACCGCGGCGCAGTTGCCGAAACCACAAAAGGCAGGATTACCAAAAACCCCACCAATGGAATGGAAAAAAGGATCTTTTTCATGTGACGTTATTGTACCACTCTAACGAAATTTTTACCAAAATTCACTAAGGACCCGCGAGGCCTGATCGCGGAGTGAGCACCATATTCGGATTGGCAGGGACAGCGATACCCGCAGCAGCACCATCGCTTGTGGAAAGGTCGGTGGCAATATCAATTTTATCCGGGCGCCCAGTGAAAGCGCTTCCAGTATCATGAATATAAAGAGGAACATCACGAAGCGTGAATGTTTGTCCAGCAGCATTGGTATAGGTTCGTTCGGTGATCGTAAACCATTGTCCTTTACGAGATTCATCGGATGCTCCCGTTACATAATCGCAACCATTAAGGTGGAGACGATACATCTCCAATGTGCAGATCGGAAAATTTCCGTCAGCATCTGGCCCATGTGGCCCCGACCATTTTGCGTATTTTCCACCTTCCATAGATTTTTCTCCGTCACCAACGACTGGAAAATATGACGTTATGTTGTACTTCCCATCCTTTGTCGGTTCTGCGCCCCCGACCCCTCCGGCACCAGGCGCTCCTCTGGGACCATGCGCTCCTCCGATTCGAGTTTTTGTCAGGCTCACGCTCGGCGGTTCTTGTTGTTTGATTTTCTTAACAGGTTCAAACTTGATGGATTTGAGCAGTGTCAAATCCGGATTAATCGTATTCAAAATAAGTACGCTCGTTAACGCAATCCCTAATCCAATAATTGCTTCCCACATCAAGTCCCCCGAGGTTTTCACGCGTTCGGCATTGCCACCGGCCACGATCCGTGTGATGCCAGCGACAATAATCATGACGATTGCGACGACCCCGGCCAACGGAATCAAAAACGTAACGAGTCCCCTAATTAAATTCGCAATGCCGTTGCCACCATCATCCACAAGGTCAGTGAGTTTGAGGTTAGGATTGGTAAAGTCAATTTTGGAAACAGACTGCGCCCAAGCAATCGTTGGGATAGCAACCAGCCAAAATCCGGTAATCAGTGCGATGCGATGAGGACGACACATAGTGTACGAATTTATCCGAATGACATCCGAATAGAACCAAATATGATTCGGATCAATTCGGATATTATTTGGATCGATTAGTACTTAAGCGTCAGTGCTTGCTCCACAAACTTTTTTCCGGTTTCAAAGAAATGATACTCCCCGAAATCTTTGTGGGCCACCCACCGCACATCGTTGATTTCTTCTTCCAGCGCGCGTGCTTCGCCGCCAATATATCGGCAACGGAAACAAACAAGGTGGATTTGGACCCGGCGATCACCAAAATCCCATGTGTGGCTCACCGGATGCGGGAATAATTCTAATGGCTCCACATCAACCCCAAGCTCTTCCTTGAGTTCGCGAACACAGGTTTGCTCGAGTGTTTCGCCAAAATGATTCGTGCCGCCGGGGAACTCCCAGACCAGATGGACGGCCGGGTTACTCGGCTCAAAACGCTGAGACAGGAGCACCTTCCCCTCGTGCTCAACGTACCCGAGTACAACAAGTATTTGCTGTTTCATAATGTTATGAGGACTCCCGTCACGAACCTCGGGGAATGCTGATTTTTGAGCCGAGCACTGTTCGAAGCCAATCCCGATCAGCTGAGGTTGATTGTGGTTGGTGTTGGTCGGGATGGTGCCCCCGCCAAGGCGGGGGCAGGCAAGTTTCCCTGCCTGCGGCAGGCAGGTCGGCCAAAAAGCGGGATTGCCCTGGGTTCGTACAAGTAATAGTCCGCATTACTTCCCTGGGCACTGAGCCACAATCTCCGCCCCAAATCCCTGCCCCGCAAAATTTTTATCAAAATATTGGCTAAACTCTTGGGCGAGTTTGCTTGCGCGCGCATCAAAAGCCACTGTATCGGCCCACGTTTCGCGCGGGTGCAGTACCCGCGCATCTTCAATGCCGGGGCAGCTCTGCGGCACCAGGATATGGAAAAGTGGATCCAGATCGAATTCTACTTGCTCTAATTTCCCATCGATCGCAGCGTGGACAAGCTGGCGTGTCAAATTAATATCCATACGCTTGCCCACGCCATACGGCCCACCGCTCCATCCGGTGTTAATTAAGTAGACATTCGTTTGATGCTCCTGCGTGTATTGATCAAACAACTGTGTGTAATCCTTGGGCAGCCGCGGCATAAACGGTGCGCCAAAAAAACGGGAGAACGTGGTCGACGGTTCCTTCACCCCAACCTCGGTGCCGGCAAGTTTACTGGTGTAGCCCATCAAAAACCAAAGGATCGCTTGTTGGCGTGTGAGCTTGGCAACGGGCGGCAAAACACCGTTGGCATCGGCTGTAAGTAAAACGAGCGTCTTCGGATGCCCGCCGATGGCTCCGGGATTCGTATGTTCTAAAAACGATATCGGGTAGGATGTGCGGGAGTTCTCGGTCAACCGCTCGTCATTCAAATCAAACGTTCCATCCGGCCACATCATGGCATTTTCAATAATGCAGCCGTTCTGCTCTACTGGTCGCGGGTCAAACGTCGCGTGATAAATCGCTGGTTCACGGCTGGCATCCAAATGCACTAACTTCGCATAACATCCGTATTCGAAATTGGCGATCCCTTCTTTGTTCCAGCCCAACTCATCATCCCCAATAAATGAATATTGCAGGTCGGAAGACAATGTGGTTTTTCCGGTGCCAGAGAGCCCAAGGAACACAACGGTCTCATGCGTGTCTGTCTCAACCGCCGAGGCATGCAGCGACAAGATCCCATTGGCAGGCAGGAGATGATTCATCACGGTAAACATCATTTTCTTGACTGTCCCGCAATACAAGGTCCCCATCACCAGGCAAATCCGGTTGTCTAGGTCCATGATGATCGCAATCGGTACGGTCTTCCCATTCTCCTGCCGCAATCGAACTTTATATTTTTCATGATCCACAATTGCCGTCGGAGCCACCACAATCGTAAATGGCTGATTTGCGAACATACTGGACGCAATGTCATGCGGGATCGGACGGAACATGGTATCAGCAAACAGCGTCGAGATCGCGCGGTCTGTCACGACCTTGATTGGGAGTGCGTAGGAAGAACGCGCCCCAATAACGCGATCAATCGAATATAATTTTTTTGCTCGAGCAAATTGCTCCAACGCATCGACGAGTAACCCATCAAACAATTCAGGTGCCATCGCGTTATTATTCGGCGACGTCCAGTCGATCGTCGCCTGGCTTTGAGTGCGCTTCACAATATATGTATCTTTGGGGCTGCGGCCGGTGGCATTGGCCGGATTCCAAGTGGCCAGTGCGCCGGTTGCCGTAACCAGCGCTTCTTTGTTAGCGATCACCTCGCTAATCAATTGTGAACGCGTTGGATTAATATGGATCGCCGAGTGGCTGGAAATAAGCGATTGGATATTTTGATGAGGGTTCATACTATACAGTGTATCATTCTGCAGGATGACGTTGATCCTTCCAAACTCCCTTACATTCATGCAAAAACTTTTGATACTGTACACTTAATCGGTGTACGACTTCTGGAATTTTTGCATATTGGGTAGCGTCAATGGATTGGATCGGAAGCACGCCGGGGCTAGTGCTCGTCAGAAACGCGCCGTCATACTTGTTGAGATCCTTGACGCGAATACGGCGTTCGATCACCCGGATATGCTCTCGATGAGCCAACTCTAACACAATCCGTTGCGTGACGCCATCGAGGACGTCCGCTTCCGGTGGCTTGACAATCGTATTGCCTTTGACCACAAAAAAGTTGGTGCGTGTTCCCTCCCGAATACATCCTTTTGCATCCACCGCCAGTGCGTCGTAGCACCCACGCTGCTTGGCTTGCCGATACGCGAGGTAACTGCCCAGCATGCTCAATGTCTTTGCCTTGGGGAATGGGCGCTCGTAGTGCGCAAGTGTTGTGGCAATCCCTTTTGTGTACCATTCTTTCTTGGGGAAAAGCGGCGCCATGGGCAACAAAAAAGATTGTACGTTTTTGGGATCAGGAGCCCCAATCAATAGGATCTTCAGATTGTACGCCGGCTTGCTGATTTCTTGCAGCAATGCCTTTACCCAACGTTGGAGTTGCGCTCGGGTTATCGAATGATCAAGAGAAATGATTTTCGCTGATTCAAACAATCGATCAGTGTGCTGATCCAAAAAATATGCGATCCCATCGACGACTCGCAAATGTTCGTACACGCCAAAGCCATAGGCCACTTCAATGCTCGTGGCCGGCAATACTGCCTGGTTGATGGGAACGATCGTGCCGTTTATGGAACAGCGGTCAAGGGGCATAATTCAATTTTACTCCCTGAGCTTGTCGAAGGGTCCAAGCAACGATTTCGCGCTCGGCCTTCGACTCGGCTCAGGCAATAACAAACTACAATATCGGAAACGACCCCAAATCCCTGCGTAACTGCTCCGGGCCCCGATACAAAATCGCCTTCATGCCAAACCCACGAGCCCGATCAATATTCTTTTGGAGGTCATCGATCAGTACGATGTCCGCGGCCGGCACACCCAGCGTACGGATCACATTGGGGAAACTCTCCGTATCCGACTTGATCATCCCCAAACGGTGGGATTCAAAAACGCGGTCAGAAAGAGCACCAAGATCGACGAAATCCGCCACGCGGCGGTGCTGCCAGGTATTCGTGTCCGTAATGATGGTCAGAGACGCTCGGGGGATAGACCGGATGATATCGAACACTGCATCATGGCGTCGATACATATGCTCATCATGCGCGCGAAGGATTGTTTCATAATCAACCGGTGCCTTGAAATGCCGCTCCACCAAGAGCCGAACATATTCTTCTGCGGATATCGTGCCACGACTGAAATCCTCAAACTCCGTCTTGTACATTTGTATTGCCGCCGAGCGCGCAACTCCCGCTTCTTGCAATATCCGAAACGAAATCTCATCATCAAAATCAACCAACACTCCGGCGACATCGCACAGGACAATCATATCCGACGCTCTCCGAGACCTGTCCGCAGCAGACCATTGACTACCCACAGTACGATACTAAACAAGAGGGCGGGCAAAAATCCTGCAACAACAAAACCAGGAACAAGTACCCCAGCCAACTGCACCAGTAGCGCGTTGATGACCAGTGTAAAAAGGCCGAGCGTCAGGATATTGAGCGGCAATGTCAGTAGAATAATAATGGGCCGGATAAACATGTTGATCAACCCCAGCACCAGTGCCGCCACAAACGCCGCGAAGAGGCTGGTGACCAGGACCCCGGGGATGACATAGGCGCTCACGAGCACGGCCAGCGTCGCAATAAGCCAATGGACAAGTGGGTGGACTCGATATGTCATATCTCCCGTAAATACCCCCAGGTGTGCAAGCGATCGCCGTCTTCCAACCATCGATCTCCGATGTCTGTACGGTAATACATATGAGGGATGTTGATATGTTTGATCCGATTATACGCCTGCGTTTGGGCTTGACGCATGGTTTGCCCCTGGCCGCACACAACCCCAACCACGCCAGATGTGCCGGTGATCACCCACTCCCCGTTGACCAGCTTCACGTCTTCGATGTGCATGCCTTCAGTCGGATTCTTTGCATTCTTGTCAAAAAAGATTACGTTGTCTTTAGACTGCACTTCAAACGTTTCTTTATCCTTGAATGGGAACGGCGGCACCACGATTTGGACCCCGATGGTAAACCCGCTCTTCACCTTGAACTTCTGCAGCGTCCCAGAAGCCAAGTCAAACAAAAATTCTCCCATGGGTGTAATAATCCCCTCTTGCTGGATAAAGATGGTGGGCCAGCCAAATCGCGCCGTCCACTCCAACGGATAGATGCCGTAGTTATTCGCAATGCAATTGATGTCGATATATCCCACATACCCTTCTTGCGCGAGCTTGGCCTCCATTTTTTTGAGCGTCTGGTTAAAGATTCGGCTCGGCCCAGTCCAGAACATACTTGTGCCCATCTCGCCGGTCGAAGGGCCGATGTTGCCAGGGAATAATTTTTTGTGTTCAAAGTTGATGTTGATCGGAGAGGCAAATTCCTTCCCATTAAAGAACCCTCCCACGCCGACTTCTACCCCCTGAATGGTACGCTGGAGCTGAAACAACGGGATTTTTTTTGACCATGCTTTTTGATAATCTTCAAGAACGGCGATCACATCCCTCCCATCATCCTCGGATCCGACGAAGAGAAGGCCTTTGATGGTCTGCGCTTGCCCGCTGGGCTTTATCACATAGCGATTGGGATTTTCGCGCACATAGGCAATGGCATCATCAAACGAAGTAAAATCTTTATAGGGAATAATCGATATCCCGACGCTTTTGAGTTCTTCTTGGCCGAACGCACGATCGTCCTCGAGACGATCGGTGTATGGGCTCCCACCGATCACCGCTTTTCCTTGTTGTCGGAGTTTCTGTGCCTTTGCTCCTTGGCCCAACACATCATCGAACACAATCACATCAGCCCAGTCCACCTGGGATTTCCAATCATCAACTTTAGGGACAAATCCATCCGCAACGTCTTTTTCCGACGCATGCTCAATACAATACTGCACTTGGTGCCCTTCTTTCACCAACTGCCAGGCAATGTCGCCAATAAGGCCCTCAAGTGAAACAAAAAGAAATTTTTTCGGATCCATATGAAACCATCCTAGCAGATTCGAACGTACAATGAAATAGTCATTTACTGTGCACGATTGACAAATGTGGCATAACTCGGATTTTGCCAAGTAACTTGTGCCTTAAACCCCGCCTGTTTGAGCATGACGAGATTCTCATCGATCGTCGATGGCCGATCTTCTGCATCAAATATCCGGAACCAGTCGTCAATCTCTTTGTCGGAGAGTCCGCTTGCTCGCATGTGGTCCCGGCGGAACTTCATCACCGCATCGTCTTTATGCGGATCCACCACTAAGTCAGAAAGGATAAAGACGCCCTGAGGTGCTGGCAAGAGCTTGCGAACAAGTGCGTAAATCTCTTGTTTGTTGTTAAAATGATGGATCGCTAAGCTGGAGATGATCGCATTCAATTGTGGGAGAACAACTTGGTCGAGCTTTAAAAAATCAAATCGCATGAGCGCAGCTTGAGGCCCAAACCGTTGCAAGCGCTTCGTTGCTTCTTCAACCATCCACGCGCTGAAATCAACGCCATAATAACGATAATGGTTGGCAGAGAGAAGAATGTCCTCAGCTGCCATCGCGGTGCCACACCCCATGTCTAAAATAGTACTCCCACCCTGGACGTTTTTTTCGATCGCGCTGATCATCGACTGTTTGAGTTCACGATACCCAGGGACGAGCATGGGAACAACTCGATCGTAATCTGCGTAGGAATGATCAAAGTGCTCCTGAACAATATCGGCGTGATGTTCTCGCTCTGGCATAGATTATTCGATATCAATGGCCAAGAGGTTCCCTTGAAGAATCGTCGGGCGGATAGCAGCAATTTCCGAATGATAATGGTCAATCGCGGGGATTGGATTTAACAAGAATATTTTTTTGTTCAACACATGCGCAAACCCGATCTCCATCAAGGTATTGCCGCCAATGTAGTTCGCAATCCCCTTGCGATCATAGTTGAGCACTAAGATCGCGTCAGATTGCTTAATTTTTTCCCAATGCTCACGGATGGCATCGTTCTCGTACTTATGCTGTAACACCAATACCGCTTTTTCTTCATCGGTCTTGCCAACGTACGAATGTGAAAACCCCGAAACAAACACCCGATGTCCCAATCGTTCTAAGGTTTGTTGTGCTTCCAGCATTTTCTCGGTAAACATCATGCTGCCACAAATGGTGATGGTCATAAAAGCCAATCATTCTTGTCACCGCCTCGGGCGGGATCCCGCACGCTGCGGTGACTTGACCAGAATCTGATAGGCCTTACAACGATCGACGACAGACGGCCAATACACCTTCGCTAAACTATACACCGCGAAGAACATCCCAGTATACAAGAGATCTCCCAACAATGTATTGCGGAAAAAGGGCAGGCCCAGCGTGTAGGCGAACAGTAGCCCGGCTGGTGTGTGAGCGTACCAACTCGAAAGTGCCCAGACGGAAAAATTTGTCGTGAGAAAGAAGAGTGTCGAAGCGCCGAGCGACCCCAGCAGCAATGTTATCGGATTACTGGCCCGGCGTAACAGCCGCCCAATAAGTGTGGTCGCAATAAAACTTGCATACACCACAGCCATCAAACGCGCATCGTAAAACCCCACAAAAATATCGCTCGCCAGCATGGCAGCAATCGGCAGTGTCCACCCCCACTTTTTTGGTAGATAGACGCCCGCCCATAAGGCCAAAGCCGCGATCGGTGCAACATTGGGCGCATGCGGCAACAGGCGAGTAATAATGCTGATGAGCAGGAATGATAGCGCGAAAATGAGATTCATACTTCTTCAGAATTCGTCACTAAGTCACGAATTCGTGACTTAGTGACGAATTTAATATTTATTGCATAGCCCCGGTGAACTTCCATTCGACCACATCGCCACTTTTGAGCAAATACTGGTCGGCTCCGACCGCAGGGTACCGACCATTCACCCAATACTGCCAATACTTACTCGTCCCATTTTCCACAGCGCCAATTTTGGTCACCATGGTCCCAAGCCCCTTGTACTCTTTGGTCGCCACGGCAATATCCTTTTGGGCCAACGCCGCCTGCACGGCTTGCAACACGGTTTGACCTTGGGTGAACGCAACATCATTAACAATCGTGATCGTATCATCCCCATAATCCACCATGAGCTGAAAGGCGCGCGCTTGCTGCTCTAAAACCGGTGCCGCAACAGGAGTCGGTTTCTCTGGGATACCCCAAAACAGATACCCTAACACCAAACCCAGGAGAACAAGCCCAAGTGACGGAAGCGTTTTGCGATACAGATGCATAGGAGTATAGGATAGTCGATGAGAGTTGATTATGTCAAAGCCATTGCCGAGCCGATGACATCAATCGGGTGTCGTTTTGAAGAATACCACTTGAGGCCCCGGAGTACTTCCAGATTGCTCGCATCTTTCCATTCTGCCAACTCCATATAGTCCTTCTCGCGGTTATCAAAAAAATCAGTACTCAGTGCCCCGCCCGTAACCGTACACCGGTAGTACAACAGCACTGCATGGAAGTATCGATCCGCATCCCACATTTTGTAAAACGACGTATCGGCGGTAATCAGTTTGCCAACCGCAATCTCGAGCCCAGTTTCCTCCTTTACCTCCCGCTGGAGCGCTTGCGAAATCGTCTCGCCAATTTCGATCCCACCGCCCGGGAAATCATATCCACCCCATTGCTGAGAGAGTAAAATCTTGTTGTCCTGGATGATCACGCCATACACCGATGGACGAAAGGAGAGCCTCTCCGCATCAACGGTGTACAAATTCCCATCGCGATCATGGCAGACAACGGTTGGTGGAATGGGCATATGCTACCGTTTCTTTTGCTGTTTGCGTTCAAGGGCAATCAATTGCGATTCCGCCGCAGCCATAAAATGTGCGGGGTCATCGCCCAATGCCCCGTGGCCACCCACCATTGAAACGAACCCAGTGATAATATGCTTCTTGGCCATCTGTTCAATCCGCTCGTCTATCTCCCCCCGCTCTTCTCCAGTTAATTGCGCTCCGGCGTTTTTCTTTTCCATCAGTGGCTGAATATCGTGGGGAAGCCCACGAGAATGTTCCTGTTTGAACGTCTTTTGCAAGCGATCTATGGGGTAGAGTGGGTCGTCAACGCTGCTCATGACAACCACACCTACACCATTGTCATGTAACTTCTTGAGCATTTCCTGGATTTGGACACTGGAAATATCCCAAATTTCTTTGAGGGCACGCGCGGGATTCTTTAACCAATAGTTTTGTATGGCCTCTTTTGCCGCGACCGCTGGTACCTCGGATTCTGTTTTGGCTGGCGTTGGAAATCGCCGTTTCATGCTTGCGGGGCGACTTGTGAACTGCTTTAAATAGCGCACCCCCATCGGCGCAATCTGATCTGGCCCGATCAAGCCGCTTGGTGCCACCAGAACGATGTCATCAAAAAGATCGGGATTATCGTAGGCGGCTTGGATCAGATTCGATCCACCGTTTGAATGCGTGATGGCGCTCAAGTGGGACAATCCTTTAGAACGGATAACGTCGCGGATGCATGCCGCCTTCCGATGTTCCTCCGACGCAAACTTCCCACCCCCTCGGCGCGGGGTATCCATGGCAATCACGCGGCGACCTTGTTTGTAAAGCTCTTCGAGCGCGGGGCGGTACACTTCCAACGTGCATGCCCAAGCATTTCCAAAAAAAATCGGCTTCTCACTCTTAAGGTTGGGCGGGGTGATGTCAATGACTTCTGCTACTCCGCCTTCTGTCTCGATCTTCTCCCGTTTTGCAAACTGCGCCTCGAATGAACGTTCGTTCTGACTCATCTCGAAGGACATAGGTGTGCTCAAAATATTAAATTTTCTTTAAAAAAACGTAGGAATCATCGTCATCCCAATTTTTTATAATACGGCCACAACGACGGAACCCCAACCTTTTATGGAAGGCTATCGAAGGTTTGTTTATGGTATCACAATCGCTCATTACTTCTCTATACCCTTGTTTCTTAGCAATCGCAATGACTTGTTCGATCAATGCCCGGGCAACTCCATGTCGACGAAACGGTGCTTGGACAAAAATATCCTGAAGGTGGATTTTATTCCAAAGATTGCCCCAAACAAGGTATCCAATAATGCTGTTGTTATGGACAGCCACTAAGCAGCGACGGTCACTGATACACTCACGAATATGCCGCGAGCCCTGCTGCGTATTGTTCGCCCACCACTGCGGCCACGATGCCGTACTCAATCGGATACATGCTGCCGAATCCTTTGAACGTGCAAGTCTGATCATGGACGCGTTGATTAGAGCTGGCTCAGCTCCTCAAGAGCCTGCTCATACCACTTTCTGGCAAACTCTTTTGCTTTTTCGGATTTCATTCGATCATTCAACATGTAATCGAGCTTCTCCTTCATCCACTCTTTGGTCCGACCGTTCTCTTTGTACGTTTTAACCTGTCGGAGCGCCTTTTGTTCAAAAAAACTCAAACAATCTGCATCGCACAACACATTCTGGTCATCGTCACCACCTACTTCGTGAGCAGACACAAGGTGTTTGACGCGACCAATAAAGTCCAATGATGCACCTTCCTTGGCCAGAAACATTCCAACGATGGTTGCCGAAAACTCCTGGTGCATGGCGAGCTTCTTGGAGTCCATGGACCCGTGCTTCCAATCTCCAAACAACGCTCGCTCGATATCATGACTAACGGCCGCGGTGAGTAATGCTTCGTCTGCATCTGGTTTGAGTTTCTTCATCCACTCGGCCGTATTCAATTGATGCTCGATGTCCCGGAGCTTCCCTGTCTTCGTGCAAATATCGACCATGAATTCTTCTGTTTTTTGATAGAAATCCATAGATTATTTTAAATCACGCGACCCGCCGTTTGTCATTCCCGACCTGATCGGGAATCCACGTTTTCTTTTATTTCTGGATCCTCGGGTCCCGCTCGAAGCGAGGCTCGCCAAAGGCGGCAAGCCCGGATGACAAAAGAGATTTTGTAATCATTACCAATCCTTGTGGATATTATAGGCTTCTTTGTACCGGGCCTTTAAATCCAGACACCGTGGTTTATACGAATCCCAAAATTTTTGATACTCAGCCTTGGACAATAGATTGTCATACATATACTGCATCTGATCTTGAACCTTTGCCTGCGTGTCATAGTAATCCAATGGTTTCCCATTTTCGTAGGTAGCCTCAAGCACTTCCTTCTCATTGAACATCCCGTTATAGGGTGGCGGTACTTTAAATTTGTTTTGTAAAATAATTCGATAATTATATTTAACAATCACATCGCGATCAAACAACATCTCGCCAAAATCTTTGAGCGTATCATAGGCCACATCCCGGACTTTGTTGAAAAAAATCTCATACTCCCCTCCAATGGAAATGTACCCATTGGGGTTATGGACATAGTTGCCTTCAAAATTAATGTCGCCGAGCACAAAAAGGTGGCCAATTGCATATTTGAATGCGATTGATGCATCGACTTTGCTCAAGTTTTCTCTCTGCTCCCTTGTCAATTGATCGTAAGACCGAGCGTTAAATTGTTTTGGATAAAGGAATTTGGTCAACTGGAATCGGATCTCTTTAAGCTCATCGGGGTACTTCTTCTCGATAAGGTGCCAAAGTGCTAAGAACTTTGTCTCCGGCACCTTCAAGATATCCTGAGGGACAATATACTCAATGATGGAAAAATCATTCCGGAAAAATGTTTCAAAAAAGGTCCGTAAAAAATCAAACTTTATCGCGTCGCTCGCGATCATGATCGCTTTCTGTTGCGCTGTCTCGGCATTCCATTTAAGCGCCATGTTAAGGCCGCTGACAATAAAAAATCGTGATCGCTTTTTCTGAGCACGGGATAATTCAACAGCAGGAAGAAAGTAGGTAATAAATCGCGCATTCAGTTTGGAATCCAAGTCACCCACCGCTAAATCTTTCTTTGACTTTTTAAATCGGGGCTCGTTAAAACCAATAATGATCGCTTTTTCTTCGGCGTCAATCTGAGCACCCTTAAGATCCTTACGCGCAAGGATGATTTCTTTGCTGTGATCAAATACCAATTTCATACTGGAATTTTACTTTAAATGAATCAAAAAAGCCTTGGAACCATTCGCGCGAATTAGAGAAGGGAACTCGGTCCATATTATTTCACGACTCGTCGGGAGCCTCGATGAGCCCCAGCTTGACCAAACGTGAGCGGATGGCGCCCCTCCGCCGCCCAAAAGCCGTTGAAAGCTCCTCAATGTCACTGCCCGCAGTATACTGCTGCCGAAGCAATTCGTCATCTGCCTTGCTCCAGCTCCGATAAGCATTCGGGTGCTTCTGCCGCAATTGAGCCACAGAGTATGACTTTTGTGGTGTTGGTGTAGTTTGCCTTAGCTGTTTTTCATGTTGTCGATCCACTTTTGACTGCGGATCTTTTGATTGTTTGGAGGGCATTGTTCCGCCGCAGGCGGCAACGAAATTCCCATGCATCGTGGAAAGTTCCTCTGGATTGATGGTACTGAACGCATCCCGGGTTTGTTGGCTCCTCAGCCGGAACCCCTCGTCGCACTCTAACACCTGGGCGTTGACCTGGAGCGCCGTTTTATTCCAGCCCGACAGGTGGAGCCCGGCGAGGCTGCGCACGCGCGACAATGCCACATATCCTTGCCCCTGTACAAAAGCATTTTTCAAATCCACAAAGGCCGCATCCATCGACATCCCTTGGCTTTTGTGGATGGTGATCGCCCACGCCAAACGCAGAGGGATTTGCGAAATCTTCGCTAACACCCTCCCATGTTCTTCCAGAGACCATTCTGCAGGCTCGGCAAGAATAGTCCGACCGCCTTTTGTTTTCACGATCGGGTACTTTGTGTCGGTATCAAAATCAATAACGACACCCAGTGTCCCATTCACAAATGCTCCGGTCATACTATTTTTGGTAAACATGACAGATGCCCCGATTTTCAGCTGCAACTGCTCAGGCGATAAACAGCCGCGCTTGAGCTGTTCGGCCAACGCCGCCCGCCCTGCGAATGTCATCTGGTAGCGCTCTACTGAACCAGGAATGCGTTCGAGCTCAGCGGTATTGATCCGATCGACATCGACATTATGCGTATAGAGTTTAGTGATGTCTTTCGGGAGCGTCCCCGCATCTTTGAGACAGCGCCCCTCAAGATAGGAACAATGCTCTGAGGTCACTTCGTTGCGCCTGAGCGATGTAAGGATCGACAAAAATGTTGCATCTTCTTGACGGTACTGTTCGTGTAAGTAGCAAACAAAGGGGCTCACAGAGGCCCATGCAGAGGAGTCAAACGCAAACTGCGCGTCCGGCTCGCCTTCGCGCGAGATCGGAGGGAGTTGGAAAAAATCGCCAACAAAGATGGTTTGGATGCCACCGAAGGGCTCATCGCGCCGCTTGACCTCGCGGCACACACGGTCGATAGAATCCAACGTGTTGCCGTCCAGCATGGAGATCTCATCAACGATCAGCACGCGGGTCCGCTCGATCCGCTTTGCCACGCGTTCGTTGGAGGCAATCCGATCGATGTCCCAATTCGAAAGGTTTTTGGCAATCCCAATCCCGCTCCAGGAATGGAGTGTCATCCCACCCAAATGCGTGGCCGCAATGCCGGTGGAGGCCGTTACCGCCACATCCACCTTGGCGCTTTTCAAATACCGAACATAGGCGTTGGTGACAAACGTCTTTCCACTGCCGGGCTCGCCGGTTAAAAACACATTTGCGCCCGTTTTGAGAATGTCGAGCGCTTCGGATTGAAGCATAGTTATTCTTTCCGATAAAAGCCGTTGGGTTCGAGTATATCCAGTGGAAGCCGCTCCCCAACCAAAAGATCGGGTCCATGACCTGAAGGAGCTGATGGCGTGCCCTCAACTTGAACGACGAGAAACACCTTTCCTTCTACCACCTCAACCTTAACAGGACAAAAAAAGTATTTAAAACCACGAACGTTCCCCATAAGACTATCAACACTATGCAGTCGCTCCCGTTTAAGATAGACAATTTCTCCGTCCTTTAGTCCAGAACTTGCTATTTGCCGGAGGCCTTTTGGAATATAAGAAAATTCCTCTGAGGTACGCCGATGCACAAATGATGTTGAGCGCTCTGGAATAACTTCCAGAGGCTTTGGTTGTGTGGGTGGTTTTTCTGCCATAAAAACTAACAATATTATTTTCACGCGTCATTATGACGAATAAATTTGGCGTTCTTTGTGTCGCAAACTCTGGCAATACTATCCAACACAATCTCGCCTTTATCAATCAACATGCGCTGAACGATATTCATAAAATTCCGTATGATGTCCGGATTCGACCGTTCTGCATGCCATTGAACACTATAAATCGGCTTCGTTTGATGTCGCATTGCTTGTACACCACATCGTGAAGAACTCGCAAGTAGGGTAAATTCTTCTGGCAATGCAATGGCATCGTTGTGGTGTTGCTCAACAGTAATAAGACGAGATGATTCCTGAAAGAGTGGATCGGGTGTTTCGATTTTTACAGAAGTGATTCCATCCTCAGATTGCGCGTCGGAAATCAATGCCCCACCAAAGATCGCGCCTATGAACTGATGGCCAGCGCAGATCCCCAACACTGGAATTTTTGTTTTTTTAAGCCATTGAAAAGACTTCAATCGTTCTTTGAAATTTCCGTTGTCCCCTTTTGGGGAGGCACTGATGATGACGGCATCGCATGCCTTGATATCTTGTGCATCAATAAACTCTGCATATTCCTCGATGACCGATTCGACACTAAGCCCGACCAATGCATTGCGAATTGCTTCAACAAATCCTCTTTCGGAGGGTTCCGCACTATTGATAATGAGAACGGTCATAATTCGATTCATTCCAACATTCTTAAGAATTTGATAATGATATGAAAAACTGGTGCACGATGGGTTTTTCTAAATATTCAGGGTGAAATGTGCTCACTAGCACATTGCCTTGCTGCGCAAGGATTGGCTCCCCTTCCCGCTGGGCAAGTACAGTAACATCTTTGCCAACGTCGACGATCTTCGGCGCGCGGATAAACACGGCCCGAAGTTGCTCCCCTGTGGGTTCGAACACAACATCCTCCTCAAACGAATGAATCTGTGACCCGTAGGCATTTCGCGAAACCGTGATATCGATCAACTGCAAGGGATCGATTAATTTTTGGGATTCCACGCTCTGCGCTAGAACGATCGCACCGGCGCAGGTCCCGAACACCGCCAACGTCTTTGCCTTCACACGCTGCTGAATTTTTTCCCCCATTCCAATTTCTTTGAGAAATGCCGCGATGACCGTACCTTCCCCGCCAGGGATAATCAGATGTGTGAGAGCATCGAGTTGCTCGGTTTTTATTACGCGCTGCGCTGCCACACCAAGGCGCGCAAGAGCGTGTTCGTGTTCTGCCACATCTCCTTGGAAGGCTAAAATTCCACAGCGCATAATTCAATATTCAATGGTACGTCATTCTGAACTTGCCGGCCCCGCTTAGCGGTGGATTCAGAATCTTATACGACACCCATGATTAAAGATCCTGAAATAAATTCAGGATGACGAGATCATTTATGCGTCGCGCCCAGCCATTTTGAGCGCCAGAGTGCCGATTTCTAACCCCTTCATTGCCGCACCAAGATCTTCCGAAACTTCTGCCAACGTTTTGTAGTCTTGATAATGGGTCGTTGCCTGAACAATGGCTTTGGCGATTTTGGCCGGATTCTCCGCTCCAAAGATGCCCGAACCCACAAATATTCCATCGCTCCCGAGATGCATGAGCAGCGCCGCATCGGCTGGGGTGGCAATACCCCCAGCGGCGAAATTCACCACAGGCAGTCGCCCGTCGCGCGCGACTTCGATCAATAACTCGAGCGGTACTCCCAATTCTTTTGCGTAGACCACTAATTCAGGGTTGGAGAGGCCTTGTGCGTGTTTCATTTGCGACTCAATCGCGCGCTGGTGTTTGACTGCTTCCACGACATTACCCGTTCCGGCCTCCCCTTTGGTGCGGATCATACTCGCGCCTTCTGCGATGCGCCGCAACGCCTCTCCAAGGTCTCGACATCCACACACAAATGGAATTTGAAACTTCGTCTTATCAATATGGTATGTATCATCCGCCGGGGTCAATACTTCGGATTCATCGATAAAATCAATTTCAAGCGCTTCCAAAATCCGCGCTTCCACAAAATGGCCAATACGCACTTTGGCCATAATCGGGATGGTTACGGCACTCTTAATTTGCTTAATGAGTTTTGGGTCGCTCATGCGCGCCACGCCGCCCTCGACGCGGATCTTGGACGGGATCCGCTCCAGCGCCATCACTGCACACGCTCCCGCCTCTTCGGCAATGCACGCTTGCTCGACGGTTGAAACATCCATAATCACACCACCTTTGAGCATTTGAGCTAAACGGATTCCTTGAATGTTCTTCATACAATTCTTTTATTCATCAACCAATAGACAACAGAACGATGCGCAATCACAAAAATTTTTCGAAACGACCCTCGATACGAAACACAATCCGATAATCGCCGACACGTAACTTGCGATATCCTTTTAGTGATCGCCGCAAGGGGATACCAAAAATTTCAGGATACACAGACAACTTTTGTTCGATCGCCTGGCGGATTCGATCTTGTGCTGTCGATGATAAACGAGGAATATCATCGACAACAACTTGCCGTTGGTAGACAATGGAGTAAATTATCTCTACACCTTGTTGTGCGCAACAAATTTGGCATCTTCAGTATCACGCGCCTGCGCAATACGATCAAGCACAATGTCCTCCTCGGTTTCTAATGCAGACTGTATGAGCCCAAGCGCCTTTGTCGCGGTCGGGACATGATCGCGACGTGCGAGTTGTTTGAGCGCCGCATCGACTTGGTTGGGCAAACTAATATTAATACGTCGTTTTGTTGTAGGCATATTAAAAATTGGAGCTATGAATATGTATTGAGTGTATCAAAAGTGTATCACCTCGGTCAATCCATGCTGATCGATGTTGAGCCTTGGGTGGTTCGGGCCGTCTTGAACTTCGCAAGAGTCATCTCCGCCCGCTCAGTGAAAAAACCATCTCCCTTTTCACCCTCCACCGTAACAATCATACGCGATCCAGTGTCGATACAATGCTTTAGTACGGCCCGAATCGGCTGGAGATATTCAACCATCTCTTCGAGTGTGGTTGTGGTGTTCAACCTTCTTGATACTTCGGCAACAACAGACTTCATCACATCGACCGTAATGCCGCGGAATGCCCGTATCCAGACCTCTTGTGGAATCACGCTGGTATCGGTAAAATCTGTAAATTTTTGACCAACGGTTTTAGCAAAAAGCGCATCGAGCACCTCGACATACCAGCCCAGGTCTTCATTAAACGATGCATCATCAAAGAAATAAGCAAGGACTTGATCGATTTCTCGTATCCGCTTCTTCAATAGCACATCGTTCTTCGCGTCAATGCTCCCGAGAAGCGTTTTAATTTTTCCATCAATATGTTGGAGTTGCTCCAGAGACTTCTCCGACCGTCTTCGCTGTTGTGTCGCCCGCGAGCGCTCGCTAAACGTTTTCTTATCATGATAATCCATTTGATAGAATTCGAAATCATCATCCGGTAGTAATGGTATTATTTTTACCTCTTGAATTACCTGATTCAATGCCGCCGTCTGTTCAATAATCCAGCCTTGGATTTCTCCCCGTATGATCTTTTCCCAAGCCTCATCGACCTTCTGTATGTTAAATTGCTGGAACGTAATAGAAAGACTCATAGAATTTGTGATTTCTCGGGGAACTTTCCCTTACGGATCCATTGAACCTGACTAGAGGGGGTTCTGTTATACGAGGGATTGTAGTCGATGTTTAGCAATGACGCGCAGAAGACGTCGATGAAGTCCTCGATTGGC
>OBOI01000246.1_pt1 | contig 20984 bp, 1 predicted proteins | sample 1670151 | NCBI WGS metagenome assembly OBOI01 (sample SAMEA104232303, study PRJEB22302) | sediment metagenome | biome: forest; feature: aquifer; material: sediment | place: USA | collected 2011-08-07 | depth 0.01 m | reverse complement strand
TGCGTCTTCCTGGCGCTTGCGGTCGGTGATGTCCACGAGGACGCCGTGATAGAACGTCTCCCCCGTGGCGTCGTCAACGCAGACGTAGCAGCTGTCCAGCACCGTGCGCACCGCCCCGTCCGGGCGCACGATTTCAATTTCGAAGTCGCGCACCGCGCCCGTCTTGTCGAGGATATCCAGCTCTTCCATGCGCCGTTTCGGATCGGCGATCATGTCTGACAGCGAATACGACCGCAGGTCGTGCATGGTGCGGACGCCAAGCATCGACAGGAAGGCCGGATTTGCGTCAACCACCACCCCGCGGGCACTCGTGATGTAGAACGCCTCGCGCAGGTTCTCCATCAGCGCGGTCAGCGCGGCGTGGTGCTTCAGCGACCTGAAGCGTGGCGAGGGCTCTGCCGGGTTCCTCATGGGGCGGGTGCTGGTGGAGAATCTGGCACCGCCGGCACCGCGGCGGCGAACGACAGATTGTCTACCGGCTTGAGTTTCAGGTTGCGATGAAAATTGCGGTCGAGGACGGCAACATCTTCGTAGAACATCAGGGAAGCCATACAGGTTGCTTTCGGCGTGCTGGCCGGGGGCGCGGGCTGGAAAGTCGAATGCTAGCGGAGAAAGACCTGACGAATTCTGTCAACTGCTGAGAATTGTGACCTGGCTAACGGTTTTCGATTTCGGCGCAGAAGCTATAGCCTTCGCCGTGTTCGGTGCGCACCGGCAACTCGATGCCAAGCTCGGTTTTCCAGCGGCGGCGCAGGCGGCTGACCAGCGTATCGAGCCGGCGCAGGTCATAGCTGAGCCAGTCGGCGCCGAAGGCCGCCACGATGCTGCGTCGGCTCACTTTCTCCCCGGCGTGACCGGCGAGCAAAGTCATCAGGATCAGCTCCTGCGACGATAACTGTATGCCGCGACCGTCGGGCGCGTGCAGCATTTTCCGGTTTGCCAGCAGGCGCCAGCCGCAGGGAAGACGCCGTGCCAACGATCCGATGAAGGCGGACAGTTCGGTGAGCTTGATCGGCTTGACCAGATAATGGTCGGCACCGCCGCGCAGCCCCTGGAGCTTGTCTTCCGTGGCGCTGCGAGCGGTGAGCATCACGATGCCCATGCCGGGCTGACTGCGGCGCAGATCGGCTGCGACCTCGAAGCCGTCGCCATCGGGCAGGCCTACGTCGATAACGGCGATGTCGAACTTCTCGGCGGCGATCTGGCGGTCGAAATCGGCGACAGTGGCGGCCTGGACCACGATGTAACCCTCGGCGACGAGGAAGGCCGCAATTTCCTCGCGCAAGTCGTTTTCGTCTTCGAGCAGTACCAGGCTGGTCATATTTCCGGATTCAGGTGCAAGTCGCGGCAATGTTACCGAACGGAGGGGAAATTCCAAGGAATATCTTCTGCGCGAATAGCACCTTCGGCATGTCAGGAGTTGACAGACGAAAACCACACTTCGCTCGTTAGAATTGCGCACGAAGGGGATGGCGGGCTCGTTATTTGTCCGCTTTCGGTGCCAGATCCGCACCGGCGTACCGGATGTCCCCGGCTTCAAACAAAAGCTGCTTAAGCTATAGAGGTGAATTTATGCGCAAAATGCCCGCTCCCCATTCTGCCAACTCGACGTCCAAGTCCCGCCGACGCCCTCGCAAGCACATGATTGCACTGGAACAGCGCATGCTGTTCGACGGTGCTCCGCTGACTGACATCATCCCCGCGCCGCATTATGCGGCGGTTCCGGATACCCCCGCTGCCCCAGCCGAACTCGTCGTCGTCGACGCCGCGGTTCAGGACTGGCAGACCCTGGCTCAGGGCGTGCGTCCCGGCGCAGAAGTTCTGGTCCTCGACCCGGCGCGCGACGGCATTGCCCAGATCGGCGAAAAACTCCAGCAGATGGGGCAAGCCACCGCGCTCCACATCTTGTCCCACGGCGAGCAGGGCCGGCTCGACATCGGCAACCGGATCATCGGCAATCCGGCGCTTGACAGCGACGCCACGCTTTCCGCCGAACTCGCCGCCTGGCGCGAACACCTTGCCCCCGGCGCCGACATCCTGCTCTACGGCTGCGACATCGCCGCCGGCGACGCCGGAGCAACGCTGATCGCTCGCATTGCCGATCTCACCGGCGCCGACGTCGCCGCGTCGACCGACGTCACCGGTGCCGCCGCTCGCGGCGGCGACTGGTCGCTGGAAGCGGCCACCGGCAGTATCCAGGCCACCCTGCCCTACACGCCGGAACTGCTCGCCGGCTATAACGGCCTGCTCACCCCGGGTGCCGGCAACGCCCTGGTCAATGGTCTCGGCGGCAGCTACGGCTTTGGCGAGAACGCCCATACGCGCAACGACGATACGGCGACCGGCGCCATCAGCATCACCAGCGTGTTCTCGCAAGGCGTGCAGTTCGGCGCTTCGACCTACACGTCGATGTACATCAACAACAACGGCATGATTACCTTCGGCACCGCCTATGGCGGGTTTACGCCGAACGGTCTCAGTACCGGAGTGGCGGGTGGGTCCGGCTACATTCCGTCGATCGCCCTGTTCTGGACCGACCTGGATACGCGGGCCACCACATCGACCACGTCCGGCGGCAATTCCCGCGGCACCAACCTCGTCTATTGGGACCTCGACACCGTTAACCACGTGATCACCGTCACCTGGGACGACGTCGGCGAATACAACAGCCGCACAGTACCGCATATTGCCGGCCAGATCCGTCTGTGGGATGTCGGCAACAAGAACATGGACATCGAGTTCCGCTACGAGTTCACCGACCCGCTGGCCACCCACACGGTGACCGCCGGCTGGAACGTCGGCAGGACCGGCGGCGTCGCCGGCACCGACTACTACGAAATCCCGCGCATGAGCGGTTCTTCCAGCGGCGGTTACAACGTTCTATCCGACCTCGATACCCGCGCCGGCAACTACAACAGCCAGGTCGGCGTCTGGTACTGGGGCCTGCGCAGCGGCTCGGTGCTGCCCCCCGGCCCCGGCGGCGCCATCAACTCGCCGCCCACCGTTTCCAACAGCACCGTGGCGGGCACCGAAGACACCACGCTCACTTTAACCAGCAGCAATTTCACCTCGGCCTACGCCGACGCCGAGAGCACGGCGCTCAACAAGATTCAGATTGCCACCTTGCCGTCGAACGGCACCTTGCGTCTGAGCGGCACGGCCATTACGGCCAACCAGGAAATCACCGCCGCCAACCTCGGCAACATCACCTTCGTCCCCAACGCCAACTACAACGGCTCGACCAGTTTCACCTGGAAGGCCAGCGACGGCACCGCCTACTCCGGCAGCGCGGCGACCATGACGCTCAACCTCGCCGCGGCGAACGATGCGCCCACGGCCTATTCGGCCCTGACGCTGCCGGCCATCAACGAGGACAATTCGACCAATGCCGTCGCCGTCAACGGCATCACCGGCTTGTCGAGCTTCAGCGATCCCGATAGCGGCGCCGTCAAGGGCATCGCCATTTACGGCGCCGACAGCAGCAACGGCACCTGGCAGTACACGACCAACGGCAGCACCTGGAACGCCTTCGGCACGCTGTCCACGTCCAGCGCACGCCTGCTGCGCGGCGACGACGCCAACACCAAGATACGCTTTGTGCCCAACGCCAACTGGAACGGCACCGCCACCTTCAGCTACTACGCCTGGGACCAAAGCTCCGGCGCCAACGGCGCCAGCGCTGCCGTCACCAGCAACGGCGGGGCCACCGCGTTCAGCAGCAACACCGGCACGGCCACCATCACCGTCAACGCGCTCAACGATGCGCCGTCATTCACCAAAGGCGCCAACCAGACCGTCAACGAAGATGCTAGCGCCCAGACGGTGACGACATGGGCCACGGCGATTTCCACCGGGCCCGCCAACGAAAGCAGCCAGAGCATCACGGGTTTCACGGTCACCAACAACAGCAATGCCCTGTTCTTGGTGCAACCGGCCATTGCCGCCAACGGCACGCTGAGCTATACGCCGGCGGCCAATGCCAGCGGTACCGCCACCGTGACCGTCAGCGTCAGCGACAACGGCAGCAACGTTTCCCCCAACGCGAACATCAGCGCCACCCAGACCTTCACCATCACCATCAACCCGGTCAACGACGCGCCCGGCATCAGCAACAGCCCGGCCCTGGCCGCGGTGAACGAGGATACGGCCAGCCCGGCCGGCGCTGCGATTTCCACCCTGGTGACCATTACCGACGTCGATACCGGCGGCTCCCTGGGCGGCATCGCCATCGTCGGCAACGCCGCCAATGCAACCACGCAAGGCCGCTGGCAGTATTCGTCCGACGGCGGCGTGAACTGGCTCGATATGCCGGCGGTCACCGACGGCAACACTGCGCTGGCGCTTTCCGCCGCCAGCAAGCTGCGTTTCGTCCCCGTCGCCAATTTCAACGGTACCCCCGGCGCCCTGTCCGTCCGTGCGCTGGACAACAGCTACGCGGCCGGTTTTACCAGCGGCGCCACCCTCGTTCGCGTCGATACCGCCACGCGCGGCGGCACCACCGCCATTTCCGGCGAAACCACGCTCAAGACCATCGCCACCAGCGTTACCGCCGTCAATGACGCGCCCGTCGCCAGCGGCGCCGCGACCCTGGCCGCGATCAACGAGGATGTCGTCAGCGGCAGCAACGGCGGCACCCTCGTCTCCACGCTGTTCGCCGCCAACTTCAGCGACGCCACCGACACCGTCAGCGGCGGCAGCAGTGCCAATACGTTCGCCGGTGTCGCCGTCGTCGGCAATACTGCCTCCGCCGGCCAGGGCACCTGGGAGTATTCGAGCAACGGCACCACGTGGACGGCCATCGGCACCGTATCCGACAGCGCGGCGCGCACCCTGCGGTCCACCGACACCCTGCGCTTCAATCCTGCGGCCAATTTCAACGGCACGCCGACCGGCCTGACCGTGCGACTGATCGACAGCACCGCCGCCGTCAGCACCTTCGCCAGCGTCAACACCTCGACCAACGGCAGCAGCACCGCCTACAGCACCGCGACCGTGGTTGCCGGGATCACGGTCAACGCCGTCAACGATGCGCCGACGCTGACCAGCATCGCGGCGCTGACCGGCGCCACCGAAGATCAGCCGTATACCTTCAGCTATGCAACGCTTGCCGCAGCCGCCAACGAAGCGGATGTCGATGCCGGTGCCACGCTGTCGTTCCGCATCGAAGCGGTCAGCAGCGGAACGCTGACCAAGAACGGCAACGCCGTCGTTGCCGGTACGACGACGCTCGCCAGCGGCGAAAGCCTGGTGTGGACGCCGGCGGCCAACGCCAACGGCACCCTCAACGCCTTTACCGTCAAGGCGCTGGATACCGCCAATGCCCTGTCTGCGACACCCGTCCAGGTCCAGGTGGTCGTTGCCGGCGTGAATGACGCGCCGACGGCGGCATCGGCAACGGCAAGTCTGGCTGCGGTGGCGGAGGACACCACCAATCCGGCCGGCGATACCGTCGCCAACCTGTTTGCCGGCAAGCTCGCCGACACGGTCGACAACCAGACCGCCAACACCGGCGGCAGCACTGCCAATGCACTGGCCGGCGTTGCCATCACCGCCAACGCCGCGCCGACCAGCAGCGGCGTCTGGCAATGGTCCTCCGACGGTACCAACTGGAACAACGTCGGCGGCGTCGCCGACAGCATGGCGCGCACGCTCAAGACCACCGACCGCCTGCGTTTCCTGCCGGCCGCCAACTACAGCGGCACGCCGACCGGCCTCACCGTGCGACTGATCGACAGCGGTACGGTCCCCGTCACGTCCGGCGCCACGGTCGACCTTTCCAACGACACGACCAAGAGCGGCGGCAGCACCATCTACAGCAACAGCAGCAACATTGTCACGCTCGGCACCAGCGTTACGGCGGTCAATGACGCCCCGGAACTGGTGCTGTCGCGCAACACCGCCAACTACACCGAAAACGACGGCAGCTACTATGTCGACGGCGCGCTGCTGATCAACGATGCCGACGGCGGCACCATCAGCGGCGCAACCGTTACTGTCGGTACCGGCTTCAATTCCGCGCAGGACACGCTTCTGCTCGGCAACGTAAGCGGCGCCGTCGTCACCTGGAGCGGTACCACGGGCAGCGTGGCCATCACCAACGGCCCGACCATTACCGCCAGCTACAACAGCACCACCGGCGTTCTCGCGCTTTCCGGCAACGGCTCCAACACCGATTACCAGACGGCATTGCGGGCGGTGAAGTACGCCAACTCCAGCGAACTGCCCACCACCACGGCGCGCGCCATCACCATGACGCTGGGCGGCAACGCCCAGGCGCTGAACATCAACGGCGTCAACCACTATTACCAGTACGTGTCGGGCAGCTACACCTGGTCTTCCGCCTTCACCGCCGCTGCGGGCCAGACCTTCAACGGACTCACGGGCTATCTGGCGACGATCACCTCGTCCACCGAGAACGATCTCATCCGCCAGAAGCTCCAGGCCGACGCCTGGATGGGCGCGTCCGACGACTATTCCCGCATCAACACCGCGACCGGTACGACCACCTATGCCAACCAGGCCAATGCCGAGGGCCATTGGTATTGGGTGACCGGCCCCGAAGCCGGCACCAATTTTTCCAATGGGAACGGCAGCCCGGTGACCGTATCCGGCAGGTACGCCAACTGGAATGGAGCCGAGCCGAACAACTCCGGCGGCGAGCATTACGGCGAGATCTATTCGTCCGGCGCATCCGGACGATGGAACGACCTGCCGAACTCCAACAGCTTGGGCTACGTCGTCGAATTCAACGACGCCAGCAGCGTTGCCAACAACTTCAGCAAGACGGTTACCGTTACCCCGATCAGCGTCAACGACGCCCCTGCGTTCGGCGCGACACCCACCACGGCGACGGTGAACGAAGACACCGCCCTGGTGTTCAGCAGCGGCAACGGCAACCGTATTACGCTCGGCGACGTCGATGCCGGCAGCAACACGCTGGACATGACGCTGACGGTCGCCAACGGCCGACTCACCGCGGGCGCTAACAGCAACCTGATCACCGCTGGCGCCAATGCCAGCACCACCTTCACAGCGCGCGGCACCCTCACGCAGTTGCAGGCCATGCTCGACGGCCTGAGTTACCAGGGCAACGCCAACTGGTATGGCGCCGAATCGCTGTCGGTTTCCGTCAATGACCGCGGCTTTTCCGGCACCGGCGGCGCGCAGACCACGGTCAAGACCGTGGGCATCACCGTCAGCCCGGTCAACGATGCGCCGACCAGCGCCGCTGCCAGCCGTACCATGGCCGAAGACATCGCCTATACGTTTGCGGCGTCCGACTTCGCCTTCAGCGATGTGGACAACGGCGACAGCCTGGCCACCGTCAAGGTCACGGTGCTGCCCGTCGCCGGCAGCCTGACGCTCTACAACGGCACCAGCGATGTCGCCGTCACGCTCAACCAGGAAATCGCCGTTGCCGACATCGTTGCCGGCAAGTTCAAATACACGCCGACTGCCAATAGCACGACAAGCCGAAACTTCAGCTTCCAGGTCAAGGACAACAACAGCACCGGCGGCGCGAACGGCGTGCTGTCCAGCGCGGCGCAAACCTTCACGTTCAGCTTCAACGCGGTGAACGATGCGCCGGTGCTGGGTCGCACCAACAACATCTATAACTATTTCGAGGATGCGGACGCGGCCAACAACGCGGCGGTGCAGGTCGTCGAAAGCACCATCACGGTCACTGACCCGGACAGCCCGACGAGCTTCAACGGCGGCTTCCTGCAAGTTGCCGTCACCGCCAACGGCGCGCCGGAGGACTGGCTTTCGGTCAAGAGCGGCATCAACAGCATCACGGTGGTGGGCAGCGCCGTGTCGTACTCCGGCACCCAGATCGGCACCATCGATGCGACCTACAACGGCTCGGCCGGCAGGACGTTGAAGATCGCGCTGAACGCCAATGCCTCCGCCACCGCCGTCCAGGCCCTGGCGCGCTCCATCGGCTACGCCAACAAGTCCGATGCGCCCAGCCTCGTCCAGCGCAGCATCACCTTCACCCTCAACGATGGCGGCAATAGCGGCAGCGGCGGGCCATTGAGCGGCACCGCGGTCACGCCGATGGACATCGGGTCCGGCAACGACGCGCCGACCAGTGCCTCATTAACGCGCAGCCTGGCCGAAGACACCCCCTACACCTTCCGCCTGACCGACTTCGCGTTCGCGGACAAGGACAACCAGACCTTCAGCAGCGTGGTCATCACCGCCCTGCCCGCCGGAGGCACGCTAAAGCTGAACAACGTCAGCGTCACGCAAGATCAGGAAATTACTGTCGCCGACATCCAGGCCGGCAAACTCGTCTTTACACCGGCCGCCAACGACACGACCTCGCGCAGCGTGAGTTTCGAGGTCAAGTCGAGCGCGACGGGCTTCTCCGATCTCAGCGCCGCCTATACGGCAACCTTCAACGTCACGGCGATCAACGATGCGCCGACCGTCAGTTTCGCCAACGCCTCGCTGCTGGTTCAGGTCAACCAGCCTATCGACATCGGTACGCGGGCCGCGGCGCCGGTGCTTTCGATGGCCGATGCCGATGCGGCTCCGGGGACTGTCACCGTCACGCTGTCGACGATAGCCGGCTATGGGCAGTTGAGCACGGGCGGCGCGTTCTATAGCGCTGGCGACGCCCACCTGACGAAAACCGATACGGTCGCCAACATCAATACCTGGCTTGCCGGACTCAAGTACCAGTCGGCCTTTACCTATGCGGCCAAGTCCGATACGCCGGATCGCATCACGATCACGATCAGCGACAACGGCAATACCGGTTCCGGCGGCGCCAGAACGGCGACCCGCACGATCCCGGTCATCGTAACAACGACTGCGCCGGCGGTCGGCGGCGACTTCAATGCCGTGCTGGAAGACGATCCTGCCGGCCTGGAAGTCACCCAGTTGCCCAACAGGGCTGCGTTGCCGGCCTCCGGTACGATGGCCTATTCCACCAGTAACTGGACGTCGAACACCAGCGGCAACAATGGCAGTTGGTCCACGAACGGCAGCGGCAATCTGGTCTACCAGCCGCCGGCCAATGCCTACGGCACGGTAACCTTCATCTATACCGGCGACGATACGACTGCCAAAACCTTCGTCATTTACGTCGCCCCGGTCAACGACGCGCCGACGGTGATCGGCGCCGGCGACAGCAATACCTTTACCGAACCCGCCGGCAGCGGCGGCGGCACGGTAGCAAATGGCGTCACCGTGGCCTCGGCTCTGACGCTTAACGACATCGACAATACCCAGCTTGCCAGCGTCGCGCTGCGTATCGCCTCGGGTTATGTCGGCGGCGATACGCTGGAAATGACGAACGACGCCGGCGGCAAGATTGCCCAGTCCTTCGACGCAACCACCGGCATCCTGACCCTGACGGCAGTGGGCGGCCAAACGCCGTCTCATGCCAATTTCCAGACCGCTCTGCAATCGGTCAAGTTCTACAGCACCAGCGACAACCCGACCGCGGCGACACGCGGCATCCAGATCGTCGCCAACGACGGCGAAGACGACAGCCTCGTCGCCACCGCCTCCGTCACTGTCGTTCCCGCGAACGATGCGCCGGGCGAACCCACGGTCGGCGGGACGGCGCCGACGACGTCCGCGGTCAGTCTTACGCTCAACGAAGATATCGCCCAGAACTTCGATCTTGTCGCCACCGATCCTGAGGCCGATACACTGACCTATTCGATTACCGGCGCCGTCGACGGCGTTGCCACCGACGCCAACGGCAATACGGCTCGCATCGTCGGCAACCGCCTGACCATCACGCCGGCGGCCGACTGGAACGGCTCCACCAGCTTCACCTTGCGCACCAGCGATGGCGCCGCGAATACCGATATCGCACTGAACGTCACCCTCACCGCCGTTAACGACGCGCCCGCCTTCACGGCAACCGGCGGCAATGTCACGGTGGCCGAAGACAGCGGCGCCTATTCCAACGCCTGGGCGACCGCTATTGGTACCGGGCCGGCCAACGAATCGGCGCAGACGCTCACCTGGCATGTCGCCAACGACAACAACAGCCTCTTCAGCACCCAGCCGGCCATCGTCAATGGCACGCTGAGCTTCACCCCCGCCGCCAACGCCAACGGCGTGGCCACCGTGACCGTCAGTCTTTCGGACAACGGCGGCACGGCCAACGGCGGCGTCGATACCACGCAGGACGTGACCTTCACCCTGCGTCTTACCCCGACCAACGACGCACCGACCTTCGATGGCGCCACCGTCACCGCGCTGACCAACATCGCCATGACCGAAGACACGGCGACGACGATCACGCTCGCTTCGTCGAACCCGGCCAACGAAGCCGACGCCGTGACCTACGTTCTGTGGAACGGCACGCAGGAAGTCATGACGGCCACCGACGCAGGTTCTCACGTCACCGCCACGCTTTCCGGCAGCGTGCTGACGCTGACCCCGGCGGCGAACTACAACTCCGCCAACCCGGCCATCACCTTCACCGTTCGCGCCAAGGACAGTTTCGGCGCCGCGACCGACCAGGCCGCGACCATCGCCTCGGTGGCCGCGGTCAACGACGCGCCGGCCATCTCCAGTACCGCCATCAGCCGCAGCTATATCGAGAACGCCGCGGCGACCGCCATTCACCCGGACATCGCCCTGGCCGACGCCGCCGATGCGCCCGCGAACTTCAACGCCGGCTACCTGCACGTCGCGGTGGTCGATGACGGTGACGGCACGACGACTTATGCCCAGGATCAGCTTTCGATACTGGCGGCCGGCAATATCACCGTCAGAGCCGGCACGGTGTCCTACAACGACCATGCCATCGGCAGCGTCGATGCCACCTATGACGGCGTCAATGGCCATGCGCTGCGGGTGAACCTGAACACCGCCGACGCCACCCAGGCCGCGGTCAATGCCCTGGCGCAGGCCATCGCTTACCGCAATACCTCCGACACCCCCAATACGGCCTTGCGCCGCGCTTCCTACACCTTCAACGACGGCGGCAACAGCGGCAGCGGCAGCGCCCTGTCGGCCACGCTGGACGACAGCATCGACGTCGTCGCCGTCAACGACGCGCCGACCGCCAACGACTTTAGCTACACGGTGACTTCGCGCAACGGACTCAATACCTTCAACTGGAAAAACCTGTCCACCGCCGCCGACGCCGAAAGCGACCCGCTCACCGCCGCCATCGCCACCCAGCCCGGCAAGGGTTCGCTGACGATCAGCGGCGACAACCTGCTCTACACGCCGACGCCCGGCCAAAGCGGCAGCGATACCTTCCACCTGACCATCAGCGACGGCAACGGCGGCACCCGCGACATTACCGTCACGGTTGCCGGCATCGACACCGTAACGCCGGCGCTCACGGCCACCAGTCCCGCCGACAATGCCACCGCCGTCGCCAGCGACGCCAACATCGTGCTGACGTTCGACAAGTCGATGGAAGCCGGCACCCGCAACGACATCGTCTCCACGCGCAGTTTCCGTCTCTACAAGACGGCCGGCAACGTGCTGGTCGAGACCATCGCCGCCGGCGACGCCACCAAGGTCAGCTATAGCGGCGCCGACGTCATCATCAATCCCGCTGCGGTTCTGCTCGACAACACCGAGTACTACGTGCTGGTCGACGATAACGCCGTGGAAAGCGCGCCCGTCAACGATGCCAACGGCAATCAGGTGGTCGGCATCGGCAACTACGCCGGCATCGCGGCGACCACCGCCCTGAGCTTCACCACCGGCACGTTCACGCCGACGCACGGCGGCGACGGCTCCGGCAGCGGCTTCGACTTCGTCAACAAAACCCCCGTCCCGCTGGCCACCTCGGTCGAGACCAACGTCGTCACCGTTGCCGGCATGACGGGCGCGGCGCCGATCTGGATCAACGGCGGCGAATACGCGATCTCCACCGACAACGGCGCCACCTGGGGTGCCTGGACCAGCGACATCGGCGCCATTGCCAACGGCAACCGCGTCAAGGCGCGCCTGACGTCGTCGGCCACCGTCGCCAGCGACGCCACGCTGACCGTGCATGTCGGCGGCAACTTCACCGAAAGCTTCACGGCCACCACGCGCACGAACGTTGCGCCCGCCTTCGCGGTGACCACACAGAACTTCAACGAGGACGGCACGCAGACGCTGACGCTGGCCGCCACCGATGCTGATGCCGGCACCTATGCCAGCGGCGGTACCTATGCCGACGCCGGCACGCTGGCCTACAGCATCGTCACCGCCGGCAACGCCAATTCCGTGCTGGCGACGCTCAACGGCGCCCAGCTCACGCTGACGCCGGCGGCGAACTACAACGGCGGCCCGGTGGCGATCACCGTGCGCGCGACCGACGGCATCGCCAGCACCGATACGACCTTCAACGTCAATATCGCGCCGGTCAACGATGCGCCGAGTTTCGCCGCGGGCACCGACATCACGGTGCTGGGCACGGCGGGCGTGCAGGTGCGCAGCTCGTGGGCGACGGCAATCGCCAGCGGCCCGGCCAACGAAAGCGGCCAGGCCCGGACCTTCCACGTTACCGCCACCGATACCAGCCTGTTCAGCGTCCAGCCGAGCATAGACGCCGCGGGTAACCTGAGCTTCACGCCGGCCAACCTGAACGGTACGACGACGGTCACGGTTTATGCGACCGACGACGGCAGCGGTGCGCCGCCGAACGTCAATACCTCGGCGTCCCAGACCTTCAACGTCACCGTGGTGCGCGTGAATACGCCGCCCACGCTGGGCGGCGGCGCTGACATTCCGGCCGGCGGCTCCACGCCGACCGCAACCTGGACCGAGGCCGGCCCGAGCGTGCTGACCAGCAATACCGCGGTGGTCATCGCCCCGGGCATATCGCTCACCGACGACAATTTCGTCGGCAACTACAAGGGTGCGACGCTGACCGTGGCGCTGGCCGGCAGCCGCGCGGAAGATCAACTGAGCATCGCGGCGGCCAACGGTATCGCCCTCACCGGCGGCGCCGGCAGCACCTCCGGCGGCGCGATCACCTACAACGGCCATACCGTCGGCACTTACGCCAGCACGGACGCCGGACGCACGCTGACCATCAGCTTTACCGACGGCGCGGCCATCCCCGTCACTGCCGGCGACGTCACTGCCGCCGCGGTGCAGGCGGTGATGCGCAACATCACCTACTTCAACAACTCGCAAAACCCCGACACCACCGACCGCGCCGTCAGCTTCAGCTTCAACGACGGCAGCGGCACCGACAACGGCGCCAACCCGACCGGCACGCTCGCCTATGCGGTGCAGGTACGCGCGACGAACGACACACCGACCGACATCGTCTTCGGCACCTCCGCCGATCCGGCGCTGGGCAGCTACGGCACCACCGTGGTCGCCGCCGGCAACAGCCTGGTGAACGGGCTGGGCAACGTCAGCGGCGGCAGCGCCGGCTTCGGCGAAACCCTGGTCACGGTGGGCGACGACGGCTCCGACCGGATCGACGTGTCCAGTGTCTTCAGCCACGGCTTCAACTATTTCGGCACCACGTACAGCGGGACCAACCAGTTCTTCGTCGGCTGGAACGGCTACGTCACCTTCGGACGGGGCAACAGCTCCTACACGCCTTCCGGCATCAGCCAGTCCACCGTGCCCATCATTGCGCCGATGTACCTGGACTTCGATACCCGCGGCGGCGCCTCGACCGATCCCAATGCCCTGACGGCAGGGAATTCGACGCGCAGCAACCGCATCTACGTCGATAAGGACGCGGTCAACCACGTCGTCACCATCACCTTCGACGACGTCGGCGAATACAACCGCCGCACCGACCGCGCCGACGCCTTCCAGATCAGGTTGTGGGATAGATCGGTCGAGGGCGTCGCCAGCACCTACGGCAACTTCGACATCGAATTCCGCTACGAATACATCGGCTGGGCGCAGCACGGCTCCTGGACGTCCGCCGGCTGGTCGGCGGGCGACCGTACCAACTATTCCGAAATTGCCGGATCGATGACCTCGGCGATGGCCAATCTGGCCACCGCCACCAACATCGACCATCCGGGCGTGTTCCTCTGGCAGGTGCGCGGCGGCGCGGTTTCGGCGGCCGGCGTCAGCGTCGACGAAAACTCGGCGGCCGGCACGGTGGTCACGCCGCTGGCGACGGCCGACGTGGATAACACCGGATTCACCTACAGCTTCGTTACCGACGGCAACGGCGTCGTGCAGAACGCCGGCGGACGTTTCGCCATTTCCGGCAGCAACCTGGTCGTCGGCAGCACGCCGATCGACTACGAAACCGCAACCTCGCACGCGGTCACCCTGCGCACCACCGATGCCGGCGGACTCTATGTCGACAAGACCTTCACCATTCCGGTGAACAACGTCAATGAAACGCCGACGGCGACCGCCTTCAGCGGCAGCACCAACGAAGACACCGCGCTCTCCGGCAGCCTGGTCAACCGGGTCGCCGACGTCGACGCCAACGACAAGACCTCGGGCAATTTCAACGGCACCTTCAGCGTCGTGACGCAGCCGGCGCACGGCCGTCTCGTCCTGAATCCCACCGGCGGCTTTACCTACACGCCGGACGCGAACTGGAACGGATCGGACAGCTTCACCTGGAAAGCCACCGACCGCGGCGGGCTGGCGACGGCCAACACCACGGCGACCATCGCCGTCGCTGCCGTCAATGACCCGCCGGTCGTGGCCAATGCCATTGCCGCCCAGACCTTCGGCAACACCGTGGGCAACGGCGGCGTGTGGACCTATCTGGTGCCGACGAACACCTTCTCGGATGTCGACGGCGATACGCTGACCTTCCAGGCCGCCACGCTGGCCGACGGTTCGGCCTTGCCGGCATGGCTGCATTTCGATGCCGCCACGCACACCTTTACCGGCAACCCGCCCAACAGCGTTTCCAGCCTCGACCTGCGCGTCGCTGTGGCCGATGGCCATGGCGGCACGGCGAATGCCACGTTCCGTCTGAGCATTCCGGCCGGTGCCGCCAACGATACGCCGACGCTCGCGCTCGCCATTCCCGACCAGACCTGGAGCGGCAGCGGCGTCAAGAGCTATCAAGTCCCGGCCGGCAGCTTCAGTGATGCCGATGCCGACACGCTGACCTATAGCGCCACGTCGGCGGCCGGCGCCGACCTGCCGTCCTGGCTCGTCTTCGACCCGACCACGCGCACCTTCAGCGGCAACCCGCCCACCGCGGCAGGCAACGTCAGCTTGCGCGTCACCGCCCGCGATCCGCTCGGCGCCTCGGTCGCCGACGACTTCGTCATCACCTGGAGCAGTGCCAACGACGCCCCGACCGTCGCCAATACCCTGGCCGCCACCAGCTTCACCGGCCCCGGCGTCTGGCGTTACCAGATTCCCGCCAACACCTTTGCCGACAGCGATGCCGGCGACACCCTGAACTATGCCGTCTCCGGCATGCCCTCCTGGCTCGCTTTCGATGCCGCCACGCGCACGCTCTCCGGCAACCCGCCGCACGGGCAAACCGACCTCGCGCTCACCGTCACCGCCACCGACAGCCAGGGTGGCGCCATCACTGCGCCGCTCGCCGTCGTCTTCACCACCACCAACGACACGCCGGCCCTGGACGGCGCCATCGCGGATCGTAGCTTCTCCGGCAACGGCGCCTGGACGTATCAAGTGCCGGCGAACACCTTCGCCGATGCCGACCCCAACGACACCTCGCTGACCTGGAGCGCCACGCTGGCCGACGGCACGGCCTTGCCGTCCTGGCTCAGCTTCGACACGACGACGCGCAGCTTCACCGGCAACCCGCCCAACAGCGTTTCCAGCCTCGACCTGCGCGTCGCCGTTGCCGACGGCCATGGCGGCACGGCGAACACAACGTTCCGCCTGAGCATTCCGGCCGGTGCCGCCAACGATACGCCCACGCTTGCGCTCGCCATCGAAGACCAGACCTGGAGCGGCAGCGGCGTCAAGAGCTATCAAGTCCCCGCCGGCAGCTTCAGTGATGCCGATGCCGACACGCTCGCCTATGCGGCCACCCTGGCCAGCGGCGCCGACCTGCCGGCATGGCTCACCTTCGATCCGACCACGCGCACCTTCAGCGGCAACCCGCCCACCGCGGCGGGCAACGTCAGCTTGCGCGTCACCGCCCGCGATCCGCTCGGCGCCTCGGTCGCCGACGACTTCGTCATCACCTGGAGCAGTGCCAACGACGCCCCGACCGTCGCCAATACCCTGGCCGCCACCGCCTTCACCGGCCCCGGCGTCTGGCGTTACCAGATTCCCGCCAACACCTTCGCCGACAGCGATGCCGGCGACACCCTGAGCTATGCCGTTGCCGACCTGCCCTCCTGGCTCAGCTTCGATGCCGCGACGCGCACGCTCTCCGGCAACCCGCCGCACGGCCAGGCCGACGTAACACTCACCGTCACCGCCACCGACAGCCAGGGCGGCGCTATTACCGCACCGCTCGCCGTCGCCTTCACTACCACCAACGACACGCCGGTCACGGCCAACGCGATTGCCGACCAGCAATTCGGCGAAAGCGGCGACTGGACCTATCAGGTGCCGGCGAACACCTTTGCCGATGCCGACCCCAACGACACCACCTTCACCTGGAGCGCCACGCTTGCCGACGGTTCGGCCCTGCCGGCGTGGCTCACCTTCGATGCCGCGACGCATACCTTCGCCGGCAATCCGCCCAACGATGTCACCGCGGTCAACCTGACGGTCGTCGGCGACGACGGCCACGGCGCCACCGCACGTTCGAGCTTCCAGTTGCACATCCCGAACCCCGGTGCGGCCAACGATGCCCCGCTGCTGTCCGTCGAGATTCCCGACCAGGCCTGGAGCGGCGCCGGCGTGCATAGCTATCAGGTGCGGCCCGATACCTTCAGCGACGCCGACGGCGACGAACTGGCTTGGACGACGACGCTGGCCGACGGCAATGCGTTGCCGGGCTGGCTGGCCTTCGACGCCGCCACACGCACCTTCCGCGGCGATCCGCCCGCTACGCCGGGCAGTCTGACGATACGCGTGGCGGTTGCCGACCCGCTCAATGCCACGGCCACCGACGACTTTGTGCTGAGCTGGAACAACAGCAACGATGCCCCGACGGTCGCCAACGTTCCGCCGGTGGCAAGCTTTTCCGGTGCCGGCGTCTGGCGTTACCAGATTCCCGCCGGCACCTTTGCCGACAGCGATGCCGGCGATACGCTGACCCTGGGCGTTACCCAGGCCGACGGCTCGGCCCTGCCGGCGTGGCTCAGCTTCGATGCCGCCACCCGCACGCTCTCCGGCAATCCGCCGGCGACCGAAACGGTGCGCGATCTGCGCATCACCGCCACCGACGCCAACAATGCCGCCGTCAGCACCGCCCTGCGCGTGAACTTCAGCGACACCGACGACACGCCGACGCTCGAACACGCCATCGCCAACCAGAGCTTCTCCGGCAACGGCAGTTGGACTTTCGACGTTGCCGCCAACAGCTTCGCCGATGCCGACCTCGGCGATACCCTGACCTGGAGCGCTTCCCAGGCCAACGGCGCCGGCCTGCCGGCCTGGCTGTCCTTCGATGCCGCCACCCGCCGCTTCAGCGGCAATCCGCCCAACGACGTTGCCGAACTCGGCCTCAAGGTGATGGTCGACGACGGTCACGGCGGCCGCGCCCAGACCACCTTCCTGTTCTCCATTCCCGCCGGTGGCGCCAACGACAGTCCGCAGGTCGCGCTGGCGATTCCCAACCAGACCTGGACCGGCGGCGGCAATCACAGCTACCAGGTGCCGGAAGGCAGCTTCAGCGATCCGGACAGCGGCGACACCCTGGCCTACGGCGCGCGCCTGCTTGGCGGCAGTGCCCTGCCGGGTTGGCTGGCCTTCGACGCGACGACGCGCACCTTCAGCGGCAACCCGCCGACACCGGTCGGCAGCGTCGAAATCGTCGTTGCGGCGAACGATGCGCTGGGTGCTTCCACCAGTACCGTATTCACGCTCGACTGGACATCCGGCAACGACGCGCCGGTGGTGCGCAATCCTGTCGCCGCGACCAGCTTCACCGGCGAAGGGCGCTGGCGCTACCAGATTCCGGCCGACACCTTCGCCGACAGCGATGCCGGCGATACCCTCGCCGTCGCCGTCACGCTGGCCGACGGTTCGGCCCTGCCGTCGTGGCTGACTTTCGATGCCGCGACGCGCACCCTGAGCGGCAATCCGCCGGGCGGCGAGCCGGCCCACGACTTCGCGGTCACGGCAACCGATACCAGCGGCGCTGCCGTCAGCACACAATTCCACGCCGACTTCAGCACCACCAACGACACGCCGACCTTGGCGGCCGGCGTCGCGGATCAGCTCTACGCAGGCTCGGGCGCCTGGAGCTACACGCTGCCGGCCAATACCTTCGCCGACGGCGACGGCGTCATTTTCGACACCCTGACCTTGCGTGCCGAACTCGCCGATGGCAGCGCACTGCCGAACTGGCTTTCTTTCGATGCGACCACCGGCACGTTCAGCGGTACGCCGCCGGGAACGCCCCACAGCTATGCCATCAGCGTCACGGCATCGGACAACGCCGGCACGCGCGCGGCAACGAGTTTCACGCTCGACATTCCCAGCGGCACCAACAACTACGCGCCGACGCTGGCCATTGCCGACCAGAGCTTCAACGGGGCGGGCGACTGGGTATTCCAGATTCCCGCCGATGCGGCATCCGACGCCGACGGCGACATGCTCGCCTACAGTGCCACGCTGGCCAACGGCAGTCCGCTGCCTTCCTGGCTGGGCTTCGATGCCGCCACGCGCACCTTCCGCGGCAACCCGCCGACAGGGGTGACCGCGCTCGACATTCGCGTCACCGCTCGCGACGGCATTGCCGGCGCGGCCGGCACGCATCAGGTTGCCGACGACTTCAACGTCAACTTCAGCCTGCCGAGCAACGCCACCAACGATGCGCCGATAGTCGCGGCTCCGATTGCCGACCAGAACTTCTCCGGCTCGGGCAACTGGAACTTCACGGTGCCCAACGGCGCATTCACGGATGCGGATAACGATACCCTCGCCTATACCGCAACCCAGGCCGACGGCAGCGCGCTGCCGAGCTGGCTGACGTTCGATGCGGCGACGCGTAGCTTCGCCGGCAATCCGCCCAACGGGCTGACCACCCTGCCGCTGCGCGTTGCCGTCAGCGACGGCAACGGCGGCACCGCCTTCACCACCTTCAACTTCAATGTCGCTGCCGGCGGCGCCAACGATGCGCCGGTGGCAGCGAACGCCATCCCGAACCAGACCTTCTCCGGTGCCGGCGCCTGGAACTTCACGCCCGCCGCCAACACCTTCACCGATGCCGACATCGCCCCCAACGGCCAGGGCGACAGCCTGACCTGGAGCGCAACGCTGGCCGACGGCAACCCGCTGCCGGCCTGGCTCGCCTTCGATCCGGCCACGCATCTGTTCTCGGGCAATCCGCCCAACGGCATGAGCAGCGTCGCCCTGCGCGTCATCGCGGCCGACCTCGCCGGCGCGAGCGCGCAAACCAGCTTCACGCTCAGCATTCCCAGCGGCACTTCGACCAACGACACGCCGGTGTTGGGCACGCCCATCCCCGACCAGGAATTCGCCGGCCGCGGCAACTGGGACTTCCAGGTCCGCGCCGACACCTTCCGCGATCCGGACGGCGACCCGCTCGCCCTCACCGCGACCCTGGCCAACGGCGATCCCCTGCCCGCCTGGCTGCACTTCGATCCGACCACCCGCAGCTTCTCCGGCAACCCGCCCGCGGGTGCAGAAGTGCTGGATATCCGCATCGCCGCCAGCGACGGACAAACGTCGGTCGAGGACAGCTTCCGCGTCGGCTTCGCCGCTACCAACGATGTACCGACCGTTGCCAACCCGGTTCCCGACCAGACGGCGGGCGGCCCCGGCGACTGGACTTACACGCTGCCCGTCGGCACCTTCAACGACAGCGACGGCGACACGCTGACGCTGGTCGCCACGCAGGACGACGGTTCGCCGCTGCCGCCCTGGCTCAGCTTCGATCCGGCGACGCGCACCTTCCACGGCAACCCGCCCGACGACGGCGTGCTCAACCTGCGCATCCGCGCCACCGACGCCAGCGGCGATACGGTGACGACGAGCATGCACGTCGCGCTCGCCAACACCAACGACGCCCCGACGATCGCGGACACGGCCATCAATCATGCGGTCGCGGACAAGGCCACCGTCAATCCGTTTGCCGACGTGACGGTCGCCGATGCCGATCTGGGCAGCACGGTCACCGTTGCGATACGCATGGACAACCTGGCAAAGGGCAACTTCTCCAACCTCGGCGGCTTCACCCGCGTCGCCGGCGGCCTGCTGCGCTTCACCGGCACGCCCGCCGCCGCCACCACCGCCTTGCACGGCCTCGTCTATACGCCGACCCAGGAACGCGTGGAACCGGGCACGGACGAAGTGACGACCTTCACGCTCGGCGTCACCGATACCCGCGGCGCCACCACCGTTTCGCATCCGACGGTGACCAGCCGCTCGATCAACGATGCGCCGGTGACGACGGCCGATACGGGCGAATTGCGGCAGGACATGTCGCTGGTGGTCGATGTCCTCGCCAACGATCGCGACATCGATCCGGGCGAAGGTCTGACTGTCCAGCGCGTCACGCAAGGCACCTTCGGCAGGGTCACCATCACGGCCGACAACAAGGTGCTTTACGTTCCGAATCCGGGCCAGTACGGTACCGAAACCTTTACCTACACTGCACGCGACCGCCACCACGGCCAAATCTACGACGGCCAGACTTACAACGGCGAGACCACGCAGACGGTAACGCTGGCGGTGCGGTTCGTACCCAGACCGTCGGCCAATACGGCCACGGTGACGACCGATGCGCCGCCCCCGGCGGCAGCGCCAAGACTCGCTGAAACGGGCTCCAATCCGGTGGCGCAGGCCGCAGGTGCGCCTTCGGCGACAGGCGGCTACTCGGGCGGTGCGCTGAACGCAGGCGGCAACCCGGTGGCCCAGGCCGCCGGTGCGCCTTCGGCTCGCGCGCTCGATGCCGGCGGCAACCCGGTTGCGCAGGCCGCGAATGCGCCTTC
>OBOI01000245.1_pt1 | contig 21070 bp, 8 predicted proteins | sample 1670151 | NCBI WGS metagenome assembly OBOI01 (sample SAMEA104232303, study PRJEB22302) | sediment metagenome | biome: forest; feature: aquifer; material: sediment | place: USA | collected 2011-08-07 | depth 0.01 m | reverse complement strand
TGTTTTCCAGAGATATGTCTTATTACAAAAATTAAACATCTACGATGTTTTACACTAATAAAAATATTTGATTTAAACGTAATTGAAAACAAACCGCCTGGCTCTACCACTATATTCTTGCAAGATAATGACAAAGGTATCACGAACCATTTTATCTTTGGGACACCCGAGCTAATCAAATGGCGCCTCTGGCGCCACTGAACCATTTTCCCAACTTTTTGACCTTTTTTTAAAAACTGCTGAAAACAGGACCATATTTTGTTTTTTTTCACAGAAGTATTTCACCTAATCTATTTCAGTATAAAATTAAAATGCCATTCCAACCGTCATCCGTTGGGTATTGCCAAGTCGATGATGCTGATTCCACGCATAATCTATATGTAAAACATAATTTGCAATATCCCACAAAATTCCGCCGCCGAGTGTAAGACCAACTTCTGAATCTGTTTGAAACAAATGTTGATAGCCTGCGCGAAGAGCAAATGTGTTCATAAATTTATATTCGCCGCCGAAACTTATGCTTTCAGAATTGTCGCTCGGATGAAATGCATCGACCGCAAGACGCAGTTCATTGTCTTCATTGAGCTTGACTGGATAACCGAACCCAACCCGGAAAACCACCGGAAGTGAAAATTCTTCCGTATACAGTTCGGCGGGAAGAGAACTGTTATCCCCATTACGGGTCGGATCAAGATCGTATCGAATGCGCAGGTCTCTGCCGTTGTATTTTCCCCGTGTCCCGAAATTTGAGATGCTTGCACCAAGTTGAAGACCGTCTTCGGTAATTTGATAGAGTGTCCCGAAATTTATCGCGAAGGTGGAAAGACTGCTGTGCCAGATTGTTTCCTGGACGTACGAAATGAGAAATCCTGCGGAGAAACGATCGGTAATACGTTGACCGAAGCCGAGCCCGATAGCAAAATTTGATATCGTGTAGAGTTCACCGGTACCTTGCGGCTGTTCCACTGTTCGAACTGCAATATCTCCCGAGTTGAGTGCGGTAATGGAAAGTCCGATCGAATTTGCACTGCCGAGATATAGTGTACTGGAAAAATTTTCGTATGTTATTCCCGCCAGCCAATTGCTGTGTGTAAACTGTACATCCGAAACATTCGCATGCCCCAGCGCCGCGGGATTATAATATGACGCCATTGCTTCATCAAATGAAGCGACCCCTGCGTTACCCATCGCCGATATTTTCGCGCTCGGCTCAATCAATAAAAACTGACCGATCGTTGTTCCGGTCTTGGTCTGCGCAAAAAGTATCTGCAAACACCAGATGCATACAAGAATAAGAAAGAGATGTAGTTTATTCATAACGATCTGTCTGTTATTTAGTTCTCGCTGAAAAACAGAAACCCTTCCAGCGTTATTTCAATAGGAATATGGAATCTCTTTGATTTTTTACTATCTCTTAAATAAAACGCTGGAAGGGTTTGGCGTATCCTTTACTTTTTCAGCGCTCACTATTTAATAATGGCAAACTTGCCGACATATGTGCCGACCTGGTTTCCATCAACATGGAAAATATATAAACCGGGAGCAACATCCATGTTGTCTTTCGTGCGAAGATTCCACGCAACATAGCCGTCGTTTGATCCGTCGTGACGAAGCGTCTGCACCAGTTCTCCTTTCACCGTGTAGATGCGAACCGTTGAATTTGCCGGAAGACCGCGAAATTCGATGCGTCGTTCACCCCGTCCGGAAATTGCAAAACGTTCCGGTTCAAAACTTGCCGCTCCAACATAAGGATTGGGAACAACGTATGGTTGCATAGTAAAATCAGTTTTTGCTTTTCCGGCATCTATTCGTTGTCCATATGTTGAGAACGAAAATTCATCATAAGATGTAATAGGAATCTTTAAACTAATTTTAAATGTATCTCCCAATGCTGGTTTTATCGGCACAAGACCAGAACCTTTACCGGCCGTATCTACAGTTAAAGACCAAATTGTATTGAGACCGTTTCCAATAGTGTCTAAAATAAATATTGCATCAGAAAAACCGCTAAGCGTGCTATCTTTATCTAAATCTTTCAATGCGAAAGGTAATTTTATTTTAGTCCCATCTTCATTTTCTCCAAAAATGGAAAACTTCGTTTTAGTTGAAGGAGCTTGTGGACCTAATCTGATAGAAGTATCTATTGTATCATTACTGAAAATAATTTTTATGTTTTTCGGGAATGCCATATTCCGTTTTGTAATATCAACTGTGTTTTCCAACAACAAATTGGTCTTTACATTGATCCTATTCCCTTTTTGATAACCGGTATTACCGGTATCAATTTCCGTTGCAATGGGTGTGTTTATATTTGGTTTCAAACCAAATCCGACTTCACCGTTTCCACCTCCCGAAAAATCTGTTCCTCTTTCCAAATATACTTTGCTGTTGATGCTGTCAACAAGTTCGTAATATTCCGGTCGAAATTTTGATGCATCGGTATTTTTAAAGCGTAGTAAAATAGTTCTATTATCCGGCACTAAATTAGAATTAGAGATCTCAATCGAAACATTTCCGACACCATATCCTTTTGTATGTCTAATACTGCTTGTTGTTGCCGGAACAAATCCTGAAACTTTCGGTTCGGGTCGAACTTCAACGATGTTGGGAGGAAGTATGATGCCACCACGAACAGTCTGAGAAACAGAGACAGCATTTTCCGACGGATAGAATTTCAAAGAATCAGAACCGTAATCGTAAGCAACAATTGCGTAATAATAAATTTGACCGTTGTTTACCGTCGTATCCTTGTAATCATGTTGTATTCCCGTTTCACTTCCAAGAAAGTATTGAACACCATCAACCGCAATATTAGAATAGCCTTGTATCTCATCTCTAAGATCGAATTGAACAAGTGGTTTACCAAAAACCATTTCTCCTGTACCTTGTGCATTTGTAATAACTTTAATGTCCCGAAACTCAGGATCGGTTGCTCTATAAATTCTATAACCTTCAAAATCGTTGATGTAAGTAATCGGATCGATGCTGCGTTCAGCAATATCATTCCATGAAAGTTTAACATAATGATCTCCGGTTTCTGCTGTCAACGTTGGACGCGGCGGCGGTGTTGCAAATTGATAATTAGCATTATAGATCTGCTGCACGATAGCGGTTGTTTTCCGTAAATCATAAAGATCGTTACCGTATGCCAACGCCAGACTGAATCGTTCTCTACTTCCTGCCGGAAGTTTAAATGTTCCCGAGGCAAATAAAAATCCGATGTTGTAGTCTATCCATTCCGATGCATCAAACGGATTCTTTCCATTTTCACCGGTGAATTGCTCGTATAATGCTTGCGGCCAATATTTTCCACTTTCGCCGGGCACTTTGCTGCCCGGATCATTCCAAAATGTTATACCGTCTGTTTCAAGACCAGCAGTTGTTTTGCCGGTAGCAATTCTATTTATTTTAAATCCTGTTAAACCAATTTGATCGGATTCATGTAAATCCGTTTCCCCAAAATTTGTTTCTCCTTGAGTAGGAATTCCGTCATTCTCGCCAATATCATTTGTACCGAAAATTCCATCTGCGCCTGTATCATGAAATTTTGCCGACCAATCCATATCCTCGTCTCCTGTAAACCATACACTATCTTTATATGCCGGTCGTGATGTTACCGGTCCATAAATGGATTCAAATAATGCACGATTATAATGGCTGTTCACATAGTCTAAAATATTTTGCTGCCCAACAATTTTCTGACCAATATTTCCATCCCGTTTTTCGTCTGTAATTCCATCTTTATCATTATCAACTGCATCAGCGGGTTTACCGGGAGTTTCTAAGTATGCATAACCAAGATAACCGGTTTTTCCGCAATTACTTATTTTACTTTTTCCATGACCCCCTTTATCCCAAGTATAAACTAAATTCAATCCATTGGTAGTATCAAATTTAGCATTATCATCATCCGACTCTGCAACGCCATCACAACCTATTGAAGAACCACCAACACCTGAGTCCATATATAAACCAAAGATAATATTGTCGAGATAATCTGTTGTCCCTTCATTGGCAATATCGTAATGCCAAAAAATTACATTGCCTGATTGAGGATTCGCCCATTGAAAGCCGCGAACTTCAATTCGTAGTCCCAGCCCACCGCGTGTTAAGTCTCTTGTGTCGCTGTTATATCCAGGAATTTTGTATTCGTCATCGTCCATCACAAAAAAACTTTCTTGATCGGCAGCCGCACGTTTTCCAAAATAACCGTTCCAAGAACCTTTCCATCCAGGGTCTGTGGGATCATTCAATTTATCTATCCATTCTGTAGGCCAAGTTCTGGGAAGATGACTCATTGCGGGAGAACGATCTTTGTTGATCGATACATCGGTTTGAAAATAACCGGGACGCGGTTCGAATCGCATATACCGTTCTGTGCCGATAATTTTTTGTTGGCGTTCCCTGAAACCGGTTTCCATGATCCACGCAAAGTCACCGCTAGTTTTTTTTATCTTGGCCAAGACAAACGGCGTAACACCATCAGTATAGTTCATCCCTGTTCCTTTTGGAACTTCAACGGAATGGAAAACGCTCAGATCTACTTTGGTTACATCGCCATAGCCTTCTTCATCCGGGAAAGAACCAACCATTCCGTAATTTTTAAAGAGTGTTCGAATATTATTTGCATCGTGAGTTCCGGTTCTTTCAAAATTGAAATTCCCGCGTTTGTCCTTGTTCACAACCGGAAATAATGTTGTTTGAGAATAGTTTTTTTGCACTGTTAAAAATATCAGTGCTATACTAAAAGAAATCAAAAAAATCTTTCTCATCATAAGTAAGAAGAAGTGATTATAAAATGTTATTCGATTGCTAAAGAACCACGAATCGTGATGCCTATTTCAATTCTCCGCGGCGCATAGTATCTGTTAGGATCCATCAACTGCACTCTATCCCCGAAACTTGGGGAAATAGCATAATCGGGACTGCCGGTTGTTGAAAAAACAAATCCATTGAACGATGAAGTATTAAAGACATTGAATACACGAATAAAAGCGGACATCGCTACACCGTAAAGATCTATTTGCTTTTCACCGCGAAAATCTACCGTTGCTCCGCTCGATTTTCTTCCGGAATTATCCTCCAGGTCTGCTCCAAATCCTGTTCCGATCGTTGGAGTATATGGTTGTCCTGATGCAAACTTAGCAATTGCAGTAAGTGAATAATTATTCTGATCTTGAAAAACCAACTGACCATTCACTGTATGTCGTTGATCCCACGTAAAAGGTATTTCGCGGGGGTTAGCATCTTTTCCTGCTGCTGCGCGTGTTGCAGTTTCTGAAGGATCGCTTGAATTTCCAAGTGCAAATTGATTTGAATAATCCAATGAGGCATTGAATGAACTACTTGCACGATAATCAAGCGCAAGTGTAAATCCGCTCACACTGCCAAAATCCACATTTGTTAAACGCGTGTATCGTGAGGAATTGTATGTTTCAATAATTTCTACTCCGAGCAAATTACGAATATCTTTATAGAACAAACTCCCGTCAATTCCAAAAAAATCATTAAGCTGAGCTTTCATTCCAAATTCATACTGCGTAGTGAATTCTGGTTTTAAGTCCGGATTTCCAATCACACCATAACTTGTAGAACCACCGGCCAAATCTTTCAGTTTGGAATAATCTGAATTTGAGAAAAACTTATTGATAGCCGGAAGCTGATAAAAATGCCCGTACGAAAAATAAATTGATCCGTTCACCATAATTGGATATGAAACGCCAAGCCGCGGAGCAACAACAATTTTCGATGTTGTGTTTTGGGGTTTTGATGTCGGAGCATCTGTTATTGTATTCGCCGGATTCTGCAAATCGCTCGGCACCGTTGCCTTGGCATCAAAATATTCTAAACGCACTCCACCCCGAACGGACACATCTTTCCATTCAATTCTATCTTGAGCATATGCAGAGAAGGAAACAGGTTTATAATTTTGCGGCGCTGGAAACAACGGACTATTAACATATGGAACCAAAAAGCCGTTCGTATCGCGGTCTATTACACCGGGTCTTCCATAGGTAATATCCGAAAGCTGCAATTCTACTCCAATCTTAATCAAATGGATATTAGTTACTTGTGCAGTCAATGAACCTTTGATAATGTTCACAGTTGTCTTTTCCATATAGCGTCCAAGATCAACTCCCTGAATAATTGCTCCATCATAAATGTCCTCTCCGCCTCTTCTTGGTTCTTTCGCCTGATAATAACGAGGATCGGAGACATCTTCATATTTGTAATCGCGATAATCAATTTTATTTTGGCGGAGATTGATCGTGTAGAATATTTTCTCAGTTAACATTTGTGTAAAGTCAACACCATGCACGAGAGAAAATGAACGAGGTGTTTTTACTCCATCGGGATTATATCGATAATCGAAACTATAATCTCGTTTATATGATTTATTGTTGGTTAAACTGAATAGTGCCTGATAACTTAATTGTATTCCTTCAAATAATGAGTTTGATAATTTCATCTGACCAGACCATTCATCATTCGTAGAAAGAGGAATCAATTTCTTATCGCCGGTAGGGTTAATGATCTTCGCATTAAAATCTGAATTATCGGCAGGATTAAAAATTCTTTTCCCAAAATAATATCCTTGAGAAACATATCTTCTTCCACTGAAAAGGAATGTTGTTTTTGGTAATCCAGTCGGACCGCTTACTGAAAGTTGATAACTCTGAGTAGCCGTAGGATTTACGCGGTCCAAATATGGATATTTTTGATTTTTCCCAAAACCGACATAATCACCAAGGTACATTTCTGCCGACCAATCCAACGCATCGCTTTTTCCGCTTCGCAACACAGCATTAACAACACCGCTCATTGCTTGACCATATTCAGCGTCAAAGGTACCGCTAATGACTTGAACTTCTTGCAAGACTGATCTATCAAGAGAAACCACTGATTCATTTGTGAGAGGATTATTTACCGTTACACCATCCACCTGATACTGCACTTCACCTTTTCTTCCACCGCGAAAATGTCCGTCAACGACTCCTGCTTGTAAATTTACGATATCTTGAAGATTTTGAACCGGAAGTACTGCAATCTGTTCTTTATTCATTATTGCAACAGCGCTGGTTTGGCGAGTATCGACAATCGGTTTTTCTGCCACCACAATGACTTCATTTCCCTCAATAACTTGTTCTGAAAGTTTTTCATTAAGCGTTGTTGTTTGCCCTGAATTGATCACAACTCCCTGCACAACTTTAGTTTCATAACCAACACTACTGATTCGTACATTATACACGCTGGGAGAGACATTGATGATAACAAAATAACCGTCAACATCTGTCGCCGTTCCAATCGATGTTCCTTGAATAACAATATTTATTCCGATAAGCGGCTCACCAGATTTTTTATCCGTTATTCTTCCGGTAAGTTTTCCGCTGGTATCTGCTAAGGAAATTGAAGGAATCAGAGAGAGGAATATCAAAAAGAATATTCCAATAGAAGTGGTACGGCGTGCGGCGAAAAACGTTTTCATGCTCAAAGTAATTTATTCTCTATTGGGTTTAATACCCCGCCGCTTGCGGCGTATTGTCATTCCCGCACGTTTTTAGCAGGAATCTATTCTATGGATGCCCGAATGAAGAACCCCGACGCAAGCGTCGAGGTATCTGTTTGTTAATTTAATTTTAGACAAACAAGGAAAGTTGCTGCGTTAAGATTCGTTTATAATGCTTTCCTTGTGATTGCACATACTGCTGAATTACTTTTTCATTTCCATACTGACCAACAGTATTTGCATAATATCCGCTTGTCCAAATATGACCGCCCCATATTTGATGATATGTTCTGTCATACCATAACATTATACTTTTTTTGACCCCGACGCAAGCGTCGAGGAATTCTTTCGATTAAAGTCCCGCTTTCCAAGATTCCGCTCACTTGCGGGATTCAAAAAGCGGAACATTCGGGCATGACGAAGATACCTTGCGGCTTGCCGCGAGGTTGTTCATTGAAAGATGTGGATCGATGCGCTCAGAGTTTAGAAAAAAACAGCCATAAAGAATGGATAATGCAACAATGATCTCTGAATGATTTTATCAATGAAAAATACTATTGCAAGCAATTCAGAAAAATGAGAAAGAGATTCATTATCTCTTTCTCATTTCTAGTTTCAATTTATTTTACCAGCAGCATCTTCGAGAAAGGTGTCGATGATTCTCTTTCCAACTTTGCATTATGCGCTCGAAGTTGATAGAAATAAACTCCCGTGCTTAAACCGGATGCATCATAAATGAAAGAATTAAATCCAGCTTTCAATTCACCAATTTCTTTAGATGAAACACTGCGTCCGAGCATATCATAGACAGACAATGTAATAGTACCTTCAAATGGTAAATTAAATTTTATTGTCGTTGATGGATTGAATGGATTTGGATAATTCCCTACTAATTCAAATTCTGTTGGAAGTTCTTTAACGTTGCCGTTTCCAACAGTAGTTAGGATAAGAGTAGAATCCATATAGGCAAACGCTGCGGCTGCAAAACCATCGTGTTCTCGAAACCACCATGTTCGTGTTCCATAACTTAACGATGTTGGAAGATAAGAATCACCATCAAACAGTGTTGCACCAAGATACAACACGCCATCGCCAAGCCCTGCAGGATAGCCCATCTTTGTTAAATCAATTGCTTCTTCAATCTGATAACCTTCATCAATGTCATTTCCGGTGGTATCAACAGTAGTATTTGGTTTTAATTTTAAAACGACCTGCGCACCTTTTAATGAATCACGCAATTTCGGGAAATAATCTCTTAGACTGTCCTTCCCATTTTTCCCAACAGTGACAGTTAGTTTCATTGGAATTTGATCATGGTCAGTTTGATTTTGATAATCTTTGCCCATTCCATTTATCGTGAGCATTAATCCATCCCACCGATCATAGACATCGAGAAATTGCACAGCTTGATCCTGAACATCAACGCCAACATACAGTGTGTTTCCTTTAAAGAACATTTTAATTGTTGCTTTTGAAGAATCATATACAGCTGCTGTTACGCCGTTTACCGGAGGTTGATACTGACCGCTTGCAAATGGACCAACATATGGATATGAATCTCGAATTTTTGCATCACCAAAACGAAGAACAAATCCGGGAATTTTGCTCCACACTGCTTCATTCAATTGTCCATCAATGGTTGGTGTTGTCATGAGCTTACCATTGGGAATAACGTAATCCGGTTTGATTGAAGGAACTGTGCCGGAAGATGTTGTAACATCCGAACGAACATGAATTCGCAAAAAGTTTTTATTGCTTACGTTTGCCCAAGGACCTTGAATCCAGGTTCTACTAAAAGTCACCCAATCCTGCACAGGCCAGAACCAATCACAATCTCTAATTGCAACATTAAACATTACAATGTCGCCATTCGCGTCGCTTACTTTATAACCAAGTTTTTTAAGATCAATTTTCATTTCAACCGTATAACCGGTATCTGGAACTGCATCAGAGTTTGTTATTCCTTGAACAGTTGTCGCAGTTTCGAAATCTGTTTTAGTATATTTTTTTTCAAACGGACCTGTGGATGGTGCTCCTCCTACCGAAGTAACACTGCCAGGATTCATAAAACTTTCATTGATCCAACCCCATAAAAATTCTCCAGAAGGTGATGGACGTTGTGCAAGATTGCTCTTGTTTCGGATGTTAAAAATAATTGCATCTGCTGCGCCAAAATTTCCACCGCCAATAGAACTGTCTTTAACAGTAAATGCAAGATAGAGTGAATCCCCCATTACCAAAAATTTTACAACTGCGCGCGTGGAATCAAAAACAGTTCCTGTTTCAGCAGTATATCCGCTGCCGGGTATTCCGGCACTTTTGCCGTATTGGACGTAAATAGATTCCGCTTTTGTCCATGCAGGTTCATTCATTTTTCCATCAATAGTAATTGAACCTGCCGGAGCTGTGCGCGCCCAAATCGCATCGGTACGTTTGGGTTGTGCCAATAACGAAAGCCCAAAAGATATCAGCATACCAACTAAAAAAAGATACCGATAGTGTTGCAACATAAGATACTCCTCTCTTATTGAAAATAATTACAATGGTAAATGTAATTGCACAAAGTAATTTTATTGAATTTACAAACTCGAATTCTTAAAACACAATCCCGAGCGACATACGCTGCACACTGATTAAACGCCCGAAGGCTGACCATGAATAATCAATAGTGATATCGTTATTGCCTAGCACATATTTAATTCCACCTCCCAATGTCAGCCCTTCTTCACTATCGCGACGGAAGAGTGCTTTGTAACCGCCGCGCAATGAAACAAAATCTTCAAACACATACTCCGCTCCAACATTCACACTTTCGGTATTGTCGTTTGGATGAAGTGCATCCACTGCAATGGTTAAACGATGAAGATCATTTGCGATTGGTTCTGCCGATAAGCCGACGCGAAAGACCAACGGCAATGACCATTCGTCAATACGAATATCTGAAACGACTTTATCGTTGCTTCCATTTTTCCCGGGATTAACATTGATGTATGCGATCGCATCGCGTCCTTCAAACTTCATCTTTCCACCAAAGTTCGTGATACTCATTCCCAACGTTACACCATGATAGTGTGTGCGATAAAGCGTTCCCATATCTACAGCAAACGTCGATGCATTCATGTGCCAAATTGTTTCTCTAATATACTTTCCGGTAAATCCAATAGAAAATTTATCGGTAAGACTCCGTGCGTACGAAACTCCAACGGCAAGATTGCTTACAACAAATTTCTCACCGGTTCCTTCAGGCTGCTCAACTGTTCGTACATCCATTTCCGTTCCCATTGACATAACAGTAACACCCATTGTGCCGACATCTCCGAGCGGCACAACTACACCGCCAAATTCATACTTAAGATCTGCGAGCCAATTTGTGTGAGCAAGTAAAAGCTCGTTGTGATGTATTTCTGCAATACCGGCAACATTCCAGTACAATGCGGAGGCATCATTAGCAATGGAAGAAAATGTGCCGCCAAGAGCTGCCGCACGCGGTGTTACTTCAATTTTTAAAAACTGTCCGACTGTTGTTCCAACTTTTGTAATCTCTTTTCCATCTTGTGCAACAAGATTGTTCACAAATACAATAGAAAGCATACCAACAGCAAGAGAAAATTTATTCAACCGTAGTTGTATGCGATATTTTAATGTGATAATTCTTTTCACGTGTGCAGAGAAATCAAAAAAATTATTTAACTATGGCAAATTTGCCGGATATTTTTCCAACATTTGGAGCATCAACATGATACAGATACAAACCGGGTGCAATATCCATATTATCTTTGTTGCGTAAATTCCACGGCTCCGTTCCATTTGTTATTACACCGTCATGCTCAATGGTTTGAACAAGCTCACCGCTTATCGTGTAAATTCTAATCGTTGCTTTTGGCGGAAGATGAATGAATTCGATGCGCCGATCTCCGCGACCAGACTGCGTGAGACGCTGCGGTTCCCAACTTGCTATACCAATATAGGGATTTGGAACAACTGCAATTTTTTTCAATTCTTCTTTTGCCAACGTTGGATCAATTTCCGGTGCGTGCGTTGTAAATTCATACACATCACCGGAGCGGAATGGTTTGTTAATTTTCACAAAACCAACTGAACCGCTATCCGGATTAATTATAGGAACATCCGGCGGTGCGATCAGTTCAATAGCCCAAAATTTCGTTGTTGTGTTTGCATAATACAATTCTATGATGTCCCTCGCATTCAATACACTATCAACTTTCCCTGCTGGCTCTCGTAAAAAGTAGCGCATCTTTTTATTTTCAGTAACATCCCACACTTGAAAATTCGTTTTGTATCGTGGATTAAAAAACAGGAACGATGTATCAGGGAGTCCAACACGAATTTCATAGTCGGAAGGATAGCCCGGTACTCGACGCTGAAAATTTGCATTCTTAATATTTTCATCCATCGTTACTCGGAACAGAAGATTAGATTTCCCTTTTGTCCAGCTTGTTCCTTGCGGATCCCAATCAACAGTATCGTTGCGAACAGAAAGTTTCATTCCGTCAAACATCGGATTAAAATCTTCGTTGTTGATGTACATCGAATTCGTAAAGATTGGATATCCGATATTTGAATTTGTCACATCGAACAGCGAATACATCACTGTATCAACTCTCGTTGTATCATCAAAAATAATACGATATTTTTTGTTGTTCTTCACTTTAAGAGGATCAATAAAGTTTAAATTTACTAGCCCTGTTGCTGGACCAACAGTATGGTTGATATTTCCTCCTTCAAGACGCGCATCAAAGAATCCTGCCGGTTTCGAGCGCGGTGTTGCAGAACCTGTATTCAGATCGTACGAAATTGTACCATACACATTTCTTGAAATCACTTTTGTACATTCTGAAGGATAAATTCCTGCCACATTATCTCCACGATCGTAAGAAACAACCGCATAGTAATACGTGTGTCCGTTCACAACATTGGTATCGATCCACGAGTGCTGCAATCCTTTATCATCACCGAGATAAAATTGAAGTCCTTGAAACGAAAGCGGAAAGAATCCACCAATACCATCACGGGCATCGAATTGCGCTACGGGTTGAAACGCTGTCTTACCGCCGTAGCCATTAGTTATAGTGTACGCATCGGCAAATCCAATATCCGTACTTTTATAAATTTTATATCCTTCGAAATCGTACGGCGGATTCATAATTGGGTCGTACGATTTTTCTGCAACATCATCCCAATACAGTGTAACTTTTTTATCTCCGGGAACAAGCGTTACATGCGGCTTCTCCGGCGGACGCGAAAAATTATAATTGTTGTTATAAATCTGTTGCACCGTTACACGATGACGAATCAAATCATCCAATTGTTGACCGAAGACTAGCGAAAGAGAGAATCGTTCTGTTTTTCCCGGAGGAAGAGGAAACGGACCAGAGCCGTACAAGAATGCAACGTTGCCGTTATTTTGTCCGGTACCAAAATGGCTGTTAGCTATACGATTCCAAATTACTTCATCATCGCGGAACACAACGCCGGTACCTATATAGAAAACATCAAACGCCGTCAAACCAATTTGATCCGATTCATCTTTATCGGTTTGATTGAAATGCGGCTCACCCGAAGTCGGCTTTTTATCTCCTTCTCCTTTATCCGAAGTTCCGGGAATACCATCTGTGCCAACATCATCAACATCAACATTCCAATCGCCATCTTCGTCGCCAGACCAATGATCTTTCAAAATACCAGGATAGTGTCCTTTTACATCGGGCTGTTTGCTATAATCCGGCACCCACGATTTTACCAATTGCCCCGCATCGTCATCACGACGTTCATCAACAAGAACATTATCTGCACCCGCTCCGGCGAGATAATTGTAATATGCAAAGCCGGTATGAATTTTTTCGTTTTCGTCAATCAAACCATCGAGATTATCATCAAGATTGTTTCCAGGAATTTCTTGTAACGTCATTCCTCGATGAAGATTGAAACGCGCACCGAGTGAATACACCGTTGTATCTCGATTCGGCATTACCGTAACAGTACGCTTATAGGTGATCGGTTCAATAATAACAAAATTATCTCCGGCATTGAGCGAGCGCGGTTGAAAATGTATTGCTTTCAATCGCGGCGCATTCGGATCAACAGTATCATCGTCATCATCAATTCCGTTGTATGGATTTCCCGGACTTTCAAGAAACGCATAACCGGCATACCCTGTCGGTCCCCATCCACCTTCACCTTGACCGTTTGAATCCCATGTGTACGTAAGGTTCACAGATTTATCATAGTATGCGTTATCGTCGTTGGAATCATACTGTCCGCCAACACCGCTATCAACATACATACCGAAGACTACTTTGGTGTTGTCGGTTGTACTCTCGTTGGTGATTTCATAATGCCAAAAAAGATTGTCCTGAGCGAGAATGTTCGACCATTGAAATCCTCTTACCTCAATTCGCATTCCTAAACCACGACGCGAGTGATCAGTTGAATCGGGATAATAATTCTGTCCATCATCGCTATTATCGTCCATTACAAAATAACTTTCTTGGTCGGCATTCGTTAATTGACCGAAATATCCGTTCCATTTTCCACTCCATGAACCATCACGATTTGGCCATGATGAAGGCCAAGAAATTGGATTATCACTCATTGCAATATTGTCTTGATTTGGATTTGCAAATCCTGGACGCGGTTGAAATCCGCGCTCAACACCGGTTGGAGAGACATCCATGTTTTCTCGATACCCCGCTTCTACCATATGAATTATTTTTCCGTTCGCATCTTTTACTTCACTGGCAACAATCGGAGTAATACCATCCATGTACGAATGTCCGCTGCCTTTGGGCCACACACCGCTTGGTTGTTTTCCCCACCATGCAACCTCACCGAAATTCCAGAACAATGTTTCAACAAGATTTCCGTTGTGAAGACCTTGCTTGCGATATTTACGATCTCCGCGCATGTTCTGCGGAACAATAATTTGCGAGAATATAGGTTGCAATGACCACACAAAGGAAACGATCGCTATCCAAAGAATTTTTTTTCGTATTGTATTGTGATACACCATCATCAATTATATTCCGACTGAAAAGCCAATTAACATTTTACGCGGCTCTGAATAAAAATCAGGTCTATTCAAGTAGTCGCTCAATGTATTCACACCACGCACATCGCCGGCATATTGCGACACCAACGAATATCCTGACCGACCTGTATCGTTATATACATTGTTCTCGTTTCGAGTATCAAGGAGGTTGTAAATCTTCAAAAAGACAGTATAATTCATTCCGAAGAGTGTAAATACTTTTTGTGTTTTCAAATTAAAATTATATTTCGAGGGTTTACGTCCACTATTTTGAAATTCAATTCGGAGATTTTGCACTTCCGGTGTATAAGGAAGACCGCTTTCTAAACGTCCGAGCAAACCAATCGTCCAATCCGATGCATCGCCAACATTCACGGAAAAATTTAATGTGTGTGTTTGATCCCAATCTAACGGAAGCACTTGCACTTCATCGGCACGCGGCGGCAGACTTTGTCTATTATAGAATTGCGAATTAGGATCAGACGCATTCCCTTCGGCAATCTGATACGTATAATCTAAATTTATCGACAGCATTTCCGACATTCTCGCTTGCATTGCCAATGTTATTCCACGCACGCTGCCATAATCAAGGTTTACGTACTTTGCATAATTATCGCCGATGATGTACAATTCATGCACTTCTGTTCCGAGAAGATTGCGAAGGTCTTTGTAGAAGCCCGTTACATCGAACGCAATATTGTCAAACAATTGTTGTTGAAGACCAACTTCGTAGATTACTGTTTTTTGCGGATTGAGATCAGCATTTCCCATACGCGATGAGAGCGAACCGCCGATGACTTCAAATTCTGGATTAGTATAGAGAAATTCGTACGGTGGAATTTGGAAGAAGTGTCCGTACGAAAAATGAATAACACCTTTATCGGTTATTGGATATGCTACCCCAAGACGCGGACTAAACTGATGTTTCGCAGATGCATTCTTGCTCCACACTGTTGTGTGGTTGTACGAACCATTCGGGTCTCTTGAATCGAGAGGAACGATACTGCGCGAATCAAAATAATCGTACCGCAAACCAATATTCAATACGATATCTTCAATTTCAATTTTATCCTGAATGTATGCCGCGCCTTCAATCGGAGAATGGTCATACTGATTGTGTGTAGTAGAAGTCAATGACGGGATCAACGGCTTCCATCCACTTCCCTGATCATATTGAATCTGATATTCATGCAGCGTCAGACGATTCTTTTTTATTTCAACTCCCGCCTTAATAAGATTTTCTCGATTCACCTGACTTGTAAAATCAATCTTGCCAACAAGAACATCCGTGCTTCGATAAAAATGTCCCATATTGTTTCCGCCAGTATGGAAACTGAATGCCCCTTTTGTATAGAGACGCCTCGGATTAACGTAGCGAGTGTCGTACGGATCTTCGTACACATACGATTTATAATCGGTGTGAAAATTAGAAACCTTCACCGTATAAAATGTTGCGGGGGTAATGACATGAGTGAACGATCCGATGTGCGTATATCCAAAACTGTAATTGTTGTTCATTCCGTCCGGATCATATTTAAAAAGATGATCGTATGTATGATACGTATCCTGATTATACAATCCGTTGTACGAGATTTTTATTCCGCCATCTAACGAGTACGAAATTTTTCCTTGAAACATAAGACGCTTCGTGTCATTCATCGAGACAAATTTTCCATCGCCGCTTTGTTGAACAGTCCACTTCGCCGGATCGGGACTGTCGAAATTGGATGAGTCGTTAGGAAGATACACGCGCTTCCCATACAGCCATCCTTCGTTATTATCTTGACGAGCAGAAAGAAAAAAATAAAGATTATCCGACAAGAGCGATAATGGTCCGCTGAGACTTCCTTGTGCACTTGTAATGCTGAATGGATTAATGTTATCAATGTGCATGAAGGTCTCGGAATGACTGCTCACATAATCACCAGTGTAACCTGTTACTTGACCGTTGAATGTACTTCCTCCATCTTTCGTAACAATATCAACAACGCCAGACATTGCTTGCCCGTATTCAGCATTGAACGTACCGCTGACAAATTTAAATTCTTGAATTCCTTCACTTCCCACCGACACCGAAGCATTTCCCGAATACGGATCAGTCACAGAAATTCCATCTATCATAAAGGAAACTTCACTTGCGCGACCGCCACGCACGTGCATCTCTCCGCCTGCACCAACAACAACACCGGCTTGCAATTGAAGCAGATCTTGAAATGATTCAACTGGCATTGATGCGATTTGCTCTGCACTGACTGTGGATGACGATGATGTGAGATCTTTTCGAATCAACTGACGCTCTGCTACTACTGTTACTTCTTTTAAAGAAACAGCCGACTGTTGAATTTTAATATCAAGTGGAGTAGTAAAATCAATGGAAACACGCACGCCTGTTACTTTCATATCCGAATATCCAACCATTGATGCTTTCACAGAATAAATTCCGGGCGGGATATTTAGGACCACATAATACCCATCAATATCAGAAGTTGCCCCGATCTTTAATTCTGAAACAATGACATTGGCAAATGCCATTGGCTCACCAGTAGAAGCATCGGTAATTCTTCCAGAGATTTTTCCGGTGGAACCTGCAAACAATATTGATGATGCGAGAGCAATAAAAAGGATGAGCGATCGAATTGCCTTAAACGTTGGAACAATCACCTTGCGCATGTATCAAAAATTTCCGGTTTATCCTCGACCACATACTATGAATTATAGAGCAAGGGCAGAAACGATTGCTCGCTTTTTGCCCTTCCAAGTACAACATATCACTTCATCAGAATCATTTTCTTCGTCGAGATAAACGAACCTGCTTCAAGACGATAGAGATACACACCGCTTGAGAGTTTCGAAGCGTCAAATCGAATTGAATATGTTCCTGCTTTTTTCACTTCGTTCACAAGCGTTGCTACTTCTTTTCCAAGAACATCATACACTTTCAAAGAAACATCGCTGACTGCAGCTAACTGATAGCTGAAAAATGTCGTTGGATTAAACGGATTAGGAAAGTTTTGTTCAAGAGAAAATTCTTTTGGAAGTGTTTGACGATCTTCGCCAACTGATACCGGAACAGATGTTGGTGAAAGAACAACGCCTCGATACAAATAGTATTTGTCAAAACCCGTAGCACCCGGCTCTGCCCATTCACTTCCCCACCACGCTTTGCCATAATCAGTAAAATGATTTGGCGAACCATCTACAACATCGGGTGAACCGTGATCCATATCCCACATAATAATTGCCATGAGCATGGTGTCACCTGCTGCATAACCCCAATCCGCCCCATGCAACACAAGCTCTCCTGAATATCCTCGATCTTTTCCGGCTCGTTCACTCATTGGAACTGTTCCAGGCATGTTGTATGAAGCTCCTTCAACAGAAGTTGGAGTTGGTACCCATTGTCCCAATTCTAATTTTGCCGGTAATGTTGTATCAAATTCAACATACGTCATCTTTATTTCTTGCCGATGATTTTTATCGGGAATAGAAAATTTATCTCGCATCCAAATATGTATACCGTCCGCTTCCCAACCACTATTGTATGCATTAATGTTGCCAACGGAAGAATCGTTTGACACATAACCGATGTACAAATCGGTTCCTTTGTGCAAAAATTTTACTACTGTAGAACTAGGATCATCATACACATTCAATGTATCGCCCCATTGCATGTAGTACCACCCGGTTGCATCTTTGCTTCCCGGAGCGATGACAATAGATAGCGCATTTTTCCATTCCGCCTCATCAAGCTTTCCATCAAGAGTAATAGCTTTGGTAGTTGAATAAGCAACTGCAAGCGGTGTGTCTCCTAAAATAATTTTTCCATAGGTGCCGCCCCACTCGCTTCCCCACCAGCTTTTATAAAATTGAACTTTTGCCGGTTGTGTAACTTCTGTTTCCGTGCTTGTGTAATAATCCGGATCCATCACAGTAACCGCTATCGGAATTGTATCAGCTGTTGTATAACCAAGTTTATCAAGATGAACGATCATCTCAAGCGAGTATCCTTTATCCGATCCTGTGTTATTGTTTGGAATGGTTCCGGGGAAATTATACGAAACACCATCGCCAGCACCTGCCGGAGCGTTGCCGCTCGTTTCAAATACTGCGCGAGTGGTTGCAGTATCGCTATTGTATATCAGTTTAAATTCAACATCTTGTCCGGCTTTGTTCTTTATTCTGATATACAAACCATCACCTTCCCATGCACCCCATCGTTTACACACAGAAGAATCTGATGAGCGCAATGCAATATACAAATCTGTTCCTCGATGGAGAAAATAGAGAGGCGCACTTGTAGTATCAGTATATCCTTTTGTTCCTGCTAATGTTTTTGTGGGAAGGTCGAAACCAGTGACACTATAACTACCATCATCGGGTATGTATTTCGCTCTGAAGTTCAGGCTAAAAATCCGGCGCTGCCAATCGTCTTCGTTGAGTTTACCATCGAGTGTGATCGGTTTTTCTGCGCTCATCGCAACCATGAATTCAGGATTTTTGTGTAATTTTTGTGCATAGGTCGTATTTACAAGACAGTATAAAAACAAACTAAATACAAAAATAGTAACCTTTTTCATTGTTTGACCTTCTTAAAAAAAATGAGAGATAAAATTTATAGTAACAGCATGATTTGCAAAACACTTTCATCTTTTACAAACACTCGAAACTATCAAGTTCTCTAAAACAATAGATGATAATAAAAAAAATACGCCGGCATAACTTTTCTGCCGGCGTATCTTCAATAAGCTATTTACTTAATCAACATCATCTTCTTTGTTTCAACAAAAGAACCTGCTTGAATTCTATAAATATAGATACCCGAAGCAAATCTGCCTGCATCGAATTTCACTTCATAGTTTCCAGCTTTTTGTTCTTTATTCACCAGCATTGTTACTTCCTGACCAAGCATGTTGTACACTTTCAATACAACAGGAGTTGTTACAGGAATTGAATAACGAATGGTTGTTGATGGGTTGAACGGATTCGGATAGTTCTGCGCCAATGCAAACTCAATTGGAAGTTGTTCATTTCCACCTACACTGGTTAAGAACGGCAACCTAAGAGTTTTCATTGAACCACCCCACTCGCTTCCCCACCATGATTTGAAGTATTGACCACGTGCGCTATCCCATTGGTTCATCGGATGTTTATAACCATCCGGATCGAAGATGTTCATTGAAATTGGCAAGAAGACAGGATTTGCAGATGCACCATAACCCAACTGTGTTAATGTGATCTTCAATTCTGCTGAATATCCATTATCAACATTTGATGTATCGTTCACTGTTGATCCTGCATTCAAGAACCCTGCGCCTGCGCCGGAATTTAAAATGCTTTCTTCATACTTAATTGTGTTCGCTGTGGTATCAATATTCTGATAATACAACTTGTATTCTTTTATCGCTCCAGAAGTATTCTTTGCTTGAACAAATAAACCATCACCTTCCCAGTCAAACTTACAGATGGATTTATCTGGTGATTGAATACCGATATATAAGTATTGATTCTTAAGAAGGAATTTAACTTTGGTATAACTTGTATCTTTGTATGGTAAATTGTATGTAACACCATTCACAACAAACGAAGCCTTCACATCAACGCTACCGCTTACTGTTTTTTCTGATCCTGTTTTTGGTGCATTAGCCGGTCCGAATACCAATGTTGGCGCTGTTGTCCAATCTGCTTCATTCAATTTACCGTCAAGCGTCATTGCTGCCGATGCAATAGGAACTTTAACTGTATCAGGATCATCATATGGTGTTGTGAATGTTAACGAACGCGTTGATGCACCCCATTCACTTCCCCACCATGATTTATAATACGTACCGCGTATTGTATCCCACGCAGCTACCTTATCACCTTGATAACGATTAGGATCAAAAATATTTACTGAAACAGGAATATTGCTTACGTTTGCAGTGTATCCAAGTTTATCCAAATGGATTACCAACTCTGCCGAATAACCATTATCTACTTGTGTTGTATCTTGCACTTTGGTGTTTGAACCTTTCACACTCGCACCCGCTCCAAATGTCGGATCGTTTGCTTCGTAGTTAATGGTCGTATCACCATTGACGCCTGTTTTATTATAGAATAACTTAAATTCTTTCACGGCACCGCTTGCATATTTAATCTTCATAAACAAGCCGTCGCCTTCCCAGCTATCGCCAAAGCTGCACACCGATTTATCATCTGATTGGAAGCCAACATACAAATCCATTCCTCTGCGGAGGAATTTCAACTTCGTAAGAGAACTGTCTCTGTTTGGCAAGTAAAAATTTTTACCGCTCACAGTAAATGTTGCTTTTACATCCAGATCGCCGGTAACTGTTTTTTCAGATCCGGTTCTCTTAAGAAATGCACCTTGTCCAAATAACAAAGTTTGTGCACCTGCCCAGTCTGCTTCATCCAATTTTCCATCTAACACCATTGGTGTGGACGAATTTTTTACATTGACTGATGCCGGATCGTCAAATTTCACAATCTCCGGTAGAAATTCCAGTGTGCGGTATGTT
>OBOI01000242.1_pt1 | contig 21215 bp, 21 predicted proteins | sample 1670151 | NCBI WGS metagenome assembly OBOI01 (sample SAMEA104232303, study PRJEB22302) | sediment metagenome | biome: forest; feature: aquifer; material: sediment | place: USA | collected 2011-08-07 | depth 0.01 m | reverse complement strand
TTTGACGTAAAAAAATTTAGAATCACAACTTTATTTATTTGAAACGGCACTAGTACTCTCCAAAATTAAAAAGCCCCAACCTTCAGAAAAGAAGATTGGGGCAAAAGACTCTACCGGCTCTAATGGCTCAATCGATCCTTATTCCACGAAGGAGATGAGATACAGATGCTGGCAGGTCTCCTGGCTTGTGAAGTTTCAGGTGAACATCCTTCCCATCCCATCCATCGGGACAGTGGAACCGCTGTTCACAGTATCACGTACAGTTGCGGGTCAGCCTCCGATTTCCCACCACGGCGGGCAGGTTACGGAGTTCCCTTTTCATGGCGCTTTGTTGCGCCAACCAACATCGAAAAATCAAAGAACAATATTTCCAAACCTCCGAGGTTTTGAAAACCTCGGAGGTTTTTTTATCTGTTACACATTCACAACTTGACGTTTCGTCGAAAATCGCAACACCAATTCATACACACCGAACAATGCAGAGACATAGACCACGTCTCCCGCAACGGTATTTCGGAAGAACGGAATCGCTGCAACGTAACATTCAACAAGTCCTGCCCAGTCTTTTGTGTACATGGTTCCCGTCATCCACACGCCAAAATTTGTGATGATAAAAAAGAGCGCCGAACTTGCAAGGGTTGTTCCCCCTACGACAACAATCGACTTGTGATTTTTCAACCATAATCCCATCACCCCGATCAGCACAAAACTGCCGTACACCCAATACATACCGGAATAAAATCCAAGGATGTAATCGCTGATCAGTAATGCAGAGATCGGCACGATGAATGCAAATTTCTTGTCAAAATAAACTGCGCCAAACAATGCCATTGCGGCAATGGGAGCAAAATTAAGCGGGTGCGGAATGAGACGCGAAAACGCCGCTGCAAAAATGAGCACAAATGCTACACCGTAGCGCATAAATGAATTCATAATAACTCCTTAAAATAATGTTGATAAACAATGACTGTTTTAAAAATACAAACGCCTCAATTTCTGTCAACGGCATTCCGTTTGGAGTGAAAAAAATTGAGGCGACCAATAAATCGTCCGAATTTTCTTACACCTCACTCCACGAAGGCGGATCGAAATCAGTGTTGGCAGGTCTCCTGGCTTTGGCGCCAATGGCGCCATTACAGTTGCGGGTCAGCTTCCGATTTCAACGGAATTCCCATTTTCATGGCGCCATCGGCGCCACACCATCACTGTTGATGATAAAGAACAAAATTTCTTGTGTAAAGATACAACTTCGTTCCAGCGATGTCAAGTTGTTTTTCGACTGACGATCGAACGGATCTTGTTCATCTCCTCGGCATTAAAAAATCTCACTGCAAACAAACTCCCCAGCCACAATATGATCAGTATAAATTTCACCGGTACAGCCGGATCGAATATCTTGAAAAGCAGCATTGCACCAACGACGGTCACCGTTAGTTTTGCAATGCGTGTGAATTCATATTCAATGTAATAGAATTTTTGAACGACTATGTAAAGGGAAATCGCTACTGCAGCGTACCCAATAAGGGTTGCGTACGCTGCGCCCATTATTCCGAAAACGGGGATCAATAAAAAATTCAATGCCACATTGCTCACCGATCCGGCAAGTGCCGTCGGCAAAAGATACATCGTTTTTTTCTCGATCTGTATGCCTGCGTTCAAATTTGTTCCGATACCGCTGAAAATATATCCCAACAAAATGATCGGTACTATTTTTAACCCATCCCAATACGGCGGCGGAAGAATATACAGCTCAAAAAATTTGTATTGAATGATATCGCTGATAAAAAATGACAGGACCAAGAATATTGCCGAGGTAGTAAGGAGGAAATATGTCATTACACGCGCATAAAGTTTCTTGGCATCCGGATCCTTTGCGTGAGAGAGAAAGAACGGGCGCCAAGCATATTCGAACATGCCGACAACGGCATTCATAAAAATACCCAGACGGTAGTTCGCCTGGTAAATCCCGACCGAGGCATCGTCCATCAACATTTTCAGTATGGGGCGATCCGCAATCGCCAGAACAATGCCCGCTAATCCGACCGGTACGATCGGCAATCCGAATTTCAGCAGTTCGGAATACAATCCCCTGTGAAACCGAAACTCGAACTGATGCGTGATTACCGGAAGAAGCAACACGAATGTTATTACAGAGGCAGCAAGATTGCTGAAGAAAATTCCCTCGATTCCCCATTGCAAAACAAGAACTGAGTACAGATTCAAAAGAATGGTTAAGACGATATTGACCACCTTCAGCGTCGCAAATAATTTTGCCCGCCGTTGCAATCGAAGTGATGCGAACGGTATGATCGCAAGGGCATCAAAAAAAAGTATCCCGGCGGTGTAATAAATTATTCTGTAGAATGAATGAGAAATTTGGAATACGGAAGTTAATGGATCTGCAAACAGGATGAATGCAGAAGAAAATAATACCGACGTGATCAAAATTGAAATGAACGGCGTACTGAAGTTTTCTTTGTCGCTTCCGATCTCTTTTCCGGAAGCAAAACGAAAATACGCCGACTCCATTCCGTAGCTGTAAAAGATATTGAAGAATGCGATGTATGAATAAACGGTGGCGACGATCCCATATTCGGCGGGGGTGAATACGTTCGCATAAAACGGAACAAGTAAAAAATTGAGCAGCCGGGCTACGATGGAACTGATCCCATAGACTGCCGTATCCGCACCAAGCCGTTTGATCTGAGAAAACATATTATTAAATATCAAACACCAATTTTAATTTTTCTGACACAATTACCATCGTTGATTTGCTAAGATTTCCTAATTCGTTCTCACTGAAAAACACAAAAATATGTTTCACGCAAAGCCGCAAAGTTTTGAAGACGCATTATTTTTTAAATTTTTATCAATTTTGTCTTTGCGTCTTTGCGAGAAATAACACTTTTTCAGTGAAAACTAATTCACCAATAATTATTTTCTTGTCGATGGTTGCAAGTTTATCAATTTTAATAACAGAACTGGTTTTTAATCCTGAGGAAGAAAAATCAACATCGTGAATTGTTAAAGGAATATCAGTGGGTTGTAATTGATTGGAATTATAGACCGAAGAAATGAATGCAATGATAATATCGCCACCCCTGCGCGTTGAAGAAAATACTACAGGTGCTGGTCTTACTTTGTTCCCAGTGAGATCCGTGAAAGGAAACGGTGTAAGGATAACGGTTCCTTGATTCATCGATAACGGACTTTAACGTCGTTAACGGTATAAATATTTTCCTCCGGCGCATGAAGAAAATCAAATGCCACGCTTTGCTCCTGCAATTTCATTAGTGCTTCTATCGGAAGATCATCCACAGTTTCAGTAACTGAAACAGTTCCTGCTTTTCTTGCTTGCTCAACAAGGGAATTGAATTGATCAAGCGGAAGAATGACAGATGATGAAACCTTTTTTGTTGTAATATTCAGCATACGGTATTTACAATGTAATTCTTCTCTTTAACAGTTGCAAAACTATGGCAAATATTCAAGCGAAATATCCAGCGCCTTCGGAGAATGTGTTAATGCGCCTACGGAAATAAAATCGACCCCTGTCTCTGCTATCGGACGGACAGTATTCAAATTCACGCCGCCGGAAGCCTCTATTTCAAATTTTCCGTTGATGAGGTGAACTGCTTCGCGCATCGCCTCTAAGGAATAATTATCAAGCATCACTCTGTCGATACCGCCGATCGAGAGCAATTCTTTTACCTGGCCGATCGTTGTTGTTTCTACTTCTATCTTGACATCGATCTCTCGTTCCTTCAGGAACGCTGTACACTTTTCCACAGCGTTTCTGATCCCGCCGGCGGCAGTGATGTGATTATCTTTTATCAGTACCATCGAATCTAAACCAAAACGATGACTGATCCCGCCCCCATCCAATACGGCTTTTTTATCAAGCACGCGCAAACCCGGAGCGGTTTTTCGCGTATCGGTGATCTTTGCTTTCGTACCGGCAACAGCGTGGACGTATTTGTGGGTGAGAGTTGCGATACCAGACATGCGCTGAAGGAAATTAAGTGCCACACGTTCGCCGGTGAGTAAGCTCCGTACCGGACCATGCAGTTCTGCAAGAACATCCCCCGGCTTCACCATTGCTCCGTCTTCCACTGTGGATTCGACCGTTACTTGTCCGTCGACATAGGAAAAAATGACACCGACAATCTTTATTCCGGAGATGATCCCATTCTCTTTTGCAAGAAGGATAGCTTTGCCGAGTTGTTCTTCGGGTATCAGTGATTCGCTGGTGATGTCGCCGAATCCGATATCTTCGAAGAGTGCCTGTTCAATAAGACGCCCGACACGGCTGTCGGTAAGATAATTATTTTGCATGGTGATCGGGAAGCATGATGGGTATATCGTCTTTCACTTCGTACACCCTTCCACACGAGGCGCATGTGAGTGTATTTTTCTGCGAGTCGTAATTAAGACTACCCTTGCATTTCGGACAACAGAGGATATCGAGAAGTTCTTTTTTGAGCATGTTTTTTCTCGCAAAGACTAATTCCCACTAAAGATTTAAGTATGAGTTATGCCATGAGTAAATTTAATTGAAGCAACTATGTTTCAAATTTTTACGTAATTAAAAAACAAACTCATGGCATAACTTCGTTTATTCATTTTTTCAATGAGAACTACTCGGCGACCTTGCGTTTTAGCGAGAGAATTATTTAGGGAAATTGTTTTTGCATCAATTCAATGTATTCTTTTGGCGGACGGATCGGCCTGTTGGTGTGGGCGTCCAGAAATACGTGAATGGTCTCTCCTGTAACGAGGATATCATTTTCGCTGTTACGGGTGATCTCATAATTGATAGTGATCTTCATCTTCGGAAGTTCTTTCATCACCGCTTTCACATGGACGATATCATCATATTGCGCCGGACGATGATAGTTCACCTGAACTTCCAATACAACGAGAAAGATACCTGCTTTTTCGATCTCGGAATAGACCAAACCGAGACTGCGAAATAGATCTGTCCGTGCTTGTTCGAAATACTCCAGATATTTTGCGTGATAGACGATCTTCATTGCATCCGTGTCCGCATAGCGCACACGGATATCAGTTGAAATCAGCCGCCGCGCTTTTTGCGGTCGACTGGATTGACTTGTTAGGCATCCAATATTTCTCGTATTTCCTTAATCAAGAGCGGTAAATGATTTTCAACGGCTTTCCAAACAATTATCTCATCTACAACATCATAACCATGTATCAAAATATTTCTAAATCCGATGATACGGTAATATTCAGAAATTTTTTCAAGGAGTTCTTCATCAATTTTCCTAATCCTATTGAGGGCTTCCCCAATTATTTCAAAGTCTCTCTCAACCGCTCTTTGTGTAACCAAACTGTTTTGATATGCCTTGAAATCCATCCCATGAACAAAGGCTCCTATCTCTTCTGCTGCTTGGAGAATATCAACAAGGTTCTTTTTCACCTCATCGCTCATAAATGATAGTCCTCGTTTTCTCTACAGAGTCTCTGAAAATAGGGTTCCTGAAAGGTTTATCAACAACAAGATCTATATCCCTGTTGAATATTTTTGTTAATTGTTCTTTCAATTCGAAGTATTTATCAAAAAGATCAATTTTTTCATCCGAATCAAAAACTACCAGTACGTCCACATCACTATCAGGTACGAAATCTTGGGTCATAGCGGAGCCAAAAAGTCCAAGTCGTTTTACCGACAATGCCCGGCAAATACGTTCGATTTCAGGTTTAAGTTCCAAAATATTAAGCATAATTATAGTATCGCCTATTATTTAGATTGATTCAATATTTTTAAATGCCTAGCTAACAGTTGAATGAGCGATCATCTTCTCACTCATTCCATGCACCCATTGTGCAGAATTTCTCGAGCCGCTTCTCGATAAGCTTTTCCGGCTTGATCTTTTGGAATGACTTCAGTTCCTCCAAAAGTGCATCTTTCAAAATTGCTGCTGCTTGCTGCGGATTGCGATGTGCGCCGCCTTGAGGCTCAGGAACGATTCGATCGATGATTTTTTGTTCGAGCAGATCGGGAGGTGTTAAGCGCAGCGCTTCGGCTGCCTGTTCTTTAAACTCCCAACTCTTCCACAGAATGGATGAACACGATTCCGGAGCAATCACGGAATACCAGGTATTCTCCAGCATCAACATTCTGTCCCCCACACCGATGCCCAATGCACCGCCCGATGCACCTTCACCGATGATCACTACAATGACCGGCACCGGGAATCGTGACATTTCAAAAAGATTGCGCGCAATCGCTTCCGCCTGTCCCCGCTCTTCCGCCTCCAGACCCGGATACGCACCAGGTGTATCAAGCATCGTAACGATCGGTCTATTGAACTTCACTGCAAGTTTCATCAGCCGAAGCGCTTTACGGTACCCTTCGGGATTTGGCATTCCGAAATTACGATATAAATTCGATTTGGTATCGCGCCCCTTCTGATGACCGATGATCATCACCGGTTGGTCACCCAATTTCGCAAATCCGCCAACAATGGCTTTGTCGTCCCCATATGTACGATCTCCATGCAGTTCAACGAAATCTGTTGTCATGTGCTGGATATAATCAAGCGTGTACGGACGTTCGGGATGGCGGGCAAGCTGCACTCTCTGCCAGCGGGTAAGATTGGAAAAAATGTTCTCGCGGAGTTGGCTGACCTTCTTTTCGAGAGTTCTTATCTCATCGGAAACATCAACCTCGCCGGAAAGCTGGCGGATCTCTTCTATCTTTTGCTCGAGTTCAACGATCGGTTTTTCAAATTCAAGAACAACTTTTGACATACATACTCCAAAATGTTACCTCTGAATCCACCGCTGCAGTGTCTTCACAATAATTTCAAGATCAAAAAGGAACGACTGATTCTTTGCATAATACAGATCGTATTGCTCGCGTTCCTCCTGAGACAAATTTTTGTCATCATGGATATGGATAAGTCCCGTAACACCCGGTTTTCCACGATATAAACTTTTCTCGCTCTGCTTGGCATTCCCGTTATCGAAATACCCCACCAGACTCATTCTTCCAATCAGCACTTTCGGCATTCCCATAACAGCTTTTGTAAAACCTGCAGCGGGCTTTGAGGAAAAAAGCCGTGAGAAATATACAAAAGGCGCAAAGGAAATCAAAAAGAAAACACTGAGAGTGAGATCAAAGAGCCTTTTTACTATGCGATTTCCGATTTTTCCGATGTTATAATCGATCTCTATGAACGGAATTTCATCAAGCTGATCAATGCTTGTTTTGCCGATAATAACTTCAAGGTTGTTTGGTACAAGCCGGAAATTGACAAATCTGTTTCGATTATTGGCAATGATCCGGAGAATGGTGGAATAAGATACCGCATCCGATGAAAAGATCACTTCGCTGATGCGATGTTCTTCGATCACTTTGCTGATCGTTTCCGTACTTCCAAGAATCTCAACATCCATGATTTTTTCGCCGATCCGTTGGCGGTTCGCATCGATAAATCCTATCACAGAATATCCACCGCCGATTCGCGCACGGAGTTTTTTCAACACTTCCTGTCCGGAAGCATTAACGCCGACAATCAGCGTTCGTCTCCCAAACAACGTTGTGCGGGAAGAATTATCCCTGAAGCCGAGCAGCCGCACGAACAATCTCCAGCCGGGAATGAGAACAAGTGAAAGTCCTCCGGAGATCAGCATAATCAGCCGGCTGAATGCGAATTCTTTTTCAAATGCCGTCACTGCGGAAATGAAAACAAAGGCAGTAAATACTGCGGCAAAAGATCGGGAAACGGAGAGTTTGAATTCGGTATACACGCCGTAAAAGAAGAGCGATATAAACACTATCACCGCCGGAACAGCAAATGCCCATGGGTACGCGTACCCCGGAAATGTAAAGAGATCATTTTTACGGATATATTCGCCTAACAGAATAGTTCCACATACGATGATCATATCCCACAGTGCGATCGAAAGCGGTTTGGCAACACGGCCGAAATCTGCAAGGAACTTTCTCAGGTATATTCCGGAATAGATGAACCATTCAAAGATCGGCGAACCGGTGTGATGTTTCCGGACAAACAACCGCATTGCACTGTAAAAAACCTTCAGTTCATCAATGTCGCTGCGTCGAGTGCTCTCGCCTTTGTAATGGATGATCGAAGTTGTCGGAACATAATATACTTTCTTTCCAAGCTGCTGAACGCGGTAACACCAATCCAGATCCTCACCGTACATAAAGAATGATTCATCCAATCCTCCGATCTTTTCATACACATCACGACGGCTCATCATAAATGAGCCGCTGACGGCGTCAACTTCGTACGTTTTATCCGGATCGAGATACGTGAGATTGTACCGGGCGAAAAGTTTGGATCTCGGAAAAAGAGAACTGAGTCCGAATGTTTTTGTAAACGCTATCCACGGTGTGGGAAAACTTCTGCGGCATGGCAACTGCAATGTTCCGTCGGGATTTAGGATTTTACAGCCGATCATCCCCGCATCGTCATGATCTTCGAAAAATTTGATCAAATTTTTAATCGTGTCTTCTTGAACGATCGTATCAGGATTGATCAGAAGAATGTATTTTCCCTTAGACTGAACAAGCGCTTGGTTGTTGGCTTTTGCAAAGCCAACATTCTGCGCATTGGCAATGAGATGAACGAAAGGATAATTTTTTCTGATGTGTTCAACGCTTCCGTCCTCGGACGCATTGTCAACAACGAATACTTCTCCCTCCAAACCTTCGAGTGATTTGAAAAGCGATACCAGTGCGTTATTGAGAAACTCCCGCACATTGTAGTTCACGATGATGACGGTAATATCCATCAGATTGTGTCAGCAAGATGTCGGACATCTTCTGGTTTACATTGAGGATGAGTGAAGTCACTTTCGATGCTGATGAACAAGATGTCCGACATCTCTTTATTTGATCAGAGTTTATTGAAGATGCTGCGTGCCTTTAATTTCCACACCATAAACACCGCCTCGTACACAATTTTTTTATTCATTTTCGAAATACCAACGCGGCGATCAACAAACACGATCGGCATTTCCTTAAGGACAAATCCCTTTTTCCATACAAGAAAATTTATCTCGATTTGGAATGCATATCCGTTTGAACGGATCGCATCAAGGTCGATTGATTCGAGGACTATGCGCTTATAACATTTGAAACCGGCCGTTGCATCATAAATCGGCATTCCAGTAATAATTCGCGTATAAATGTTTGCACAATAACTGAGTAGCAATCGTTTCATCGGCCAGTTGACGACATTCACCCCTTTTACATACCGGGAACCAATGAGCAAATCACATCCGTCCATTTTACTCAGCATGATGGGAATTTCTTTAGGATTGTGAGAAAAATCGGCATCCATTTCGAACACAAAATCGAACTTTTTTTCGATGGCATATTTGAATCCTGCAACGTACGCGGTTCCCAGTCCGAGTTTCTTTTCCCGCTGCAAAAGATGAATACGGGTATTCGTTGCCATCATTTTTTTGACGACGTCTGCCGTACCATCGGGTGAATTGTCATCCACGATCAGCACCTCCACCATTTCTGTCTGCTGCAACACTTCCGTGATGATTCGCTCGGCATTTTGTATTTCGTTGTATGTCGGAATTATAACAAGGGCTTTCGGCATCAGTTTCCTTTTCCTGCTATCATGGTGTAAAATGTCAATAATAATATTTTCATGTCCATACGGAACGACATATTCTCAATATAAAACAGATCATACCGGACTTTTGAGCGAACATCGTCGATTGTTTGGTCGTATCCTTGTTTGATCTGCGCCCAACCGGTGATTCCCGGACGCACCGCCAGACGTCGTTTGTACAGCGGAATCTCTTTCGCCAACCATTCAACGAAATGCGGACGTTCAGGACGCGGACCCACCAAACTCATCTCTCCCTTTAACACATTGATAAATTGAGGTATCTCATCAAGCCGTGTCTTGCGAAGAAATCGGCCAACATTCGTTACGCGAGGATCGTCCTTCGGTGCCCACACAGGACCTGTTTTTGCTTCCGCATCCGAACGCATTGAACGATATTTGTGCATTCTAAAAATTTTCCCATCTTTACCGACACGTTCCTGGCTGTAGAGAAACGGACCCGGTGAATCAAGTTTAATTGCAACTCCCACCAAGATCCACAACGGCGCCGATACCATTAAGATAATAATTGAGATGACAATATCCATCAGCCGCTTGACACTTTCTTCCCACGGCTGCATAATGTGCGGCATGATCTCGATGAGAGGGAAACCGTGAATTTCATTCGTACGAGCCTGACCGGAAATAATATCGTACATATCCGGAATGATCTTTATACTGACGTCGGAATTGTCGCAGTGGGATATTACCTCAAGCAAGCTGTCGTGATCAGAGGATTCGAACGCTATCAGAACATCGGTGACGTTATATTTTTTGATGATGTCGGATAGATGCTCTACGTTTCCTAAAATTTTCTGATTATTACTGTCTATCTTCGATACCTTGTCCTTTAGACTTACAAAGCCGATCACTTTATACCCGATCGCAGGATATTGTGCAACGGAATCATATAATTGTTTTGCTTTTTCATTATGTCCGACAATGACAGCGTTCTGCAACCCTATTCTTCGTTCAAAAAGATTTCTTTTCATGCTGCGGAAGATAATCCTTGCTCCGCCTACTACAACGATCAATATCGACCAGTACAATACAATCAACACTCTTGTTGTTTGCTTGGTCTCCACTCTTGCATCGTCAACGAACACGATAAAAAACAACAGAACACAACCGATCGAAATCGCCTTAAAGACCTGTGCAAACTCGTCAAGACGTGATTTGATATGCCAATTTCTGTGCAGACCAAAGAACATGAAAATCAGAACCCAATAGATTGTCGTTACAACTAAGGGAGCAAAAAAATCCGGTATGGTGGGTAATTGTGAAATGTTTCCATAGACTCTGATATAATAATAGACAGAATACGAAATCACAATCGACATCACATCGCTGAAGAAAAGGATATATCGTTCGATCTTTTTATTTGTAATTAATTGTATGATTGTCACGATGCTCTATCAAATGATTTTGCTAACCGGAGTTAGTGAAAATATCGTGAAAGATGTTCTATAATGCGTATCGCCGCCTTGCCGTCACCATAAGGATTTGCTGTCGCCGCCATTTTGTTGTATGCTGTTTTATCGGTAAGAAGTTCCTTTGCAACGGCGACGATCATCTCTTTCGAAGTTCCCACTAGTTTCACAGTACCGGCTGTCACTCCCTCCGGTCGTTCGGTGGTGTCGCGCATTACGAGGACGGGAATTCCAAACGTGGGTGCCTCTTCTTGAATCCCGCCGGAATCCGTAAGAATCAATACTGAACGCAGCATAAGGGAAACAAAAGGCAAATAACTCAATGGTTCAATTAAAAAAATGTTTGGTCTGTTTCCCAAAATCCGAAAAACAGGTTCTTGCACATTCGGATTAAGATGAACAGGATATATAAAATTATACGATGAAAATTCGGAAGCCAATTCAGCAATCGCTGTACAGATAGATTCAAATCCGGCTCCAAAATTCTCCCTGCGGTGCCCTGTGATTAGGACACACGGATTATTCGGCGCCAATACGTGAGAAGGTAAATCGGAAATTACCGGCGGATTTTTTTCCACTGCTTCCTTCGCCAACAGCAAAGCATCGATAACAGTATTTCCTGTCACAAAAACCTTTTGGGGCGCAATGCCTTCCTTGATCAAATTTTCTTTCGAAAGATCCGTGGGAGCAAAATGGATATCAGCCACGTGTGTCGTTAATATGCGATTAATTTCTTCCGGAAATGGAGAATATTTATTTTTCGTGCGGAGTCCCGCTTCAACATGTCCGACCGGAATTTTGTGATAAAAACTCACCAGCGAAGCAGCAAATACCGTTGTCGTATCCCCTTGCACGAGCACCAGATCGGGTTTGAGCTTTTTCAAATATTCTTCTATACCGCCAATCGCATTCGCCGTCAGTTCTGACAGCGACTGATTTGGCTTCATAATATTCAAATCGACATCCGGAACAATATTAAATATATCCAGCACTTGATCCAACATTTGGCGGTGCTGCGCCGTCACACACACATTAACGGTAAATAGAGATTCATTCTTCAATCCCAAAATGACGGGGGCTAATTTAATTGCTTCCGGTCGTGTACCAAAAATCACCGAAATCGTTTTTTCCATATCATTAGTAATTCTTTACAATGATTCAAGTGCTTTTAAATATCGATTCACAGCAATCTCTAATGTAAAATGCTGTTCAAAATATTTTCTTGCATTATTTCCCATATTGGCAAGCAACTTGGTGTCATTTTTTAACATTAACAGATATTGAAGAATTTTTTCAGCATCATGATGTCTAATAGAAAACCCACATTGGGCCGTTTCAATAATTTTGCTTACGTCTGAATTTTCATCACATACAGCTATGATAGGATTTCCGGCAGCCATTGTTGTATATAATTTACTTGGCATCGCAAGACCTTCAATGTTTTCTTCCAATGTTACAAACGAAACAGATGCGGCTGTTAAACTGAACGGCAACATTTCCCTATTCTGATAGGGGAAAAATAGAACATTGTTCAATCTATATTTTTGAACTAATTGTTCAAGTATCCTTTTTTTTCCACCATCTCCAATAAAAACAAACCTAAATGAATCATCATGAATTTTATTTGCAACCTCAATTACAATTTCCAATTCATGGAATAATCCCAAATTCCCAGAGTAAAGAACTACAAATTTATTATCCAAAGCATGCTCGGATAAAAATATATTTTCTTTACGAGGTAACGGTTTAATAAAATTGCCATCAGCCCAATTATGAATTATTTCAATTTTACCAATTTCACGTTCTAGTTGATATTCAATAAATTTTCCCCTTATAACTTTGTTCATGGAATTACTCAAAACAATAATTTTAGCCGCATTCCGGAATATTATCTTATTTAGAGAATTCCAAATTTTAACGATGAGGCTTGGACTTTGTAAATATCCGAGACGGATAGCAATATCCGGATACACATCGTGTACTAAAAAAACAAAAGGTATATTTTTGAGTTTCTTTAATATAACGCCGATTGCTGGCAAAAAAGGTGGATTGGATACTATAAGAAGTGGAGATTTTTCACTGCTGGCTATAATGAAAACTAATGATGTAAAAAAAAAGGAAATGGAATTAAGCAGTTTTCCCAAAAATATGTTCTTATTAAATTGAGTAGACCATAATCTCTTTATGACAACATCCTGGAATTTTTCGTTTATTGCTGCATTCTTTTTTTCATATGTCGGTTGTGCTGTTATAATATTTACTAAAAACCCTTCCTTAGTTAAACCAATTGCCAGCTCGGTCAACAATTGGCCAGTAGTGGCAATATCAGGATAAAAATAAAGTGAAAGTATTCTCAATCGCTTATTTTGGGGCATACATTAATTAAATATAAGTAAGCAATCCATCTCTCCATCCTTTCCACAAGGATTTCAGTTGACTGGAAGTTTTTCTTCTATTTTTAAAAATATTTTGAAATATCAAAGCACTTTTTGCAATACTATTGAGTGTAGTAAAAATTGTGACATATACTTTATAAAGTTTAGATGAATTACCAAAAACTAAAAAACGATTTCTAGTATGATAGTATAAGTAGAGATCAGTATAATTCCTCCACCCTTTTCCTCCGCCGCTTTTATGATACGCAATTGATTGTGGAATGTAAGCAATCTCATATTTTTTTAACACCCTTCGTGAAAACTCCAGGTCCTCGAAATACATAAAATACTCCTCATCTAAAAGACCAACATCTATAAAGACTTTTGCCTGAACAAGCATGAGTACGCCGCAAGCGTAATCAACTTTTTCAATAGTTTCCGTTTTGTGTTTTTTTATGCGTATTGCTCCCTTATTTTGACCAGTGCATAACAATTTATTAAATCTCCCCGCAGCCGAAAATATTTCAGTCGTACCTGGGAAAAAAACACGGGCATTGAGTACTCCAATGTTGGGGAATTGTTCCGCGTAATGCACTAAATGGTCCAGAAAATCCGGTTCTACAGTTGCATCGTTATTAATTATCAATATATAATCTGCATTGTGTTCCAGAGCGTATTTAATTCCTATATTGTTTCCGGCAGCATACCCACCATTGATCGTATTTCTTAGTAAAGGAATTTCAGGAAAATTGTTTGTAATGATTTCAACACTGCCATCACTTGAAGCATTATCAACTATAATGATAGAGAATTTTGGATATGTTAAGTTTTGTAATGATAAAATACATTTTTCCGTATCATCGTAGTTATTGTAGTTTAATACTATAATTATTACATATGGATTTTCTTTTCGTCCCATTTTTATTTTAATTTCTTCTCATCTTTGTCTTCAAATATTTTAAATCGTCAATAGTGATAAATTTAAGTACAAATAATCCTATTACTATTACTGTTACATAAAGTAAAAAAACAACCAGCGATGCAACATTGAATGGATTATAAAATATCATTAACGGTAGTATAACTATTATTATTGATTTTCCATACAACACAATATATGGAACATTGTTATTATACTTTCTTATTTGATAAATAATATACCCTGTGTATAACACTTCGGAGATAATACAACCAACCAAAGCACCAATAATCTCATGATAATAAACACCAATGGAACAGAATATAATATATAACAAACTTACCAACGATATACCTGCTGTGTATTCCTTCTGCAATTGTATAGATACTAATGAATACTCCATAGCAGTTCTACTGAGAACAATTGCTATTATGAATAATGAATACTTTAGAATATATACTGATTCTAAATATTTATCGCCATATAAAATGAAGATAATTTTATCTGACACTGGAAAGAAAATCAATAAAAATAAAACACCACTTAGTATAAATATTTTTGATAGTTTGTATATAAAGGATGAAAATCTGTTAACATCATTGGCGTAACTATTCATTGATGGGAAAATAGCATTATACAACGCCATAATTCCAAAACTCCATATTGCTAGTACCGGTCTATATGCTGCACTGAAATTGGCTACTGCAACGTTCGTTAGCACAACACCGATAATAAAAGTGCTATAATAGTATGGTATTTGCATCAATGTACTAGCTAATCCAATTGGATAGCTTTCCTTTACTAAAGACCACACAGTATGAATAGAGAATCCAGATGTAAATATTTTTTTGTTTGTAATGAACAAATAAAAGACTATAAAGTTTATTGATATGAAACTTATCGTATGTACCCACGAAACAAAAATACTTGTTGGATTTTTTGAGAGAAGTACCGCCAAAGGAATATAAAAAGCACATGCTCGAATAATTCTGATAATAGCGACGATCCTCATTTTTTCAATAGCAAGATAATACCATTCCGTTGAAAATGATATTCCAACCATTGATAATGATAAAATGAGCATAATTACATTTTCAATGTTCTCATTTTCATATATGTACAGAGACAAAATTGGGATAATTACAATTAGTGATAACGATAATCGGATAAAAGATATGTGCTCAAATAGTTGATAAAAATTATGATCTTTTGTGATTCTTCGAACCGCAATAGTTTCCAAGCCAAACTCAGTGAATCGGGTAAGGAAGTTTATGATGGATTGAGCAAATGCAAAACGACCAAAATCATCCGGGGGTAGAATGGAAGCGATTTTTATGAACGAAATAAATACAATACATTGACTTATTGTATTTCCGAATAAAAGCCATACAAAATTTTTTGAAATTCGCTTGAGACTCACATGCTTAGTTTGCTGATAGAATTTCATCCATAATTTTCATAACAATTTATGCTTTTTTATCTGTCATTTTTCGATCAAGAAAAATACCAATTCCAGTGGCGATGAATGGGAAAAAAAAATACCCCCCCAATCGCGTCGCAATTACTATAAAACTTAATCCAATAATTCCAAATAAAAATGCACAAAGACTAAGATCCAAAAAACGTCCTTTTTCTTTAAATCTCAGCCAAAAAAGAGAGGTGAATAATCCTAATAGATATGGTCCAAATAAAATTCCTACTATTCCAAAATCCCCGTGAAGTTCTCTAATATAAGTTCCTGTATTTACACCAGTAGGAATCTTGTACCATTCTTGATAGACTTCGGCATGAATATCTACGCCCACACGTTCAAGGATTCTATAAGGAGTTAAGAATGTGTGTCCCCCGATTGGAGTATTCTCTTTATTTTGGATGAAATATTGATTGAGCACTCCAATACTGGAACTGAAATAAAGGTAAATAGTTGGGGTAATGACAGATCCTGAAGATAATTTTTTTAAAGAACCTGTTGAACCACGGAACACTTCCTTTACATTACGTGTACTTCGAATTAACTCTGCACCTCCAATGATAACCGATAATAATACAACGACAATGAGTAATTTTCTTATACTTATAAATTGAGAATAATTTTTGGTTCTTGATTTTGGTGTTATGAAGTATGTAGTGACAAATATTATGGCAACTATGAAAATATCAGCCCTACCCATGATGGTAAAATCAATAATAATTATATTGAGTATCGGTAATATACCTACTAAAGTAATTTTTTGCACTTTGGCTGTATAAACACCTGACAAGGCTGACGCTGTAAATACTAACGAACTAATATATGGAATACTGCCAGGTATTCCCTCCGCAACACGATAAGAATAAACAAGATTACCAATAATAAATGCATTGAATAATCCTCCTGATAGTTTTGCGACAAGGTATAGATTATAGAGTGCTGCAATTAACGCTATAAGATTAAGTACCCATAGTATTTTTTTAAGATGGTGAATATTGATATCCGTTACTGGATATGAGATATGATGTTCAGCGTTGGTATGTTGCGCTTTGGTCGGATATAAAAGATAAATCGTAACTGCACCGGTGACATATAATAACCAACTCACAATGATAATAATCCATGTTTCAATTTCTAAATCATAATATTTAATGAATTTTAATTCGAACAACACTACAACTGAACCCCACACAAAAGAATAAAAACTAATCGGATTAAACCAGAATTTAAAAACAAATCTACTAATCATAATCATCGTAATGCTAAAAACAATTATGAGTAGTATTGACATATTAAATATTTCCCTGATTGATCGCGATATACGGAGATGGTAGATTCTGTATTATTACCGATAATACTTTTACTTCAATGTCTTCAAATCAACACGATAAAATTTCATTATCTTCTCAACCCAGATTTTAAGTTTTTGTATGTGGCCTACCTGATAATTTTTTATGAAAATGGAATGAAAGAATATTGCAGCCAAGAGGAGTACGCTGGTAGAGAGAAATACTATTAATGCAACAATGAGAGATCGTTGTGGTTTTGCCTTCTTGTTTGCAGGAACGGCGTTATCTATCACTAACAGTACCGGAACATCTTTTTGTTCATCAATTTTTGCCTGTTCATATATTGGTAATAAAAATTCTAATAGTTTCGATTGAATCAAGAATTCTCGATATAATCGAATGCCATCGAGACCTGCTTCTGGAAACGAACTTACTTTTTTTGTAATTTCAGACAATTCAGATTTTAACTGCCGTAATAATTGGTTTTCCGGAGAGACGGTTTTTTCAAGTACACCGATTTCGATTTCTTTTTTTGCTTTCAAGGCATATAACTCAGCATATGCCGCTACACTCGAAGATTTTACGTCTTCGGAGATAAATATTTCTTTTTTTTCTTGAAATACTTTTGAGGCATCCTCTGCTTTCCGTAAATCATCACGACATTGCATTAATCGTTTTTCAATAAATTCTCTGTTATTCCTTGCTTCTTGAGTGCTAAAACGAATGCTTGTTGAATTCAGTAAGTTTACAAAATAATTTGCCATATCCGCCGCACGTTGCGGATCTTTATCGTATACGTCAATGGTAATGTTTTCATCGTCTTGAACCTCAAAAAGAGTATTTTCCTCAAGTCGTTTTATTGCTTTATCCCGTTCACTTTCATCAAATCCGTACACCTTCATCAAATCAAATTTTTTAATCACCTCTTCCATTGTTGTTCTGCTTTTTAGTATCGCTAGATAGTTATACGTTCCACTGGTTCTGCCAAGATTTCCGAGAAGTTTACTCCCTCCTGTGATGCCACGTAAAAGAGATGATGCCCCAACGGCAGATCCAAAAATATCTTGCTGTTTCGGTGGTAGAATGGAGGCGGTAGATTTGTAATAATTAGGTAGTAAAAGAGTTATTCCGCTTGTAAGTATTCCAATTATTAAAATATTTATTATGATAAATCTTTTCCAGGTGATTGTCACCTCTAAAAAATACAATAAAGCACTTTGTTGCATCTCATCATCATTATTCTTGTAAGTATTTTCAACCATTTGATAGCTCCGGGAACGAGTTGTTTTCGAAAAAATATTGAACACCGTATTTGATAACCAAAAGGAACAAAGTTGCTACCGTCCCTACTATTCCAAACACTTGGCTATCTATGACCCACACATCAAACCTGCTTCTTCTTAAGTGCATTTTTTACCTCGTTACCAATAATACCAAGCTCACCACTGTCGCTACAATTCCAAACACTTGACTATACACAGTCAGATAATATGTGAACGGACGATACGGTTCTTTCGGTATCCAAATATAATCGCCGTCCTCTATAATCGTTTCGTCCGGCGAGAGCCATTGGCGGGTTGCGGCTTTAATTATTTTTATATCGCCGGTGCGCGCATATTCCGTTAATCCGCCGGCTTTTGAAATGTAATAATTGAAATCTTTATTTTGCTCAAATGGAATATGTCCCGGATTAACTACCTGACCAAAAACGTAGATCGTTTTCTTTTTCGATGCAATCAGGATATAATCATTATCGCGTAAATAGATATCTTTCGATTTATCGTTTTGCCGAATGACTCCTGAAAAATCTGTAACAACAAGTTCACGGTTAATGCGAATGTCGGTTTCTAAATAGTAATATGCGCTGTCATCAGGCGTGATTCCGCCGCGAGCACTTTCCTTTCTCTCGGTATTTATTTCTGATTCACTTACTGTGCGACGGAAAAGTTGAGAACTTCTGAGTGATGCATATTCCGTAATTCCTCCGGCAACTTCAATAATTTCGGAGAGTAATGTCGAGTCTTTTCTGATTGGATATATTCCGGGAAAACGAACTTCCCCCACAATATACACTTTATAGTCGCGCTGCGGAGTATATTGTTCATACACTACGATACGATCCCCTCGTTGAAGAGGAACATCCGTTTGCTCACCGGATTTTATTTTTCGTAAATTCACATCGATTTTTTTAAGACCATCTGTTTTTTCAAATCGTGTGATCTCAACACGCTCACTGTCCGCCAAAGCATTCAGTCCGCGAGCAATAGAAAGCATAGAGAGCAAACTATCACCATCGACATATTCATACGTCTGCTGTTTGATAACAGCGCCATACACAGATACAAAATCATTCTCAATATTACGTTGGGGAATAACGATAATATCACCGTCACGCAGATAAGGATTATAATAAGTATTTTGTGAGGCATAATATTTTTCCAGATCAACATTGTGTGTTGTGCCGTCACGATGCCGCAACAGAATCTTTCGTTGAGCAATGGTTATATCCGGTAGTCTTTCATCTTCGCGATTTATCGATATCGGGGTATTAATTACTGCATCAACACGGCGAGTAGATTGAATATACCGTATCCCTTCTTGTTTCACTGCACCCTTTACCGTGACCGCAATAGTTCGAGGTGAAAATAGTGTGAATGAAGAAATTCCTGAGAGATATTTTCTTTTAATCTCTTTTGTTACGATCAATTTAGCGCTGTCTAATGTTTTATTAGCAATAAAAATTTCTGCAACTGTCGGAATAATAACAGTGCCTTCGGGGGTAACAGGAACTTGGAAATTCAAAGGAGCGCCGGCATAAATGCTGACGGCAAATATATCGCCGGGACCGACAATATATTCTTTCGGATCAACAACACCGTCGGAAATAAATGCCGCTTGTTGAACAGAAGGGGTTTTTATTTCTTGCTGAGATTGTGTTTCTTTCTTTTCGCCAAACTGAGCGTTCAACGACAACAGCGGCAGAAGGATAAGAATAAAAAAAATATTTTTCTTCATATAATTCAATTGATCATTCTCTATATTGTAATTCATAATATTTTTTATAATCACCGCTGATGATCCGTTCCCACCACTTCCTGTTCTTTAAATACCATTGAATTGTTTCTTCAATTCCCTCTTCAAATTTGTGCGCCGGAATCCACCCGAGTTCTTTTTGAATTTTAGATGCATCGATCGCATAACGCCTGTCATGACCGGGACGATCTTTGACGTACGTGATCAATGATTCGGGCTTTCCAAGTTCTTTTAAGGTCAGTTTCACGATCTCGATGTTTTTACATTCGTTATGTCCGCCGATGTTATATACTTCACCGAATGTTCCACCGTGAAGGACAACATCAAGAGCCGAACAATGATCTTCCACATACAGCCAATCGCGGACATTCAAACCGTCGCCGTATACGGGCAGCGATTTATCATTCAACGCATTGGCGATTATCAGCGGAATGAGTTTTTCGGGGAATTGATACGGACCGTAATTATTGGAGCATCGTGTAACGATTCCGGGAAATCCAAACGTGCGGTGATATGCAAGGACGAGCAGATCAGAAGCCGCCTTGCTTGCAGAATACGGACTGTTGGCGTGGAGAGGTGTTTCTTCCGTAAAATATCCGGTGGCTCCAAGTGATCCGTACACTTCATCGGTCGAGACATGTAAAAATTTTTCTATACCTGCCTCGCGGGAAACATCCAGCAGTACATTGGTTCCCATCACATTCGTCTGCACAAAAATTGCCGGACCGAGAATGCTTCTGTCGACATGAGATTCAGCCGCAAAATGAACCGCCGAATCAACGGAATACTGATGAAAAACTCTCCCGACCTCTTCTTTGTTGCAAATATCCCCCTTCACAAAAACATAGTTGGGATTGTTTTCGATTTCGATAAGATTTTCAAGATTGCCGGCATATGTCAAAGCATCAAAATTGACGACCTTGTAGTCGGGATATTTGTTCAGCATATAACGAACAAAATTGCTCCCAATGAAACCGGCTCCCCCTGTTACGAGAATGTTCTTCATTAATCTTTTAATAAATAACTGAAGTTACGCAACGGATAAAAACACAAGCGAAATAAGGTGTTATATTAGTAT
>OBOI01000241.1_pt1 | contig 21244 bp, 14 predicted proteins | sample 1670151 | NCBI WGS metagenome assembly OBOI01 (sample SAMEA104232303, study PRJEB22302) | sediment metagenome | biome: forest; feature: aquifer; material: sediment | place: USA | collected 2011-08-07 | depth 0.01 m | reverse complement strand
GTCGTTTTGCACCGTGCGCGTTGCCCGCAGGTAGGTACGGAAGTTGTCATCCTCCATTTTTATCGCCAGCTCGGCCGCCCCTTCAAAGGTATAGCAGGTTTCGTTTTCGTTTCGTCCAGTTTCCTTTTTGTGGATTTTTTCCGCTTCCTCTTCCATCGTATGCAGCCTGGTGTAGTAATCGGGAAATTCATTCAGGTGGGCCAGGGCTATCTTGCCGGTGCTCAGGGGATCATCGTTGGTGACGTTGGTCTGTAAGTCAACCAGCCCGTGCTCCAGCTCCACATCCATACCCATGCGGAATTGCTCCACATCAAACCGGCGCCAGTCTATGCCTAAGGTTTCCCCGATTTTTTTTGCCTCGGTGGCGGTAAATTTTGCTTTGGTTGACATTGCTCCTCCTGAAGTTGGCGGTTCACAGTAATTACGCTATATTGCCAAGTATTAACCTAGGTGGCAGGCTCAGCCACCCTCGCCATTTTAATAAAGGAAATGGGCCTATAAGGCAAACACTTTTTCTGCCCTGGGAGTGGTATGGCCGCGACTTGAGTTTTGTTGTAGCCGCGTTAATCCGGATATTTTCCTTTCCAGGGGCGCTTAATTGTGATAGTGCTCACCGCCGTCGGATCGTATAAAATATGACAACAAGCAGCGTCTTCATTCCCGGAAGAAAAGATGTTTCCCCCACCGAGTGGCAAGACTGGCGGTGGCAATATCGTCAGCGCCTCCATACGCGGGGGCAACTGACCGCCTTTCTGAAACCTCAGCAGGCCAGCGACGCCGTTTACGACAAGTTGCTCCGGACCTATCCCTTCTGCATAACGCCCTATTATCTATCCCTTGTTGAAGGAGATTATGAAAATGATCCCATCGGCAGGCAATGTTTTCCCGACCTGCGGGAACTGGATGCCTTCCCAGGCGATGTTGCTGACCCGCTGGGAGAGGAACAGCAAATGCCGGTGCCCGGTGTGGTGCACCGTTACCCAGACCGGTGTCTTACGCTGATAACAACCGGCTGTTTTACCTATTGCCGCCATTGCAATCGCAAGCGCCGGTGGAACAAAGAGAGGCGCGTGGCCACGCAAAAGGATTTGCAGTTGATGATTGCCTATATTGCTCACGCTCCCGCCATCCGGGAGGTAATCATTTCCGGCGGTGACCCGTTGACCTTGCATGAAGGCCTGCTGGATTGGTTTCTGGGAGAGTTGCGCGCCTTGCCGCACATCGAGGTGCTCCGCCTTGGCAGCCGGATTCCCGTTGTCATGCCGATGCGGGTGACGAAACGGCTTTGTCGCATGCTCCGCAAGCATCGGCCGCTATGGTTGAATACGCAATTTAATCATGCCCGCGAAATTAACGCGGATGCCGCCCGGGCTTGCGCCATGTTGCTTGAGGCTGGCATTCCCCTTTCCAATCAGTCCGTCTTGCTTGCGGGAGTAAATGACTCCTACGAAGCGATGCGTTCGCTCCTCTGGGGACTGCAAAGGATCGGCGTCCGGCCTTATTATCTCTTCCAAGGCGATGATGTGGAGGGCACGGGCCATTTGCGGGCGGATATCAGCCGGGGGAGGGAAATAATGGCAAGGCTCGGTAAAGGCATCTCCGGCCTTTGCCTGCCGCGCTACATGCTTGATACACCGGGCGAGATGGGGAAAATTCTGCTGGTTTGAGGCGGTCGCGTCGCCCCGTTTACCATTGATCTCGCCACTTAATGTTTGTAAACGGGGGATATTCCGTGCTATGGAGAAGCATATAAAATCAGGAGTGAGATAATCTATGTATACTGCCAGTGATTTGAAAAAAGGTCTCAGAATAAAAATCGATAATGAACCACACATCGTTACGGAATTTAATTTCGTCAAGCCAGGCAAAGGTCAGGCTCTTTACCGCAGTAAGTTGAAAAATATGTTTACGGGTAGCCAGTTTGAAAGAACTTTTCGTTCCGTGGACACCTTTGAATCTGCCGATCTCCAGGAGAAAAAAACCCAGTTCCTTTATAAGGAAGGGGAGAAGTACTGCTTCATGGACAACGAGAATTACGAACAGTTTTATCTGACGGAAGATCAGGTGGGCAATGCCAAAAATTTCCTGATTGATAATATCGAAGCGGAAATCTTAATGTATGAAGACCGCCCTTTGGACATAACTCTTCCCAATTTTGTCGATCTGATTGTGACGCAGGCGGATCCCTGGGCCAAGGGGGACACGGTATCCGGCAATACCAAGCCCGTTATTGTTCAGACAGGTTATCAGATTCAGGTGCCTCCCTTTATTGAGGAGGGAGAAAAGATACGGGTGGACACGCGTACCGGGGAGTATCTGACCCGTGTCAAGGGATGATATTTTCTTAACAAATCCTCTCCAGCAACTGGCAGGGAAAAGCGCTTCTCTCGGGCGCCGCGCCGCAATGATCCAGGCCATCCGCCGCTTCTTCCTTGCTCATGATTATCTGGAGGTGGAAACTCCCTTGCTGATATCCGCCCCGGCGCCGGAGCCCCATATCGATGCCATACCATGCGGGCCTCTGTACCTGCATAGCTCCCCGGAATTGCATATGAAGCGATTGCTTGCCGCGGGCTATCCGCGCCTGTTTCAAATCTGTCGCTGTTTTCGCGGTGGCGAAAGGGGCGCGCGTCACCTCCCGGAATTCACCATGCTGGAATGGTATCAGGCGGGAAGCGATTATCGAAACTTGATGTTGGAATGCGAGGCATTGCTGCTTGATGTTTTCGACGCCCTGGGGTGCGGCACGATCCTCCCCTTTCAAGGCAACCAGATCAGCCTGCGGCCGCCCTGGGAGACGATAACCGTGGCGGACGCTTTTTCCCGCCATGCCCCCCTCACCATGGCGGAAGCCTTGCGGCAGGATCGGTTTGACGAAATGATGGCCTGCCATATAGAGCCGGCGCTGGGCATGATAAAACCTACCTTCATTTGCGATTATCCTTTGCATGGCGGCAGCCTGGCCAAGGCGAAAGGGGAGGCCCCCTCCCTGACGGAGCGCTTTGAACTCTATCTCGGCGGTTTGGAATTGGCCAACGCCTTTTCGGAACTTACGGATGCTGACGAGCAAAGGCGTAGATTTCAGGAGGCTTCAGGAGATCGTGTGGCCAGGGGAAAGGAAGCCTGTCCTTTGGATGAGCGCTTCCTGGAAGCCCTGCCTTTCATGCCGGCAGCGGCCGGCATTGCGCTGGGGATAGACAGGTTGGCCATGGTCGTGACTGATTGTGCCACGATTGCTGAGGTCGTGGCATTTGCTCCAGAAGATTTATGATTTTGGCATGTTGGTATTACAGGCAAATAATTTTCCGGCAAAAGAGCTGTTGACAAGGCCATCGATTTTCAATAGATGTGGCACTGTTTTTGGTAGATGACTGAATGTTAGGGAGGTCGGAGTGCAAGAGGCATACGATGCAAACGTCAGCTTGGGAGGCCATTTCCACGGCAGCCTGCTGGATATGGTACTGAATGCAGGCTTTACTGTACAACTTGTTCTAATTGTCCTGCTCTTTTTTTCCGTTCTCTGCTGGGCGATTATCTTCATGAAATACCGGTCACTAAAAAAATCAAAGAAAGAGAATGCTTTATTCTTAGATGTTTACATGAAAAGCACGAAACTTTCCGAAGTTTTTGCCGCCTCCAGGAAATTTGCCGCCTCCAATTTGGCGGAGGTATTCCGGGCGGGTTATGTGGAACAGGTTAATCTCAACAAATTGGCGAAGGAAGCCCCGGCCTCTCCTGAGGGAGCAGCCCCCTTGGAGATGAAGGGGATGGATAACATTGAACGCACCCTCCATCGTGTGAGCAGTGCGGAGATCGCGAAACTGGAAAGCGCTCTCGGCTTTTTGGCGACTACCGGCAGCGTCTCTCCTTTTATCGGCCTTTTTGGCACGGTCTGGGGCATCATGGACACTTTCCGCGGCATCGGCGCCAAAGGGGCTGCTACATTGGCGGTCGTTGCCCCCGGCATATCAGAGGCCCTGATTGCCACGGCGGCGGGTATGGCCGCCGCCATTCCCGCCGTCATGTTTTATAACTATTTTCAAAACAATATCAAGACAATGGTAATGGAGATGGATGGTTTCGCCTCTGAATTGTTGAATATTATGGAGCGCTACCATACCAGGCGATGAAGAACATGGATTACAGACGCAGGCGTAATTATTTTGAAAATAAATGCTTCTCGGAAATAAACGTTACGCCTTTGGTGGACGTGGTGCTGGTGCTGCTGATAATATTCATGGTCGCCGCACCCATGCTGCAGATGGGCATCGATGTGAATCTTCCCCGGGTGAAAGCCAGGACGGTTGATGTTACGGAAGAAAAACTGGTGCTCACCATCAACACCAGGGATGAGATTTTCCTGAACAAGACTAGAATAGAGTTGTCTGACCTGAGGGAAAAGCTGAGAAACATCTTTGCCAGCCGAATTGACCGGGATCTTTTTCTGCGGGCGGACAAGAACGTTCCCTATGGTTTTGTGGTGGCGGTCATGTCGGAAGCCAGAGGAGCGGGGGTGGATAAGCTGGGGATGATTACGGAGTCTCCTGAGGAGTCCAAGTGATGTGTCCGGCGGGAAACAACGCCCGGGATGGAGCCTTAGGTTTTTATGGTGTTATCGGTCTGTCATTGCTGGTCCACGGCTTCGTTTTATCTTTTCTCGTCTTTACACCATCGCTTTTGTCTTCTCCCCCCCTAACCTTCGGTCCGGCCTATTCCGTGCAATTGGTGAGCATGCCGGCAGGTTTGTCCGATGATGGAGCAGAGAAGACTGCGATGAAAGATATTTTGGAGGGCCTCCCTGCTCAGCAACCGCTTCTGAGTAAGGTAGCGGCAGATAGTCTCCCCTCCGTTCCCCTCCATTCCCGCCCAACCGGGAAAAAAACCGATGAAAGTGTCGAAAATGTACTGGAGGCAATGAGAAAGAACCTGGCGTTGGCAGTCACCTCTCGCGCAGTTGCCCCCGCTACAGCGGCGCCGGGGATCAGGGCGGAGCAGACTCCTTCCGCACCCGGCGAAGGGGATGTGCGTGCCGTGATGAGGGATTACTATGCCCTGATTTGGTCGCGCATCAAGGGTTTGTGGACGATTCCGCGGGGGCTGATGCCCCAGGAAAATATTGAGGCGGTCGTGACTGTTCAGATATTGCGGGATGGGACGGTTGCCCATGTGGATTTGGAAAAAGGTTCCGGCAACCGCTATTTTGATGAGTCGGCGCTGCGTACCGTAAAAAAGGCAAATCCCCTGCCCCCCCTGCCGGAGACGTTTAGAGGCGGTGGAGTGGAAATTGGCATCCGTTTTCGCTCTGCCGAATTCCGATAAAAGGACGATTAACGATTTGAGCAAAACAGGTTTATTGGGAAAACTAATTGCCCTTTTCATTATTTATGGCCTTTGCCTGGGCCATGCCGTGCCTGCCTGGGGAAAGGTTTACTTGGATATTGATTCCCCTGCCTGGCAGCAATTTGCCATCGCCGTGCCAGATTTCCAGAACTTAGCGGGGAAAAATGGCGCTCCGGGTGTTCCTTCTAACGCGGCAACCCTGTTTGCCGAACAACTGTCTGATCTTCTGCGGATAACTGCTTTCTTTAATGTTATCAATAAAAAAGCTTATCCCTCCCCGCAGCCCCCATCCCTGGAAGGTTCTCAAGAGGGAGGCAATTTTGCGAGTTGGCTGGCGAGCGGGGCGGAATATCTGGTGCAGGGATTTTTCCTGCAGCGGGGTAGCGATCTTACCATGGAATGCCGTCTTTATGACGTGGTGAAGGCGGAAATAGTGCTGGAGAAGAAGTATGTGGGAAAGACGGCGGAGGGCAAGACCATGCTCCGCAAATTTGCCGGGGAGATAATGCTTGCTTTGACGGGGGATGGGGATATCTTCAATACCCGTATTGCCTTTGTCATGAAAAAGGGCAGAGCCACGGATATTTTTTCAATCAATTATGACGGCACGGATTTATTAAAAGAGAAAGAGAGCCGGACCATTCTGATGTCTCCCCGCTGGTCTGCCGAGGGCAGATATCTTTCCTTTACCTCTTTTGAAGAGGGAAACCCGGATTTTTTTGTCAAGGACATGCTCAATGGCACGATTACTAAGGTTATGGCCTTTCCCGGCATTAATCTTTCCGGCGGCTGGTCGTTTCTTGGTCAAAAAGTGCTTCTAACATTAAGCAAGGAAGGTAACGAGGAAATCTTCGTGTTGGATTTCGGCAGCAAGTTGCTGCAAAGGCTGACGACCAATATCGCCATCGATGTGTCTCCTGTCTGGTCGCCGGATGGCGGCAAGGTCGCTTTTGTCTCGAAGCGCTCCGGTACTCCGCAGATATACATCATGGATGCCGATGGCGACAACGTCCGCAGGCTTACCTATGAAGGCAACTACAATACCTCGCCCGCCTGGTCTCCCAAGGGCGACCGGCTTGCCTACGAGGGGATGGTAAATGGTAATTTCCAGATTTTTACCATCGGTACGGAGGGTGAAGGTTTAAAGCAGCTTACCTTCGACAACGGCGGCGGTAAATCACCTTCCTGGTCTCCTGACGGGCGATATTTAGCCTTTGGAAAGAATATTGCGGGGAAGAAAAAAATTTACATCACGACTGTCACGGGTCTGAATTTAAGGCTCCTATACGAGGGCGACGGCGACGGAGTTTCGCCTTCCTGGTCCCCCCGCCTCAAAGTACGCTAGGACAGTGTTTGCGCCCGTAAGGACGTCAAGAGCTCTCTCACGGGTGTGGGGCAGCGAAATAATTTTCGATTGAATGTCTCGGAAAAATAAGTTATAGTCGCCAACAGCGGAATCGCAGGTAAAGGAGAAGAAAAAATGAAAAGAAATTTAGCGATGTTGATACTTGCCATGTCATTGATTATTGTGTCTGCCTGCTCCCACAAAAGTGTTGTCCGGGAGGACCGGGCGGTACCAAAGGGAGAAGCGGCATTGGAACAGATGGCGGAGGTAAGGCAGGCCCCGGCGGGTGGGGTGGAACAGACCACCGCAGGAGAGGATGGAGCCGACAATCAGGCCGCTGCAAAGATGGAGGCGATGGCAAAGGCGGCGAAAGAAAAAGCGGCAGCAGAGGCGGCGGTGGTGGAAAAAGCTGACTTGGCAAAGGCTGCTGCAGAAAAGGCGGCGAAAGAAAAGGCGGCAGCAGAGGCGGCGGTGGTGGAAAAAGTTGATTTGGTAAAGGCTGCGGCAGAAAAGGCGTTATACGAGTTAACGGATATTAAATTTGATTTCGACAATTTCGATCTTAGGGATGAAGCGCGGGAGGTTCTTAAAAAGCACGCCGCATGGCTCACGGGAAATAAGGATGTAAACATTACCGTTGAGGGACATTGCGATGAAAGAGGCACTGCGGAATATAACCTCGCCTTAGGTGAAAGAAGAGCCAAGGCGGCGGCCATGTTTCTCGTGAACATGGGGATAGATGACAAAAGAATCAAAACCATCAGCTACGGTGAAGAATTACCCCTGGATCCTGGGCATGATGAGGCAGCGTGGGCAAGGAACCGCCGGGCGCACTTTGTGGCCTCGGGGAAGCAGTAGCGAATGAGGTTACGCCTTTGAAGAAGGTTATCTTTTTGTCGGCGATTGCCATTCTGACATCTGGCATGAGCGGTTGCGCCACCGTGGACGACTTGAAAAGGGTCCGCAGCGAACTCGATTGGAAGTTGACTAGCGTGGTGGAGACCAAGATGGCGGCGGTAGAGTCGAAACTGGCCGACCTGAAGGCGGAAGATGTAACACTCCACGGTGAAGCGGCCCAAAACGCCAAGGCTGTGGCGGATTTGCGCAAAGATACCACGGAAGCGGGCGCCGATATCACCGATAGCCGGTCAAATATGCAGCAGTTACGGGGGCAAGTAGATGCCCTGCGCAAGGATCTGGCTGCCGTCGCCACGCGCGTCAGCCGCAAGGACGAAGAATATAAGGATATCAGGGATAAACTCAATGAAGCAATCTTCAAGGTAAATTTTATTGAGAATTTTCTGGGTGTGGGCAAGCGGGAAGACCTGCAGGATGGGGGGGAAAAAAATGATAAGGCAACGCGCGAAATTCCCCGTGGCAAGCAGGATAAGGAGTCGGTTTATGCCTCGGCCTATGAGCTCTTTAAGGATGGCAAATACGACCGGGCCAGGGAGCTGTTTCAGAACTTTCTGAAGCAATATCCCGATACGGAATATTCCGATAATGCCCAGTTCTGGATTGCCGAATGCTATTACTTTGAAAAAAAATATGAAAATGCCATCCTCGAATATGACAAGGTAAGCAAGAATTATCCCGACGGCGATAAGGTTCCCTACGCTCTCCTGAAGCAGGGCATAACTTTTTTAAGCCTGGGCGACAAAGTCAGTGCCAGATTGATACTGCAAAGAGTAATCAAAGACTATCCCAACACGAATCAGGCCAGGACGGCGAAAGCCACTCTGCTCAACGTAAAATAAGCAGCAGGCGGCCATGTTACCGTCATTGATTCCCAGGTGCGCCGATGGCTTGTTCCAGTGGCAGCAGGGACACACCTGCGGGGATGGGGAGATCGAAACTTGCGTCCTCACTGTTTTCATTCCAGCTTACATCGTGATAACGTACTGTTATTCTGGCTTTTTTATCCGGATCGGCAAGCGTCACTTTTTCCGGCAACCAATTATTTCCGGTTTTACGATAGGCGCCGTAGTTGACGTTGATAACTCCGCCGCCTGGGGGGTGGATCTCCATGGAAGACAGATGTTCACCATCGTTTGTAAACCATAGGGTTTGAACTTTCAGGCCTTTGGAAAATATCTCCAGTCCCGAACGGCTCTCCGTCGAGATTTCCTTGATGTCAAACTGCTGGTCGGTAAGGGGGGGGGGAAGGCCCATCAGGATAGCGACAATATCTGCCGGAGCCAGGCCGCCAGTCGGCAAGAAAAACGCCAGGTTTTTCTGTACCGGCCGCCCCAGGTAAAAATCTTTTTTCCCCGGTAGAAATACCTTCAGGCTTTCTTTAGTCAGGGAAAGCAAAAAATCCGGAGGGCCGATCAGGGGGATGCTTTCTATCCTCATCAGGGCGGGACGTTTGAGTAGCAGGGCGGCTTTAAAGTGATACCTTGGTCCGGTGGTTTGCAGGTCAAGATCGGCGATGGCTTGCAGCGTTTCATGGCTATTACTTGACTTGCTCAGCCTTGCCCAGCGATCGGCGGCTGAGGCAACGGGCCCAGCCGTTACCGGGGGGCGGGCAATAGTGGCGGGTGCGCAGGACGCAAAGAGGAATAACAGCAACAGAGAGAACCGTTGCCTGTGCCTTAATGTGACGTTATTCATCATGGTTCTTTGTGGTCAGTCTTTCCAACTTTTGGGGCACAACCTTGTTGTCGGGTTTTATTTTCATGAGCCCTTCATAGATTTTCCGAGCGGCGCTTATTTGGCCGGCTTTTGCATAAGCATCGCCCAGGTGTTCGGCAATGGTGCTGTCCTGGGGTAGCTGGGCTAATGCTTCTTTCAGAAATTTAATGGCCTCTGTCAGTTTATTTTGCCGGAAATATACCCACCCCAAACTATCCAGTATGTAAGCGTTCCCTGGTTTGATCACCAGCGCCTTCTTAATCAGCGTTTCGGCCTCTGCCAGGTTAATTTCTTTATCCGCATAGATATAGCCGATGAAGTTCATGGCATCGGCGTTATTGCTGTCCATTTGCAGCACCGTTCTCATTTCCCGAATGCTCTCGGCGAAGCGGTCCATTTTTTCGTAGAGGACGCCCAAACTGAAGCGCAGCATAACGTTAGGGGTGGCCTTGATGCCTTTTTGCAAGGTTTCCTCGGCCTTTTCAAGCTCCTTGTTTTCTTCATAGAGATAAGCGAGGAGAGAGTACAGTTCTGATGTATCCTTACTATTTTCGATAGCGGTAACAAGACCAGCGATTGCCCTTTCAACCTGACCGGTATTTTTCAGCAGTGTGCCGATACTCAGCTGTGCACTGGGATAGAGACTGGCTGTGGGGGGGATTTCTTGCAGCTGGACGATGGCCCTAGGGTAATCTTTTGCTCCTTCATAAGCCGAGCCGAGCAGGTATTGTAAGCGGTAATCGCCGGGATAGGCCTTGAGGAGGTCCTGAAGGAGAAGCATGGCCCTGTCGTAGAGGTTGTTTTCCAGGTAGAACAGGCCCACGCTGTAGCCAACCTCGCGGTTACCCTTTTCCCAATCCAGTGTTGCCTGTAGTTCCTGCTCCGCCTCCAACGGGAGTTTTATTTTTAGCAGTAAAGCCGCCAATTTGAGCCTGATATTGACACTGTGAGGGTTGATCTTGATAAAGGCGCGATAGGCTGCTACCGCCAGGTCAAGCTTGTCCTGTTTTTCGTAGAGGCGTACCAGATCAAGCAGCGCCGGTTCAAAGAGCGGCTTTAGCAGCAGCGTCTTTTTATATGCTGTTTCGGCCTCGGCGGATTGTTGCATTTCGTTCAGGGTTTTGGCCAGGTAGTAGTTGCCCATGAGATGGTCGGGATCGATGCCAAGGAGCTTACGAAAGGCGGCAAGGGCCTTTTCATAAGCCCGGTCCTCTCCATGCAGGATGCCCATAAAAAGGAGGGCGTCGATCCGCTGTGGTTCCAGTTCGTTTACCCTACGGTACTCTTTCAGAGCTTTCCGGTAGTTTTTGGAGCTCATGTAAAGGTTGGCCAGCAGGAAATGAGTGTCGCCATCGCCGTCGTTTTCGGCCAGCGCTGCTTCGCAAAGCGAAACGGCTTTGGGGATGTTGCCTTTTTCTCCATAAAGGGCGGCCAGTTCCGTGGCTAAAAACAGAGACTTACTGTCCAGAGCAAGGGCTTTTTCCAGTTCTTCGATAGCCTCATCCAGCCGTTCGTTGAGGGCAAAAAATACACTCAGGGAATAATGGTAGGCAGCAGTGTTGCGGATTGCAACGTTTGCAGTTGCATGTGAATCGGACAGCGCCGCATTCCCGGTTCTTTCCGCAGCAGGGACGCAGCCCGCAAAACAGGAGAAAATGATAAAGATAAAAAAACATCTTTTTGGAAAATGGGTTTTCATCATAAAGTTAATTAAATTCCGCAGGGTGCGTTTTTTCCTCCGGGTATGCCACAATATATGAAGGAGGAACAATTATGAGGCCCTGTGCCTGAAGCAGCGGCACCGCTTTTTGCAGTGCCCTTACCGTGCCCGGGTAAGGGTGCCCGATGATTACCATCGACAACCTGTCACTTTTCGCCACATAGTTCAGCAAGTTATGGAAGATGACCTCCTGATCAGAATCATTATCGAGAAACAAACTGCGTGCCGCAAAGGGGATACCTGTTCTTGCGGCCACGGTCTTTCCCCGGGAAGCGGCAGTGGTCCGGCTGTCAATAAAGAACAATCCTCTTTGTTGCAATTCCTTAAGGACAAGATAAAGCTTTTCTTCATCTTCCATGAAGGCCGAACCCATGTGATTATTAACCCCCACGGCCTGGGGGACGGCGGCAAGGTCCTCCGCCAGACGTTCCCTGATTTCCGATTCCGTCATGTCATGGAAAAGAGCCCCCGGCCCGGGAGATTTTTTTGCATCGTGAGGTTCCATGGGAAGATGCAGCAATACCTCGTGCCCCTTGCGGAGGATCATTGCCGCTGCCGCCCCGGCATGGGGAGAGTGGGGCAAAACGGCAAAGGCCAGGGGAGCATCAATTTTGAGCAGTTCTTCCAGGGAAGACAGGCTATAGCCAATATCATCAATGATGATGGTGATGTTTTTTTTCGCGGGCAGATGCTCCCGGGAGGGAGGGAGAGGCAACACCGGCGACGGAGATTTATCCTCCGGACCATGCGTCCGACTCACCTCAGGAGGTGGGGCAAAAAAAAGATAATACGCTGCCACCAGGGTTATGATCAGCGTCACAAGGCCAATGAGGCCTCTTAAAATTTTCATGCCCTCCCTTGTTTCGTCAACACCATGAAATGTCTGCCAGCATTATTCAGCTTTAAGGGTCTTTTTAAATATTGCCCAGCTCTTCAAAATATCCACAGCACTTTTTAACTGGTTGTCACGCGTCAACTCGTCAGGTTCCCCCGTGAGGGTTTCCGGAGTTTGAGCGCTGTCTTCTTGCAAGGATTTGCTATGCCCCTTGAGGTCTCGTTCACGCAGCGCGCCATGCGCTGGCGTATCCGGGGTCTGATCTTCGTTTTCCTTTTGAGACTTGATATGTCCCTTGAGGTCGCGTTCCCGCATCCTTCCTTCTGTCGGTGTCTTGGCATCCGCCGGGGCAACATACTTTACGATAATATCGGGGACAATGCCTTCTGCCTGTATGGAGCGACCGTTGGGCGTGTAATACTTGGCTGTCGTTAATTTCAGGGCAGAGCCGTCTTCCAGGGGAATGACGGTTTGTACGGACCCCTTGCCGAAGGTTTGGGTTCCGATGATGAGCGCCCGGCCGTTGTCCTGCAGGGCGCCGGCCACGATCTCAGCGGCGCTGGCCGTCCCCTCGTTAACTAGGACAACCATGGGGCAGGTCGGTTCGTCGCCGTTATCCCTGGCGACGGCGTTGCTCTCCGTGTTTTTGGTTCTGCCGCGTGTGGAGACGATGGTGCCGGACTTCATGAACAGGTCTGATACCTCGACAGCCTGATTAAGCAAGCCGCCGGGGTTATTCCGCATGTCAAGGACGATTCCCTGTACTGGAGGCGTTTGGGTTGCCAACTCGCCCAGCGCCTTCTTCAGATCGCCTGTAGTTCGTTCCTGAAACGCCGCCAACCGGACGTAGCCGATATTTTTTTCCAAGAGTTTCATCTTGACGCTCTTGACTTTGATGATCGCACGGACGAGCGCGTAATCCTTTGGTTTGTCCTGACCATCCCGCATTATCGTGAGTGTTACCTTGGTGCCGTCCTTACCGCGGAGTTTCTTTACCGCATCCGATATGGTAAGGTCCCGGGTATATTGACCATCGATCATGATGATCTGATCACCTGCCTTGATGCCTGCATTAAAGGCAGGCGTGTCTTCGATGGGAGAAACAACGGTAAGCACATCCTTCTGCATGGTAATTTCGATGCCAATGCCGCCGAAGCTTCCCTTCGTTTCTACCTCCAGTTCCTTGAACATTTCCACCGTCATGAAGGCACTGTGTGGATCGAGTGACTTTATCATGCCGTTGATGGCCTCTTTGACCAAGGTATTCATGTCCACTTTTTCCACGTAGTTTTTTTCTACGATATCCAGAACCTCGGTGAAGGTTCGGAGGGCTTTGTAGTTGCTTTTATCCAGGGCGGCGACCTGACTATCGCCATAAGAGCCCAAAAAGACAAGGAGTGCGATGGCCGCATAGCAAGCTAGCCATATCTTGCGGGAACAAATCTTCATTCAAACCTCCTGCAGGAGAACCTAATAAAATTGCTTAACAGTGTGGATAACATTTTTGTTAGGCAAATTTCCATAACTATTTGCTGGCCGCCACCGGGAAATGGAAGTTGCTTTTTAGCGTTTTTAGAGATAGACGGGAAAACTTCTTGCGATCCTGGACGTGACCGTTGAGCCACCGATCCTTATCCGGGAAGGCACCTTGCCGCCCCCCCCCTCATTTATGCCTGTCTAAAGTTGCTCTGAATAATTGTGACGGATTTCACACGTTAATTGCTTAATTTCTGCAATTACGTGTTGATTTTCAGAAAAAATCCTGCGATAAATCCCCGTAACCTTTTGCTACCTTTTTCTACTCAACTTGGGTTCACTTTATCTCGCGCTGCCGTAAATGGCCCTCACGGGGCATTGTGGAACAATCGTACCCTGTTGGAAGGTAAACCAGGCATAATTATTCTGCTGAGCGTACGTATTTTTTGTCCCTCAGGCAAGCGGAGTTAAGCGCAGGAGGCAACGCTGTGAAAAAAAAGCCCTTCATCATCGCGTTCATATCATTGCTCATTTTCGTTCCCCTTCTAGCGCAGGCATCACCGATGGGAAAGTTCACCAACATTGAAGGGAGGGTAGATGTAACCTCTCCCGGCAAGACGGCTGTCGCGGCGAACGTGGGAGACCCCCTGCAGGCGGGCGATATCATCCGCACCAAGAGCAAATCGAAGGCCGAAGTGGCCTTCATAGATGGCAGCATCTTGAGATTAGCAGCAAATAGCCGCTTACGGATTTCCGAGTTTTCCCAGGATCAGGGAAAGCGGAACGCTGTCTTAAACCTCTTCCGGGGAAAGATTCAGAATACCGTGCAAACCATTGCGGGCGCCGGAGCCGAGCTATCGAAATATGAGATTCATACCCCCACCTCCGTCTGCGGTGTAAGAGGGACGGCATTCTATACCTACTATCAATCAGGAGTAAGCGGTACCGTGGTCACCGAAGGCACGGTCTATGGCTACAGCACCAATAAACCCGATGTCGTGCGGTTAATCGGCACTAACCAGACAATGATCGTGACCGATCCTAACCTGCCTCCCACAATAAGGACCTCAACCCCGGCGGAAGCGGAACAACTTCATCTGGACACCACGCTGGCGGAAAAGCCCAAGAAGGAGGGCAAAGAGGAGGAAGATAGGAAGCCGGAAACCGCTGCGACCAAGACCGAGGGAGGCCAAGAGGAAGCTGGGCCACGAGAGAAGCAAAAACAGGACGTCAAGAGTGAAGAAAAAACGGCCGCCGCCGGGGGAGATACGGAGAAAATTGTTGCCGCCTCGGCAAAAGCCGGAGTGAATGAGAGTTCCGGATCGGGAGACCTTATTCCGAAGGACATGCCCTCAGCAACCGCGGTGCCAGGAACAGGACCGTCCTCACCCACAACTTTCACTGCTGTTGCCCAACAAACCGCGCCTCCTACAACACCCTACGTCCCGCCGGTCCCTACGGACACGAAAGCGCCGGTCATAACGGCGGCAACCCTGCCGAATAAGCTGGCCAATACGAACAGGGCAACCTTTATCTACAATACCGATGAAAGGGCCACGGTCAAATTCCAGGTGGACAATCAAGGCTGGATCACCGGCCAGGCTCTGGATACGCAATTTGTCATCACCTTGCCCAATCTTGCAGACGGTGCGCATACCATCTCTGTACAAGCCACTGACCATGCCGGAAACGCCTCGCCGGTCACCAGTTACGCCTGGACCGTTGATGCCACGCCCCCCGCCATTACCCTGACAGGAACGCCGCCCCCCCTTACTAATGTCCGCACAGCCAATATACAAGTCTCCACCAGTGAACAGGCGACCTCTACCTATGCCCTAAACGGCATGACCGTGGCCTCGCCCAATCTGACCAACCTACCGGAAGGAGAAAATACCTTTATCGGCACGGCAACCGACATGGCGGGCAATACGTCAAGCCAAACTTACACCTGGACCACAGACTATACCCCGCCTACCATCACCCTGACCGGGACACCCGCATCGTTCACCAACGCCCATAGCGCCAAAATCGGCGTGACGGTCGGCGAAGGGGCGCTCCCTGCCTATGCCCTAAATGGCGCGACCGTGGCCTCGCCCAACCTGACCAATCTGCCGGAAGGGCAAAACACCTTCAGCGTCACGGCAACCGATGCGGCGGGCAATACATCAACCCAAACTTACACCTGGACTGCAGACTATACGCCGCCCCGTCTTGCGCTTTCAGGCAAACCACAGGCACTGACCAATATGAGTTCGCCCATATTCCAAACCCTCTCCTCCGAAACGGGCACAACATTCGATTATCTGCTAGACGGAACACCCTTCGCCGGTTCCGGCGATTCGATCAGTTTCACCGGGCTTACCGAAGGCAGTCACACGATCACCGTGCAGGGCGCTGATGGAGCGGGCAACAAAGCTGATTCCCTCTTTTATTTTTGGACGATCGATCTCACAAAACCCGTCGTTTCCTTGGCGCCTTCTTCCCTGCCCCGAAAAGTAACGGGTGATGAAACTACCAACTTTATCTTCAACGCAGCGGATACCTACCTGGGAGACAGCTATTACCGCGTGGACAACGGCCCCTGGGAACCCTTCTATGACAGGCCTCTAACCATCCCGGAGGGCGAAAGACGGATTGATTTTAAGGCGGATGATCTGGCCGGGAATGTATCCGATCCGTCGCCGGAAACCGCCTATGAATGGTTTATCGGAAAAAGACAATACGTCCTGCGGGGAGCCGTCGCCGGTGGTCTAAACGGGGTCGTTCTTCCCTCGTCCGAAGGCATCAGGGCGATTTCCAACGGCAATAGGGGCGCCTGGTTGCTGGACATGGGCGGCAATTACGCTTCCCTCCCTGCCGCCTTCAATCTGGCCGCGGGCGGGAAAGGATATGGCCCGAACGATCCTTCCCTCTCTACCGGCTACTGGCTGTCCCTCAGCTCCGCATTGCCAGATGGCGGCAGTGACACAATTTCCGGGACTTCCACTTTTTTCTTTCTCTCCTACTCCATCTCAGGCTCGGGAACTGGAGCGCTTTCCGGCTCCTTTACCGCTTCCGCTGCCGCTGCCGGAGGGACCTGGCAATTGCAGGACCTGGGGTTGGGAACCTACCAGGAGACCCCTTTGGCGTTTTCCGGCTCCCTATCCGGAGAAGCGCTGCGCTACGACAGCCCGCTCAATGCCATGGCAACAAGCGGCGTCTTGGAAGGCCTTACCGGAGGCGGCGCCTCTCTGTTTGATGGCTTCAACAGTACGCTCAACGCCTATCTCCCGGCCCCGTTTCAAGGCCTGGGTATAGCAAACAACAGCAGCGGCTATCCTCTCGCCGGCGCTGTCATCTCAGGTCTTGATCTGGCGGCCCCTACAGCAAACAGCTATCTGGCCCTTTTTGGCGGCCGGAGCGGGACAGAGGGCAGCAGCATGCAAGGGGAAATTGCCGGCCTCTATTGGAAAAACATTGGCGGCACGACCTACGAAACAGGTATCATCACGTCCAGCCTCTTCGGGCTTTCCCTCCATCCGGGTATTGATATGTGGGAAATCACCCCGGGGGCTGAACTGATCGCTCGCCCCATAGCAAATGACACTACCCCCCCCGTCTTTGACGTCCAGTCCGATATGCATAACGATTTAAGAATCGCTGCAACTGACCTATCCGGATTTCAGGGAACCATTGCACTAAACTCCTCCGCCAGCAAAGACCTTTCTCTGACCGGCCGGGACTGGGGCGTTTTACTCAAGGCAATGGGCGGCGGTTATGAGTACGGTGGTCTCGTCAACAACGTCTATACGCCTTTGCCCCTTCCTGCCGGCTCAAGCTGGATATGGACAATGGATGCCACCGATTCTGCACGCTATGGCAGTTATGCCCTGGAAATCGCCAAGGGCAATGAGTGGGAGGGAAAAGCCGGGGGGGTAAAAATAGATTGGGTAAGTGCCAAAATCTATGTACTGGGAGAAACCGTCAAAGGCCTCTTCAACCCCATACAAGCTACCTGGCAGGCGATTGCCTCCGGAGGCTGGCTGGAAACAGGAAAATTCAGGGGACTGCAGGCAACGACGGCAGGCAGGGCGGCACTGGATGCCTTACACATACCAGCGGTTCTGGTGGGCAGAACCGACCTTACCGGCAGCGGCGATTTTGGGACAGCGGGAACCTTGTCTGTCAACATGAAGGATGTCGCCTTCTTTGCCTATGCCACGGGAGCGCCGGCCCGCATCTGGGCGACCGGCGCGGATAACGGGAACCCGATCATCGGCGGTGTGAGCGGATCATATACCGGCACTCCGCTGCCGGGATGGACCGTGCCGCTTACGGGGAGCAATTATACGAACGCCGCCGCAATAAACGGAAACTTCGTCGTCAACACTTGGAACAATGCCGCTGGCGGCAATTGGGGCGCCAGGGTAACGGGCGGCGGTATGATCGGTCCCGACGCCGGCCCGAGCTCCGTTATCTTTAAAGGCGCTGCGGCCGGGGCAATCATTAACGTTCCCAACGGCGCACCGGGAACGTTTACGGGTACAGGGGCAGGGATTGTTGCCCCGGCACAATAAGAGAACTGCTCACAGCAAGGGGGGATCGTGATGGAAATCACAGGGGGAAAAACGAAGCTGGGGAAGATATGGATTACACTTTTTTGCGCTGCCATCATCCGGATCGCGGCGGCAGGGGATGCAGCAGCGGCGCCCTATTTTAGCGACAACGTGGAGAGCGCTGCAAAATGGACGGCGGCGGCGCCCTGGGCCACGATAACTTCCGCCTCCCATAGCGCCACACACGCCTGGACCGACAGTCCCGCCGGCTCTTATGCAAACAATGCGGATATTTCCCTGACCATGACCGCGGCGCTTGATCTTTCCGCGGCCACCGGTCCGCAGCTCGTTTTCTGGCACAAGTACCAACTGGAGACGGATTACGACTTCGGTTACGTGGAGATATCCGCAGACGGCGGCAGCACCTGGTCGGCAGCCAAATTGGCAACCTACACGGGCATTGCCGGCTGGAAACGGGAGCAGATTAATCTGACAGCATTTGCCGGTCAGGCAAATCTTAAAATACGTTTCCGTCTGGTCACCGACAAGACTTTGCCCTGGGACGGCTGGACCATTGACGATATCAGCATTGACGAACCGCCCAATTCCGTCGCCACGCTGGATATCGTCAACCCACAGGCCACCGCCCTCGACATTACCTGGAGCGCCTCCCTCGATCCTGCCTTTGCCAGCTACAGGATATACCGTTCCACGAGCGTCGGCGTCTCCACAAACAGCACCCTGGTCACCACCATCAATGCGATAGGCGCGGGAACTCTGACCTATACTGATACGAATCTTGCGCCCAATACCACCTACTATTACAAAGTTTATGTCTTCAACAGCAGCGACTTGGCCGCCGGTAACAAGGAGGCATCCGGCAAAACCGCCGTCGCGCAATTCGCCTATCCCTATTACGATGATCTGGAAGGCTCAGTGGACGGCTGGATGGCCGATCCCCCCTGGGGGAGAACCAGCGCCGATAAGCATTCGGGAACCTATGCCTGGACAGATTCACCGGACAGTTCCTATGCCGCAGGCGCCGACACCTCGCTCCAGTTTTCCATCGACCTGGGCACGGCCATCATGCCGGTTCTTTCTTTCTGGCAGCGCTATACCTTGGATATTAATTCAGATTATGCTTATGTGGAAATGAGGGAAGTGGGGACAACCGCCTGGAAACGGATTTATTTCGCCACGGGCACCCTGGCTTCCTGGACGGAAAAAAAGGTTGACCTGTCGGACTACGCCGGCAAGAAGATTGATTTACGGTTCCGGGTGGTGGCGGATACGAACGGCATCCAGTCCGACGGCTGGTATATCGACGATATCAGGATTGGCGAAACACAGAGCCCCCTTTTGGCCTATCCCTTCAAGGACGGCATGGAAACGGGGGCGAATTGGCACAGCTCCTCCTGGGCGCCCGTCGCCGATTTCCATAGCGGCAGTTTTGCCTTTACGGACAGCCCCGCCGGAGATTACGGCGCTCTGGTGCAGTCCGAGCTGATCATGGCCAACACAATAGACCTGCGCGGCTCCCTCCACCCCCAGCTTTCCTTCTGGCACAAATATACAACCATCGATAAGGCCAATTACGGAGGCGGGGGCGGCTATTACACCACGGAGTACGATTATTGCCGCGTGTACCTCTCCACCAACAAGGGGCAGGCCGGCACCTGGACGCAGCTTGCCGCCTTCAAGGGAAATCAATCGACCTGGATAAGAAAACAGATAGATTTGAGCAACTGGGCGGGGTTGCCGGACGTGCGGATCAAGTTTGTCATGAACGACAATAATGGCTCCGACGGCGTCACACAGAAGGCCGGCGGTTGGACGTTGGACGACGTAGTCGTCGAAGATGTGCCGCTTGATGTTACCCTGAGCATGGCTTCCTCATCTATGCAAAGTGTGGCTCTCGCCTGGTCCGCCAACGCCGATGCCGACTTCGACCGTTACGAAATTTACCGCTCCTCCGCCTCCGGCGTGACGCGGAGCAGCGCGCTCGTCGGCGTGGTTTCCTCTCAGAATACGACAAGCTTTACGGACAACGTCGCCATTATCCAACCGGGAACGTACTATTACCGTGTTTGGGTTGTGGACAAGGACAGCAATATTTCTTTGGGGAGCAACGAGGTTACGGCCACCTACACGGTCCCTGTCAATACCTATCCTTTCTCGGAAAACGGCGAGTCGGGGCAGGCGCAATGGTCTTGGGGCACGCCCTGGGGCTTGACGGATGTGGAAAAATACGGGGGAACCTATTCCTGGACCGATTCCCCCGGCGCCAACTATCCGGCCAACGCCGATACCAGCCTCACAACATTTGTCAATTTGACGGGCGCGACAACCCCCGTTCTCACCTTCTGGCATAAATACTCCCTGGAGGAAGGCAAGGACTTTGTGTATCTGGAAACCTCCGCTGATAGCGGCCTGACTTGGACGGCCCTGCGCACTTTTACCGGTACCGAAACGACCTGGAATTATGAACGGGTAAATTTGACATTCTATGCCGGGAACGCAAAAATGGGACTCCGCTTCCGCCTGGTTTCCAATGCTTCCAACCAGCAGGACGGCTGGTACATGGACAATCTACAAATCAAGGAAGAAGCCGTCCGGGCCGCCTATCCCTTTACGGATGGCATGGAAAACGGGCCGATTCCCTGGTTCTACGATTCTCGCTGGGAGATCGTGGAACTTCCGGCCGGGCAGTCCCGTTCCGGTACGGCTCCTTCCCGGGTATGGACCGATTCGCCCAACAGTTCCTACCCGGCAGGCAGCGATTCCTCGCTCATGCTGACGATCGATCTGGGTGCCGCCGCAATGCCCGTTCTCTCTTTCTGGCACAAGTATTCCTATGATACAAATTCCGACTTCGGGTACGTGGAAGTAAGAGAGGTGGGTGCGACCGCCTGGAAACGGCTCTACTTCGCCACGGGCACCATGGCCTCTTGGGGGGAGGCTAAAATCGACCTGTCCAATTACGCCGGCAAGCAGATCGACCTGCGCTTCCGGGTGACGGCAGACAGCTCTACCGAATCTGACGGTTGGTATATTGATGACATCAGAATCGGTGAAACACAGAGCGCTCTTTTGGCTTATCCTTTCAAAGACGGCATGGAAACGGGGTCCAATTGGCATAGCTCTTCCTGGGCCCTTTCCGCCGATCCCCAAAGCGGCAGCTTTGCCTTTACGGACAGTCCCTCCGGAGATTACGGCGATCTGGTGCAGTCCGAGCTGATCATGGCCAGCACATTGGATATGCGCGGTTCCTTCCATCCTCAGCTCTCCTTCTGGCACAAATATTCAACCATCGATAAGGCCAATTACGGAGGCGGGGGCGGCTATTACACCACGGAGTA
>OBOI01000240.1_pt1 | contig 21248 bp, 11 predicted proteins | sample 1670151 | NCBI WGS metagenome assembly OBOI01 (sample SAMEA104232303, study PRJEB22302) | sediment metagenome | biome: forest; feature: aquifer; material: sediment | place: USA | collected 2011-08-07 | depth 0.01 m | reverse complement strand
CGAGGCCGAGCATGATGCCGCCGATGACGCCGACCTTGGTATACGGCAGCACCACATTCCACACCACTTCCCAGGTCGTGCTGCCGACGCCGTAGGCGGATTCCTTGAGCATCGCCGGCGTGACGTCGAAGACATCGCGCATCACCGAGGCGATAAAGGGAATGATCATGATGGCGAGGATGATGCCGGCGGCAAGTATGCCGATGCCCAGCGGAGCCCCGGCGAACAGGCGGCCTACCAGCGGCACCTTGCCAAGCGTGCCGGAAAGCAGCGGCTGCACGTATTCGGCGAAGATCGGAGCGAATACCATCAGGCCCCACATGCCATAAACGATGGAAGGCACCGCCGCCAGCAGTTCGATGGCAATGCCGAGCGGACGGCGCAACCAGGGTGGCGATAGTTCGGTGAGGAACAGCGCGATGCCGAAGCTCACCGGCACCGCGATAATGAGCGCGATCAACGAGGTGGACAGCGTTCCGTAAATGGGAATCAACGCACCGAACTGTTCCGCCGGCGGATTCCATTCCTGACTCCAGATGAAGCCGAAGCCGAACTTCTCGATCGAGTCCCAGGAACTGATGACCAGCGAAACGATGATGCCGGCCAGCAACAGCAGCGTCAGCGCGGCGAAGCCACGGGTGAGATTGAAAAACAGCCAGTCGCCCAGCTTATGGTTGCCAACGGTGCCGCGGGTCGCCACGTCCTCTGTTACGCTCATGGGATATTTCTAAAAAATGGATCAAGAAAAATTCCGCGCCGCGAGTTCATGGCGGCGCGGATACTGCAACTGCAAATTTACTTGCCGGCGGCGAGTACAGGCTTGCCGGCAGCGTCCTTGATCTGCGCCCAGGAGGCGTGAATCAGCTTGATCAGGCTGTCGGGCAGCGCCACATAGTCCAGTTCGTCGGCCAGCTTGGCTCCGTTCTTGAACGACCATTCGAAGAACTTGAGCGCTTCCGCGGCTTGCGCCGGCTTGTCCTCGACCTTGTGCATGAGAATGAAGGTCGCACCGGTCAGCGGCCAGGCATCCTTGCCGGTCTGCTCGGTCAGGATTTCGGCAAACGCCGACTTCGTCCAGTCGGCATGCGCGGCGGCGGCCTTGAAGGTCGTATCATCCGGCGCGACAAAGTTGCCGGCGGCGTTCTTCAGTACGGCATGGGTCAGCTTGTTCTGCTTGGCGTAAGCGTACTCGACATAGCCGATGGAGCCCGGCAGGCGCTGAACGAAGGCGGAAACGCCTTCATTGCCCTTGCCGCCGAGACCGACCGGCCACTGCACGGCCGTACCCTCGCCCACCTTGGTCTTCCACTCGGGGCTGACCTTGGACAGATAGTTGCTAAAAATGAAGGTCGTGCCGGAGCCGTCGGCGCGGCGCACCACGCCGATATCGCTGGCCGGCAGAGCCACGCCCGGATTGAGTTCGACGAGAGCCTTGTCGTTCCACTTGATAATCTTGCCGAGGTAAATGTCGGCCAGCACCGTGCCGGTCAGCTTCAATTCGCCGGGCTTGACGCCAGCCAGGTTGACCACCGGCACGACGCCTCCGATCACGGTCGGGAACTGGACCAAGCCGTCCTTTTCGAGAACCTCGGGCTTCAGCGGCATGTCCGAGGCGCCGAAATCGACAGTCTTCGCCGTGATCTGCTTGATGCCGCCGCCGGAACCGATGGACTGATAGTTGATCCTGTTACCCGTCGCCTTCTGATAGGCATCGGCCCACTTGGCGTAAATCGGGGCGGGGAAGGAAGCGCCGGCGCCAGTCACTTCGGTGGCGGCAACGTTATTGGATACGAGGGCAGCAGCCAACAGCGGCAACGCCAGGGCTTTGAGCAATTTCATGGTCGGATTATCTCCATTAGTGATTGATGCAACGCAGTACCGGATGCCACCTTAACCACCGCATGTGACAGCCATGTGACAAGGACTGTCACACTCGCTGTCACATCGCCGCAATACCAGCGCGTCACCATGCGCTGCATGAATCGGCCCAGCCTGCGCGTGCTGATGATCTCGGATGTCTATTTCCCGCGGATCAACGGCGTATCAACCTCGATCGAAACCTTTCGCAACGACTTGCACGCCCATGGCGTGGACGTCACGCTGGTGGCGCCCGAATACCCTACGCGCCACGACGCGCCCGACACCCATCGCGTGCCTTCGCGCCGCCTGCCCTTCGATCCGGAAGACCGGCTGATGCACTGGGGCCAACTGGTGCGTACGACACAGAAACTCGCACATGACCAGGTCGACCTCATCCATGTCCAGACGCCTTTCGCCGCCCACTACGCCGGCGTACGCGCCGCGCGGCAGTCCAAAGTGCCGGTGCTGGCGACTTATCACACGCATTTCGAGGAATACTTCCACCACTACCTGCCGCTGCTACCGCGCCGGTGGCTACGCGCCGGCGCGCGCCGCATCGCCCGCGGCCAATGCAACGAACTCGACGCCGTGATCGTACCCTCGCAGGCGATGCACCGAACACTGACCGATTACGGCGTCAAAGCGCCCCTGTATATCCTGCCCACCGGCATTCCCGTGGCCCAGTTCGGGCGGGGCGACGGCGCGCGCTTTCGCTTCACCCACGGCATTCCGCCGGAGCGCCCCGTCGCGCTGTTCGTCGGCCGCGTCGCGTTTGAGAAGAACATCGGCTTTCTGCTCGAAGCGATGATGCATCTCAAGCACTCGCTGCCCGAGGCGCTCCTCGTCGTTGCCGGCGAAGGGCCGGCCCTGGCGGCCCTGCAACGACAGGCAACGGAACTCGGCCTGCAAAACAGCATCCGCTTTGTCGGCTATCTCGATCGCAACACGCAGTTGCCGGACTGCTACGCCGCCGCCGACGTCTTCGCTTTCGCCTCGAAAACCGAGACCCAGGGTCTGGTGCTGCTCGAAGCCATGGCCGCCGGCCTGCCCGCCTACGCGCTCGCCGAAATGGGCACCAAGGACATCCTCGAACCGCGCCGCGGCGCCGTCGTCGCACCCGACCATGCGGACCAATTCGCATCCGGGCTGGCCGAACTGCTCGCCGACCGCCCGCGCCTCACACAACTTGCGGGCGATGCCCGCGCCTATGCCGGCGAGTGGTCGGCGCCCGAGCGCGCCCACCGGCTCGCCAATCTCTACCGCGCCCTGGTCGCCCGATGAACATGGACTCCCGCCCCACCCCATCGACGCTGCCCCACGACGAAAGTCCCTTCAAGGGCAAGACCGGCCTCACCCGCGTCTGGAACGCGCTCTTCTACTCCTGCGCCGGTCTCTCCGCCGCCTACCGCCATGAAGACGCCTTTCGCCAGGAAGCCTGGCTCGCCGCCGTGCTGATCCCGCTGGCGCTGCTGCTGCCAGCCAGCGGCATCGGCCACGCCCTCATGGTCGGCAGCGTACTGCTGGTGCTGCTGGTCGAACTCATCAACTCCGCCATCGAAGCCGCCGTCGACCGCATCTCGCTCGAAAACCATCGGCTCTCCAAACGCGCCAAGGACATCGGCAGCGCCGCCGTGCTGATCGCGCTGGTCAATGTTGTGGTCACCTGGGGCTTGGTGGTTTTCGGCTAGCGTGTGCAATCGAAGCTGTTGCTCGGAATGACGACTACAAGGCGCTGACATATTGCTGCGGGTTGGCGGTAAACCCGAGCGGGCGATAGCGGCGGGGTGGGAACTTCCTTCGGCCGATCTGTTCCAACCGCCATCTCTAAACTTGACCTATGACTGATTTTATCGTCTCGGCGTGGAAGATGCTGTGCCGGATCACTCCACCTTGTCGAAGAATCGCCATGGATGGTTCCGGGAAAGCGGGACCTTCCGCTGGGTATTCGATGCGGTCGATCGCCGCGCATGGCCGCAGGCTTGAAGGGGGAAGGCTGCTTGGTGGAAGCCCGACACCGCAACACCATAGCGCGTGCAGAAGACCCGCTTACGAATCACTTCACCAATTCCATTAACTTCCCGTAGCTGTTCACCATGTCGTACTTCACCTGATCCGAGGTGATCTTGGTGAAAAACTTTCGTGCGCATTCGATCTTGGCTTCTTCGATCTTTCGCAGATCCATGGATGACATGGAGCCTTTCGTTTCCGCGACGAAGAACACGTGCTTCACCTTCCCCGCTTGAAAGGCAATGGCCCAGTCGGGGTTGTAATTTCCAACTGGCGTCGGGATATGAAAACTCCTGGGCAGCTTGGCATACACGACGACTTCCGCGCTGGCGTCGAGTTCGCCGACGAACGTCCGCTCGTTGGCCGAATCCGTGAACACATAGTCGTAGATATGGCGCGCCGCCTTGAAACCCTTGCTCAGGTCTTCCTTCTTCTCCTGGGTAAAGATGTCGATGCTGTGGGTTTCGTCGAGCGGGTTGTAGGCGAGGTGTTCGACGATGACGGTTGCCTTCTGCTCGTTGATGATCGTGCCGGCCTTGAGCAGAAAGTCCTCGGGGTTCGTCTTGAATTGGCCGAAGACAGCAGCGTTGATTCCGCGCAAGATGGCGGCAATGGTGCGGCGAGTGAGCTGCGTCGATTCCGTCAGCTTTCCAATCACGTCGTATTTCACGGCGGAGCTTGCCGTGGTCACCAGGTAGTCGGTTTGATTCTGCCTGGCGACGAAGGCATCGCCCTTCTTCATCTCCTCGTATTTCGCCTCATCCTTCTGCTCGCCACGGGTTACGGTGTATTGGAGCGGGGTGACGCGCAGCTCCTTGTCGAGAGCCTTGACGCATTTGTCGATCAACTCGCCGGTCTTGAAGTCCACCGCGTAAATGGCCTTGCGGTTGATGCGGCTCCAAAGCTCCTGAAACTCCTTCTTCTCGAAATTGGCATTGAGCGGATTCAGCTTTCCCTTGCGGTCGTCCTCGATAGCGGGGAGTTGGGCAGCGCTGAACACGCTGTCGATGAGTTGGAAGACCTGCTCTTTGTAGGGCTCCAGTTCGGGCGGCAGGGCCGCCAAGCTGCCTTCCTGCTTCGCCTGGTGATACTGCTCGGTGATGCGCTCGTCGGTGTCCGAATAATCGTTCTTCACCAGATAGCGCTCGATCAGCTTCGCCATGTGCGGCGTCACCTTCACGTCGCCCATCGGCGTCTTCAGTACCTTGTCCCTGAAGTATTCCTCGTTCGCCTGTAGGGGGCGGGCCGACAGCGAGGCGCTGATGTCCTTCTGCAAACCGGCAACGAAGTCCTTGTAGCTCTCGTTGGCCACGACCGTCAGCACGTTGATCTGGTGCACCGTGGCGGGATCATCCATGCGATCCCCGCTCTGAGTCACGGCAAGGCGCATGCCGCGACCGACTTCCTGGCGGCGTGAAACGGTATTGTCGCTGTGCTTGAGCGTGCAAATCACGAACACGTTCGGGTTGTCCCAGCCCTCGCGCAAGGCGGAGTGCGAGAACAGGAAACGCACCGGCTCCTCGAAACTCAGCAAGCGGGCCTTGGCGCGCAGAATCAGATCGTAGGCATCCACGTCGTCGGCTTCGCCGGCCGACTCGCCGCGGACCTTTACGTCGGGGTTTACCAGCCGTTTGGTCTTCTTGTCGATGGAGAAGTAGCCGTTGTGCGTCCTGGCGGCTTCAATGCCCTTGAGGTAGCGGTTGTAGGGCGTGTCCTCCAGCGTCAGCACCTCGTTGAGCTGGGCGTTGTACTCATCCTCGAAGATCAGGGCGTATTCGCCGGCCTGCTCTCCGGCCTCGTTGTAGCTGCGGTATTTCGCCACCTCGTCGATGAAGAACAGCGAGAGCACCTTGATCCCTTGGGCGAAGAGCGTTTTCTCCTTCTCGAAGTGCGCCTTGATCGCCTCGCGTATCTGGATGCGACGCAACGACGCCTCGCTCACGTCGCCCGTGGCTTCCCCAGCGCCGAGCACGACACCGTTGGTGAAGCTGATGGTGTTGTCTATCGCGTTGATGTCCGCCACCACGAAGCCGTGGTACTGCTCCAGGCCATCGGAGAGATCGTAAAGGTTGTCATTCTTGCGCAGCATCCGCAGCACGCGCTTGATGCCGCTTTTCTGCTGTATCTCCAGCTCGGCGCGCGCCTCGGGCGGCGCGGTCGTCGCGATGCGGATCGATTCCAGGTAGAGATAGGCGTTGATTCCGGCCAGGCCCTTCACCGTGATGCCGCGCACGGCGATCTTCTTCACCAGCTTCTGGTTGTAGGCGTCGATGGCGTCGAGCCGATAGACCTTGTTGTGCTCCGTCTTGTGGGTGGCCGAGTAGCGCAGGATCATCAGCGGGTCGAATTCCGCCAGTTTCTCGGTGGTTGCCTTGCCCTCCATCTTCTGTGGCTCATCCAGAATCAGGATCGGGCGGTTCTTCTTGATGACATCGATGGGCCGGCGCGATTGGAAATCATCCAGCTCAGCAAAAATACGCCGAGCTTCCGCGCTTGCGTTCTTGGAGAGGTTCTTCTGTGCATTGAACGCCTGCACGTTGATGATCATCACATTGATGCCGGCGTCCGACGAATAGCTCTCCAGGTTATGGAGCTGCTTGGAGTTGTAGACGAAGTAGCGCGGGCGCTTGCCGTATTGCTCCAGGAAGTGCTCCGCCATGTCCTTGAACGACTGCAAGACGCCTTCGCGAATGGCAATGCTGGGCACCACGACGATGAACTTGCTCCAGCCGTAGTCGCGGTTCAGCTCGAACATCGTCTTGATGTAGCAGTAGGTCTTGCCCGTGCCGGTCTCCATCTCGATGTCGAGATTCACGGCGCATACCGACGTCTTCTTCATCTCTGGCGAGAGCGTGAGGTTCTGCCGCCGCTGGATGCCTTGCAGGTTCTCCAGCAAACGGGTGGAAGGCAGGGCGATCTTGTCATTGGCGAAGCCGTCGCCCTCGAAGCCGGCGAGGGCCAAGGAACTGCCTGCGGTAGCGCGGCCCGGATCGATGGCGTATTTGAACCCACGGCTTTTCGGCTGGCCGGCGAAGCAATCCACCACGGCCTGCACCGCATCCGTCTGATACGCCTGTTGTTTGAATTTGAGTTTCATCGATCTTTAGTACCCTGACTATTACCCTTATGTAGAGGTAATTACCCCTTCTTCCACACTGCCGCCGGCCCCCGCCCCTGACAAACCAGCGCGCCCGCCGCCTGTTGTTCGCGCAGCACGCGTCGCACCATATCGCGGCTCACGCCGGGGCAGGATTGTTCCAGTGCGCTGATCGCGAACCCTTTCCCGTGCATCGCCGTCAAACGAGCGATGCTCGCCAGCACCAGCTCCCGCTTTGACCCGCGCGGTGCGCTGACTTGACCGACCCGATCCTCGAACTCCCGGTAAGCGGATTTGAAAATCGACAGCACGTAGTTGATGAAAGGCCACGGATCGTGCTTGCCCTCGTGCCAACCCTGCGAGCTTTGCTCCAATGTCTCGTAGTAACGGTCTTTGTTCTGCTCCACCAACCGTTCCAGGCTGATGTAGCGGCCCGCCTCGTAGCCTAGGTGATAGCTTTGCAGCAACCACAACAACCGGGACACGCGCCCATTGCCGTCGCGGAAGGGGTGGATGCAAAGAAAATCCAGATTGAACGCGGCCAGCAATAGCAGCGGCGGCGCCCAGCGCTGCTCGATGCCGGACTCCCAGTCGGACACAAGTGCCGACATGTAGCGTGAAGTCTCTGCCGCCGGCACGGTCTTGAAACGCACCCGCTCGCGGCCGTCGGCATAGCGCTCGATGATGTCGCCGTCCTTCTCCTTGTACTTGCCGGCATCCCATATCTGCCCGCGGGCAGTGGCATGCAATTGCTTGATGGTTGCCTCGGCTATCGCTATGCCATCGGCCGGACCATGAATCCATGCCAAAGCGTCTCGATAGCCGCGCACTTCCTCCTCGTCGCGATCGCGGAATAGCGGCTTGGGCGCGACCAGCACCTCGCGAATGCGCGAGGCTTCCACCGCCACGCCTTCGATGCGGTTGGACGACACCGCGCTTTCGATCAGGGCATGCTCGCGCAACACCTTCAGCCGTTGCGGTGACTGCCTGGTGTAAAGCTCCTGCTTGCCGCGAAACTCGCCCAGGTCCGACAGATACCACGCGGTGGCGGCCGGAACCTGCAACTGCCCGGACGCGAATAGCCTCAGGGTATGCATGGGACTAAAGACTCTTCACTTCGGTTTTGGGGCTGAGGAGCTTGAAGACTTGCGCCACGTTGATCTTGGTGCTGTCGCTCTCGTAACTGCTGTCGCGGAAGACGGCGCGCAGCGGCTTGCGCGTGGCCAGCTCCTTCACGAGGTCTTCGGTGATGTTCGGATCGAAGCAGGCGGCAAGCGCGTTGCCGTCCACGAAGAACACCGTCTTGCCGGCAAGCTTCTGCTGCTCGATGGGCAGCGCCAGGTCCACGCCCCAGTCCAGCAGCACCTGGAACAGCAGGTCTTCTGGAGTGCGGTCTTCCTTGATGTTGTCGGTTTGGAGTGCGAGGTGGTCTTGCTTTACTGCATCGGGAGCGTAATAGACGTCCAGCATGTTTGAAGAGTCGACTTTGAGGACACGGAAGCCGGTATCCAAAGTGCTGCTATGCAGGAACGCAGCCTCCCTAATTCTCTTCCCGACCCGACGGATGCGTTCTTTAGCGATGTCCGCGATTGTTCTGAATCCGGCCTTAAAGGGCTCGCTAACCTTATCGACGGGCTCCGGCAGTTGTACCAAAATGTGCCGACGTGAGCCGCCATCTTCAGCATTTAGCGCCATCACCGCATGTGCGGTCGTGGCGGAGCCAGCAAAAAAATCAAGAACAATTTCATTTGTACTTCCATTAAGGGCTATGGTTATCAATTGAGTAAGTAGCCCTGTCGGTTTCGGAAAATCAAAGATCTTCGCGTTGCCAAAGATCGAAACTATTTCATTAGTGCCATGCTGCGTATAGACGTCATCAATGATAGTAAATGGCTTGGTTTTTCGCTGCTCTCCAGAATCATCATTTAAGTACTGCTTCGAAGAAAGCGACCAGTTTCCGCTCCTATCCGGTGAAAATTCAATTTCACCGTTCTGTAAAGCTTGGGCTACTCGTTCTGGCCCCCATCTCCACTGCCTTTTGGGCCACACCTTGTCCCCATTTGGAGCGGTAATTGGGAAATTGAGGTTTTCGCGCACGTCAAAACTCTTCATTGCCTCCAGTGGATGCGTTCTGTAAGGACCTCTCTTGCTGAAAAACTCATCTCGGCCTTTGTAATATCGATTCACCGCCGAGTCCGCTAACGGAATAAACAGATTTGGCAATGCAGCCTTTGATCTCGCATAGATCAATATGTACTCATGTAATGCAACAAGGTGCTTTTCCTTCGCTCCGCCACCATATCGTTTTTTCCAGACTATCGCATCGACAAAATTGTCATGCCCAAAAACCTCATCACACAGGAGCCGAAGAGTCGCATTTTCATTGTCGTCAATTGAGATAAAAATTAAACCATCTTCCTTAAGGAGATTACGAGCAAGTCGCAGTCGAGAATTCATCATAGACAGCCAGTCCGAATGAAATCTTCCGCTTGCTTCTGTATTAGCAATCATTCGATTTCCGGCTTCATCTGCTTGTCCAGACCTAAGAAAATATTCGTCCGCATCGTGAGCGAAATCGTCATCGTAAATAAATTGCTGACCGGTGTTGTAAGGCGGATCGATATAGATCAGCTTCACCTTCGCCAGATACGTCTCCTGAAGCAGCTTCAACGCATCAAGGTTGTCGCCTTCGATGAACAGATTCTTCGTCGTATCGAAATCCACGCTCTCCTCGCGGCAAGGCCGCAATGTCTTGGCTATCGGCGCATTGGCGGCCAGCAGCGCTTCGCGCTTGCCGGGCCAGTCGAGATGGTAGCGCTCGCGCGGGCCTTCGACGATGTGCTCGGAGAGTTCCTGACGAAGCTGGTCGAAATCGATTGCCCGCTTGAGTTGTCCCGTCGTTTCATCGGCCGTCTCGGTGACACAGTTCGGGAACAGCGCGGCGAGTTTCTCGATGTTCTCGGCGGTGAGATTCGGCGTGTGCAGTTTGAGTTTTTCCATGGCCATGACTTATGAATGTTGTAACGAGCCAAGCTCGGCGGTCAGGTCACGCAACTGAGCGTTCAGCTCCACCTTGCGGTTGAATTGCTTCTCCTGGGCGAGCCGCGCTTGCAGTTGCTGCCGGGCCTTTTGCTTCGCCGCCAGCGCATTGTAGCGGGCCACCTGATCGGCGAGTCCCTCGCCGCTGCGCGGCGACAGCGGGATGTGGCGACGGACGATCTGCTCATAGAGACCCGCGAGATCGAGCGCGACGGGCAGCGGCGGCCGTTTGGCATCCAGCGACTGCGGCTCGGTTTGGAAGCTGGCCTCGATCACCCACTTCGAAGCATCCACCTCGCTGGGGCGCTTGTAGGAGACGGCAAAGCGGACCTGCCCTGCGTGCGTGAGCTGAAACACCAGCGGGAAGGAGATGGCCTTGTCGATGGTCTGGAGCACGGCCGGATCGAGCTGCGGCGTTCTGAGCACAATCTCGAAGACCTGAATCTCGTTGATGCCGTTGCGTGGCGGCAGGTTGATGGTTTCGGGCGAGAGCTTGTACTTCCAGAGAATTTCGCCGACCTGCGCGACGAAGAGTTCCTTGACCCGCTTCGACGGCCTGGCGTGCGCGTAAATTTTGGTCTTGGGAACCGCGCGATTGAACTCAGCTTGTTTCGGATAGGCGAACATGGGCGTCAGAGCACGACGTAGGCGTCGGCACCGCCGGGGATCAGGCGGGCCTGAATGTGGCGATCCAGGGTGACCAGCTTGCCCTGCCGGTGCATGGCCAGGCTGAGGAGGTAGTGGTCGGTGAGGTGCTTCGATACCGGCAAAGCCGGCGAACTACGCAAGGACAGGTCGTCGGGCCAGAAGCGATGTCCTTCAAATGCACAGAGCTGCTTCAGGATGGTGCAGGCCGCATCCGAGCTGCCCGGCCCATTCGGGTAACTGGGATGGCTGATGATGCGGACAAAACCGTTTTCTGTGATCGGACAAGTCGCCCAGCCGCGATGGTTGTTGGCGAGAAAGAACGATTCCGCCTTGCCATGATGTTCGTGGTCGGGATCGGCAAGGGCGATCAGGATGTTGATGTCGAGTAGGTACATGGGACGCTAGATGCCCTCGCGTTCCATGATTTCGTAGATGAGCTGGCTGGTCACCTTGACGCCCCGCTTCTTCAGCATGGTCTCGATCACATGGCGGGTCGTGCCGCCATCCGTCGAGGAGGGGTCGTAGAACACGATGAAGGCGATCAACTCGAAGTCGTCGAGTCCGTTGATGGTGTTCATCAAGGCGGTCGTCTTGCCGCCCGAGAACAGGCTGTCGATATCCTTCTCTTCCTTCAACTCGATCATGGAGCGAATAGCTTTGCCCAGCAACTCCGAGTAGGCATCCATGCGGCGGCCGTCTTTGGTGGCCTTGTTGAAGGCTTGATATACCTCGGGGATGGGCTCGTGGCGCTCTTTGCAGGCGGCGCGAGCAAGGTCGAGGAGCCGCTTGGCTTCCGTGTGATTAGCCACCACGGTGCCGTCTTGCGCGACATAGACGAGGTAATAGGGATGCAGCCGGTTCTGGCGGTTGATGTTCACGCCGTCGTTGCGATTGCGCAGGGCGAAGATGGCGCCGGGCACCAGGCCGCGTTCGGGGGCGGCCGGCACGACGGCGTGCATGCCGTTGGGCAGGCTGGCAAGGTCGCCGTGGGTTTTGACGTAGTTCAGCAAGTCCATGCGGAAATCGTTCAAGCCGAGATCGGTGATGGAAATGCCCGTCTTGAGGTCTTCCAGCTCGATGACTTCTTCCTGTAGTCGCCGCAATTGCTCGCGCCGGTAGGCGACATCGTTGGCGCGGGAATCGAGGGGATTATCGTCGCCACTGGCGGTGACGTCGGCAATGATCATGCGGTTTTCGACGCGCTCTTTGAGGTTGATGTATTCGTCAAGTGTGATGTCGGGCCAGTAGTTCACCAACTGAATGCAGCTATTTTGCGAGCCGATGCGGTCGATGCGGCCGAAGCGCTGAATGATGCGGACAGGATTCCAGTGGATGTCGTAGTTGATGAGGTAATCGCAGTCCTGAAGGTTTTGACCCTCGGAAATGCAGTCGGTGCCGATGAGCAGATCGATCTCGCCCGGCTCCTTGGGTAGGATGATCGCCTTCTCCTTGGAGCGCGGCGAAAACAGCGTGAGCAGGGATTGAAAGTCGTAGGCTTTCTTCAGCGTGCTTTTCTGATTATTGCCGCCGGTGACCTTGCCGGTGTGGAGCTGCTGTTGCGCCAGGAAGAACGGTGCAAGGTGCTCATAGAGATAATCGGCCGTGTCGGCAAACGCGGTGAAAATCAGAACTTTCTTGTTGCCGATGTTGATCGGTGAGGCCAGCTTGCTGAGGATAGTGGTCTTCAGGTGCTGGAGCTTGGCGTCGTCGGAAGGCGTGACCTTGCGCATCTCCGCCAACAGATCCTCGATGACGGCGAGATCGGCGCGCAACTCCTGCTCCCAGCGTGGGAGGTCCATGTCGGAAAGATTGATCTGTACCTTGTTGCCGATCTGCTCGTCATCGGGACTCGGAAAGTCGGTTTCGTCATCCGGCTCGGCATCGACGAAGGCGGGAGAGACATCGGCGAAGGTGGCATCGCGCCCCGTCTTCTGGAAGTCGGCGATCTTCGCCAGCGTTCGATGGTGATTGTCGGCCAGACTCTGCAAGGTCAGACGGAACGAATGCACGGAACTTTCCAGCCGTTTGAGGAGGTTCACGGTCATCAAGGCCTGAACGCCCTTCTCGCGCCCTGTCTGCTTGAGGTTGCCGTGGCCCAGGTCCGCGTCGGGATCGTAGCGCGCCTCGTACTGGAACAAGCGGCTGGGCTGCACGTAACTCAAGGGCGCGTAGACGGCGAGCGTCAGCGCGCTTAAGCGCTCGAATATTTCGTTGAAGCCAATCACGTCCTTGCGGTGCGTGAGCTGACAGTGGAAGGACAGCGGTTTCAGCCGCTCGGGGAAGGTGCCGATGTCCTTGGTGTCGTAGTAGGTCTGAATGTGGCGACGAGAGCGGGCAATCGTCACGCTGTCGAGCAGTTCGAAGAAATCGAAATCGAGGGAGCCGAGAATCGCTGAAGCCGTGCGCTCCTGCGGCGGCAAGGCCGACCAGGCATTGAAAGCGGCCTGGGCGCGGCGAAAAATCTCGTCGATGTGTTTTTCGGACTTGAGCTTTGAACTGAGTTTTTCGGGGTCGCCCTCGTAGGCGAGCGCGAGCTGGTTCTTGAGGTCGGCGAAACGATTATTCACCGGCGTGGCGGACAGCATGAGCACCTTGGTCTTCACGCCCTGCCGGACGACCTGATTCAACAGGCGCTGATAGCGCGTCTCGCGCTCGCGATAGAGGTCGTTGTTGCGAAAGTTGTGGGATTCGTCGATCACTACCAGATCGTAGTTGCCCCAGTTCACGCGGTTCAGTGCCAAACCGAATGAATAGCCGCTGTCGCGCAGAAGGTCGGTATGGCAGAGGACGTCGTAGCCGAAGCGGTCCTTGGCGAAGATGTTGGTGACGAGGTTGCCTTTGTAGGTGAGCCAGTTGTCGGCCAGCTTCTTCGGGCAGAGGACGAGCACGGAGCGATTGCGTAGCTCGTAATACTTGACGACGGCCAACGCGGTGAAGGTCTTGCCGAGGCCGACGCTGTCGGCCAGGATGCAGCCGTTATAGGTCTCCAGTTTGTTGATGATGCCGTTGGCGGCGTCACGCTGGAAGTTGAAGAGTTTCTTCCAGACGAGGCTGTCCTGGTAGCCGGTACGATCGTTGGGCAAGACATCGGCCGTGATGTCTTCGAGGAACTCGCTGAAGATGTTGTAGAGCATCAGGAAGTAGATGCGCTCGGGCGAATTCTCCTGATACACGGACGCGATGTGTTCGCAGAGCTTCGCGGTTACGTCTTCGAGCTTCGTCGGATCGTTCCAGATTTGATCGAAGAGCGAAAGGTAGGCACCTGTCGAGGGCTGCTCGTCCGAGCGATGGACGAAATTGGAGACGGCGTTGCCTTTTTCATAACCAAGGTCGACTGCGGTGAATCCGTGTAGCGGAAAGTAAGCTGACTCTTTGCTATCCGTCGTGACTGCGGCGAACTGCTGCATCGGGGCGCGCCCGCGATTCGAGCGGAAGATGGCCTTCTGCCGCATCCACTCGGCGCATTCCTTGGCGATGGCCCGCTGGGTGAGTTCGTTGCGCAGGCGCACTTCGAACTCACTGCCGTAGAGACTGCGCTCGCGCTCAAGCTTGGGGATATGAAACTCGCGATGTTCCTTGTTCAGGTGATCAGTGGTTTCACCGGGAACGAATGTCGGCGACGTAAAAATGAATTGGAGGGAATCGATCTTTTCCAGCTCCGCCTTCAGTGCTTCGAAGGCATAGATCGAGAAACAGGAAGCAGCTATCCTCAGCCTGGATCCGGGTTGAATGACCTGCTTCAAGTCATCGCCGAGGAGACGATTGATGTTATCGAGTATTTCCATCGTCCAATTCATCGCCCCGAGGCGTTGCGCGAACTACCGTTGGTGCCGAGTCATCACTGTACGCAGGAAGGTATCAGACCAATCTTCTTCCAATATCGCTTACTCTGTCCCGATTATATCCGATCCCATGAAACCCGCATGAATGCTGGACTTATGGGGACATGTCATCTGCTTTCACCGTCACGATTACCATCAATCACCAATCGCTGGTGTTGGGGCGGGAGCTTGCACCGGCGTACGGGTGGCTCCTGGCTGAGAACGTCGTCCGATCAGTAGCAGTGATCCACAACTGTGCGCCGTTTGCACCGTGAGCGTAGTAATCGGCCTTTGGCCGCAATACGGTTGAAATGTGGTGAATTGGCGTATTTATAAATCAATGCCTTACGATGATCACGTCGAGAGAGGACGAAAATAGTTCCCGCCCCGCCGCCCCGCCTGCACGGTCAGCCCCTTGCCGGCTGCGTCAGGCCAAGGCACACCCACCTACGCTATTATCCGTGTGCACATGGGTCAATCTGCTGAGATGCAATTAGGCGTCCGGTCACACCGCACATTTCGGGTAACAGTCTGAATTCCCCACTATCGCCATGATCAACCCGACCGATTCCACAGACAGCATCAGGCAAAACACGCTTCTGATCGATATCGCCACGCACAATGTAATTTGCCTGGCGCCAACCGACAGCGTCGGCAAGGCGGCTCGCCTGATGGCCGAAAAGCGTATCTCTTCCATCGTGATCGCCGACGGCAGTGGGCATCCGGTCGGCATCGTCACCGAGCGCGACATGTTGCACGCCATGCAGTCGGGATGTCCAACGGCAACAATGCTGCGGGAGGTCATGTCCGCTCCGGTGATTACCGTGCCTGGGGCCACCACCTGTCTGGATGCGCATCAGGTGTTCCTGCACGACGGCATCCGGCATCTGGTCATCGTCGACGCTGACCAGCGTTTGCTTGGCGTGGTCAGCGAAACTGATTTTCGACTGCACATCAATCTCACGGCCCTGACCGGACGCCGTCAGGTGGCGACGATCATGAGCCGGTCGGTGTTCAGCATGCCGCCGGAGGCCCGCTTGCACGATGCGTTGAACGCGATGCAGTCGCATCGGGACACCTGTGTCGTCGTCGTTGAGTCAGGGCGTCCCGTAGGCATCGTCACCGAACGGGACATCGTCCGACTCTATTCCAGCCACCCGGAGTGGATCGACATTCCGGTCAGGGACGTCATGGCGTCACCCGTCCTGTCCATACCGCTGGACAGCAGCATCAACCAGGCGGCCGAGCGCATGCTGACGGCCAAGGTTCGCCATCTGGTGGTGGTTGACGATGCGGGCCTGATCGCGGGCCTGATCGGAGAACACGACCTGACCCATAGCATGGCGGTCAGCCTGATCGACGCCAGGCAGTTGGTCAGGAGTACCTTCCTGGACACTCTGATCGACACCCTGCCCGACCTCGTCTGGCTGAAGGATGCGGAAGGCGTCTATCTGGCCTGCAATCCGCGCTTCGAGAGCTTCTTCGGTGCGAAGGAAAACGAGATCATCGGCAAGACCGACTACGATTTCGTCGATAAGGAACTGGCCGACTTCTTTCGTGCGCACGATTGCAAGGCCATGGAAAAGGACGGGCCGAGCGTCAACGAGGAGTGGGTGACCTTCGCCGCCGACGGACATCGCGAATTGCTGGAAACCGTCAAGATGCCGATGCGCGACAGCCAGGCGAAGCTTATCGGCGTGCTCGGCATCGCACGCGACATCACCGAGCGCAAACGGGCCGAGACGGCGAATCTTCGCCAGAATCGGGAACTGCGCGCCATCAGCAGTTGCAACCAGACGCTGATGCGGGCGGAAGACGAGCAGACCCTGCTCGACGACATCTGCCATATCGTATGCGACGAGGCCGGCTACCGCATGGTCTGGGTCGGCTATGCCGAAAACGACGCGGCCAAGACCATACGCCCCGTCGTCTGGGCCGGGACCGATGATGGCTTCATCGCCCAGACCGGACTCACCTGGGCCGACACGGAACCGGGCGGCGAGTTCTGCGCAACCGCCATCCGCAACGGGAAGAGCGCCTGCATCCAGGATTTCGCGGCGCTGCCTCCGACCACCCCCGGGCGGGACAATGCCTTGCAGCGCGGCTATCTATCCGGCATCGCCCTTCCCCTGAAGGACGACAGCGGCAACGTATTCGGCGTTCTCAACATCTATTCGGCCAAGACCAACGCCTTTACCCCGAACGAAGTCCGGCTTCTGAACGAACTGGCGGGCGATCTGGCATTCGGCATCAGGGTCCTGCGCTCACGCATCGAGCGCAACCGCGCTGAGCAGGAGCGTCTGGCTCATCTGCGGTTTGTCGAAAGTATGGATCGCGTCAACCGGGCGATACAGGGCACCAACGACCTTGAGCAGATGCTCAGAGATGTCCTCGAAGCCGTGCTTGCGATCTTCGATTGCGACCGGGTCTGGCTCTTCCATCCGTGCGACCCCGATTCGCCGTCGTTTCGGGTTCCTATGGAAATTGCCAAGCCGGAATATCCCGGCGCCGGGATATTGAATGTAGACGTGCCGCTGCCCGCGGACATGGCCCGGAATCTGGGGGAAGCCCTGGAGTCCGCGGACCCGGTAACTTATGCCGTCGGGACGGAAAGGCCCATCAACAAGGTGAGTGCCGATCAATTTGGCGTCAAGTCCATGATGATGGTTGCCGTCTATCCCAAGTCGGGCAAGCCCTGGGCGTTCGGCATGCACCAGTGTGCTTTTGCGCGCATGTGGACACCGGATGAGCAACGCCTGTTTCAGGAAATCAACCGGCGCCTGGCCGACGGCCTGACCAGTCTGTTGTCTCATCGCGACTTGCGCGAAAGCGAGGCAAAGTACCGCCGCATCGTAGACACGGCCCAGGAAGGAATATGGGTGCTCGGGCCGGATACCCTGACCACCTTCGTCAACGCCCGGATGGCCGAAATGCTCGGCTGCTCCGGTGCGGAGATGATCGGCCGACCGGTAACCGATTTCATGTTCGAGGAGGATGCGGCCGATCACCTGAAAAAGATGGAGAACCGTCGCCAGGAAATGTCGGAGCACTATGAGCGCCGTTACCGCCGCAAAGACGGGCAGACGGTGTGGACCCTCGCTTCGGCTACGCCGATTTTCGATGACGCGCATCGGTTCGCCGGCTCGTTCGGGATGTTCACCGACATCACCGACCGCAAACTGGCGGAAGCAGGGGTCCTCAGTCTCAATCAGGAGCTTGAACAGCGCATTGCCGACCGCACCGCCCAACTGGAATCGGCCAATAAGGAACTTGAGGCATTTTCCTATTCGGTCTCGCACGATCTGCGTGCGCCGCTACGCCATATCGACGGGTTTCTCGGTTTGCTCAAAGAGAGAACCGCTGCGACACTCGATGAAGAAAGTCTGCGTTACGTGAACACCATATCGATGGCGGCCAGGCACATGGACGCATTGATAGACGACCTCCTCTCCTTCTCGCGTATGGGACGTGCCGATATGGCCCAAACCCGGGTCGATCTGGGCGCTCTGGTTCAGGAAGTCGTCCGGGAACTCGAACCCGAGACACAGGACCGGATCATCCGTTGGCACATCGCGGACCTTCCCGTCGTCACCGGAGATCGCGCCATGCTGCACGTTGTACTGGTCAATCTGATCTCGAATGCGTTGAAATTCACACAGCGGCGCCCGCAAACGGAAATTGAAATCGGCTACCTGCCCGACCAGGCAACGGATACGGTCGTATTCGTGCGCGATAACGGCGCCGGTTTCGATATGAAGTATGCCGACAAGCTTTTCGGCGTTTTTCAGCGCTTGCACCGGGCCGAAGAATTTGAAGGTACCGGGATCGGCCTGGCGAATGTTCACCGGATCATCGACCGCCACGGCGGCCGCACATGGGCCGAAGGCAAGATCGATGGCGGCGCGACGTTCTTCTTCTCGCTACCGCAATCGCAGGAAGGGAATCCGGCGGGGAATGTCGCCTCGCACGTGTCAACCGGTTAACGTGAAACAACAGGATGGGCCGCTGGTGATATCGAGCGCAGCGAGCCGAGGGGTTGCCTCCGCTGCGCGGGGGAGGACGGAAGGGCCTTACGCCCGGCCCTCCTGCGCGATGCGCAAAATCGCCTGCCGCACTTCGGCGGAAAGCAGCAACTCGGCGTGTTCGGCCGGCGCGGTGATGCGCGCATCGAAGTGCAGCATGCCTTGCCCGTCCTCGGTCAGCAGCCCGGCGGCGACCAGGTTGCCGACGACGTTGGCGAACAGGCTTTTCTCGGAAAACTCCGGCGCATTGAACTCGTAGAGCAGCGCCAGGCGCTGCGCCAGCAGGTGGCTGGATTCCTCCAGTGCGCGGCGCGTGAGATGCCCGCTGCCGTGGCGTTGCAGCAGCGCGAGCGTGAGGAAATGTCGCTCCAGCGTGGTGCGCATGGTCTCGCCGAGCAGGCGCAGTTCGGCGGCTTCGGCGCTGGCCGGCGTGGGCGCGGCGAGCATGCCGTCGCCGTCGCATACCAGCAGGCCGCGCGTCGCCAGCACTTCGAGGATGACGACCAGCACCTGCGGTACCTCGTCGGGCGCCCAGCGCAGGAACAGTTCCGGCCGCAACAGGCCATAAAGCCCGCCGACGGCGGCCTCGATGCGGTTCCGGTGCAGACGCGGGTTGTGCGACAGCAGGCAGGCCACCAGCGCCGGCAGCGCGAACAGGTGCAGCACGTTGTTGCGGAAGTAGGCGAGCAGCGTCGCCTTGTTCTCGCGCACGCGCACGAGCTCGCCGAGCGGATGGGCGATGCGCTCGACGACGCCGAGGCGCTCCGCCGCGGCAACGATTTCGGCGGCCGGCAGCGCGCAGCCGACCGTCACCGGGCCGTAAGCGACGCCGGCCAGCAGCGCCTGGCAGTGGCCTATCATCCGGTGCAGCGTGGCCTCGTCGGCGGTGTGCTTGGGCGTTGCCAGCAGCGCCAGCGCCACCAGGTTGATGGGGTTGACCACCACCGCCTCGTTGATGCGCCGCGCCAGTTCGTCGCCGACGTCGCGCGTGGCCTGGCGCACCCACTCGGCGCGCGGGTCGAAGGTCTCGGCGTTCCAGCCCGGACGGGCGCCGTCGAGAAAAGCGGCGAGATCCAGCGGCTGGCCGAAATTCAGATGCACCTTGCCGAAGTGGTCGCGCAGGCGGCGCCACGCACAGAGCAGGCCCCAGAGCGATTCGCCCTCCTTCGGCTTGCCGGCCAGTTCGTCGACGAAGCTGCCGCCTTCGATCAGCTTCTCGTAGCCGATGTACACCGGCACGAACACCAGCGGCCGCTCGTGGGCGCGCAGAAAGCTTTTCATCGTGATGCCGAGCAGGCCGACCTTGGGCGTGAGCATGCGCCCGCTGCGGCTGCGTCCGCCCTCGATGAAGTATTCGATGGGAAAGCCGCGCGCCAGCATGCGATGCAGGTACTCGTCGAACACCGCGGCGTAGAGCGGGTTGCCCTTGAAACTGCGGCGCAGGAAGAAGGCGCCGCCGCGGCGCAGCAGTGGCCCGACGACGGGAATGTTGAGGTTGGCGCCGGCGGCGATGTGCGGCGGCATCAGGCCGTGGCGCAGGATGACGAAGGACAGCAGCAGATAGTCGATGTGGCTGCGATGGCAGGGCACATAGACGATGCCCTGGCCCGGCGCGATGCCGGTGACGGTGCTGAAGCGGTGGATTTCGACGCCGTCGTAGAGGCGGTTCCACAACCAGTCGAGAAACAGCTCGAAGGCGCGCACGACGCCGTAGGCATAGTCCGACGCAATCTCGTTAGCGTAGCCGCGGGCGCGCGCCGCCGCTTCTTCCGGCGGCATACCCCCGGCGGCGGCCGTGGCGGCGATGGCGGCGCGCACCTGCGGCGCGGCAAGCAGCGCATTGACCTGGGTGTTGCGGTGGGAAAGGTCGGGGCCGATGGCCATCTCGCGCTGGCGGCGGAAATGCACGCGCAGCACGCGCGCCAGCTTGCGCAGGGCCTGCGCTTCGTCGTCCATGCCCTCAATCAACGCACGCGCCGACAGCGGCGCCCCGAAACGCACCAGCGTATTGCGTCCGTGCAGCACGATGGCGAGCAGTTGCTTGAAGTGGCCGGGCGGGCGCCAGGTCTCGGCGAACAACGCCTTGAGGATGGACTGCTGCTTGGCCGGCGCCTGGCCCCAGAGAATGGTCACCGGCACGATCTGCACATCGGCCGCAGCGTCGGCCAGCAGGGTATGCACGATCTCGCCCATGAGCGGCGAATGCCCGTAGCGGTCCTTGGCCTTGCCCGTCAGCGGCTGCGGCCGCGTCAGGAAGAAGAACGACCGGTTGGAATACAGATCGCCGACCGCCAGCGGCTCGCGCGCCGGATGCAGGCCGGCGCGGCGCGTCTCTGCGTCCAGCACCAGATAGTTCGAGAGGCGCCGGTACTGGAGCGCATAGCAGACCGGCTTGGCCGGATCGAGCCCGAGTTCGCCCAAGTCCTGCGGAAACGCGCGCGCGCGCACGAAGGCATAGAGCGCCCGGCGCGCCAGCGCCACCGCCCAGCCGGCAATTGCAAACTGCATGTTTCTCCCGTGCTTGCTCGATAACGTGAGGGGATAGCCGGGCGCCACTATACCGCCAGCCGGGCCGGATATCGTCAAACCGGCTACAGCGGGGACATTTGCTGAACGGAACTTCTAAATCAAAGCGCTGGCATATTGCTGCCGGTCGCGGGGGCGTACTGCTGCCGGTCGCGGGGGCGTATTGCTACCGCTCGCGGGGGCGCCGACCCGGTATCCCGCCCCGGCTCACGGTGCAAAAAGCGCACA
>OBOI01000239.1_pt1 | contig 21250 bp, 19 predicted proteins | sample 1670151 | NCBI WGS metagenome assembly OBOI01 (sample SAMEA104232303, study PRJEB22302) | sediment metagenome | biome: forest; feature: aquifer; material: sediment | place: USA | collected 2011-08-07 | depth 0.01 m | reverse complement strand
CCGCCACCAAGGCCCCAGCGTCGGCGCTGTCGGCCTGCAGCGCCAGGGCTCGCACCCCCGAGGCGCGCGCCGCCACCGCCGTCTCCTCTGCCTGATCCTTGCGGCTGACATAGGTAAAGGCCACATCCGCCCCTTCGCGGGCCAGGCGTCTGACAATGGCCGCGCCGATCCCCCGGCTGCCACCGGTTACCAGTGCCCGTTTGTTTGCAAGTGGTTGGTTCATCGCTCTGTTCCTCCTGAGGTGTTAGAGATGGATAAGGGCGCTCTCGCTGGTGTCGTCGAGCGAGCCCCAATGGCGGCAAACTGATCCCCGGGATGGCCCCCTGCCCTTGGCCGGGGCAGGGGTGATCTTCAGGTCATGCAGTCTGCCGAGGAATAGCGTATCCCACCCGCGCGGCCCTTGGCCATAGGGAGCAGCCCTCATTTGCAAGGCCCCGCCTCTGCCGGCAAATAAGGTGATGGCCTTATTATTTCTCTTTTGTTTTTAGGATATAACAGGTCGTCCACGAGAGGAGATGACTGGGGGATTGACCCACCGCGCCACCTCCATCGGCGGGACATTGCCGCATCCAGCCCAGGAGGAGAGACCACATGCACGCCACGCCCTACGTTGAGGTCTTTTTTGACTATATCTGACCGTGGTGTTACCTCGGTACCGTGCGTACCGACCGCTTGCACCGGGAATTCGGGGTGGAATTCCGTTGGACGGTCTTCCCCCTTCACCCGGAAACCCCGCCGGAGGGGATGGAGCTCGCCAGGCTCTTTGCCGGGCGTGAGCGGGTGATCAGCGAGATGCGGGAGCGCTTGACTCGCCATGCCGCGGCCGAGGGTCTGCCGCCGTTGGCGCCACGGACACACACCTACAATAGCCGACTCGCCCAGGAATTGGGGAAATGGGCCGAGTTGCGAGGCCTGGGTGGGCCGTACCGGCGCGCGGTGTTCCAGGCATATTTTGGCGATGGGGTGAACACCGCGCAGGTGGAGGAGTTGGTGCGGATTTGCGAAGCGGTGGGACTGCCGGAGGATGAGGCGCGAGCGGTGATAGCCGCGCGGGACTTCGCCGCCGCCGTGGACGCCGATTGGCAACGGGCTCGGGAGTTGCGCATCACCGCGGTGCCCACCCATCTCCATGGCGGCAGGAGGCTTGAGGGGTTTACCCCCTACGATGATTTTGTCCGCTTGATCGGCATGGACAGGACCGTGCCACGTTAGCCGTCACCTATCGCCAGCAAGGAAGGCCCTCCATGACGCACAATCCATTCAACGACGATATCCAGCAACTGCTGGACATCCTGCCACCCCAGATCCGGACGGTGATCGAGGGCAAGGAGGAGCGCCAGCACTTGATCGAGATCGTGCTCGATCTTGGGCGCACCCCGGAGATCCGCCTGCCGGGCCGCATGGAGATGGTCAGCGAGCTGCCGGTCAGCCGGGAGGACCTGGATTATGTGGTCGCCCGGGTCGGCCGTTTCAACGACGACAACCGGGCCGGCATCGAACGGACCCTGCACCGCATCTCCGCCATCCGTAACCGCCTGGGCACGGTGGTGGGCATCACCTGCCGGGTGGGTCGGGCCATCTTCGGCACGGTGGATATCCTGCGGGAGGTCATCGAAAGCGGCCGCTCCATTCTCCTGCTCGGTCCCCCCGGGGTGGGCAAGACCACCCTGCTACGCGAGTCGGCCAGGGTGCTGGCCGACGAGTTGGGGAAGCGGGTGATCATCGTCGATACCAGTAACGAGATCGGCGGCGACGGCGACATCCCCCACCCCGGCATCGGCCGCGCCCGGCGCATGCAGGTGCCGTCCACGGCCCGGCAGCATGGGGTGATGATCGAGGCGGTGGAAAATCACATGCCCCAGGTGATCGTCATCGACGAGATCGGCACCGAGGCGGAGGCCATGGCCGCCCGCACCATCGCCGAAAGGGGGGTGCAGCTGGTGGCCACGGCCCACGGCAACACCTTGGACAACCTGTTGCAGAACCCCACCCTGGCCGACCTGGTGGGCGGCATCCAGGTGGTGACCCTCTCCGACGAGGAGGCCAGGCGGCGGCACACCAGAAAGACCGTGCTGGAGCGCAAGGCCCCGCCCACCTTTGACGTCCTGGTGGAGATCCTGGATAAGGAGCGCCTGGCCGTGCACCATGATGTGGAGGCGGTGGTGGATGCCGTGTTGGCCGGCCATCCGGCGCAGCCCGAGCTGCGGCGCCGCACCGAGGATGGCGGGGTGGAGGTCCAGCCGGCCACGTCGCCGGCCCCGGGGGTTCGGCGACCGGCGGCCCGTGGCGAAGGGCGGCCCCGGCGGCGGACGATGCGCATCTTCACCTATGGGGTCAGCAGGGAGCGATTGGAACGGGCCATTGCCCGCTTCCGGGCGCCGGCCGAGGTGGTGGACGAGCCCGGCCGGGCCGATCTCCTCCTCACCCTCAAGTCCCAGGAGAAACGGCAGCCGCGCCGCTTGAGCGAATTGCAGGCCGGCGGCATCCCCCTCCATGTCCTGCGCGGCAACTCCGTTATCCAGATCGAAAATTTCCTGCGCACGGTCTTCGATCTCGATATCCCCGGCAGCGGCCGGGATGGCGCCCTGGAGGAGGCGGAGGCGGCCATCGGTGCGGTGCGCGCCACCGGCCAGCCGGTGGAACTGAAACCCCAGGCCGCCAACATCAGGGCCTTGCAGCATCAACTGGCCAAGCGTTCCGGTCTGCCGAGCGAAAGCAAGGGCAAGGGGCCGTTCCGCCGGGTGATCATCTACCCGTGACCCCCGGCGGGCTGGGTGAGGCCCCGGCCCGGACCGCGCCGCCAGGGGTGGACTCCCCTGGGGCACGCGAGAGAGGGGGGCTACCGTGGTCCGCCATGGCCACAGGTGCAGGACAACCCCCGGGCCTTGGCAAAGGCCTCCCGCCCCTCCCGGAAGGTCAGCCCGGCGATCAGCAGGGCGCCGATGGCATCCAGGCTGCCGATACCGGTGAGTTGGTAGCCGACACTGGTCGCCAGCAGCGCCAGGGAGAGGGAGACGCAGGCCTGGGAACAGGCGGCGTCGGCCAGGATTGCCGGCGAGTTCAGGGCAGTGCCGACCCTCAGCTTATGGCGGATCAACAGCCACATGCAGGCAATCGACACCACGGAGACCACGATCCCCCAGAGGGTGGTCTCCGGCCGGTGGCCGGTGACTAGGTTGAGTACGGCCGTGGCCACCAGGCCCGTGGTCAGCAGGTAAAAAGAGCCGCCGGTGGTGCGCAGCGCCCGCCGCTCGAACTCGTCGAGGCTCTCCCCTTGGTTGGCGCCGATTCGGCGCAGCATGTGCCAGATGCCCACCGCCGAGATGACCTCGATGAAGGAGTCGACCCCGAAACCGAATAGGGCCAGGGTCTCGTCCTCGGCCCCCAAGGCCATGGCGACCACCCCTTCCACCAGGTTGTAGCCGATGGTGAGCAGGGTCAGCAGATGGGCCCGAGCCAAGAGGGTCGCGCGCGCGCTTTCTCCCATCTCAGGCACCCCCTTGCCGGTACCACAGGGAGGCCACCATGCCGTAGATGCCGTTTAAGCCGATCACCACCAGCGGCGTGACCAGCCCGAAGCCGAGCCCCAACACCCCCTTGCCCATCCCCGGCAGCACCACGAAGAGCATCATGGCCGACGGCGGCAGGCTATAGAGCAGGCCGCGCAGCAGGGTGCGCCGTTGCCACCAGGGCAGCAGGAGCAGCAGCATCCATATGCCGCCCCAGACCAGGCGGGGGTAGAGCCAGGGGGCGGTGAACTCCGGCTTCATGGTCAGCCCGATCAGGTCGCTGATCCCCGACTTGCCCATGAACCAGATATTGACACTGTCCACCAAGCCCCCCAGGAGGCCACCGGTAAAGGCCAGGCTGATGTTGCGGATTAATTTGCTCATGGTGTGCCTCCTTGGGCGCGGATATGGTTGAGCCCCTCGCGGAGCAGATTTCCCACGTGGCTGTCGTCCAGCGAGTAGTAGACCACCCGGCCGGCCTTGCGGTAGGCGACTACCCGCAGGGAGCGGAGTAGCCGCAGTTGGTGGGAGACGGCGGACTTGGTGGTCCCCAGGAGGCTGGCCAGGTCGCAGACGCAGAGCTCTTCCTGGGATAGGGCCTGGAGGATGCGGACCCGAGTGGGGTCGCCCAGCACCCGGAAGGTCTCGGCCAGCCGGTGCAGGATCTCGGGGGCCGGCATGGTAGCGCGGACAGCGGCGACCTTGGCCTGATCGATCAGGGTGATGGTGCAGACGGCGTGTGGGGACATGGGTAACCTCGATAGTTGAGCAATTGTTCAACTGTTAACATACCCTGCCTGCCCCGCTGCTGTCAAGCACCATCCACACCCTGGACCATCCACACCGCGGTTGACCCTTGCAAATAGGGTCGGGACCCTATTCCCGCCCATGGGCTTTCGCGGTAGGACAAAAATGTTGACTTGGCAATAGTGGCGACGGTCCCTGTCGTCGCATGCCGGCGAAAGTAAAATCAAGGATATCGGGAGAGGCGCATGAAACCCAAGGAACGGATGGCGATACCCCGCCAGCACCCAGCGGAGTTGGCCCCGGCAGAGCGACGCTCCAATTTCCACGAGGTGGTCGCCGGCTTCAGTCACGAGACCGCCCTGCTTGAAGCGGAGCGCTGCCTGCAATGCAAAAAACCAAAGTGCCGCATCGGCTGCCCCATCCATAACGACATCCCCGGCTTTATCCGCTTGCTGCGCGAGGGTCAGGTCGAAGCGGCCTACTGGAAGGATCGCGAGACCAACTCCATCCCCGCCGTCTGCGGCCGGGTCTGCCCCCAGGAGTTTCAGTGCGAGGGCTCCTGCATCCGGGCCAAGATGGACGAAGCGGTGGCCATCGGCATGCTGGAGCGCTATCTCTCCGACTGGATGATCGCCAACCACAAGAACATGCTGCAACCCTGCGCCCTGCCCCAGTCGAAAAAGGTGGCCATCATCGGTTCCGGCCCGGCTGGCATGAGCGCCGCCTTCTACCTGGCCCATGCCGGCTACCCCTGCACCATCTTCGAGCAGTTGCCGCTCCTGGGCGGCATGCTGGCGGTGGGGATCCCGGCCTATCGGCTGCCCCGGGAGGTCATTGCCAAGGAGTTTGCGGCCTTGCGGAGTTGCGGGGTCACCATTGCATCCGGGGTCGGGATCGGCAGGGAGAAGACCCTGGCCCAGTTGCGGGCGGAGGGCTTTGCCGCGGTCTTTACCGCGGTGGGTGCCCATCAGAGCAGAAAGCTCGGCGTGCCGGGGGAGGAGTTGGCAGGGGTGATCCATGGCGTGGACTATCTCAGACGGGTGAACAGCGGCGAGCAGCTCGACCTGGGGCGGCGGGTGGTGGTGGTCGGCGGCGGCAATGTCGCCATTGACTGCGCCCGCACCGCGCTGCGGATCGGATCGGACCAGGTGTTTATCCTCTACCGCCGCAGCCTGGAGGAGATGCCCGCCTCCAAGGCCGAGATCCACCACCTGCAAGAGGAGGGGGTGGGCATCGAGATGCTGGCGGCGCCGGTGGCGATCCATGGCACGGGTGGTCGCTTGACCCGCATCGAGTGCATCCGCATGGTGCTGGGGGAGTGCGATGCCTCGGGCCGCTGTCGCCCGGTGCCGGTGACCGGCAGCAATTTTATGATCGAGGCCGATGCCGTTATCCCGGCCATCAGTCAGGACGTGGACGTGACCGCCTACGCGGGTCAGGAGGTCACCATGACCCGGTGGGGGACCCTGGTCACCGACCCGTTGACCATGCAGACCTCGATTCCGTGGCTCTTTGCCGGCGGCGACGCGGTCCTCGGCCCGCAGACGGTGGCCAAGGCCGCATACCAGGCCAAGGAGGCGGCCATCTCCATCACCCGCTACCTGGAGGGCGAGGAGCTGAAGGCGGGACGCGCGGCCGATCCCACCGCCAGGTGGGCCTAGGCCCTTGCCGAGCAACAGGGGGTGTTTGCCTGGGGACGAGGCGTGACCATGGGCCTCGGCAGGGGGGTAATCCCTCCCGACCCACAGCCCCCTCCATAAACAGGGGCAAGGGGATTTACAGCAGGCGGGTACATGATATACCATGGAATCGATAAATGCGGTAACGGCTTGCACCCCCCGGCGGCCATCCCCAATAAGGCGCGAACATGAAAAAAGTCAAAGTTTGGGACCTCCAGACCCGGATCTTCCACTGGTCATTGGTGACCTTGATCTTCTGTAGCCTGATCACCGCCGATATCCTGCATCTGTTCGGCTTTGACCTGGTCAACAAGGATACCTGGCTCTCCTTCCATATCGGTGTCGGCACTGCCGCGGGGGTGCTCCTCGCCTTCAGGATATTCTGGGGGGTCCGTGGTCCCCACTACTCACGGTTCACTGCCCTGCGCCTCTCGTTGGCGGAACTCCGCGGCTACCTCGCCCAAGTCAGTAAGGGGATCAAGACCTCCTTTGAAGACCGGGACATCCGCATCCCGAGCGCGTTGTGACGCCGGCAGCGGGGATGATGGCGGCGAGCGCGGGCGCGGTTCGGGGCCCCTGGCCGCGTCGAGCCCTTGGCCCATGGCCCTTTCAGTGGTTGCGGAGGGCGTAGGGCCATGAGCCAGGAGCCGATCAGCCCCGGCCAGCGGCAGAGGCTGGGGCTGAACACCCCCATCACCCGCCGCGACTTCCTCAACGCCACCCTCATCGGCGCCGGTGCCTCCCTGCTCTCGCTGCCCGCCCCCATGCGTCTCTTGGCTGCCCAGGACTCCCCTTGGGACGGCCCCGGCGGTATCGGTGACTACGCCTCCTCCCATGGCAACAGCGAGCTGGCGCGCCTGGCCGGCCACCGTCTGCGCGACGGCTATTATGACCGGCGGGAGAGGATACCGGCCAGCGAGGAGCGCTTCGACCTGATCATCGTTGGCGGCGGGCTCACCGGCCTGGGCGCGGCCCACCGCTTCCAGGAGATCGCGGCCTCCGGGCAACGGTGTCTGCTCCTCGAAAACCATGAGCTCATGGGCGGGGAGGCGAAGAGAAATACCTTCGAGGTCAACGGCTACCGGCTGTTGGCACCCCAGGGATCAAACTCCTTTGTCGTCCCCCAGGGGCCTGGCGAGTCCGGCCATGCCATCTACCGCGCCTTGGGGATCCCCACCGAGTTCGCCTACCAGCAGCTCGACCCCAGCCACGATGAGCTGTGGTTCGATACCACCAACTTCGGCCACATGCTGTGGCTGGATGCCCCCCATGCCGGGGCCTGGTTCGCGGGCTCCGGCACCGCGACCGGCCCCCAGTGGATCAAAAATTTTTGGCATGACGGCTACCTGACCGCCCCCATCCCTGACCGGGCCAAGGAGGATATCCGCCTCTTGCTGCGCCAGGAGGGGCCACAGGGGGGGATGAGCGACGACCTGGTCCAGCGGCTGGATACCCTGACCTTTAAGGCCTATCTCCAACAGGTGCTCGGCCCCGCCTCGCCGGTGGTGGCCTTGCTCGACCCGATCCTGGCCAGCGTCATGGGCCTGGGGTGTGATGCCATCTCGGCCTACGGCGCCCGCCAGGTGGTGATGCCGGGCCTGGCCCGGGGCGGGCTGCCCTTGCCCGCGGACCACCGCCCTTGGCACTCCTTCCCCGGCGGCAACGACGGCATCAGCCGCTTCCTGGTGAAGTCCCTGCTCCCCGAGGCCATTGCCGGCGAGGCCTCCTTTGCCGACATCCACAACCAGCCTCTGCGCCGCGAGGCCTTTGACCGGCCGGAGAACAGGGTCCGCCTGCGGCTGGGCAGCACCGTGGTGCGGGTCGAACACAGCGGGGAGCGGGGGGAGAAGAGCGCGGTGCGGGTTACCTACGAGAGGGGTGGGAAGGCCCATACCGTCCAGGCCGGGGCGGTGCTGATGGCCAGCGGCAGTTGGGTGGCCAGGCGGGCGGTGGCCGATCTCCCCGACCGCTATCGCCAGGCCTACGCCCGCTTCCACCGCTCACCGGTGCTGGTGGTGAATGTGGCCCTCACCAACTGGCGGTTCCTCTATCGCCTCAAACTCACCGCCTGCCGCTGGTTTGACGGCTTCGGTTTCTCCTGCAATATCCGGCGGCCCATGCGCGTCGGCAACTACCTCCCCCCCTTTGATCCCGCCCTCCCCATCGTCTTGACCATGTACGTCCCCTTCTACTACCCGGGAGTGACGGTCCGCGAGCAGGGGGCGCGGGGCCGAGAGGAGCTGCTGGGCGCAAGCTTTGCCGACTATGAGGTCAAGATCCGTAGCCAGTTGCAACGGCTGTTCGCCGAGACCGGCTTTGACGCGAAACGGGATATCGCCGGCATCATCTTGAACCGCTGGGGCCACGCCTACGTCAATCCGGAGCCCGGTTTCTACTTCGGGAGCAATGGCGGCATGGCGGCCCGCGATATCCTGCGGCAGCCCTTTGGCCACATCGCCTTTGCCCATTCGGAGTTCAATGGCCATCAGCATTGGGCCGGCGCGGTGGAGGAGGGACAGCGGGGGGTGGAAAGTCTTGCTGAATTCTTATGAGGGGTTGTGGCTTGTGGGGTGCTGCCACTCCGGCAGCTGGCAGCGGATATTGGCATAAAAGAGGAGGGCGGCGATGGCCAGCAGGATGCCGCCCTGGGCCATGATCAACACCTTCACCCCGGCAATGGTGATCAGGTAGAAGGAGGTGGCCAGGGTGCCGGCGATGCTGCCCAGGGTGGAGAGGGCGTAGAGGGTGCCGATGGTCTTGCCCGAGGTGTGCAGGCTGCAGATGGCGAGCTTGGCGGTATAGGGGCTGACCGCTCCCAGAAAGAGGGAGGGGGCGAAGAAGAGGAGGAAGGAGGCCAGCAACGGCCCCAGGCGCAGCCCCAGATCCAGGTCGAAGACCCAATTGGTCACCGGGTTGGCGTAGAGTGGGAAGGTCAGGAAGAGGAGGGCGGGGCAGAAGACGATCAGGGCGAGTTTGCGCGTCGAGGGCCTGCGGTCGGCGACCTTGCCGCCCAGGTAGTAGCCGCCGGAGAGGCCGGCCAGAAAGGTGGAGATCAGGCTGCCCCAGGCAAAGACCGACGAGCCGAAATTGGGGGCCAACACCCTGCTCCCCAGGATCTCGAAGGACATGACAATGGCGCCGCAGACAAAGACGATGAGTTTGATCACGGCGCTTCCTCCTCCATGTGGCGGTAAAGGTTGACCGGGGCGAAGTCGTCGGTGAGGATCTCTGCCCCTGCCACCTGCGGCGTGGGGATCCGCTGCTCGCGGCCGATGGCGGCCAGATCGAACCCCAAGCCGCCGGCCTCTTGGATCTCCCGGGCCTTGCCGTGGACAACGACAGGGTCAACCTCCCGGTCGCCGGCGATAAAGATGTAGTTGCCGGACTCCTTGCCCTGGTAGACGGTGGTGTGGGCAAACTCCGTCCCATAGGTCTTGAGCATGGCGGTGAAGAATTTGTTCCTTTTCGGCGACAGGATGTTGGCGACCACCACCCCGCCGCTGTTCAGTTTCGCCTGCACCTCCCGCAGAAACTCCCGGGTAGTCAGATGGAAGGGGATGGTGTCCCCCTGGTAGGCGTCCAAAAAGATGATGTCGTACCCCTGTTTCGCCCTTCTCTTGATGTACTGCCGGCCGTCCTCCACCTTGACCGTCATTCCTCCCCCCTCCATCCCTCCTCCCTCCGCAAAGAAAAAGTACTGCTTGGCCAGCTTGAGCACGGCAGGGTCGATCTCCGCCACCTCAATGGTGGTGGCGGGGAAGTGTTTGGCCATGAAGCGGGGCATGCTCCCCACCCCCAGCCCGACAAACAGGGCGGAGGTGGGCAGTTTCTCAAGATGGGCGAGGCCGAGAAAGGAGATGCGGGTGTACTCGAAGAGGAGTTGGTCCGGGGCATCGATCTTGATCCCCCCCTGATAGGCGGTCGTCTTCTCCAGATTCCCCATGTAGCGTTCGTTCTTCTCCCTGTTTTCCAGGATGATGAGGAACTGATAGAGAGAGTCCTCGCGGTGGATGACCGTCTCCTTGGTCTCGTTGGCCAGGGCCTGGCCCGACGGCAAGGGGCCGAGGCAGAGGGCGGCGAGCAGCAAACAGCGGAGGGTAAGGCGAAGGGTAGACATGAGGGCCTGGGGCGCGCGCATTTGGGAAGGCATAGGGTTGGGGGGTGCCGTGGATGGTTACGGTAACGGTCCAGGGTGAGCGGTTTCGTCTGCCGATGGGGGTGTTCTCGACACTACCATAGGGCGGGGGGCGGTGCCAAGTAGCAACTGTCTTGTGCCCGATCGATGTCACGTTTCCGGGGGATCCGTCTGGAGTTAGGAAAGGCCTTGGCCCCTGGGGCCGATTGGGCGCGCAGCCAATCGGCTAAATAGGGCCAGTACCCTATTCATTGTCCCGCGCTTTCATCGTAGCATGAGCGAGGTGGAGCCCTTGATCTACCAACAACGGTGGCGGAGAATTATTTAAGCACCACACATAACGATACTCACCCGCGACGCCACCCTTGATGGACAGGGGCCGCGCTCTCGGGCCAGCGACAGGAGATGGAGGAATGGATCTCAAACTCACCAAACAGTGCGCCCTGGTCTCCGGGTCGGCCAAGGGGATCGGCAAGGCCATTGCCACCGCCTTGGCCGGTGAAGGGGCCCGGGTGATCATCAGCGGCCGCTCAACGGCGTCGGTGAGCGCGGCCCAGGCGGAGATCCGCGGCCGTTTCCCCGGGGCCAGGCTCGACGGCTTTGCCGGTGACCTGACCGATGTCGCCGTGGTCAGGGAACTGGTGGGGCGTTTCCCCACGGTGGATATTCTGGTCAACAACCTCGGTATCTACGAAGCCAAGCCCTTTGCCGAGATCCCGGACGAGGATTGGTCTCGTCTCTTCGAGACCAACGTCATGAGCGGCGTGCGCCTGGCCCGGGCCTACCTGCCGGCGATGAAGGAACGCAACTGGGGGCGCATCGTCTTTATCAGCAGCGAGAGCGCCATCCAGATCCCCAGCGAGATGATTCACTACGGCATGACCAAGACGGCGCAGTTGGCCGTCTCCCGCGGCCTGGCGGAGACCTGCGCCGGCAGCGGGGTGACGGTGAACGCCGTGCTCCCCGGACCGACCCGCTCGGCCGGGGTGGAGCGCTTCGTGGCCAGCCTGAGCGCGGGCAAGTCCTTTGCCGAGTTCGAACAGGAGTTCTTCCGCCACGTCCGCCCCACCTCGCTCCTGCAACGCTTTGCCGCCCCCGAGGAGGTGGCGAGCCTGGTTACCTACCTGTGCAGCCCGCTGGCCTCGGCGACCAACGGCGCGGCCCTGCGGGTGGATGGCGGCGTGGTCAAGTCGTGTTTTTAGGAGCCGCCGGAATAAGGTGGGCAATTCAGCCTTTTCGTTACGGCCCCTGATGCCGTTGTGGCCATGGAAAATGAGCCGGTTTTTTGGTTGCAACGGCTTAGCCGGGCGCGGGCCTTCCTGCCACCAGGAGCGACAACAACCGGGGCCAGGCCTAGGCAGCCGGAGCTGGCCCCGATTTCTTGTTGTGGCTATAAACAATTCTCGGCCAAGCTGTCTGGGCTCTCAGCGCTGGCCGGATGAATCCGTGGGAGCGTCGTCCACGGCGCGATCAAGCCTGAATCGCGCCGTGGCCGACGCTCCCACCCCAAATTGATAGCGATAAGCGAGGCAGAGGCGGATGAGACGATTGGCCTGTTGGCTTACCCTGGCGCTGGTGCTGATGATGGCCGCCGGCGCCTGGGCGAACGAGTTGCGGGAGATCGAGCTGACTGACGGCAGTGTGCTGAGCGGCGAGATCCTCTCCCTCAACAACGGGGTGTTCACCATCCGGACGCCCACCCTGGGGGTGATCACTATTGCCGAGTCCAAGGTCCGGACCATCCGGGAGCAACCGGTGGCGGGGGGTACCGCTGCCGGCCCGGGGAGCGGCGACCTGTCGGCCCAGGCGAGGTCCATGCAGGGGAAGATGATGGGCGACAAGGAGATCATGGGGCTGATCCTGAGTCTGCAAGACGACCCCGAGTTCCAAAAGATATTGGCGGACCCGGAGGTGATGGGCGCGGTGAGTGCCGGCGACATCACCGCCCTGACCGCCAACCCGCGCTTCATGCAACTCATGAACAACCCCACCGTGAAAAAAATTCAGCGGAAGGTGCGATAAGGGGAAACGCGGCTCGGTTCACGTCACTGCACGAGGCATGGCACCGGCGCTTTCAACTCGATTCCTCCCTCTCTGCTTGGCCCGGTACAGGGCCTCATCGGCCAGAGTTACCAAGCACTCCTTAGTATTCATTTCCTCCCGGCATGAGGCCACGCCAAGGCTGATGGTTATGCCCGTATCCAACTCCACCGTCATTCGCAACCGTTCGGCCAGTTGGCACGCCCTGGGCGCGTCGGTATGGGGAAGAATCGCCAAAAATTCCTCGCCGCCATAGCGGAACAGCAGGTCCGCGCCGCGAATCTCCCGTTGGAGGACGGCCGCCACGGTGATGAGCAACTTGTCGCCAGCCACATGACCATGGGTGTCGTTATATCTTTTGAAATGATCGATATCCAGCATGAGCAGTGACAGCTGCTCCGCGTATCTCTTGGCCGCGTCAAAGCTTTTCTCCAGATGGATAGCCATGGCGCGCCGATTGGCAAGGCCGGTGAGGGGGTCATGGAGGGCGATGGATTTGGTCTCCTCGTAGAGCCGGGCGTTATTAACGGCGATCCCCACCTGGTTGCCAATGGTCAGAAGGAGTTTGAGCACCTGCTCATCCACCTCGGCAGGGGACTGGAGAAAGATATTCAGTACGCCACAGGTCTGGTCAATCGCCTTGAACGGGATAATCACATGTCCGTGGGCGGCAAGACCTGGGTTGTTTCGCGTATGGCGCGCGTCCTCCAAGGAGTTGGTGGAGACGATCATCTCGCCCGTGGCCGCGGCCATTCCACACAGGCACACCCCCAAGGGGACAGTGCCACAGGGCTCCATGGCGGTTTCGGTGAGACTGACAAAGGAAGCGAGGCGTAACGCCTCACCTTCGAGGAGAAAGATCGCGCCCTTGATTTTAAAGGGGAATATTTCCGATTCCGCCAGGGCCTGGAGGATGTGGGAGAGCAGTTGGTTCAGCTCGATGCTTTGCGAGGTGGCCGCCGAAATCTGGTAGAGGGCCTTCAGCTTTAAGTTCTTCCTCTGCAGGGCCGCGCTGTGCTGACTGATTTTCTCCTCGGCCTGCTTACGTTCGTGGATTTCGCTTTGCAACGATGCGTTTGCTTGGCGCAGGGATTTTTCCGCCAGGGCCACGGCGCGCAAGGCAGGAGACGAAGGGTTACGAATATGCCCAGCCCGCAGAGGAGCCCAAGGAGCCCGATCAGGGCACAACGGCCCAGGAGGGGCAAGAGGGAGTGGCTGATCTCCACCGAACCGACGGCGACCCCCGCGTCCATCAGGGTGTAGCCGCGCGTGATCAGGGGTGGCTGCTGTGGCGAGACAATTTCCGCCACCAGTTTGCCTTGGGCATCCATGATCCGCCGCGTTTCCGAGTGGGCGCCACGGATTCGCCGCGCCAACAACTCCTCCAACCGTAACTCCTCGTATTGCCACAACTCCGGATTGCTATTGATCAATCCGGTAATCAACTGACTGGTCATTTCCGCTTCAACATCCAGGCTCCCGGCCAAGTATTGATACGAGATGGCCAGGTAACCCAACGGCGGCAGGAGGCTCGCGGCCACCGCCGCCAGGCAGGCAATCCAGGTGGTAATGCGGACTATCCTCTTCCTGCCGTCCATGGCGCATGGTCCTATTTGGGCTCAGGGACCAGATTGCCGGTCCTTGCCAGAATTTTGCCTCCGGCCGGCGAATGGACGAAATCCGCGAACTCCCTTGCCGCCGCCGGTGTATGGGGCGTGGTTACCAAATACAACGACTTGACCAGTGGATACGATCCATCGGCGATGGTCTCGGCACTCGGTGTGACCCCGTTGAACGAGAGCACGTTCACCGGCCATTGATCGCTGACGATCTCGGCGAGGGTCGCCCCTCCCAGGGCGCCTGGCGTTTTGGCCACGGCCTCGGTTGATTCCTGGTCTGTGATCGCAATAACCATCCCGGGCCGGGCGAGGGCCGCCTGCACGGCCTGCTCCATGCCCGGAGAAATACCGCGCACCAGTTTCGAATCAATATCTTTTGCGGGGCGCATAATCAGCCGGAGACGGCTACCATCGGGCCAGGTCGGCAGCGGGGCATGATGAAAATCTTGCAACTCCCGGCTGGTCACGTCCTTTTTGCTGACCTTGCCATTGGTCACGAAGACAAAAGGGGATCTGGCATACTCCACCTCCATGCCCCCTGCCGACCGTTCGCTCTCGGTCAACGGTCGGCTGGAGAGAGCCAGGGCCAGCCTGCCGCCCAGGACGGCCTTGATCCCCGCGGTGCTGCCGAGGCTCGGCAGGATCTGGATCTTGATCCCGGGTTGCTTTTTTTCAAACTCCTCGACGAGTTGTTTCATCGTCCCCAGGGCACTGCCGGTGCCGCCGATCTTGAGCACGGTTTCCGCCGGCACTCGGTCAGGCGACGCCCACCCCGCGCAGACCACAGCCAACGCCATGACCATGACCATGCAACTTTTCTTACTCTGAGTCATCAGCCTGCCTCCCGATCCTCTTTTGCACAGGGACCATCCCCCAAGCCTCCAGCCGCAAAAAGAATAAGACTCTGTTGCGGCCCGTCCGCCCTCCCGCCTAGTGGTTCTCGCCGTGCTGATTTTTTGGTGATAAATCGAGTGGTTGTTCATCTCTCCCTGCCCAGCATAGGGCAGTAAGCGGGCGGAGACGACCACCTCGCAAGGGGAGAGGCTATAGAGCATCATCATGGAGAACGGAGGGAGAAAGGAATAGGGGGAAGCCCTTATTTGCGGGGAGTGCCCGGGAGAACTACCTCCAGCGACTTCTGGCGGAGGGGCGGGCTGCGGGACAGGCGAAAGGAGAAGCAGGAAAGGAGATCGAGATTACCACGCAACACGCCCTGGTGGCGGGGGCCGCCACGGGGGATGTCTGCGCTGCGTCCGCAGGGGTTATCCTTTAAAGCCTGGGTAGTGTTCTTTTAAGCATTCCGGGCAGATACCATGACTGAACTCTGCTTCGGAGTGTTCCTGGATATAGGTCTCAATCTGTTTCCAGTAGCCTTGGTCGTCTCTGATCTTTTTACAATGGGAACAGATGGGGAGAAAGCCGCTCAATTTTTTCACCTCCGCCAGGGCCGCTTGCAGTCTATCGATGAGCTCTTTTCTTTCGATCTCGGCCTTCCGGTTGTTGGTGGTATCCCGAAAGGACCAGACCCTGCCGATATTGTCGCCATCAATCACCAGCGGCTTGGAATACCTCTCGACAACCCTGCCATCCTTAAAATGAATCACATCGAGGTCGATCTTGTTCGGACTTTGATAAAGGCTGTGGACTTTGTTGATAAAGACATCCGGATGCTCAAGTTGCCCCAGGACAGAGTTGAGCACCCGGCCATCGCCGTAATTTGCCATCAGGTCGCTGGGGATATTCCACAGCTTGGTGAAATTTTTGTTGTATCCCAACAGGTTACCATCTCTGTCAACCGCCAGAATGCCATCGGTGGTGGACTCCAAGATCGATTTGAGCAAGGTGTTGGCACGCAACAGGCTCTCTTCCGCCAACCTCCTTTTGGTGACATCGCGGACGATCTCGATGCCGGCGAAGATCTCCCCGGCACTGTTTTTCAGGGGAGAGGCGGCGATCTCGACGTACTTTGTCCCCCTGGGCGAGGTCATGACCTTATCGATCTTGTGGATCCGCCCATCCTGCCAGGCAGTGGTAACCGCGCACCGGTCACAGACACGACTCCTCCCTTGGTAGGCGTCGTAACAGTACCTGCCGAGGTTCTCCCCAAACAGGTTGTTGGCAATATCGTTCTGATAGATGATTTGGTAATGCGTATCGATGATCAAGACCGGATCACCGATTGCCGCAAGGATGGCGTCGGATTTACTCTTTTCTTCTTGCAGCCTTTGCACCGAGGTCGCAAGCTCGGCCTTCAGCAGGGCAAGCTCCTGCTCCAGCTCATGGATGCGGTGGCGCAATTGGTCATCAGGGGTGTCTTGTTTCATAAGGGGATGGCTTGTGCGGTTTGTTTGGTATGGGGCACTTATTTTTCTTCTGGAAAGATCCCTTGTTCCTGCACATAGTGGCGAAGTCTGCGCGCATGGTCTTTATCGTCCTTGTTCAGATGTTGAAACATTTGCTCGGCTGTGGTCTTGGGCATCATGTGCATAAAGGTTTCGAAATGAATTTCCCCCGCGGACTCTTCCAATTGGATTGCCAACCGGAAGGCATGCTCCCGTGACGGCGCACTTTCCTTCGTCTCCGCCAAGAGTGTTGTCAATCTCTTGTTGACCTCGACAAGCGGAGTAAGCGCCTTAGGCAGGATCTCCAAAGGGAACAGCCCTTTCTTGATAAGATGCTCCCGTCCACTCCTCAGCAAGGCTGCATGGTTCTTTTCCTCAACCGCAAGCTGCCACCAGAAGGCAGCGTCATCGGGAAACTGGTGATAGAAATACAGATAAAGATGGGCGACATTGAGCTCAAGGGTGGTCGCCTCGTCCACAATCTGAAAAATATCCGGTTCCATTGTTCCTCCATATAAATAAAGAACGGAAACATCCGCGGCTTGCCCGCAGAATGTTTCCGTTGGGCCGTGTTCACGTAAAAGCCCCTTTTTTTGACCCTTGGAATGGTGCATATAGGGCGAAATATAGCCCGTTTTCCATATCTTTTCTTCAATAAATCAGTAAGTTGCCTTGGTCAGACCCCACGCGCCACGCGCCATCGCTTGGTCATATTTTCGTAGGTTGAGGTTGAGCCCCGCGAAACCCAACAGGTTGTGGCCGGTTTGCAGACCATATTGCCATTTGCCAATGTCCGTAAATGTTGGGTTTCGTTCCTCAACCCAACCTGCTAGGCTGAATAGTTTATCTAAGGCCGAATTGTGACTTATTTATTAGTTTGCCATTTTGGAACATGGCATTCATGTTTGACCCATCTGGATTTTTCCATGAGTACATTACAGTCGAAATTTCTGCCATGTCGGAACGGCTCAACTCATCACCGCCATCTTCGATAATGGAGATCACATCTGGATATGGCATTCCTATTTGTATCTGATTGTATTGATCAAGATTTACTACCGTATGTGATGCATCGGTTATATTTGTTGATGTTCTACCAAACTGACCGGAAACCCGGTTGGTGATATTTGCGATCTGTTTAGAGGTGTAAATTACCGATGCGACCCCCAGTAATCCAAGGATTACTCCGATTAGTGCAAAACTTTTTTGATTTTTCGCGAAAGCAATAACGCCACAAATGACAGCCGCTGGAGCAATAAAGATTTCTGCTATATATGGCAGAAATAAAGAACAAATACCGAGACCGACACTAACGATACCAATTGTCGGGACCTTCCGTCTTCTTTCCAATGCCATATATTGGTTAACTGGAGCGCCGCATGTTGGGCAAGATATCGCTTGATTTGAGACTTCAACACCGCATTCTGAGCAATTAATTAAAGCCATCTTCTTACTCCTTAAACGAAGTGATTATACAGGTCTGTATACCTCCGCAGTAAATCCCCACGCAGGCGGGCACGGCCCATGGTTTTTCCCGGCAGCAACTAATCAGGACATCTTGCCGTTCACCTGGAACCCCTCTGCACCGCTTCAGTTTAGTCTTACTATCCCATCCCCATTGCCATGACAAGGGGTTATTTGCGGGGAGAGTTGCTTTCTGGAGATCACACCCAACAGGTGGCTAACCAGGCGCTGGAGCATCGCGGTACAAGGTTCCCATGGGCACCTTGGCAACGGCGCCTCCATCACCTGCACCCGCCCTTGATCCTCCTGGCAGCCACTTTTTTTCTTGACCAGGGATAGGCGGCGTGTTGTCTGTGCTACAATAGACGCCGGAGCGCAGGGCGCATGCTCTGCCCATGGCGTGCGGCGCACCACCATGGGCACGCAGGCAATCACCACACCCCAGGAGCCACCACCATGAAGAAGTTGACCACCATCCTCGCCGCCCTTGCTGTCCTCCTGTTGGCGCAGGGATGCACCGGCAAAAATCGCACCCCGCAACTGGTGCTCTTAGGGGAGGGCACTTGCCAAGACACGACCACCGGCCAGGTGTGGCAGTCCACCAAGAGCGCCACCCCGCTGGCCAGTCTGGAAGAGGCCCATGCCTACATCGCCCGCCTCAACCAGGAGGGCACGGCCAAGGGGTGGCGGCTACCCACGGCAGCGGAACTCTACGAACTCAACGACCTCTTTGGCCGCCACCTGAATGGGCCGTGCCTGATGAACCTGAAAGGGCACTTCTGGACGGGCGAGCCCAGTGGCGAGGGCATGGTCGGCTCCTTTGAACCCGGCGCCACCTGCGACCCGGGCGAGCAGTACACGCCACGGACAGGCGGCGGCTATGTCCGCGCCGTGCGCCCGTAACGGTTGCCGGCAAAATTGATGGAATCGCAGAGAGTCTGCAATAATGGCCATCTGCCTACGCACTATCAGTAAGTGACACAACGCGCCAGCGGCGGGTGAGCGGTTTTGGCGAAACCGACAAAATAGGGGCATCACCCTATGTCGCGGGGTGGGCGGTTGCCCGTACCCTGGGGGCAGGGAGCGCATGGCCCCAAACCGAGATGCCATGCCAACACGCTGATGGCAACCGATGGGGGCGGATAGAGTGCAGGCCTTGGCAACAAAGACACCGGCCCAGGGGTCTGGCCCGGGCGCGAGAGGATCATCAGCCGGTTGGCCAGCCACTCCACGTTTTCCATAAGTCTGGCCCGGGCGCGAGAGGATCATCATCAACGGATATCAACCCAAATCAAAGGTGAGGAAGATGAACAGCAAGAGAGAAGCGGGTCGCGCTCTGGCGGCCATGGCGCTGGGGGCCATAGTGGCCTTGTTGGCCACCCTCGGGGTAAGGCCGGCTCAAGCCGACGATGGCAAGGACGCCAGGCAGCTGGTGGACGCCGCCCGGATGACGGTGGAAAATTTCCAGGCCGCGCCGGAGATGGATGCCTTCCGCGACCTGTTGCGCCGGGCCAAGGGGGTCTTTGTCGCCCCGCAGATCCTGAAAGGGGCCTTTGTCCTGGGGGTCTCCGGCGGCAGTGGGGTCATGCTGGCCCGGGAGCGGACCACCGCCGCCTGGCACGGCCCGGCCTTTTACACCATCGGCGAGGTCAGCTGGGGCCTGCAACTGGGGGGTAATGCCTCGGAGGTGGTGCTGTTGGCCATGACCGAGCGCGGGGTCACCGCCTTTCTCGCCAACAACCTCAAACTGGGGGCGGATATCGGGGTGGCGGCGGGACCGGTGGGGATCGGGGCCTCGGCCGCCACCGCCAATCTCAGCGCCGACATCATCAGCTTCTCCCGCTCCAAGGGGGCGTTCGGCGGCATTGCCTTGAATGGCGCGGTGGTTGCTGTCCGCCCGGGCCTGAACCACGCCTTCTATGGGGTCAGGGTCGATCCCACCGATATCCTGGTCCGCCATACGGTGGAGAACCCCCAGGCCGCCAGACTGATTGAGGCGGTGGCCAAAGTGGCCAAGCGGCGCTAAGGCTCCGTGCCCAGGAGACGCCCATGGCTGCCGGAGCACTAGAACAGCGGATCCAGGCGCGGGGCCGGGAGTTATTCCGGCGGATCGGCGGCGAGGCCCCGTCGATCTTCCGCAAGGACTGGTGGACCGGCAAGGTGCTGGACTGGGCCATGCACCACGAGGAGTTCAAGGTGCGGCTCTTCCGCTTTGTCGATGTCTTGCCCGCGCTGACCACCGAGGAGGCCTTGGTGCGCCATGTGGAGGAGTATTTCGGCGCATCCGGCCCTGACATCCCGGCGGTCCTGCGCTGGGGCAGCAAGCAGGAGGGGGTGTTGGGCGGCTATCTCGCCAAGGCCCTGGCCGCCACCCTGCGCCACAATGTGGAGTCCATGGCCCACCTCTTCATCCTGGGGGCCACAGCGCCGGAGGCCCTGGCCGCCATCGCCTCCCTGCGCCGGGAGGGGTTCGCCTGTTCCGTGGATATCCTGGGCGAGGCAGTGGTCAGCGAGAGCGAGGCCCGCGACTATCAGCACCGCTATCTCGCCCTGCTGGACGACCTGGCCGGGGCCGCGGCCGCCTGGCCGGCCCTGGCCCCGGGGGAGGGGGAGCTCGATTGGGGTCAGGCTGCGAAGATGAACCTGGCGGTCAAGCCGACTGCGTTCTTCTCCCGGGCCGACCCCATGGACTTCGAGAACTCGGTCAGCGCCATCACCGAGCGCTTGCTCCCCCTGGCCCGCAAGGCCAAGGAGCTCGGCGCCTTCCTCTATATCGACATGGAGCAGCACCGCTACAAGGAGATGACCCTGGCCGTCTACCGGCGGCTGAAGGAGACGGAGGAGCTGCGCGCCTACCCCCGCCTTGGTCTCTGCCTCCAGGCCTACCTGCGCGAGACCCCCGCCGATGTCGAGGCCCTGCTCGCCTGGGCGCGCCAGGGGGAGATGCCCATTGCCATCCGTCTGGTCAAAGGGGCCTACTGGGACTACGAGACGGTGATCGCCGCCAGAAACGGCTGGCCCTGCCCGGTCCATACCGCAAAACACCACACCGATGCCGCCTTCGAAGGGCTGGCCGCCCGTATCCTCGCCAACCACGCGATCTGCCACCTGGCCTGCGCCTCCCACAACATCCGCGCCATGGCGGCGGTCATGGAGACCGCGGCCAAGCTTGAGGTGCCGGAGGCGCGCTATGAGTTCCAGATGCTCTACGGCATGGCACCCCCGGTGCAGCGGGCCCTGTTGCGGATGAGCGGCCGGGTCCGGCTCTACGGCCCGTTCGGCGAACTGCTGCCGGGGATCGGCTACCTGGTGCGCCGGCTGCTGGAGAATACGGCCAACGAGTCCTTTCTCCGCCAGAGCTTCCGCGAGGGGGTGGATGTCGAGCAGCTGCTGGCCGATCCCGCCGCCGGGGCGCCGGCGGCAGCGCCGGCCAGCCTGGCAACAGGGGAGGGGGGCCGGGGAGAGTTTGGCAACGAACCGCCCGCCGACTTCACCCGGGCCGAGGTGCGGGCCGCCTTCCCCCAGGCCATTGCCGAGGTCCGCGCCCGTTGCGGCGCGCGCTACCCGTTGATCATCAACAACCGCGAGGAGGAGGGCGAAGGGGGGGTGCGGCACTCCGTGAACCCCGCCGATCCCACCCAGATCATCGGCCGGGTGGTCCAGGCGGGCCATGCCGATATCGACCGGGCGGTGGCCGCGGCCCAGGCGGCCCTGG
>OBOI01000238.1_pt1 | contig 21259 bp, 17 predicted proteins | sample 1670151 | NCBI WGS metagenome assembly OBOI01 (sample SAMEA104232303, study PRJEB22302) | sediment metagenome | biome: forest; feature: aquifer; material: sediment | place: USA | collected 2011-08-07 | depth 0.01 m | reverse complement strand
CAACATATAAATTATTTGGGCAGTCGTAATCCTTAAGTTGACAGCATTGCCCCCCAAAAAAAAATTAAGTTACGGATTCAAAGATTTTTGAAAAGAAATATTTAAAAATCTAATCTGTAAATTTGTAGCTATGCTTTTTCTTTGTATTTTATAGGAAATTATACGAAGTATGCTTCGCATTTGAAACAATTATCACGCTGAGCAGTTACGAAAATTGCTAACATTAGTCTGGATATCGATACGGCAATTCCCTGCGGTCTCATACTCAACGAACTTGTATCGAATGCTTGTATCGAATGCTCTCAAGTATGCATTTCCTCAAAAGCAAAAAGCAACGATCGATGTTGTGTTCTCGCACAGCTCAACGAGTCTTCGACCGGAAAAAACACCTCAAGCTCGAAGTGAGTGACAACGGGATCGGCTTGGAACAAGATTTCAGCATCGAAAAAAATCTTCATTGGGATTAAAACTTGTTCTCGTGGCGCCTTCGGCGCCATTCAGCAGTTGAAAGGGACGCTGCGTATCAGTTCACAACACGGAACATTTTTGCCGTGGAGTTTCCTCTCGGCGAGAACGATCAGCAATCGTAATTCATGAAAAAGAAGAAAGGCTATTTGAAATCCTTAAGTTGACAGCATTGCAGTAAGGGGTCGCTCTGTCTAGAGTCCTTGCTCCTCATCGCATTGTTAGTCTGTCGTAGTATTAAAAAGTGAGATTTTTGTATGAAAAAAAAGCTTAGAGGGGTTCTTTTTGTTGGCTATCTGACCATCCTTTTGTCATTTCTTGGTTTGAGCTATTTCACACAAAATGCGCTCAATGAAGAAGAAACGTATATAACGTCGTTGTACTATGACCATGAAGTTATCACCACGTTACAGGATATCTTAATATCTCTTCAAAGAGCGGAATCAAATCGCAGGGGATATGTCATAACAAAGGATATGGAGTATGTAAAGAATTATAATATCGCAGTAGAAGCGGTGGATCATGCGTTGGATCATCTAAAACAGGTGAGTGCCAAAGGTATCTATCGGGATAAATTTCTCGATTCCCTTGAAGCTAACGTACGATTTAGGATTGGTTCTCTCAAATCATCTATTGAATTATTCATAGCGAATGGGTCGCCCGATTCTGCCCAGATTGCCATGACGGATGCTGGGAGAGATATGATGAGTTCAATTCGCGGGACAATTCTGGCGCTATTGGTAGAAAGAAAGAATGCGCGTGATGATAGTTATCGTGCCATAGGACAAATCAATACTGGAGTGAAAGTGTTCTATGACGATGCTCTGTATATCATAATCTTTATTCTTACTGCGCTTTCTATTGTAACTTATTTTTACTCTAGAAAGATCAATGTCATGGATGAAGCATTACGTCGTGATTTATTCCAAGCGAGACAGCAAGTACAGCATGCAACGTCCCGGTACGAAAAACTATTGGAAAAATTGAGTAAGGATGAGAGTCAAACGAAAAAGGAAGAATAACATCGTGATTGCTAAGGATGCGTCAATAGATGAGAAAGCAGCATCGTAACAATGGACGGTATCGAAGCAGCGCACAAGATCCTCGACGTTATCGATGTTCCCGTTATTTTCCTCACCGCCAATTCCGATCCGCGGACACTCGAGCGAACGAAGATCACCAATCCGTACGGTTACATTCTCAAACCGTTTGACGAGCGCGATGTCCGCGCAACGGTCGAAATGGCGCTCTACAAACATAAGACGGAACAGGAGTTAAAAGAACAGCGCCGATGGTTGTCGACAATGCTCCGCAGTATCGGTGACGCGGTGATCGCCACGGATAAAACAGGGAACGTGAAATTCATGAACACGATCGCCGAAGAACTGACAGGATGGAAAGAACAAGAGGTGATCGGGAAAAAATTATCGGATGTGTTTGTCGTTGTCAACGAAGACACCGGCAAGAAACTTCCCAATCCGGTCGCGAAAGTGCTGAAAGAACGAAAACCACTGAGTATGACCAACCATACGATTCTTGTTGCACGCAACGGCAACAGGAATTATATCGAAGATTCCGCCGCACCGATCTTTAACGAAACAGGAGAAATATCCGGCGTTGTGCTGACCTTCCGGAACGTCACGGAAAAACGCCAAAGGAACGCTCTTTACCATATACGTACCGTCTCTTTCCGTTAAAATTCCCGATACTAATGAAACAAAGTAAATCATGACTCAAACACACCATGAAACTATTTTGATCGTTGATGATGAAGAAATGCTGCGCGAGATCTTACTGGAAAGTTTGAAGGATGAAGGATACAACGTTCTTTCCGCGGTGGACGGCACCGACGCGCTGCGCGTATATAACGAACATAAGGATTCCATTGTTCTGGTCATTACCGATCTCGGTATGCCGAACATGGGTGGCGAAGAATTATATGAACGTTTGAAAACAATAAATCCGGAAATTAAAGTGATCGTATCGTCAGGATTTCTTGATACATCGACAAAATCCGATCTGCTCCGGCGCGGTATTAAAAACGTTCTGACAAAACCGTACAAGTTCGATACCATCTTTAGCACCATTCGAAGAGTGATCGACGTCGAATAGCATGAAAATTATTCTCACCGGCGGAACGGGCTTCATCGGCACGTATCTGCTCCAGCGTCTTTCCGAACAACCGAACGACATCGTTCTTTTCACTCGCTCACCTGCGGCAGCGAAAACAATGAATGCCGCCTCGCTTCGCTATGTCCACTGGGATGCAAAATCCTTTGGTCCGTGGATCGAAGAGATCAACGGCGCCGATGTCGTCATCAATCTGATCGGCAAAAATGTTTTTGAACAGCGATGGACTGCGGCGGTGAAGCAGGAATTGATCGACAGCCGCGTTCATTCCACCGGTCTCATTGTTGAAGCGATCAGGCGGTCTTCCCGCAAACCGAACGTGTTGGTGTCGGCATCGGCGGTCGGTTTTTACGGGGAGAAGAGGGATGAACTTGTGACAGAAGAAAGTCCCGGCGGAAATGATTTTCTTGCCGGATTAGTCGTTCAATGGGAAAGGGCGGCGAAGAAAGCCGAAGAGTATGGCGTGCGTGTGGCAAACCCGCGGACCGGAATTGTTCTGCAAAAAGACGGCGGAATGGTGGAGCGTCTCCTGCTGCCGTTCCGGTTGTTTGGTGGAGGATGGATCGGTAGCGGGAAACAATATATTCCGTGGGTGCACATGGATGACGTTGTGCGCGGCATGTTGTATCCGATTGAGAATGAAACGGTATCTGGACCGTATAATTTGACGTCGCCGAATCCGGTGACGATGAAAGAATTCTGCCGCATTCTCGGCAACGTTCTGCACCGCCCCTCGTGGGTTCCCGTCCCCGATTTTGCATTGAAGATCCTTTACGGCGAAGGGGCGAAAGTGATCATCGCCGGACAAAAAGCGGTTCCTCAAAAATTACTCAACGCTGGATATCAATTCTCATTCTCCGATCTCGAAACTGCGTTGAGGGATATTTTAAGATCCATGTCGGGAAAATAATTTTTCATTAGGATCAAAATATTTTGTTCTGCTGACGATCCTTGTTCAGAACATGAATTCCCTTGTGGAGCGGGAAGTCATACTCAAAGCGGTGTGTGTGGAGAGAATTCGTATTACAATGCGCGAAGCATGGATGTGTATGTCTCCAAACTGCGCAAATACCTGAAAGCCGACCCGAATGTGTCGATTATCAACGTTCGCGGGAGAGGGGATAAACTTTTCATTGAGCGTTAGCTGTTCCTTTTTCCGCCGATTGGACCTTTCAATAAGATTTCCCGTCTAAGTTGCGTCTTAAGCACTTTTCCGCTAATATGTTGTAAATAATCCCCTTACAGATGAAGATTGTTACAACATTTCTATTTATTGCTCTGTCTTTTATTGGCTGCATCGATGACGCGCCGAGGGATAATCCGCTTGATCCGCTCTCGCCAAGTTTTATGAAGGAAGGCGCGCTCAGCGGTATGGTCGTTATTGCCAATCAGACAATACCGGTCACGGGGGCAATGGTCATGGCACTGGGGGACAAAATTTCCGTGACAACGGATTCTTCCGGGAAATTTAATTTTGGAAAACTTACTTCAGGAACCCAGTTGTTTCTCTGCACAAAACAAAATTATTCCAACGACACCTTTCAGGTAACGATTCAGCCCGGTGTAACACAGACTGTGATCCGCGGACTGAACGGCGCTCCGATCGTTACATTTCAGCAGATTCTCACACGGAAGATCGATCAATACTTTCCAAGCCCGCAATATTTTGTTGATATTACAGCAACAGTTTCTGATCCGAATGGCGTTGCAGATTTAGATTCAGTGTGGTTCGGTGTTGTAGGATTTAAATATCCGATGACATATTCGGTTGCAACAAAGAACTTTCACGCAACGATATATAAATATGATTTTCCGACGAATACGATCCAATGGCTAGTGGGGAAACCGTTGACAATCATTTCTAAAGATGTTCATAATGCATTCAATATCAGCACGCCGTTTTATGTTACGCGAGTGATAGAGAATGAAGCGACACCAATTTCTCCATCTCCTTTTCTCAAAGATACTGTTACGCAAGATTCATTAATCTTTAAATGGACTCCGCCGGATGTAACGTTTGATTATACATATACACTAACGCTTTCACGCGTCGATGGTGGGACGCAAACAGTGAGATGGTTTCTAGAGAATATCATTTCAAATAATGAGCAATTGCCGTACAGCGGTGATCCTTCACTATTAACACAAGGAAATTACTTGTGGACATTAACCGTTGTAGATGTCTTCGGCAATTATGCGCGGTCAAAAGAATCATCATTTGTGGTGAGGTGATGGAACGACAAGACAACTTTAATGCACTCTTCGAAATTACGCGCACGATAAACTCCATTCTGGAACCGGATGCGCTGCTGGAGAAGGTGCTCGAGATCGCGATGACGCATCTCTCCGCCGAGCGCGGATTTGTGATGCTCACCAACGATAAGAGTGAAACCGGATACACTGTTGTTGCGTTGAAGAATTTCAATTCCAAAAAGGCGAGCGATGAATTTGCCGCGTCGTCATCGGTAGTCAAATCCGTGTTACAATCCGGCGAAGCGGTGCTGACATTTGATGCATTGAGTGATGAGAGATTTGAATCGTCGGTCAGTATCATCGCACAAAAGATACTCTCCATTATCTGCATCCCGCTCCACTCGGGGGAACGGATCACCGGCGCAGTGTATTTAGACAGCAGTAAGTCCCGCAAAGCATTCACCGACGATGCGCTGAAATTCCTCACGATCTTCAGCAATCTTGCCGCCATTGCAATAGAGAATGCGCAGCGGTATTCGTTATTGGAGGCGGAGAATGTCCGCCTGAAGAACGAAGTCGATGTTTCACATCTGTTCAGCAATATCATTGGCAAAAGTGAAAAGTGGAAAAAAGTGCTTGAGATCGCTCAGCGAGTTTTGGATGTTGATGTTGCCGTACTCATCACCGGCGAAAGCGGAACCGGAAAAGAATTGATTGCCCGCGCCATCCATGACCATGGCACGCGCAAAGGGAAACCGTTTGTCACCGTGAACTGTTCCGCACTTCCCGAAAATCTGATGGAAAGCGAATTGTTCGGATATGTGAAAGGATCATTCACCGGCGCTGCTTCCGATAAAAAGGGATTGGTTGAAGTCGCGGACGGCGGCACGTTGTTTCTCGACGAGATCGGCGAGCTCCCTCTTTTACTTCAGGCAAAAATCTTGCGGTTGTTGCAGGAGAAGGAATACCGCCGTGTCGGCGATACGAAGAACCGGCCGGCGAATATCCGCATCATCGCCGCGACCAATAAGGATCTGCAGGACGAAGTGAAGACGGGGAAATTCCGGGAAGATCTCTGGTTCCGGCTGAATGTTATCGGGATTCACCTGCCACCATTGAGAGAGCGGAAAGATGACATTCCGCTGCTGGCAACGTACTTTGTGAAACGCGCCGCCAAGAATTATAAACGTCCGATCGAGAGTATACATCCCGATGCGATGCAACTGCTGCTTGCCAATCAATGGCGCGGCAACGTGCGGGAATTTCAGAACGTGATCGAGCGGGCGGTCGTGCTTTGCCACGGAAATCAATTGACGAAAGATGATTTTATGTTCGATGCTGGCGATCAATCGGCATTGGCGAAACATTCGATGACCCTTGCCGATTTCGAACGGCAGATCATTGAAGCGACGCTTGCCGAGATGGGCGGGAACCGGACGCGTACGGCGGAAAAACTTGGTGTCTCCCTGCGCTGGCTGCAATACAGAATTAAAGAATGGAGCAACGAGTAATCAAGAGAATATCACGCAAAGACGCAAAGACAAAAAAAATGTATGAATGAAAATGAGATATCAAATCGTAAATGGTTTGGTTGAATAATAGTTTATCTTAGTTTTCTTTGCGGCTTCGCGTGAGATTATTTTTATTTAACTGACAAAAATCGTAACTGCTCAGCGTTATTATTTAGTTCTCGTTGAAATACGATAAACCTTGTCAAGGTTTGCTTATTAATAACAGAGAAAAATCTTTGAAATTCTGCAGCTATTTGTCCATAACCTTGACAAGGTTGATAACTTGATAGAAATTTGTTTAACACATTGAACACGAGTAGTTACCAAAAATGAATAGTGAGTAGTACTCAATTCAAAATAGAAGAAAAGATCAGCGAAAGCGGAACGACCTCGGTCTATCGCGCCTTCGATACAGTGCTGCACCGCCGCGTGCTGCTGAAGGTGCTTCACAAACATCTGGCGAATGATCACCATCTGAGTGAACGTTTTATCCGTGAAGCGCGTGCGTGTGCGGCGCTGCGCGGCGAGCATATTGTGCAGGTGTACGATCTGACCGACATCGACGAAGCCCCGGCGATCGTGATGGAGTTTGTGGAAGGAAAATCGCTGAAAGATGTTATTGTTGATCAGACGAACCGGAATTTTGATTTCGCCAAAAAGGTTGCAGTGCATGTCCTCCGCGGATTAGAGATGGCGCACGATCGGGGGATCATCCATCGGGATATCAAACCGGGGAACATTCTCGTATCCGACAGCGGTGCCGTGAAAGTGACCGATTTCGGTTTGGCGTATGTCGCCCTTTCGCCCACGGTGACGATGGAAGGAATGGTGCTGGGAACCCCCGCGTATATGGCTCCCGAACAAGTGCGCGGAGATGAAGCCGATGCGCGGACAGACCTCTTTTCGCTCGGTGCAACATTGGTCGAACTATTGTCCGGCGAACGGATCTTTGAGGGGGCGACGTATTCCGAGTGCATAAAGAAAGTGCTCGCATTCACACCGAGCGAGTTGGAACAATATTCCGACCGATCGTCACCGGAATTTGTTCAGTTCCTGCAGAAGTTGATGCATCCGAAGAAAGAGGAACGATATTCTTCCGCCACGGAAGCATTAACTGTTCTCGATGAAAAGAAATCGAGCGGTTTCTTTCCTCCCGTTCCCGCATCATCATTGAAAAAGAGAGTCGCGATTCCATTGGGAGCCGGTATCATTGTTCTTTCACTCTTTATCGTATTTGACTGGATGAAACTCGCAAATCAACCTCAAGTCCGGGGCGTAGTTCCGGATTCGGTTCGGATCATCGTCCCGCTCAACGAGTCGAGTCTTCGACCGGATACGCACACTATTGAAGCCGCAGAAGATTCGAATGTCCGAACGGTTCAGCCTTCCAACCTTCAAACATTCAAGTCCGTTACGGAAAACAAAGAATCTAAAAAAAAGAGTCCGGCGGCAAACGATTCCGGGAAAGTGTTCTTGACCGGCACACCATGGGCGAAGGTGTATGTGAACAATCAATTGGTCGGTGAAACGCCGATCGCAAAACCGGTCGTGCTTCCGGCGGGTTCGCATGCGATCATGTTCACTCATCCGTCGTTCGATCCGATCGTACAAACGGTGAACGTGGAAGCGGACAGGGAAATAACGGTGGCAGGAAATTTTATCCAGCAGGCGGGATATCTGATGTGCATCGTTATTCCGTGGGCGGAGGTGTTCGTGGATGAACAATATAAAGACACAACGCCTCTCAGCAAACCGATCATGCTCTCGGCGGGGAAACATACCGTTCGATTCAAAAACCCTGCCTTTGCCGATGTCGTCAAAGATGTGACGATCTCGCGGCAGGATACTACCGCACTGACAATAACATTTGCAAAATGAATCGTGCACTGATGCGAAGCATACTTCGTATACTATTTTTTATTTCCTGTTCACTTCTGGTTGCCGCGCCTGCACAGGACACCCGGTCCGTTCATTCGGCATTGGCAGAGATCGAATCTCTTTACAACACAGGACAATATCTTGCAGCGGAATTAGAAGCACGGCGGTTGAGCGAGTTGCCTCAGTTAGGCGACTCCATAAAAATTCAGATTGAAAAGTGGATCGCCTTTTCGCTCATCGCTCAAGAGAAGACCGCATTGGCGCGCGCGCGGTTCATTGCGTTATTATCGATCGATCCGAACTTCCAACTCGATCTTATTCTCACCTCCCCAAAAATTCTCACCGTGTTCAACGATGCCAAAGTTCGTTTCTTTTCTCAACAAAGATTATTTCCCGATACTGCCAAGACGATGATCGCACGACATTCCGGTGAGCCGATCACATTCCGTTCGGCTGTTTTTCCCGGATGGGAACAGCTTCACCAGGGAAGGACAACGCTGGGATATCTCTTCCTTTCTGTCGGCGCGGCGTCGTTGGGATCGGGATTAGCATTCGAGCTATTGCGGGCAAATGCGCGGGAGGAATATCTCAACGCAACAGTTCCATCGGACATTGCAACGAAATACGATACGTACAACACCTACCGCAAAGCAGAGATCTATTCATTCATTGCGTTTGCGGCAATCTATCTCGCTTCGGAAATAGATGTCTTCATTCAGTCGCCGCAGCAGACGTTTTCATTTCAGCCGACATATTCCGGACAATCAGGGACTGCATTGACACTGACGGTCCGATTCTGAATCATTGAATATCTCTGCACGGCTTGCATTTCGGCATGCAGAACATGCACAGCACACCATTACAATCGCTAAAATTTTTAGGATTTCAAGGATTTACCTTTGGCACAATGGTTGAAGTAAGATACTACGTCGTTCTATCATTCGCCGCGGCGAATCAACGTTACACTCAACTCGGATACTGCGGTACACTGTATCCGGTGACTATAAGCCGCCGGCAGGCGCAGTGAAAAAAATATTGAGGGTGGTTCCAAAAACTCAAAAATTCCTACCTTAAAATTAGGGAGATGTCAGACATCTTACTTATAGAACCTGTAAACATTGACGAAATTTGTTGCATCAAATTAAAAAGATGTCAGACATCTTGATAAAAACGGTGACAATAAGCCGCCGGCAGGCGCAGTGAAAAAATTTATTGATATTGTTGAGTTGTAAGTAACTACTCAGTCATGCCATGAGTTTGTATAAGGTTTTTTCGAATGTTGTATGTTTTATGACGTCAAAAAGTAACTCATGGCATGACTTTAACGGCACACTGAGTTACAGTTGTAATTCATAACACACTATAGGAGGAATCTACCATGAAACGTTACATTACCTTTTTGTTACTGTTGGTCGGAGTCTTCTCGCTGCAAGCGCAGCCCACCCATCCGTCATTTAAACTGTTTGCGACAAAAGTAGAATTGTCGGGAGAGGTAAAGCTTGTATGGACTAAACCGCTTAGCGCAACCAATGCAACGCAGTATGAATTGCATCGCGCAAAACTTCCTGATACAATTGCAGTGCTTATTAAAACAACTTCCGATACTTCAACCATTGATAAAGTACCGCCAATAGTTTCTTCCGTTACGCAAAACTTCGCATACTATGTTCTTGCAAAAACCGGAACCATTGTTGAAAATAGTAATGTGATCGTTCTTTCTATTCCCAGCATTCCGCCGATCGGATCGTTCAAACTTGAAGGTAAAGTTGAATCACTTAAAGTAAAATTATCATGGCAAAAGCCGCCTATTCCAACGGTGGATTATTATTTAGTGTATCGTGCCATGATGATAAATGGAATGCCTCCTGGCGTTATCGAACAAATTGATTCGACAACAAATCTTTGGTCGGTAACAAATGCACCCACTAACTTCATTCTTCGGGGAATGTCTCAGACGGTTATTTTCTATGTTAAAGCAAAACTTTCTTCAGGTGAGGTATTGCAAAGCACCTCTGCATATTTAACGATAGAAAACAGAACCCCAAAAGATGAAGTGAAGTTTGTATCTGTACCTCCAAAGTACGGACAAGTCAATAAGAAATATGAATATACCGCCAAAGCAGTTTCGAACGATTCAACCGCAGTGATCCGTTATTACGGAAAGGCAACGTATGGCATGCTGACAGTTGAAACAGGATTTATGATCGATTCGATAACAGGTGTTGTCGATTGGACCCCTCTGTGGAAGGGATGGTATTCAGTATTTATCTATGCGAAGTCTAGCAAAGGAGGAATAGCGAAACAGGAATTTAATGTTGCAATTGCCGGCGGCAATGGTATCGTGAAAGGTAAGGTCGCCGATACACTGAATGTAGGAATATCCAAAGCACTTATTGAAGTCTTTAAAGTAGAACACTCCACTGTATTTTCTTTTGCATACTCTACATTAACGGATGAAAACGGAAACTATCTTATTGGCAGGATCGATCCGGGTTTTTACAAACTGCGGGCATCGGCACCGGGCAGATTTCAAAGCCAGTGGTACGACGGAGTGCGCGAAGTAGGACAAGCAGTCATTATTACGGTTGCCGATTCTCCTGCTGTAACGATTGCAAACTTCAAATTGCGTGGTGGTGCCAACGTTCAACCAAAAGTGACTGTCTCAGGTTCTGTAAAAGATACGGCTGGATTTGCGATCATTGGAAGCAATTGCCGGGTCGTTTTTGTTCGCGCTGAATTTGCGTTGAACTTAGGAGGCGCATTGAATTTGTTCGGCGAGAACATGCGAAAATATTTTGAACTGAATATGCACGGTGATTTCCGATTGGAAGGAAATTCAGAACATGTATTCAAAACAAATACCGATTCGCTTGGAAACTACAAAATTCAACTTCCACACGGAACGTATATCGCTTTTGCCCGTGCAAAAGGATATGAAACAGAATTCTATAATGAGCAGCCGAATATTTTAACGGCAGATATCATTCGAATCCCCGATCCTCGTGTGCCTCCAATGAATCCGCCATTCAACTTTACGCTTGCACCGTTGCCTCCTGTTGTGCTTGGTGAGATAACTGGTGCTGTGATCGATTCTGTGAAAGATATCTTTGTTCCGGCTCGTGTTATTGCATTCCGCGACGGCTGGAGAATGAACGATCAACATCGAGTCTCGCGTGTGTATGTAACCGACACTGATTCTACAGGACATTACACGTTTACAGATTTACTTCCCGGTACATATGTAGTTATGGCAGTTCCGCTCGGTAATTATGCACCGGCATTCTATTCAAAAGATACATCCAACATACGATGGAAACGCGCATCGAAGATCGTAGTGAACGGAAACAGCATTGATGACATCAATATATACGTCCATCCTTTCGGTCAATTTGCAAATGGATATACAGGAATTACCGGTACCGTTAATGTTACCGGCGGATCGGGAAACGGAATGATGCAAGGTTCTGCAAAAGCAGGAGCAATTGTGTATGCATATCGCGGCGGTCAGATTGCAGGCTATTCATTCACCAATGGTGAAGGTAATTATGCAATTACAGGGATCGCAGCGGGATCATACTCCGTGTTTGTCGATAAACCGGGATACAATGAATCGGCTGCGGTTAACGTTGATGCAGGATATACTGTTAGCGGCAGTCCGCTCAGCGGAAGAGCGGACTTTACGATCAGCGGAGTAACAAGCGTAACGGTCGATCGCGCGATTCAACCGACAGAGTACGAACTCGACCAGAATTATCCGAATCCGTTCAATCCGAGCACGACGATCTCTTATTCGCTGCCGAAAGCCGGGCACGTGTCGCTGAAGATCTACAACATCGTCGGACAGGAAGTGGCGGCATTGGTGAACGGCTACCAGGACGCGGGACAATACAAAGTAACGTTCTCCGGCGGAAATGTACGCAATCTTGCAACAGGCATTTACTTCTATCGTCTGGAATCCGGTTCGTTCAATACTGTGAAGAAGATGGTTCTAGTTAAATAATAGCAGCAGTGGGAATGAAGGGAAGAAAAGGGCGGACGTTTGTCCGCCTTTTTTTTGGAAGAATGTTTTTGATCGTTCCTCAATTACTTGAGTTGACCGTTCTCTTGACTTTGTTCGGTGTTACGTAATTTCTTGCTCTTAGTTGACTTCCTAAAACAACTCAAAATCCAGAATACAATAAGAGAACGGTCAACTTGAGTCAATTAATAAGGTAGAACTTCTGAAGAATAATTTACTTAGTTCTCGCTGAAAAACAGACAACCCTTCCAGCGTTCTCGCATCGAAATGTAAAATCTTCATGGTTTTTCCCCCATCGAAAGAAAAACGCTGGAAGGGTTTTACGACTCAAGACTTTTTCAGCGAACCCTAATTATCCGTCTTTCTACAGCGCGTCGCTTGATATTTATCGACCGCTTCATTATGTTTCGTACGAGGTCATTCTTCACTCAGTCCTTTTGCGGGACATCCGGTTTTCCACGGGACGACCGGTATGGAGTGAGGTCACGATACAGCGTCGCGGGTAACACTGCGGCGCTTTTTTATTGCCCGTGACTGTGTCTTTGTCATTCCCTTTTGATTCTCCCTTCGTTTTTCGTATTTTTCTGCGTAAACAAGATGCCGGACATCTTGTTTCTATGCATCGAACTCACCCGTTATTGTGTATTCATTCACCAGGGAAGACGTCCGGCATCTTCACAACACGCACCATGTCAACACCTGAAAAATCCGATTTTATCCGCGAAATAATTGCCGAGGATGTACGAACCAACAAATTTCAAGGACGCGTTCACACCCGTTTCCCTCCCGAGCCGAACGGTTATCTCCACATCGGACATGCAAAGTCGATCCACCTCAACTTCGGGATCGCTAAAGAACATGAAGGGGGCAAATGCAATCTTCGGTTCGACGATACCAATCCCGAGAAAGAAGAACAGGAATATGTCGATTCGATCATCGACGATGTGAAGTGGATCGTCGGCGGCTTCGAGCATACGATATTTTTCGCATCCGACTATTTTGAGAAAATGTATGAGTACGCAGTGCAGCTCATCAACAAAGAGAAAGCGTACGTCTGCGACCTGAATGCCGACGAGATCCGGAAGACGCGCGGCACGCTCACCGAACCGGGACAGGATAGTCCGTACAGAAAGCGAAGCATGGAAGAAAATCTCGATCTCTTTCAGCGCATGCGCAGGGGAGAGTTTCCCAACGGATCCAAAACGCTGCGCGCGAAGATCGACATGGCGTCGCCGAACATCAACCTGCGCGACCCGATCATGTACCGCATCGTGCACGAAGATCATCACCGCCAGGGAAACGCATGGTGCATCTACCCCACGTACGACTGGGCGCACGGGCTGGAAGATTCCATCGAAGGCATCACGCATTCCATCTGCACGCTCGAGTTCGAGAATCACCGTCCGCTGTACGATTGGTATCTCGATGCTCTGGGAATTTACCACCCGCAGCAGATCGAGTTTGCGCGGCTGAATCTGAGCTATACCGTCCTCAGCAAACGCAAACTGCTGAAACTTGTCAACGAATGCCACGTCTCCGGCTGGGACGATCCGCGCATGCCCACGATCGCGGGATACCGCCGCAGAGGATACACGGCGGAATCGATCAGGAACTTCTGCGATAAGATCGGCATGGCGAAACGGGACAGCACGATAGATGTTGCGCTGTTAGAGTACAGCATTCGTGACGATCTGAACAAAAGCGCGCGGCGGGCGATGGCGGTCTTACATCCCCTCAAAGTGGTCATCACCAATTATCCCGAAGGAAAAACCGAAGAGCTCGAAGCGGTGAACAATCCCGAAGATCCGTCGGCGGGCTTGCGCATGATCCCGTTCGGGCGTGAAATTTATATTGAGCAGGACGATTTCCGGGAAGTGCCGCCGCCGAAATATTTCCGTCTATCTCCCGGCACCGAGGTCCGTTTGCGCTATGCATACATCATCAAATGCGACGAGGTGGTGAAGGATGAGAGCGGCAGTGTTGTGGAACTGCGCTGCACGTACGATCCCGAAACAAAAAGCGGCATGCCTGCCCGACAAGACCATTCAGGCGGGGCGAACGCCGGCAAAAAAGTGAAAGCGACCATCCACTGGGTCTCCGCACCGCATGCGGCGGATGCCGAAGTGCGGCTGTACGACCGGCTGTTCGTGAAGGAGAATCCCGACGATACGGAGGAGGGGAAGGATTTTCTCTCCAACCTCAATCCCGATTCCCTGCAGGTTGTGAAGAACGCGAAAGTGGAACCGATGCTCGGTTCAGTGCAGGGGGGAGAACGGTTTCAATTTGAGCGCCTCGGATATTTCTGCGTGGACGTTAAAGATTCAGCCCCCGGCACGCCGGTCTTCAACAGAGTGGTGACGCTGAAGGATGCGTGGGCGAAGATCGAGAAAAAAGAGAAATAAAATTTCCTTCCGCACTCGTCCCCGCCAAAGAATTTCAAAGGAATCCCTTTCCGAAGGAACCCTTCGGGTCGGGACGTGGCGGGCAGGCGATCATTCTCCGCCTTCGGCGGATCAACATGACAAGGAATTAAGAGTCCGTGTCATTCTGAACGAGCGAAGCGGCGCTTCGTCTTACGGTTTTAGTAGGACGGGATGGCATCTCGTCCTACATACAAAAAAAGATACAAAATTTTGCGTTTCTACTTCTCCCGACGGTCGCCGGTGGGACTCTGACGACGGCGCTCTTTTCTCAATTCCTCGTACTTCTTATTCTGATCCTTCGTTAAAAGCGCGGTGATCTTCTTGTCCGTCTCGTCTAACAGTTTCGTCATTTCCGCGCGGCGGCTTTCGCGGTCGCCGGACGATTCCTCGAACATCTTCTGCCGTTTGGCATCGGATTCCTTTATGATGGCGGTGATCTTCGCTACCTGTTCGTCGGTGAGCGCCAGCCGTTCCTTAAGCATTGCTCCACGTTCTTCGGAAGTGATGCGCCGCGGTTGTGCCCCTGCCGCTGGGGACGGATTGGGAAATACGTCCTGTTTTTTTAGGACGGGTTAACTGCCCGTCCTGCAATTGGCTATTGCGCACTGTGCGCCGCCTGCCGGAAAACCACCATAACAAATGTCTGTAAACAGCCAAATTTTTTACTTGCTTCTATTCCCATAACCTATGATATTCAGACAGGCAAGTACAGTTTTGTAGTTTGAGTATTGAGAAATTCAAGAAACTTTTATGACAACACAGAAGGGTCTATCAACGATTCGTGGAACGACCTCGTAGAGGGATAAGAGTATGGCGAAACAAAAAACGGCCACAGTGCAGTTCGTGACCAGACAAATTCTGAAAAAAGAAATATCTGCATCAGAGCAACGCCTTACCGCGAAGATTGATGGCGTAGAACAGCGCCTTGATGCAAAGATTGATAGCCTTGATGTAAAAATAAACGGGGTAGAGAAACGCCTTGATGCGAAGATTGACAGCCGATTCAACCATCTTGATGCTAAAATAGACAGCACAGCGCAATCGCTGAAAGACTACACCGACAGCCGTTTTACACAGCTTGATACCAAGATGACAAAATATTTTGAGCTGATGCTGCGAATGATGATGGATTGGCAAAAAGAAATTAAAGGTATTCTTACTAACCATGAGGAGCGGATTACAGTGGTGGAAGGAAAAGAGAGCGGCGAGCAAGAAAGCAGAATTAAGAATTAAGAAGGAAGAATACAGAATGCAGTAAGAAGTAAGGAGTGAAATGTAAGAAGTGAAATGTAAGAAGATAAAAAATACATTTCGTCTTACTTCTTACATCCGCGCTTTCTGCGTCCAGCGTTGTTCGCGGGATTGATTGTTCTTTGTGCAACAGCAGGCTAAATGTAAGAAGGAAAATTAGGACCACGATTTTTTTGTCCGAAGGGCTCCTTTGGAGATTCAATGACCTACGGGTTCGTAGAGATTTCCTTGATTGATCATCATATCCATCACGAGAATCAAACAAATCCTGGTTCTGACTTTCTTTCATTGCGCGCTTTTCAGCGTCCAGCGTTTTTTGCGGGATTGAGTGCTGTTTGAAAAGAAATTTTTCGTTTAACCATTAACTTTATTTTGGAGTGCGTGATGAAAAAAATTGTTACCACCTGTGCAGTGTTGCTTCTTCTTGTCGGCGGAACGGCGCGCCCCGCTGTTTTTCGCACGAGCAATACGATAGCTCCAAGCTATCGGATTGCTGTCCTTATAGGACGCGCTTCGTCTTTTTTGTTTGTGTGAAATTTTTCGATTAACTATTAACTTTATTTTGAGGTGTGCCATGAGAAAAATTGTTACAATTTTTGCAGCGTTTCTTTCTATTATAGTGCTAAGTGCAACGGCGTGGGTGTACGACCTCGTAGATGGGCAGCGATCAATCACCTCATCTGTTTTCTAAACTAACAGGGAAGAAAAATATGACAAAGCAAAAGACCGCCGTGCCGCGTTACGTTACCAAAGAAATTCTCAAGAAGGAACTTTCCGCGTCGGAGAAGCGCCTCGATACAAAGATTGAGGCGTCAACCCAATCCATGAAAGACTACATCGACAGCCGGATACAGCAAGTGAACCTGAAGATTCAAGACGTTGGAGATAGCGTGCAGTCCTTGCGGCAGGTTGTAGAAAAGCAAGGCTCAAAGATGGATCACTACTTCGAGGGGATCGTGAAGATGATAGAGGGGTTGATCGGAAGGGAATCCCACGTTGAAGATCGGCTAAAAGATCACGCCTGCGTGCCGAAATGCCTTTGTGCTGTACAAGGGTTCTGAAATTCTGGCACTTCGGCGTGCAGGCACGAACATCGGATTGGTGCGCTTGAAGAAAAGGCAGGATGAACACAGAATGCAGTAAGAAGTAAGGAGTAAGGAGTAAGAAAAATTCTGTATTCTGTATTCTCAAGTTAGGTCACGCCTGCGTGCCGAAACGCACTCTGGCGTGCAGGCACGAAAGAAAACCACAAATAACATATTCCCGCTTTATTGGAAGGAATAATAAAATGGAAAAAATCTTTACAGTTACACTCGTCGTAGTGTTTTCCAGTATGTTATTGAGTGCAACGGCGTGGGGGCAAGTTACATACTATTCCCAAGCGAGCGGTGCGCCCACCACACTAACAAATTGGAACACTGTCCGCGGCGGCGGTGGATCAAGTCCGACAAATTTCACGACAGGTGATGTTTTTGTCATTCAAAATACCCACACAATGACAACCACAGCTGCTTGGTCTATTTCTGGGACGGGATCAAAACTGTGGATTGAAAATGGCGGGGTTCTAGTTGCAGCATCAGGATTTGCAGTTACTCTTGCAACAGCAACTACTTTTCAAATTGATGACGGAGGAACTTATATTCATAGTAACACCGCTGCCTTTGGTACATCAATTTTCCAAGGAACGGAATCATTTTCTTCTGGAAGTACTGTTGAATTTACAGATTGGAATTCAACAGGCCCGATAGTAAGCACGTGGGGAAATGTCAGGTTTAACGCTACTGGAGCGGTGGCCAGTGTAATACAGTTTAGTGGGAACCTCACGACAATTAATGGTAACCTTGAGATAATTGCAACTGGCACAGGGACAGTTAGAGAAGTTAGATTGTCCACTACACAGTCCTTTACTTTAACTATTGCAGGTAATCTAAATATTTCTGGTGGAATTTTGGAAATTGCTTCAGCAGCGGGAACTTCAGCTGCACGAACTTTAAACATCGGAGGTTCATTTAATCAGACTGGTGGAACTTTTAAATGCACTGGCACTTCTGATGCTGCTACTATAAACTTTACGGGTTCAGGTAAAACATTCACCCAATCTGCTGGGACTTTAACTAATACTAACATGAATTGGACAATAAATAGTAGTGCTTCCTTAACCTTGGCAAACAATTTACCTGTTGCAACATCAAGAACACTCACGGTAAACGGAACACTTAACTGCGGAACCAATCTTGTTACAGGTGCAGGTGCGTTTACCTTGGCTTCAGCAGCAACACTTGGCATTGGTTCAGTGGATGGTATTACTTCTACTGCTTCGACGGGTAATATTCAGGTATCTGGAACAAGGACGTATGACGTAGCTGCTAACTTTACTTACAATGGAAGTTCGGCTCAAGTTACGGGTAATCAACTTCCTTCGACAGTCAATAACCTCACTGTGAGCAATAGTGCTGGAGTAACTCTAAGTTCGTCTACTCAAGTCAACGGCACGCTCACACTCACCTCAGGCAACATTGCGCTTGGCGGCAACACTTTGACTCTAGGATCTTCGACATCGAGCATCGGCACCTTATCTTGGACATCCGGCTTTCTGACCGGCTCTGGTTCTTTTACACGTTGGTTTAACACATCAGCTGTCGCCATCGGCAATGTCGCCGGACTCTTCCCGTTTGGCGTTTCTACGAACAATCGCAATGTCTGGGTTGCCGGAACACCAACGACGGGTGGAACAGTTAGCGTGCAGTACGCTGATGGAAGCGGAGCAACCCAACCCTTTACCTCCGGTTCATTCTCAGAGAATGCTCAGACCTTTGTCAATCGCTCGAACGCGAGTTGGACTGTTGCGACTGCAAATAGTTTTGCCGGCACCAGTCTCTCTTTGAGAATCCAGGGAACGGGATTAACGGGCATCAACGCAGTCGGAGATTTGAATATTTCAGGGGCGGCTGCAGCCGCATCTGGGACATACGCGGCACCTGGAGGAACGACGACGGATCCGCAGATCAACAGAACTGGCCTCGATCAAACCGGATTGGCGAGCACTTTCTATTTTGCTTCTACGAGCGCTTCACCCCTTCCCGTCGAACTCACATCATTTACCGCAATCACACGAGGCAATAAAGTTGAGTTGGTCTGGAAGACCGCTTCCGAAGTGAACAACTACGGGTTTGAGGTAGAACGGAACGCGGTTCGAGTTTCGGGTTTTGAGTTTGGAGAAAACTCTAACCACGAACCTCAAAACTCAAACCAAGCATGGGTTCGTCTCGGTTTTGTTGAAGGGCACGGCACAACCAACGCTCCGCAAAATTATTCTTTCACGGATAACTCGGTTGCTTTCGGCAAATACAGCTACCGTCTCAAACAAATAGACCGCGACGGAAAGTTTGAATACAGCGGTCAGGTGGAAGTAATGATTTCGCAGATACCGCAGATGTTTGCGCTGATGCAGAATCATCCCAATCCGTTCAATCCGACAACCAATTTTCGATTTACAATTTCCGATTTGCGGTTTGTGTCGCTCAATATTTACGATGTGCTTGGAAGAGAGGTTGCGACGTTAATGAATGAGAAGTTGAATGCCGGCGCTTACACGGTACAATGGGACGCATCGGGCTTTCCGAGCGGAATTTACTTTTACAGATTGAACGCAGGAAATTTTGTTGAGACGAAGAAGATGTTGATGGTGAAATGACGAAGTCATATCACCAGAAATCCCGCTGCTTTTTAGCAGGATTGATGATAAAATAAGTTTCACGCAAAGGCGCCCGCCTGCCAAAGCACGTTGTTTGTGCGGCGGGCAGGCAAAGAAGTTTTACAAGGACGGTCGAGAGACCGTCCTTTTTTTATTGCCGGAGTGATGCCATGAGTGAATGGAAAGAATTGCGATACACTTTTAAGGGTTGTTCCAAAAACTATGCGTATGCATACGTATGTATCCTTCGCATGTTTTTATGCGGAGCATACTTCGTACAGGTTCTATGCGAAGCATGGTTCCCATAAGCAAGATGTCTGACACCTTGCCGATAAAATGTGTGAAAACTTTGTATTTTTTTGAAATTCATTAAGAAGGTGTCAGACATCTTCTCACAAACAAATGATGTCCAAGCTTCGAAGCCGAATCAATGTCCGTTAAATATACTCTGCAGTATCTTCCCGTTGCACAAGAGGATCTGATTTCCATCTTTGACTACATCGCTCAGGAAAGTCCCAATCGAGCATTGGCATTTGTTAAGAAGCTATCCGCAATCGCCGTGACAGAACCGGAATTGATATTGTGCGCTGACTTTTGTAAGTTAAGGTATCTTTAACAAGGTGCAAATGGTATGCGGCAACTTAAAATATATCTTGATACATCGGTTGTTAGCTTTTTTCACGCAGACGATTCACCGGAAAAAAGAGATAACACCAGAGATTTTTTTGATGATTTTGTAAAATCTCAAATTTACGATGTTTATATTTCCAATATCGTCATTGCTGAAATTGAAGCGACAGAAGACTTTAAAAAAAGAAATGATCTTTTGAAAGTACTGCAGGATTATCCACTCTCACTTGTAGATATTCAAACTTCGGATGAAATTAACCATCTTGCACAACTTTACATTGAGAATGGCGTCATTCCCAGATCCAAACTTCCTGACGCTTATCATGTTGCAATTGCAGTGGTAAACGAAATGGATATACTTTTGAGTTGGAATTTTCGCCATTTGGCCAATGTCAACCGAGAAGCTCGGATCAATGCCGTAAATTTAGCAAATAATTTTTTACATTCGATACGAATAGTATCACCACTGGAGGTGCTTAATTATGAAAGATGAGAAAGTATCAAAGGCGCAACTCGATGTATGGAAAAGTAAAGAAAAGCTCTACAATGAAGTGAAAGATATGAGTTCCGAAGATGCTTTGAAGTATCTGGTCAATAAGGGTGAACACACCGCCAAAACAATCGGATTGAAGTCTAAGAAGAATGTAAAGGTCAGCTCATAATTGTGTCTGGGCAACTGCGGATAACACGGCACAACCAACGCTCCGCAGAATTATTCTTTCACGGATAACTCGGCTGCATTCGGCAAATACAGCTACCGTCTCAAACAGATTGACCGCGACGGAAAGTTCGAGTACAGCAAAGAAGTGGAAGTAACAATCGGGATAACGCCGAACACGATGGTGCTCGGGCAGAATCATCCCAATCCGTTCAATCCGACAACCAATTTTCGATTTACAATTTCCGATTTTTCCGAAGGAATCCCTACGGAACGATTTGTGTCGCTCAATATTTACGATGTGCTTGGAAGAGAGGTTGCGACGTTAGTGAATGAGGAGTTGAATGCCGGCACTTACACGGTACAATGGGACGCATCGGGCTTTCCGAGCGGAATTTACTTTTACAG
>OBOI01000237.1_pt1 | contig 21285 bp, 20 predicted proteins | sample 1670151 | NCBI WGS metagenome assembly OBOI01 (sample SAMEA104232303, study PRJEB22302) | sediment metagenome | biome: forest; feature: aquifer; material: sediment | place: USA | collected 2011-08-07 | depth 0.01 m | reverse complement strand
TCTATATTTCAAAACCAGAGTTGGACAAGAGAATGCTGGACATGGAGGTCAAGTGGAACATGAGCGATACCAAGAAACGTTCGATGACACAAAAAAAGATCGAGAACAATATCCGTACCGCTTTGGATATGATGGTGGCACAGGGTGTTGCCGGTACGGTAAGTTTTGTTGATGCGTATGAAGCCGTTGGCCATAAGGCGATTGATGCTATCAATGTGGTAAAAAAAGAATATGCAAAGAAAATTAAGCTTGTGACGATGACACAACCCCTGGGTGGGCTCGTGGATCCAGCGGCGGTGAAGCTATTCGAGGCGATTACGGCCAAGGCCGATGTGGTGGGGGGGCTGCCGAGCAAAAATCGCAAAGAAAAGGGCGGGGTCCAAAAGCACTATGATGTACTGTTTTCGATCGCAAAAAATCAGAACAAGCCGTTGCATATCCACATTGATCAAGAAAATAACCCCAATGAACGCGATACCGAGGAATTGATCCGGCAAGTCGAAAAACACAAATACCAAGGGCGCGTTGCAGCGATCCATGCCATTTCGGTATCGGCTCAGCCCAAAGCCTACCGTAAAACAATTTACAAAAAATTAGCGGCCAACGGGATCGCTGTGGTGGTATGCCCATCAGCGGCACTGGGCATGCGGCAACTGGATGAGTTCAGGGCCCCGGTGCATAATTCCATCGCCAACGTGCCGGAGATGCTCGAGGCAGGCGTGCTTGTCGGACTGGGTGTTGATAACATGTACGATTTTTATCAACCCTTTGTGGATGGAGATATGTGGGTGGAGGTCAGGATGCTTCAAGAAGCCTGTCGGTTTTATGATTTCGACAAATTGGTGGACATAGCGACTGACAATGGGAAAAAGATTTTAGAGATGCGTTAACGATGCCGCGTTTCAAAGGACAGTACGCGGGCCGCGTCTCAATGGACAATTACGCGGCATGACTCTGTTGAGTCACATAATTCTGCCAAATCCCTCATATGAAATTCAGCATCGACCAAGCAATGTTTGGAAAGTACCCCGGATTGGTTGTGGGTACGATTATTGCCCACAATATTGATAATACAAAAGATTCCAGTGAAGTCATGCGATTGATAAGCAACGAGCAAGAACGGATCCGGAAAGAGTTTGCGGGGCAAGTACTTTCGCAGCATCCGCGCATTGCCATATGGCGCTCCGCCTACTCTGCCTTTGGCGCAAAACCCAAGGATCACCGATCATCCGTCGAAAATTTATACCAGATGGTGCTCGCGGATAAAGAAATGCGCTCCATCAATCCATTGGTCGATTGTTACAACCTTGTATCGTTAGAGCACATGGTACCGGTGGGCGGAGAAGATTTGGGGAAAGTTGAGGGCGATGTTGTTCTCACGCTCGCCGGAGTATCAGAGCCCACGGTTTTGTTGCTGGGCGATAAAGAACCGCGGGCACCGCACCCGGGTGAGGTGATCTATAAAGATTCGATTTCGGCGATTTGTCGGCGATGGAATTGGCGGGAAGCGGATCGCACCAAATTAACCAATCAGACGACAAGTGCTATTTTGGTGGTCGAGGGGTTGCCGCCCATTACGGCAGCGGAAGTAGAGCAAGCGATCACTCGGTTATCGGGGTTGATCAAGCAGTATTGTGGGGCAACGATACAAGAATTTACACTGGATGAGGGTAATCGGGAAATAAGTTTTTGATTATTATAGAAGCAGATGTACGCGGATCAACACGCGGATTTGCGCGGAAAGTTGAGTATGCAAAAATTTGAGCGAGGGATATTAATGTTGGTTGCAGGGCAGGTGATCTGGGGGATCTCGCCCGTTCTCATTGGTTTATTTTTGGGCGGTGTACCCGCATCGTTGGTGTTGACGATTCGACACTTCATCGGGGGGGCCCTTTTTATTGGGATCCTCTTGGTATCAGGGCGCACTGTAAGCACCATCCGCATCAATCGCACTCTTGTTTTTCGATTGCTGTTCTGGTCCGTTCTAACCTCTGGGCTTGCGGAGATTCTATGGATTAGGGCCATCCAGGACGCGGGAGTCATTATTGCGACATTGTTGGTCCGTTTAGAAATCCCCTTTGCTGTTGTTTTTGCGGCATGGTATCTTCGAGAACGGCTAACGTTGCCCATCACTCTCGCCGCCGTATTGAGTATAAGCGGAGTGGTGCTATTGACCATCAGTCGGCCAGACGATGGAAGCTATCCGCACCTTTTACGGGGGGCGTTGGAAGGATTCGCGGGGGCGCTCCTGTGGACTTGGGCCGGGGTGTATGCCAAAAAAATGCTTACGGATGGGAGTTCTCCAGTCCTTTTAGCTGCGTTGCGAACATGGGTCGGGGGCCTGTTTAATGCCGTTGTGGTGTTGTTGACAATCGGCACAATCCCCCAGGCCGTGATGGCGTTCGGGAGCAATCAGTGGCTTGTCATCCTCTATCTTGCGGTGTTTTCCTCTGTTCTTGGCATGCTGTTTTACTACAGAGGAATGGAGTATACTTCTGCTAGCGTTGCAGGGGTGCTCTTGGGTGTTTCGTTGCTGATTGCAACATTGGGCGGCCTCATCATTGGCGAACGGTTGTTGCCGTTGCAATGGATCGGCGCAGTGATGATTATAGTGGCGATCGTGTTGACGAGCAATGTCCATGGATCGTTGAGACGATTTTTAAAATTATCTCTAGTTACTTCGTGAACAAAGAATCTGTATTCGTCATCCTGGTCTTAGCCAGGATCCGATTTCGAACACAACGCCATCATTATTAATAGATTCTGGCCAAGCCAGAATGACAAAAGAATATGTCTAACAAGAATATGCTCCTTGTTGCCGGTATCGTTATCGTGCTTCTGCTCGTTGCGGTTATGATGCTGCGTCCAAACGCAACGGCGACAACGGCACCATCAACGGATATAGCGCCATCGACACCGGCAACATCGCAGCCAACGACAGCGCCTGTGACTCCTCAACCCGAGAATTCTCCCTCTTCTCAAACATTAAAAAATAATATGCACCGTATTACCCTCGAGACTTCCAAAGGCAGGATTCAATTCGAAACCTATGACGCCGATGCGCCCAAGACCGCCCAAAATTTTATCACGTTGGCCCAAAAAGGGTTTTACAACAACTTAATTTTTCACCGCGTGATCAAGGGATTCATGATCCAAGGTGGGGACCCCAGCGGCAATGGCACGGGGGGGCCAGGATACCAATTTGAGGATGAGTTAAACCTTGCGACGGAATCGTACAAGAACGGCTACAAAAAGGGGATTGTGGCCATGGCCAACGCCGGACCCAATACTAACGGCAGCCAATTCTTTATTATGCTTGCGGATTACGCACTCCCTAACAACTACACCATTTTTGGTCATGTCGTCAAAGGGCAAGAGGTGGTGGATGCGATTGGATTGGTGAAGACCGATCCGGGCGACAAACCCACAGAACCCGTTGTTATAAAGAGCGCTGCAGTGGAAACCATTACTCAATGACCCCATCTTTTAATATGCCCAAACTCTGGCAATCGACCTCGACGCCGCTGCATCCCCTCGTGGAGAAGTACACCGTTGGCAACGATTATATCCTTGACATGCGGTTACTCCCGTTTGATATTGAAGCAAGTAAAGCGCACGCAATCGCACTCGTGAAAGCGAAGATTATTACTGGGAAGGAACGAGAAAAATTATTTAGGGGGCTTGATGAAATTTTGGCCTTACACGCCAAGGGGGAATTTGTGATTCAACAATCGGACGAAGATTGCCACACTGCGATTGAAAATTACCTTACCAAGAAACTGGGGGATCTCGGCAAGAAAATTCATACCGGCCGCAGCCGCAACGATCAGGTGTTGGTGGCCACGCGCCTATATACACGCAAGAAGTTAAAGCAAATTAGCGTGGAGCTCATCAAGCTCCAACGCGTGTTTTTAGCCATGGCAAAAAAATATGAATTTCTCCCACTGCCAGGCTACACGCATACGCGCCGCGCCATGCCCTCGAGCATTGGGCACTGGGCGTCGTCCTATCTGGAGGAACTGATTAATCACCACATGCTGTTGGAAACTGCCTATACTCTGAATGATCAAAACCCGCTTGGGGCTGCGGCGGGATTTGGCGTGAATTTACCCATTGACCGCGAGCTCACCACGCGGCTGTTAAAATTCAAACGCACGCAGATAAATTCACTCTATTGTGTCAACACCCGAGGGACGACCGAAAGTTATATTCTTTCGGTGTGCACGCAGATGGTAATGACATTGTGCCGGCTGGCCACCGAGATGATTTGGTTTACCACTCCGGAATTTAATTTTTTTGATCTGCCGTACGAGTTTACGACTGGCTCCTCGGTGATGCCTCAAAAACGCAACCCCGATGTGTTCGAAATTGTGCGCTCCAACGCGAGCATCATCATTGGCCTTCAAACGCAGGTCAAAGATATCTCGAAGAATCTTATTTCCGGCTACAACCGCGATACTCAATTGACCAAAGAGCCGCTCATTAAGGGCCTGGGCATTACACGGCGGAGCTTAGAGGTCGTGAGTTTGGTGATGGGTAAGATGAAGCCTAAAAAGGAAGTGCTCATGCACTCACTCTCGCCAGAGTTTTTTGCCGTGCATGAAGCCAACCGTTTGGTAAAGAAAGGGATGCCTTTCCGCGATGCGTACCGCTATGTCAAAGAGCATTTGAGCGAAATCAAAGTGGGCGATCCGGTCAAAGCCATTAAAGAAATTACCTCTCTGGGAGGGCCCGGCAATTTGCAACTTAGGAGATATAAAATTAGCAAAGCCCTTTAATACATGGCCATCGTACCGCCGCCGGAGAGTAAAATCGCCAAGTTGGCGGCGAGCAACACCATATCATATTCCCATCCTGTTTTGTCCATTGCCGTGAACGGCATATGCCACTTCGTTGCCTTCATATACCAAGCTCCCACCATCACGATGGCTAACAGGAGTGCCGCAAGTTGCGTGTAGATCCCTAAGATGAGCGCAAGCCCAGAAACGAATTCGATAAGCCCAAGGGCGACGATCGCGTTAGTGGACCAGCCCATGCCACTGGCCATTGCTTTTGGGCTTTTGAGTTTTGGCCAGCCGTGTATCACGAAGACTACACCGACCGCGAGTCGCAAGAGGAAGAGACCCCAGTCGACATACATAAGTGTTGGAAAGAGAGGCATACCTTGGACTGTCATCCTCGGGCTTGCCGCCTTTGGCGAGCCTCGCTTCGAGCGGGACCCGAGGATCCAACCGTGAATGGCGATGGATCCCCGATCAGGTCGGGGATGACAGAATTAAAATGAGAGATATTCATTAATGAGACATTCGTTCATTCAGTGCATGAATAATATCCCGTACGAGTTGTTCGGGGTCACTATTAAAGATGACAATAGCAGAGGTTTCCTTGTTGACTGTTTTGTAGAGTCCCGGCAGCGCATCGGCAACGGCGCCCGTGCCGGTGAGCACACCCACGACTTTGCCCATGTCTACGAGGTTGGTGAATTCGTTGAGCGTGCCCCACCGGCCGGCAATTATAATTCCCGCATCGCAGGTGGCAGTGGAGAGGACGTTGCGATATTTCCGGCAGGCTTGGTCATCATCGGCAAACGGGAATGCTTTGGTGATGTACTCAATTTTTTTGTAAATCGTGATGTCATCATTGGGAACATACTGGCGTTGTTGCTCGATTGTCTGCCTTGGAGAAAATCCCCACACCTCGATGCCTTGCTGGGCGGCTTCGTAGGCAACAACATACGGTAACCCCGAACACGAGCCGGTGATCAGGATCGCCTGCGTGGGCACGAGCGCCGTTGCGAGCCGTTTTGCGCGCTCAACAATTTCGTCGGACTCCACAACCGCGGAACCAAAGATACCGATTTTGTATATCATAATGCGAATACCGCGAATTATCATCCGAATACCGCGAATAGCATTTTTGGTATTCGGATTGTGTAATTTTAGTATAGTCCCAGCAGGAATTCTTTGCAAAAGAAGCGTTTCTGCATCCTTTTCACGGAGAGAGAACCATGGTACAATAGTCGTTATCGTTGGGAGCTCGTTGCCTATGCATAATGCCAATATTCAGAGTCAAACACTGCTGCTGGTGCACGCCGGCAATACCGGGAAGCGGTTTATCGTCCAAAAGCTAAAGAAGATGGGAGTGACGATCGTTTGTCTCAATCGAGAACGGGTCCATTCATTAGAAGCCTATGTTGATCATTGGATCATTGCGGATCTTAACAATAATAAAGAATGCGTGGAAAGTATCCGAGAGTTTAACGCGCATCACCCTCGCAACAGGATTGATGGCGCCATGACGTTTTGGGAGGAGTGTGTCCTACTGACCTCTCGGATCACGGATACCTTCGGACTCATTGGCATCCCGATAGCGGCTGCTGTCCAGGTAAAAAACAAGTTTGCGTTCCGTGATTTCTGTATCCGTCACAATCTTCCTTCACCCAGCCATCGTTTACTGGACAGCAAAAAACAAATCCCTCAGATCGCCAAAAGCCTCAAATTCCCCATGGTGGTGAAACCGATGTACGGAGCTTGCAGCGCATTCGTTGTGAGGGCGAATAATCAGCAGGAATTAGAGGATGCCTATGATTATATCAAGAACAACATCAAGTCTTTTTGGCTTGCGTCAGAATGGGAAAATCTCGAACTTTTTGTTGAAGAGTATATCGATGGGGACGAGGTGGATATTGATATCCTTTTACAAAATGGAAAAATAAAATTTTTTGCAGTCTCCGATAATTTTCGGAAGGATCAAGGAAAATTTTTTGTGGATAGCGGTCAAGCAATCCCTTCGAATTTACCCATCCAAGATCAAGAGGATCTCATGACCATGGCGGAAGAAATACTGGAAAAGGTTGGCATCCAGCAAGGCTGCATACATTTCGAGGCGAAAGTCACAAAGCAAGGGGTATGCCCCATTGAAATCAACATGCGGATGGGCGGCGATTACATTTATTCATACGTAAAGGGCGCCTGGGGGGTGGACCTCGTGGAATATGCGGCCAAGATTGCCCTTGATCAGTATGTGAAGATTACGAAACGCGAAACTCCGTATAAGTATCTCGTTGGGTGGGATCTCCAACCCGATGCTTCCGGTATTTTGGTCGAACAGGACGTATCGGAAGAACTCAACAAAAAAGCGTACTTGGATGAGATGGCGTTGTTTAAAGAAGTCGGCGATGCCGTCTTAAAGCCCCCGGAAGGATATGATAGTTTGGGCTGGATCACGGTTTCGGGTGATAATTTCCTCGACGCTCAGGATAATCTCAAAGAAGCGTTGGGACTCATCCAATATAAGATCGTTGAGTTTGATGATAAATCAGCGGTGGGGAAGACTTCAAGGAAGGACAGTCTTTCAGCCGCCATCATTACAAAAAACAAACTGATTCAAGCGTCAAAAACTGTACGTCTCACCTCACTGCCGAGCCAGCGGAGTCTCCATATCGGCATCGCAGGGAATAAGTCGCATTTTAGTCATCGCACGGCATCGTCCGCGATACGGGCGATTACGAATACTGTCGGGTATTTGTTACAAGAACGAGGGTATCGAACAACAACATTCGATTTTAATGATGTTGCCCGAGCATTCAATGCTCTGCGCCGCAGCGACGTTGACATGATCGTCAACGTCTCGGAAGGGATTAACCACGATACGAGCCTTAAGCCGCAGGCAGCGGCGTTAATTGAAGCGTTGCAGATCCCGTATTCCGGATCCGACGCGTTTACCATCGCACTCTGTCGGGATAGGATTCGCACCAAAAAACTCCTCACGTACCATAATATTCCGACACCAAAGTGGGACTATGCCTATACCGTCAATGACGCTCTCCGCGATGATCTTCGGTACCCCCTTATTGTTAAGCCGAGCGACGTCGAAGAATCGATTGGATTGACGCATTGTTCGATTGTTGTCGATAAGAAACAGTTGCGGCAAGCATTTAAGAGAATCATCGTTAATCTCCAAAAACCCGCCGTCGTTGAGGAGTGTATCGAAGGGGACGCCTACGAAGTATCGATTGTTGGTAATCGAGAGGACGACCTGAAAGTGTTGCCCATTGCACGATCAGTGTTTAAAAAAATGCCAAAGGGGTACCGGCATATTACCGCGGTTCAAGGCAAGGGGAAGGCAAGAAAAAAAATGAACCCGAAGGTAGAATCAGTGATCACAGAGATTGCCTTGGATGCCTATAAAATCATGCGTTGCCAAGACTACGGGAGAGTAGAACTCCGGATTGATCGTGATGATAATCCATATGTTCTGGATATTGACCCTAACCCGCCGCTGGACGGCAGGACACAGTTCCTCCAATCAGCAAAAGTCATGGGGATGGAGTTCGGAGGTCTCATGGAGGAGATTATCCGCATTGCTATTCGGCGCTATCAGCAGCGAGTTTCCTAAAGTCGAATTTTAAAATATCGTTGCATCCCGTACTTACTGTCCGCTTCAGAGGTTTCGACAATGCGCTGTCCGTAGTGTCGTGCGACCTTATCGGCATAACCGTTGTTCACTTGAGCGCGCATGGCCATATATTGAAAATTCTTTTTGCGCATTTCTTCTTCGAGTGTTTGAGTAATGATTTGGACGAGGTGTCTGCCTTGATAAGATGGCAGTACCGCGATCGACTCAAGGTAGGCCACCGTCTGGGGGTCGCTGCGATGGTCGGGCTCGGCATACGCATAGCCAACCATTGTGCCGCCATCGTATAAGAGCACGATCATCCGTGTCGGGTTTGTGAATTCTTTTTCGAGGAATGGTTCGTCATCCGCTCTCTCGTCAAAGGCGGATTTTTCCAATTCGACTAATTCTTGTCGGATCTGTGCCCAATGCTCTGCGCAGGGATGGAAAAGCTCGAGGTGGAACGCATCTTGATTTTGGATTGGAGAAAGCATAGTACACTTTTTGATGTCCGCATTCTTTCGGGATGCCGATCTTTTCCGGATCTATATTGGCCCATATCGGGCTGCTGGGAATTGAACCCAGCCTTCACGCACCCGAAGCGTGCGTACTACCGATATACTACAGCCCGGTATGGGCCAATATAGATTTTACTAATGAGGAATCTCCGCCAAAGGCGGATCAGCCTTAGGCTGAGAACCCGGTCTCCACGCCTGCCTACCGGTAGGCAGGCACCCGAAGCGTGTGTACTATCCCGCCTCGGGCGGGACCCCGCTGCGGCGGTGGCCGGTATACTACATCCCGAAAGAATGTGGACATGATTGTCTCACTATACGCCCATTTATCATACTCGACAATAGGCGATTTGCTGTTTCGACGTAAAATACCCTATAATGAGGGAAATTTATGCCCGCCTAAGTTTTTGCGCCATTATGTTCTCGTACGTGTACATACTGAAGAGTTTAAAAGACAAGAAGTTCTACATTGGTTGCACGAATGATCTTAAAAGACGAATACGAGAACATAATGCAGGGTATTCCTTTGCAACGAAAACTCGCATACCATTAGAGCTAGTGTATTATGAGGCATACCCACATCGTAAAGATGCTGAAGTTCGAGAACAGTTTTTCAAAACAGGGTGGGGAAGACAGTATCTTCAAAAAGCACTTTATCATTATTTTCTAAGCGCAAAAACTTAGGCGGGTATGCCCACTCTTTTTATTGTCGCAACACCCATTGGTAACCTTGGGGATATCACTGCACGTGCGGTCGAAACGCTTCGGGCGGTGGACACCATTGTTTGCGAGGACACGCGCGTGACGAGTCGGTTACTGGCGCATCTTGGTATCTCTAAACCCCTCTTAAGCGTACGGCAGCGGAGTTCAGCGGCACAGATCGGGCGTGTGGTTGATTTGCTGTCAAAGGGTCAGAACGTTGCCTATGTCACCGATGCGGGCACTCCGGGGATGAATGATCCGGGTGGGCTGCTGATAGAGCGGATATTGGAGCAGGCGCCCGATACCAAGATTGTTCCCATTCCAGGCCCCAACGCGGTCGCAACACTCGCTAGCGTTGCGGGGATCCCGCTCGACCGCTATACTGTAATGGGATTCCCACCGCATAAGAAAGGGCGGCGGACATTCTTCCAAGAGGTGATTGCCAATGAGCAGCCCGTCTTTTTTTATGAGTCTGTCCATCGGATTAAACGGACATTGAACGAGTTGGTGAAGACATTGGATCAGAGTGAAGATCGGACTTGTATTATCGGCCGAGAACTCACCAAGCAGTTTGAAGAAATCATCCGAGGGAATCTGAGGGAGATGGCGCAGCGCGATATCATGGAGAAAGGAGAGTTTGTGGTTTTGATTAGCCGGTGGGGTATTAAGCAACATGAGTGAATCAAGTAAATCAAGCAAGTCAAGTAAATTAAGCCAACGATCGGTTAGCTTGATTCACTTGATTTACTTGCCTCGCTTGACTTGCTGTGTATGAAACAAAAATTCTACATCACCACTCCGATCTACTATATCAATGCCAAGCCGCATATTGGCCATGCCTATACGACGATCATGGCTGATGTTTTGGCGCGCTATCACCGTGCTGCTGGAGAAGACGTTTTATTTCTCACAGGCACCGATGAAAATAGTCAGAAGAATGTCCAAGCTGCGGAGGCAGAGGGAGAAAAGGATGTCCACGCTTATCTGGATCGCATGAGCGCCGCCTGGCAAATGACCTGGGATACATTGAATATCAGCAATAATGATTTTGTCCGCACCACTGAACCGCGCCACGTGAAAGCTTCGACGAAGTTTTTTCTTCGCGTCCAGGAAAAGGGCGATATTTACAAAGCGTTTTATGAGGGGTTGTACTGCGTCGGTTGCGAGTCGTTTATTACCGAGAAAGAATTGGTCGACGGTCTGTGCCCTGATCATAAAAAAGCACCAGCTCAACTAAAAGAAGAAAATTATTTTTTCCGCGCCAGTCGATACAAAGAACAAATCTTAACACATATCGGGCAGCATTCCGACTTTATAAAACCTCAGAGTAGACGCAATGAAGTGGTCGCCTACATTAAAGAGCATTTTTCCGATATCAGTATTTCTCGCGGGTGGAAAACCAGTTCGAATGTCGCAGGCGTAACTGTAGGGATTCCGGTTCCGGGCGATGAATCGCAAGCATTGTATGTCTGGTTTGATGCGCTGATTAATTATTTAACTGGGGTTGAATTTGGGAAAACGTCCAAAGTATTCAAGCAATATTGGCCGCCGGATTTGCATATTGTTGGAAAAGAAATTATTAAGTTCCATTGTGCGTTGTGGCCAGCGATGTTGTTGAGTGCGGGGTTGGAGTTACCGCATCATGTCTTCGCTCATGGATGGATGACGGTGGATGGGGAGAAGATGAGCAAGACGCTTGGCAATGTAGTGGACCCGTTGGATATTGTGGGTCAGTTGGGGGTTGATCCGTTGCGATATTTTTTATTGAGAGAATTCCCTTGGGGCAGCGATGGCGATTTTTCGCATACCCGCCTCAAAGAGCGGTATCAATCTGATCTTGCTAATGGCCTTGGCAATGTGACGCGCCGGATTCTCACTTTGGGCGAGAAAATGCTTACCCACAACAAACTCATTAGCGCCGATCATGCGCATATCGATTGCCAATTACCACCGGATCATTCGCTCTGCCATATTTTGAATGATATTACGAATCGAACATGGGAATCTTACCACGCTGCTTTTCGAGCGTACCAGCCCGACCAAGCTACACAGATTGTATGGTCCTATATCCAACAACTCGATGAGCTGCTGGAGAAAACAAAACCTTGGGAACTCAAGCAAGAACATTCGTCAGAGCAATGGAGCCAAGCCCTCTACCCATTTTTAGAAGGACTTCGACAACTTTCATGGATGTTGCGGCCGATATTGCCCATGACCAGTGAGCGATTACTGCGATCGTTGGGGGTATGGGGCAAGGAGAGCAAATTGACGTTTGAAAAAGCGCAAGTCTGGGGCACGCTCTCCACTAAGGGTTTGGACATTGATCGTGGGACCGTGCTGTTTGCAAGACTATGACGCTTCTCGACATTATCCTCGTCGTTATTATTCTGCTGTTTGTCGCATTCGGGTTTCGTTCCGGCGCGATCCACTCTGTCGGAACGGTGATTGGGTTTGCCGTTGGTATTTGGGTTGCAAACCATTATTATGGCGTTGTGGCCGAACGCTTTGCACCGATGATCGGGGGGCAATTGTTGCTCGCTAAACTCATCGCATACCCCGTTATTGTTGTGGTGGTTTCAAAAGCGGTTGGAATTGCCGCATGGCTCGCCGGCAAAATCCTCGGGTTGATACCGTTGCTTGGGACATTCAACATGGTGATTGGAGCCTTCATTGGCGCACTAGAGTCATGGTTGGTGTTGGGTCTTATCCTTACGCTATTCATTCGCTACCCTTCCATCACGGTTGTGGATAAAGAGATATCGCGTTCATCGGTCGCACAGGGAATTATTGGGTCGTACGCGCGCGTGTTGGTGTATCTGCCAAAGGAGTTCCAATCGCTCGATGCCCTGGATATTCAATCGTGGAAAAAAGTCCAGGCGGCTGCGGGCGATCGGTGGAAGCAGTTCCAGAATGCTAAAGGACCCGAAGGATTCCAGAAAATCCAGGAGCTCAGGCATGTGATGCCTGAGCAGTACTAATCGATCCGAATACCATCCGAATAAATCCGAATACAATCGAGTTTCGAATTCGGTTCGATTCGAGCAAGATTCGGATAAATTCGTACTTTCATGTATTACGACACCCACGCCCACATTAATTTTAACGCATTCAAAAATGATGCCGATGATGTTATTTTGCGCGCAAAAGAGGCGGGGGTGCGAATGAATGTGGTGGGCAGTCAGATTGATACGAGCCGGGCAGCGGTCGAGTATGCGATCAAATACCCCGACATGATGCGCGCGGTCGTGGGCCTCCATCCGATCCATTTGATTCAAACACATGTGGATGAAGAAGAGGACTCGTTTACCACCCGTGCAGAAAATTTCGATCCCGAATCTTACCGTAAGCTTTTACAATCGTCACCGCTTGTTACGGGTGTCGGGGAGTGCGGACTTGATTACTTTCGGTTGCCGGATTCGGCACTGGATGGAACAGGAACAATGCTTGATCGTGAACAGATTCGAGATCTCCAACGCAGCGTGTTTGCGCAGCACGTTAAACTTGCGATGGAAGAGCGCAAAACCTTGATGATCCATACGCGGCAAGGAGAGCGTGCGCGCGATTCTATTTCGACCGAAGCCCCCAACGCGTACGAAGATGTCTATGCAATACTCAAATCCGGTCTCCTGGAACCTGGAACCTATAATCTTCCCGTAATAATGCACTGTTTCTCCGGCACGCTCGATCATGCCCGCGCATTTTTTGATCTGGGAGCACTGATTTCATTTTCTGGCATTGTGACCTTTAAGAACGCCAAAGAACTCCATGAGGTTGTCCGGCAAACTCCGCTGGAGCGGATTTGTATCGAAACCGATAGTCCCTACTTGGCGCCAGTGCCGCATCGGGGGAGCCGCAACGAGCCGGCGTATGTGGTGGAGGTCGCAAAGGCCATTGCAAGCCTCAAGAATATTCCGTTAGAACAAGTGGCACAGCAAACAACCAAGAATGCGATAGAGTTATTCCGTTGAGCAGTTAAAATTCTTTGAAGTTGAGAAATTCTCGAGCGGTAATAATAGGGATACCATTCCATTGGTGAAGCACCAACAGATGTTGGTCGCCACTAACAATGTAATCTGCATTCGCAGCAAAGGCACATGCCAGGACACGGTCATCCGATGGATCGTTAATGATGACTGGAGAAAGCGGAATGTCTTCCACAAGAATGGCAATCTCCACCAATTCCTGAGTGATTTCTGTTGGAATTTTCCCAATAGCCTGCAATCGTTTCTGAAAGCGTTGGTATCCTAGTACTCTTTCTAATTCCTTCATCAAACTTTGATTGAGAGCAAATTCAATCATCCCTTCCTTGGCAAGATATAAAATGGGAGTGGTTCGACCACTCCACAGTACTGCGCTCACCAGAATGTTCGTATCCAAAACAACCAGCATACATTACGATTTTCGCCGGGCCCATTGTATAGCGTCTCGGATATCTTTTTGAGGAGTCTTTTTTTGTCTCCCCAGTGCTGCAAGCGTATTCCAAAACGGCGCTTCTCTCACGCGCTTGATGATGATCGTTTCATCGGAGAACTGAACCCATACTCTTTTCCCTTTCCAATTGCGTCGCATCTCCTTGGGCAGGGTAATGGAGTCTTCCATGGTCATTGTTTTGGTTGTCATAGACAAGTATGTCTTATTATTACTATCGTAGTCTACCATATAGTGTAGATCGTTGACAATGGAGTCTTTTTATGCAATAATATAAAGCTTCTTGTTTTCTGGTAACGAGTAAATAAGGTAGTTGAAAAACCAAGCAACGGAACTTAATTTACTTGTCTTGCTTGATTTACTTATCTTGCTCGTTGTAAGAAGGCTGGGAGCGTACGACTCTCGTCAACGCCTTTCGTCCGGCCCCCTTGGCTGGATGTGATTCCCCACCTTGGGGAAGGAGGTGCGGCATGAAAGAGCCGCAGGCAACATTCCGGGACGGGATCGCCGCAATGGGTGCGGTGGTCGCCAAACTCACAGACACCGTCCTCTACCAGTTCGTCCGAGCAGCGGCCAACGCTGCCGCTTTGATGGGGCTGGTCGAGGTCATCCAGCAGTTCCTGGCGTCGCTGATTTGGGTAACCCCGATCGGCGACAAACAGGTGCCGGAGCGTCTCCAGGAAAAGGTGGCTGCCTGGCGCCGGAGAGCCAAGGCTAAGGGCTACGACGGGCCGATCTGCTGGCTCATCGAGCCGGGACGCTGGCTTCGTCAGCACGTGCCCCTGCTTGGCAAGTGTTTGGAGAACTGGGGATACATGGTGGGCTGGAAGTTCAAGAACGATGAGCCCACCAAACGGTGGCTCGTGTTCTGGATCCCCGTGTTTGAGAAGGAGAGCACGGACAAGAGTGTCGAAGATCAGTTCGCCTGGATGGCGGACGTGCGTAAGCGGGACGGGCTTCCCGAAAACCATCTTACCAGCTTCGGCCCCGGAGTGGTAGTGGCAGGCATCATGCTCGCGCACAAGACCCGTTCGGGTGAGGAGGTCCCGTCGCGCGAGTACATCGTGCGCACGGACACGTTCCTCGAGGACGGCGGTCGGTTCGATCTGCAGTTCTACCCGAAGGGTTTGCACGGCGACCGCTGGCACTGGAACGGGGTTGCCGGTCCGCACTTCTGCTGCCTCCTCCTGGGGGTGGAGGAACTCGAGCCCTCGGACACTCTGAACTAGCCGGGCATTCGGTATTTGGACCCTTGGCGCGGCACGCGGTGTCGCCCAGGGGTCCCTTTCATTTTCAACGTTACTCATTTACAATAATACTATCGTGATTGAAAGCGCCGACGCTCACGGGTTTCGGCCGATCATGATCGGGACACAATATTCAGAAACGGGGTCAGCCACCGTTTTTTTGATTTAACCCTGGCATATGCGGGATGATTGAATAATTTCTGTTGGCGATCATATCTATCACATCATTAACCGCGCGGATGCCAGATGCGGATTTTTAACTGGAAAGAAGATTATATCAGCAATTTGGTCAGGGAGATGGGGTCAAGCGTATGTCTACTCGATTTGATTTGAACCAGACGTTGAGCAATGGAGGCAGACTGCGATTAAAAAACGGTGGCTGACCCCGTTTTCGGGCCGTTTTCGTTTTGAACACATGGTTGCAGCTTACGCTTCATCCCAAAAAGATTTTTCTTAAGACACTTGCCTCTGGCGTCGACTTCCTCGGTTGGATTCATTTCCCCGACCATCGCGTGCTGCGGACATCAACCAAACGGCGGATGCTGCGCCGTGTTGCCGAACACCCGACCGAAGGAACACTGGATTCGTATCATGGGCTTTTGAGCCATGGGAATGCCTTTGGGTTGTAGCAAGAAATCGTCACACAGCAGTGGCTTTTGGGAGCTCGTGAGTGAAGACATTGTCGTCGGTTGCTTTTCTCGCTTGCCAGGCTACAATAAGAAGAAGACCACCTGCGGAATGACGAATGTAGATATTTTCACCTATGACAGAGCTTTTCTCATCGCTCAATGCTGGGCAAAAGGCCGCCGCGACCCATAAAACGGGGCCCCTGTTGATTGTGGCCGGGGCCGGAACGGGCAAGACCACGGTGGTCACCCAGCGGATGCTGTGGCTCCTGCACCACCCCGATGCGTTTGGCCGTGCATTAGAGCCCGAAGAAATCCTCGCTCTTACATTTACCGACAAAGCCAGTATCGAAATGGAAGACCGCGTGATTGGGGAATTGCCGATTGGATACCGCGAGCTTTGGATCTCGACGTTCCATGCGCTCTCCGAGCGACTCCTGCGGGCCCACGCCTATGATATTGGGCTCTCTGACGACTTCCGACTACTGACTCCCACACAAGCCTGGGCGCTCATGAAACGGCATGAGCAGCGTTTTGATCTCGAGTACTATCGCCCCAAAGGCACGCCAACAAAATTTTTCCATGCCATGATCCGGCATTTTTCCCGTGCCAAAGATGAGGGGGTGGGCCCAGAAGAATACATGCAGTTTGTAGAAAGTCAGCAACTCAATACTGACGATGTTCACACGGGGGTGCATCGGCGGGGGAGGGGGATCACCCGCTAGACCGTGCGCGACTGCTGGAACTCGCACGCGCCTATGCCACGTATGAGCAAGTGTTGCGTGATGAGAATGCTATTGATTTTGGGGGGTTGTTGGTCTGGTGCTGGAAGTTGCTGAAAGAGCGACCGAATATTCTGGAGCGATACCGTAAGCAATTTAAAACTATTCTCGTGGATGAATTTCAAGATACGAATTGGATTCAATATGAAATCGTCAAGCTTTTGGCGGCCCCCAATTTTAATATCACAGTTGTTGCGGATGATGATCAAGCGATCTACCGATGGAGAGGCGCGTCGTTTAACAATGTGATTCAGTTTAAGAAAGGTTTCCCGGCGGCCCGGACCGTATCGTTGGTGGAGAATTATCGTTCGGGGCAGAATATTCTTGACTTGGCGTATGCGTTTATCCAAAAAAATAATCCCAATCGTTTAGAAGCGTTTGTTGAGGGCAACTCTCTAGGCCTGGGCATTGCAGTGTCGAAGCGTCTCATCAGCAGAACACAGTCCGATGCGGTTGTGCAGCATTTGACAGCGCCCGATGTCGGTGGAGAGGCTCGCGCAGTGATCGAGCAAATACTGCACTATCAAAAGAGTTGTACCACGTCTGTAGGGGGCAAGCCATTCTCATTTGCCGATTGCGCCATTCTCGTGCGATCCAACAGTGATGCGCGACCGTTTATCCGCGCATTCGAGCACGCTCGGATACCGTACGAGCTGGTGAGCAATCGCGGCCTCTATCGCAAACCGATTGTCGTGGATACGCTGGCGTATCTCGATCTCTTAGACAATTATCATGAGTCGGCCAGCCTTTATCGCGTGATGAGCATGCCCGTATTTGGCATTACCACCGAAACCCGCGCCCAATGCCTCTGGGAAGCCCGCAAACGGAGTGAATCATTATGGACAGTGGCTCGTCGCTCCAGAGCGCTTGGCGTTGCCAGAGAGCAGTGCGATCGTCTCGATCAACTGGTCGCGATGGTCGAACGCCACACGCGCCTGGCCGCAACCGAGCATCCCGCCGCGGTGTTAGTGGCTTTTTATACGGACAGTGGTCTTGTTGCGCTCTGGCGCAGTGAATCGGCCACCGTAGCCGATCGCGCCGATCTTTCGTATGCGGAACAATTCTATCGTGCCGCAGAAGAGTATGATCGCGGTGAGGTGGCGCCAACCATTGAAGGGTTTCGGTTGTTTGTCCGCTGGAGTGTAGAAGCGGGCGATGATGGCCAGGTGCGCACCAGCGATCAAGCCAGCCCTGATGCGGTGCGCATTCTCACCGTCCATGCGGCTAAAGGGTTGGAATTCCCTGTGGTGTTTGTGGTGAGTATGGTCGATCGACGATTTCCGACTACTGAACGATCCGAGCCACTGGAGTTGCCCGAGGCCCTGCTTAAAGAGATTTTGCCGGAAGGGGATTGGCATTTACAAGAAGAGCGGCGGCTCATGTATGTGGCAATCACCAGAGCAAAGCAGCGGCTATTTTTTACTTCCTCGGAAGATTACGGAGGAACCCGCAAGAAAAAGCCATCAATATTTCTCTACGAGCTCGGGCTCGTAGAGAAGAAGTTAGAATTTAGAATAAAGAATAAAGAAAAAGAACCCGCCTCATTTACGATTGTTTCTCCGACTTCAGTTGCCCGAGATTCTAAATTCGAAATTTTAGATTCTCATTTACCGAAGTATTTCAGCTTCACGCAACTCAAAGCATTCGAATCTTGTCCGCTGCAGTATAAGTTCGCGCATATCCTAAAGATTCCTGTCCGCGGGAAGTCTGTGTTTAGTTTTGGCAAATCCATGCACAAAACGTTGGAGCGATATTTTAAGTTGTTGGCCGCAAACTCTGGGCAGGCGACACTGTTTGCGGCAGGCAGTACAGCAAGCGCTCCGAGCCTCGATGTTTTACTCCGGCTCTACGAAGAGTCGTGGCTCAACGAATGGTATGAGAACTCCAGCGACCGCGATCGTTATTTCGAGACCGGAAAAAAAATCCTGCGGGAATTTTATCGGCTGCATGACGGCAAATGGCCGACACCGCGATATTTGGAACATCCGTTTTCGATTAAATTCGGCGCTCACGAGGTGCGGGGGGTTATTGACCGCGTTGATACAATACGAGAGGGGTCGCCTGCTGCTGTAGAAGTGGTTGACTATAAAACCGGCACTGTCCCCTCGGGTGACAGCATCCCATTTAATAAGAAGGAGCAGTTGTTACTGTACCAGATTGCGATCGAACGATTGTTCCATGAGCACCCTGAGCAGTTAAGTTATTATTATTTGGAAGAAAACAAAAAAGTTTCGTTTATTGGTAGCGATAAAGATCTAGAAAAAGTGGAAGTCCTGATTATCGAAACAATCGAAAAAATTCGAGCGAGCGACTTCGCAGCCACACCCGATCCTATGATTTGTAAGTTTTGCGACTTCCGTCAGATCTGCGAATTTAGAGCGATATAGTACGAATTTATCCGAATGAGCGCCGAATCGAACCGAATAAATTCGGATCTATTCGTGAGTCATTCGGATTGATTCGTACACTTATGCCCATCTTGCTCATCGACAACAACGATTCATTTACCTACAACCTCTACCAGCAAATGGAGCGGTTGGGAGCTAAGGTGGATGTCTACAAATGCGATGCACTCTCGGTCGACGCGATCGATCGATATGATGCCATTGTTATTTCCCCGGGGCCTCAAACCCCCACGCAAGCGCCCGGCACTTGTGAGGTGATACGACAGTATCATACACGCAAACCGATTCTTGGGGTGTGTCTGGGGCACCAATGTATTGCTGCAGTGTTCGGCTCTCGCATTGTTCGCGCACCGGTCGCTGTCCATGGGAAGACGACCGAGATCATCCATACCGGAGTAGGAATTTTTGAGAATGTCCCTAACCCCATGAGAGCGGCGCGGTATCATTCATTGATCGTCGAGGCGCTGCCGGAAGGATTTGAATGGACAGCATGGACCGCCGATGGCCTAATTATGGGCATGCAGCATAAACAGTACCCGCTTTTTGGCGTACAATTCCATCCTGAGTCGTTCTTAACCGAAGCAGGGGATATACTGATAACAAATTTTATTCATGGAAATTACTGAAATTCAAATCAAGGATTTTGACCCAATGCAATTTTTTTTACAGCTTTCGTCAGAACAGCGGGTGAGTTTTTTGCATACCGGTCAGCTGGACCCTCGCCACAATGACCGATGGTCTATTATTGGTTGGAATCCTACCCGCTCGATAACACAAATGGAAGATCTCCCACGTTCTCAATCCAACCATCATTGCAACCTCCCATTTTGCGGGGGGTTTATTGGCGTGTTTTCTTATGACAAAGGGGATGACACAATTCCCTTGGTGAGTGGGTACGAGTACGATCAATTCCTCTGTTATGATCAGTTGTCCAAACAACTCTTTACGAGCGCCCCACAAACGGTGATGGGAATCTGGCAGCGTCAGAGCCCATCGGATCCGCTTGTCACACCAATCACATTCGCTCCCGAATGGACACGCGAGCAATACAGGCAAGCATTTAACAAAATCAAAGAATATATTTTGGACGGGGACATTTATCAAGTGAATTTAAGTTATCGATGGAGGTCCGCATTCAATGGTAGCCGACGGCAACTGTTTGCAGTGCTTTGCCAAAAGAACCCCGCAACCATGAGTTCCTACATAGAAGGCGATGGGTTCGAGGTATTGAGCTGTTCTCCGGAGCGGTTTCTTTCCTTGGATGGCCGTAGAGTCCAAACCATGCCCATCAAGGGCACGCGTCCGCGGGGGCAAACTCCTGAACAAGATCAACAATTGCGGAAAGAATTACTGGCAAGCCCAAAGGAAACAGCAGAACTCGCCATGATCACCGACCTTTTGCGCAATGATATTGGCCAGGTTTGCGAGATTGGATCGATTGCAGTCAAAGAGTTTCGATCTCTCCAACAGTGTCCCACTGTTTGGCACACGTATTCTGTGGTTGAAGGGACATTACGACAAGGGCTGGGCGCCATTGATCTACTCACGGCATGCTTTCCGGGCGGGTCTGTGACAGGGTGCCCTAAACAGCGAGCCATGGAGATTATCCAGGAGGTTGAACAAACCCCGCGCGGCCCCTATACGGGCACGGTTTTTTTGTTGAGCCGCTGCGGCAAGATGGATAGTAGCATTGTGATTCGGACATTGGTTGCCACAGCAGGAACACTTATGCTGCATGTTGGGGGCGGAATTGTTGTTGACTCGGATTGTGAGCAAGAGTACCAGGAGACGCTTGATAAGGCAGCCGCTTTTTTATCATTATGATATCCTCCTTGTTCATTCTGCGTCTTTCCGCGTATTGATCCGCGTTAATCCGCTTCTAGGGGTGTAGATGCGGATAGACGCTGATTGACACGCAGATAGACGCAGAAGCAATAATTTATCATCGATAGATATGAGTGGAGTATTCGAAACCATGCGGACGTATGGTCAAGATATTTTCATGCTCGATGCGCATTTAGCGCGCTTAGAGCGTTCAGCAGATCTTGTTGGGATAAAATTACCCGGGAGCCTTGCAACGATTCGTGAGCGGGTTTTGAAGAAACAACGATTATTTTCTGGCTCCTATCCAGTACGGATCCGTGTCATTACAATGGCCAATGATCTAAAAATTGAAACTGAATCCT